>Ga0256845_1000183_pt1 | contig 57902 bp, 55 predicted proteins | sample RiftiametaG_FD_189101 | JGI IMG/M metagenome (GOLD analysis project Ga0256845, IMG submission 189101) | Tube worm associated microbial communities from hydrothermal vent at the East Pacific Rise, Pacific Ocean - Riftia | ecosystem: Host-associated > Annelida > Integument > Unclassified ...
AGAGTGAGTTCATTGACTGGATAGAGAAAGAGATTAAATCTAATAAATTGAACAAAACCTATATCCAAAGAGAACTTTTTAATACATAAATCAAATTTTTTAATTTTGTTATTGAACGGGGAGGTGGTTATGGCAATAAAAAATCAAAAAATTATAGAAATGAAGATCGATAAATTTAATACTTCAATAAAAATGAAGGACATAACAGTTAGACCCGCTAAATTAATCCCTTCAATAATAAAGCCGGGTGACGAATTAGCTCTTACTTCAATATTCTTAGCTTCTTTAAAACTTATTAAAGAATTTAGGGATGATATCTTTACAGATTTAAAATTCAGGAAAAGTGGTATGCATTATTTTTTTACCGAAGCATCATTTTATGATTATGATGATTCCAGACCCGATGGATTAATCCTAAGTGTGGTTTCAAATGAGATTAAAGATGCAATCATTCTTGAAGTTAAGAACAAAAACATTGATCTCGATGAAAATCAAATACAAAAATATATAGAATTATGCAAAAAAATCGGAATAAATAAAATACTTACTATATCAAACCAGTTTGTTACTGAACCAAATCAGACACCTTGTAAAAATATAAAACTTCACAAAGGGATAGAACTTTATCATTTTTCTTGGTCATATATTCTAACTATAGCTCAATTATTACTTTTTGATAATGATCATAATATATCTGATGAGGATCAAGCTTTATTAATGAAAGAGGTAGTAGATTTTTTTGTGGCAAAAGAATCAGGAATAAATGGATTTAGCAGAATGAAACAAGGTTGGAGAGAGATTGCAAAATTATTTACTTCAGGATCTCTACCACAAAAAAATGACGTTAATACTGATGGAGCAATAATGAGTTGGCAACAAGAAGAAAAAGATATGGCTCTAAAATTATCTAGACAATTAGGATTGCTCGTAAAAACTACTAATCGACAAAGCTTTAGAACAAGATGGCAGAGTGATTTCAAATCAATGATAACAAAAAAATTGCTCTCTTCTAAATTAAAAATTGTCGGAGTAGTATCACCTATAGAAATAATTGCTCATTTTGAAAGAAAAACTGTTACAATGCGAGTGCAGTTAAAAGCACCGGATAAAACAATAAGAGGTCAAATAGGATGGCTAAGAAAACAAATAAATACCTGTTCTACAAAAAATCCTGATACATTCATACTGCTAAAAGATGAAATTCACTTTGAACCGATATTAAAGTACAGAAATATTTTCCCAATAACAAAAATTGAAAAAATTGATGAAGTTATTGATGACTTAAAGGGAAAAGAAATAACAGAATTTGAAATAAGTTATATAAAACGGTTAGGATTAAAATTCGAAAATCCTAAAGGATTTATTGAAATAGTTGAAGAGATGTTAATTAATTTCTATTCCGGTTTTGTCCAACATCTTGAAAACCCACCACAAAAAAGCCCTCAACTAAAAAAAGAAGAAGTCGAAGAATCAATAATAACTAAAGAATAAATAAAATAAATAATTCAATAATCAGATAATAGTATAAAGAATTATTAAATTTTTTCTATTTCAAATATTTTTCTATTGCCTCTTTTATTTTTGTTTCGTCCGTCAGGTACGGGAGGGTTATGTGTCCTTTATCTCTGTTTTGCCTGTTCCATTCCGCTGCGGTTTCAAGTGAATTCTCATTCCTTGCCCAGGCACGTCTTGCAACACCGTTCATAACATCCCACTCCATTGCCGATCTGATTATCTCATCCTTCAAATCCGTTCCGTCAAGAACAAGCCCGAATCCGCCGTTAATAGCTTTACCTACCCCAACTCCGCCTCCGTTTGAAAGAACAACCATGGACATTCCCCGGACTGCATCGCCTGCAAAATTATGGACTGCCATATCTGCGGTAACATTACTACCGTCCTTAATATTTGAAGTTTCCCTGAAGGGAGAATCCGTCCCCGAAACATCATGATGATCCCTTCCTATCATGACCGGTCCGATCTCTCCATCCTTTATCATTTTATTGAATTTCAATGCAATGGCAATTCTTCCCGGTGCATCCGCATATAGAATCCTTGCCTGTGTCCCGACAACAAGTTCATTCTTCTCTGCATTTTTTATCCAGTGATAATTATCTCTGTCCATACCTCGTCTATCAGGATCAATACAGCTCATTGCCGCCTGATCGGTCTTTTTCAAATCTTCTCTCTTCCCCGAAAGACAAACCCATCTGAAAGGTCCGTAACCGTAATCAAAACACATGGGACCCATGATATTCTCAACATAGCTCGGATAAACAAAACCCATTGAAGGATTTTCCGGGTCTTTTGCAACATCTCTTACACCGGCATCATAAACAGCTTTCAGAAAAGAGTTACCATAGTCCCAAAAATGAGAACCCTGCTCATCCATCTTTGTTATAAGTTCATAATGTTTCCTAAGAGAACGATCAACCTCTTCTTTAAATTTATCGGGATCCGTTTCGAGAAGTTTTCTTCCCTCTTCAAAAGAGTATCCGGCAGGAGTATATCCGCCGCCATAAACATCATGACAGGAAGTCTGATCGGAGATAAGTTCAATCGGGATATGATTGTCAACAAAATATTCGAGCAGATCAACAATATTTCCATGATAAGCTATGGAAACCGGATTTTTACTTTTCCTGTATTCATCAATCCAACCGACAATCTCTTCGGGATCATCGGATATCTTCGACACCCACCCCTGGTCATATCTGGTTTTTATTCTTGAATAATCAACTTCGGCAATAACACCGATTCCCCCTGCGATCTCAACCGCTTTAGGCTGTGCACCGCTCATTCCTCCAAGACCGGAACTGAGAAATACAATGCCGCTTATATCCTTATCATCCGGAATACCGAGGTAAAGTCTTCCCGCATTAATAACGGTAATATATGTCCCGTGGACAATTCCCTGAGGTCCGATATACATCCATCCGCCTGCTGTCATCTGTCCGTAATTAGAGACACCTATTGATGCCGCTTTATTAAAATCATCAAGATTATCATATAGCCCGACAAGCATTGCATTTGTAGATATAACTCTCGGAGCTTTCTTTGAAGTCGGGAAAAGTCCGACGGGATGTCCCGAATAAATTACAAGTGTCTGTTCATCGGTCATCTCTTCAAGATATTTTTTCACAAGATTATATTGCATCCAATTTTGAAACACCTGCCCGCTCTCACCATAAGTGACCAGTTCATAGGGATATAATGCCACTTCAAAATCAAGATTATTATCTATCATTACCTGAAAAGCTTTGGCTTCGGTTATCTTTCCTCTATATGAATCAATCGGTTTACCCTTAATTTCTACATCCGGTCTGAATCTGTAACCATAGATCCTACCTTTTGTAATCAGTTCATCAAGAAATTCAGGGATGATCTCATCATGAAGATCTTCCGGTATATACCTAAGTGCATTTTTCATAGCTATTTCCATCTCTTTTTTATTAAGAGTAAAACTCCTTTGCGGTGCACGTCTTATCCCTTCTTTGAATGATTTTTTCTCGGGTAATCTATCAGGTAAACTAAAATATATTGCATCTTTAAAATTCATTTTTCCTCCAGATTCTGAATATATTCAAAACTTCATATATTGTCAAGGAAGAATCACAATTTTTCAATCTTTACCATTAGAAATATATATCGTATAATTACATTTTAAATATTTTAGTCCGGAGGGAAAGATGAAAGTTCTCGTAATCGGTTCAGGCGGCAGAGAGCATGCATTAATCTGGAAAATATCTCAATCGAAAAGAGTTGAAAAGCTGTTCTCAATACCGGGGAATGCAGGGATGGAAGATCTGGCTGAAACTGTTCAGATAAATGCATCAAATATTGTTGAAATAGCGGATTTTGTGGAAGAAAACGGGGTTAATTTGACGATAGTAGGACCGGAACTCCCGCTTTCACTCGGAATTGTAGATGAATTTAATAAAAGAAATCTTAAAATTTTCGGACCTACGAGAAAAGCCGCAATGATTGAAACATCAAAGGCTTTTGCAAAAGAGTTTATGAAAAAAAACAAGATTCCGACAGCTAAATACAGCACTTTTAATTCGGCAATAGAAGCCGTTCAGTATATAAAAACCGCAAAATTTCCTTTAGTTATAAAAGCAGATGGGCTTGCGGGTGGAAAAGGTGTTTTTATATGCAATAACAGCAGAGAAGCCGAAAACAGTCTCCGACTGATCTTCCTTGAAAATAAATTCGGAAAAGCGGGAGAAAGCGTTGTTATCGAAGATTTCCTTCAAGGTAGAGAAATGTCTTTTATGGTTATTTCCGACGGAAAAAGAGCAATACCATTGGTAACATCAATGGATTACAAAAAAGCATTTGATAACAATAAAGGACCAAACAGCGGAGGTATGGGAGCCATTTCACCCTCTCCGGATATTACCGAATCCTTATATAATGAGATAATGAAAACAATTATTATTCCTACTATTGAAGGTATGAGATTCGAAGGTAAAGAGTTTAAAGGAGTTCTCTATGCCGGTTTAATGATCACAAAAAAAGGTCCCAAAGTTCTCGAATTCAATGCAAGATTCGGTGATCCCGAAACTCAAGCATTGATGCTGAGATTAAAAAGTGACCTTCTTGACCTGTTGGAAGGCTCGGTTGAAGGCAGCCTTTATGATATTCCGGTCGAATGGAATGAAGATGTTTCCGGATGTGTTGTGCTCACTTCAAAAGGATATCCGGATAAATATGAAACGGGTAAAAAAATAGACGGTCTGAAAAGAGCAAGTACTTCGGGTGTGGAGATATTCCATGCCGGAACCGTCAGCGAAGGTAAAGAGATAATTACAAACGGCGGAAGAGTTTTAAACATATGTGCAAAGGGAAGTACATTAAAGGATGCAATGAAAAAGATATATAATGCAATAGCATTTATAAAATTTGAAAATATTTCCTTCAGAAAGGATATAGGTGGTGCATAAATGAAATATTCTATCGGTATAATTATGGGAAGTGATTCCGATTATCCCTATATGGAGGGCGGGATCAAACTTCTTAAAAGTTTTGATATACCCTTTCTTGTTGAGGTCAGTTCCGCTCACAGAACTCCCGAAAGGACGGTTGATCTTGTAAGATCATTCGAGAAAGAGGGTGTAAAGATAATTATAGCAGCCGCCGGGGGTGCAGCTCATCTTCCGGGAGTAATAGCAGCTCATACACTTTTACCTGTCCTCGGTGTTCCTATTACATCTTCAATATCCGGGCTTGATTCACTCTATTCAATTGTTCAGATGCCCGGAGGAGTTCCGGTTGCAGCATTCAGCATCGGAAATTCCGGAGGAATAAATTCAGTTTTATTTGCCATGGAGATCCTTTCTCTTAATGACGAAAAAATCAGAGAAAAATTAGTTGAGTTTAGAATAAATCAGGAAAAGAAAGTTATTGAGAAAAGCCTAAAACTAAAAGAGAAAATCAACAAGGGATGAATTTTTATGTCTACTATTTCGGCTGTAGAACAAATCAGGCTGAGATACAGGAATGGATCATTGATCTGGAGAACAACGGATATAAACGGACTGATTCCTTAAAAGATGCGGATTTCGGAATTCTCAACACTTGCAGTGTTACCGCAAAGGCTGAAAAAGATGTAATTCGGTATATCGAAAAAATATATAAAAAAACCGATATCAGATGGTTTATTGCCGGCTGCACAACAACGAAAGAGGAGACCTCACTATCCAAAAGGTATAAAAATTATAGATTTCTGAATAATATAGAAAAAACAAAATTGGTTGAAACAATAATGGATGAATTTCCTCTTAATGACAATATTATATTCCACTCTCATTTCAGATCAAGAATATTCCTTAAGGTTCAGGACGGCTGCAACTTTAACTGTTCATTCTGCATTGTTCCTTCTCTAAGGGGAAAATCGGTCAGTATTCCTCTTGAAACTATCAAAGATAGAGCTCAATATTACTCTTCACTTGGATACAGAGAAATAATATTGACAGGAATAAACCTCTCTTCTTACGGATACGATCTTTTCCCGAGAAAAAATCTCCTTGATATTGTAAATATACTTAATAAAATAGAAGGAATCGAACTTATCAGACTCAGCTCTCTTGATCCCAGATTTATTAATTTTGATTTTGTCAAAGAACTTAGTCGGATAGACAAAGTTGCTTTAAGTTTTCATTTTTCATTTCAAAGCGGAAACAATTCGGTTTTAAAAAGAATGAAAAGGTTGAGCAAAGTCAAAGAATATGAAAAGATCCTCTCTGATTTTACAAATTTTTTCCCTGATGCAAATTTCGGCTCCGATTTTATAATAGGATTCCCCGACGAATCTGAAACAGAATATCTTGATACTATAAGTTTTATAAAAAATAACGGATTGAACTATCTTCACACATTTCCATTTTCACCACGCGAAGGAACAAAAGCAGCTCTTTTAAACCGTATCAACGGAAAAACGATGAGAAAAAGAGTTGAAGAATTTAAAGAATTGAACAAAGAGTTAAAATTAAGATACAGAGAAAAATTCAGGAAAAAGATAATTCTCGGGATAGTGATCAGTGAAGATAGGGAAAATTCTCTTGTGGTTACAACAAATTATCTTCTTGTGAAAGTTCCTCTGATCAAAGGTTATCAAAAAAGATCGGTAAATGTTAAAATAACAAAAATAGTAAATGAAAATCTTTGCGAAGGAAGAATTGTCAATAATTAAAAGAATTGTGTGTCCGTTACTCGTAATATTTTTAATTAATACTATTTCCTACACAACTCTTTATGGAAAAGAGAAAAAAGATTCTTTAAAAAGACCGTTGGAACTTTCTCTTTTATTCCCAGGACTCGGACAGATAAAAGAAAAAAAATATTTAAAGGGAATTCTCTTTTTATCCGGAGAACTATTCCTTCTGGCGTCGGCAATTTCAAACAACAGGTTGGGAAATGAAAACTATTCAAGATACAGGAATGCAGATACGGAAACAGATGTTATTCGATTTAGGTTTGCTGTAGAAAAATTTGATAAACGCAGAAATATCTTTCTGTTTACCGGAATAACTATCTGGGCACTGAATATGCTTGACATCTACTTTCATATAAAAAAAAAAATTAAAATATCAATCTTAATAAAAAATGATAAAGACAAAAATTTTACTATTGGCTTTAATTATAGCTTTTAATCTAATGCCGGGCTGTAAAGAGAGGCTTTTTAACAACCCTCTTGATCCGGATAAAGATGAGAGAGGCTATAGCATCGAATCCACTATAAACCTTAAATCGGGAATTATACCTGTCGATATGACTTTTGCAGGAGATTCACTCTGGATCTCGGACGGGAGTTCTTCACTCTATTCCATAAATTATAATTCGGGAAATATAATTAGAATCTTAAATAACGGTTCCGGCAATATTTACGGCATCTGTTACGACAACTCAAATCTCTGGACAAACACAAATTATTTTTCCGAATTAAATAACATAAGTATAATAAGCGGCGAAATAATAAATAGTATCAAAATCCCGGAAGGCAATTATTCTTCAATGGACTTTTTTAATTCCACAATATATATTTCAGACAAAAAAACCAATTCCATCAAAATTATCAACCCTCAATCCGGGGAAAATATTGGAGTTATTAATGCACCGTCTTTTTCAATAGACGGTTTTTGTTTTAACGAAAATTTCTTATGGATACTGGAATCTTCAACTTTAAAATTATATAAAACAGATATCAACGGCAATATCATTAACAGCTTTAAGACACCGTCGGATTCTCCAACCGCTCTGGCATGCGGTAAAGATTTCATATGGATAGCTGACAGGAACGGGAAAATATATAAATTAAACTTTCAGTGAAAACATTACAAATATTTTTAACAATATTAATTGTCATGATTACCGCAGACATATCGATCCTCGCAAAAAATCTTGCAAAGCTCAAGGGAGATTATCTGTTATACAGTTTTGACTACGATTATATTCTGGGAAAAGGTAACATTGAATTAAAGCTTAAAGATTTTGTGGCTACAGGAGACCGTATTGACATTGATATTCCAAACAAAAGATGCAGAATCACTTCAAATGTCACAATCATATCCGGAAATAATAAATTGATAAAATGTGATCTTTTTTATCTTTCTTTAGCTCCTATATCCTTCAAATGTTTTAACTTCAAAGATACGATTGAGAGCTCCGGAGGAAAAGAGAAAAAATCAAACTATCGGTTTAAATCCCTCACTTTTACAAAACTTAAAGAATCGCTTCTCTATTTTATCGGTAAAGAGATATCAATAAAAAATAACTGGAAGATCTTCGGCAAGGAGATAACCGCTTTTGTCGAAGGAATTCAATCCGTATCTTTTAGATCCTTCAGGTTGAATCGTGGCCAGCCCGACCGCAAAAGCCCTTTTGTGATCAATAAACTTTGGTATTATAAGGGTACAGGGCTGCTCGGTGACATATCATTACGATCAGGAAAAAATATTAAAAAAATAAAACTTAAAACAGAGAATAATTTAAGAATGAAGTATGACCTGTTTAATAAATATTCCGGATATTCCGCTCCCGGCGTATATTTCAAATCAAAAAATTCAATCTCATTGAAAGATAAAAACACACTCTTTGTAGATCTGAACTATATTAAAGATAATGTATCACAAGCAGTTATGGGATACTCTTTTAACAATAAAAAAGCGGTGGAAGCAAATATATCCGTAGATCTTAAAAAAAATTTTTCCTCGGAAAATAAATTGTGGATAAGATCCTACTTAAAACTTGATATGAAAAATGCAGGTATACTTTCCCTAAATTACAATTATGAAAAATCAAGAGATTATACCGGGAGTTTTAACTATAGAAAAAAATTCGGAAAAAATCTTAAATTACTTGCCGGCGGATCTTTTTCGGGGTCAAGAACCGGTCTTACGGAATTTAACAAATTGTCGGAATCAAGAATAAATCTGGACTATTCCACAAAAATATTCAATCTATCGGCCGACTATTCATTAAACAGCGAACTACTATACAATAGAAGTATATCTTCTCCAAAGTTTAATTTAAATTTTATTCCGGTCATTTTTTACAAAGGGCTTTTAAATATCACTGTTTCCTCAACGGCTATTTTCAACAATATCACAAGAGATGGAATTACTGAAAACAGTTTCAGGTCCAACACGGTTATGGGATTATCAAGTAAAAAAATAAAATTGGACAGATCTACTAACGTTGAATTTTCAATAAGGAGTGAAATGCTTTTTGATAAAGATCAGTCGGAAAATTATACATCGGAAGGATTGATAATAAAGGGGGAAAAAAAAATATTCGGAAATACAAATCTGGAGTTTAGATATAATTACTTCACAAGAAGAAGAACAAAAAACTGGTTTATTGAGGGTACGGCTGCATCAGATATAACAATGCTTTTAAGAAACTCGGTGAAAAACAACAAAAGTAATTTCTGGGGATCAATCTCCTATGATATAGATATGGGAAGATATACATCTTCGTATCTGAATTTTGAATTATTTCTTGTAAAAAACTGGTATCTTCAAACACTTGTCAATTATGATTTTATTTTTAAAAATTTAACCTATAATGTTTATCTCGAAAGAAAAGCCGGAAAATATAAATTCAGGATCTCATACCGATCCCTGATGAAACAGTTCCAACTTGAGGTTCTTCCAAACTAAAATGGCACGCCAAAACTTAGGACAACATTTTTTAAAAGATAAAACTCTGGCGAAAAGAATAGTTTCGTCACTCACTCCTTTTTCGGGTGATGTTATCGAGATCGGTCCGGGAAAGGGAATTCTTACCGAAGAAATAATTCTTAACGCTTCAGATTTATCTGTTTTTGCAATTGAGAAAGATAAAACACTTGCAGATGATCTTGGAAATAAATTCGGATCCGGATTAACTATTGTTAATGATAGTATCCTTAATGTAAACATTAATGAGCTGATACAAAAAGGGAACGCAAATATTGTCGGAAATATTCCCTATTATATATCAGCGGAGATTTCGGACTGGATAACAGATCAATCATCTAAAATTTCAAAGGGCATACTTCTTGTCCAAAAAGAGTTCTTCGAAAAGATAACGGCTCAACCGGGATCAGGAAAATATAACCCGAGAGGAATAATATTTAACATTGAATTTAAAATAATAAAACTCTTCAATATTAAACGGGGATCATTTTCTCCGCCTCCCAAAGTAATTTCAACTCTTTTTTTATTCGAAAAAAACGATACAATAGTTATTCCGGAAATATTAAAACCAAAATTCCGGAAATTTCTTGATCTCTCTTTTAAGAATAGAAGAAAAACTTTTCTTAACAATATTCAAAAAGAATTCGGTTTAGAGAAGAGCAAACAATATCTGGAATCGGCAGGTTGCAAAACAAATATAAGAGCCGAAGAAATTTCTCCGGATATTTTCTTAAAAATATTTTGCCTTATAAAAAAAGATCAGGATAATCCTGTTATATTGTGACCCGTTATATCAATATCAATACCTTCCGCAGACGGCACTTTCGGCAATCCCGGCATCAACATTATATCTCCTGAAATCGGAATAAGATATCCTGCTCCGTTTGCAATATCTATCTCATTTATATTAAGCCGCCATCCGGTCGGGACATTTAATTTTTTCTTGTTATCGGAAAAAGAGAGAGGTGTCTTTGCAATGCAGACCGGATATTTACCCATACCGAGCTTTTCAATTGTCTTTAACTTTTTCTTTGCATCCCATGAAAAAATAACTCCGTCAGCTCCGTAAATATCTCTTGCCACTTTTTCGATCTTAAGCATAACAGGGTCATCAACATCGTAAACTCTTCTGAATTTGCCATCCGACTTGTCCGCAAGATCGGTCACCTTTTCCGCGACATCCATAACTCCTTTTCCTCCGTGAAGAAATCCCTCGCTTCGTCCCACCGGAGTACCATGATCTTTTGAATATTCTTCTATTGCTTTGAGTTCCTCCTCTTTATCATCCGGAAAAACATTTATGGCAACCAAAGGATTAAATCCCAGGTTTTTTATATTCCGAATATGCTTCCCGAGATTGGCAAGACCGGTTTTAAGCGAAGCAAAATTTTTGCCGCCACCCTGATGCCTCAAAGCTCTTACCGTCGCTACAAGCACAACCGCATGAATATCATAATTTGCAAATCTTGATACAAGGTCCACATATTTTTCAAATCCAAGATCCGAACCGAATCCGCATTCCGTAACTACATAATCACTAAGCTTTAAACCCAGCTTTGTCGATACCTGACTATTTGTTCCAAAAGAAATGTTTGCAAACGGACCACTGTGAATAAGAGCCGGAGTATTCTCTATTGTTTGAACAAGATTAGGCTTTAGTGCTTCCCGCAGAACAGTCGCCATTGCACCACCAATGTTAAAATCTTTTGCATATACCGGTTCATTGTTTCTTGTAAAGCCAACGAGAATTTTTCCTATTCTTTTTTTCAGTTCATCAAGATCGGTTGAAAGAGTCAATATTGCCATGATCTCACTCGCAGCTGAAATTATAAATCCGTTCTCTCTCGGATACCCCTGCCCTTTTCCTCCAAGCCCGATGACCATATTTCTCAAACTACGGTCATTCATATCCATAGCTCTCTTCCACAATATTTTCCTGGTATCTATTCTTTTACTGTTTGAATAGTGAATATGATTATCAACAACCGCAGACAAAAGATTGTGTGCCGTTGTGATCGCATGTATATCCCCAGTAAAGTGTAAATTGATATCCTCCATTGGAAGAACCTGTGAATATCCTCCTCCGGCAGCTCCTCCCTTAACGCCGAAAACCGGACCCAGAGACGGTTCTCTTAATGTCACGATGGATCTCTTTCCCAGCCTGTTAATACCCATTGACAAACCTACCGAAGTCGTTGTTTTACCCTCACCGAATTTTGTCGGGGTTATTGCGGTCACAACTATAAGTTTCCCGCTCTTTTCTTTACTTAACCTCTTTAATGCTCTTAATGAAACTTTCCCCTTAAATCTTCCGTAAGGCCAGAATTCATCTTGTGTTATTCCAAGATCCTCTCTGATCTTTTCAATATCAAAAAGTTTTGCACCTCTTGCGATCTCCATATCACTTTTCATCATATCCTCCTTGCAAAGATTACCAACACCGGAATAATTAGTCAAATTTTAACTACTTTTCCTCCGATTTACTTGACAAATATCGTAAAATCTTATTAAATGTACTATCAAATATATTAATTATTTCCGGTTAATTTACAAGGAGATGTAGATGACTAAAAAGATTGCAGTTATTTTATTAATATTGTTTATCAGTGGAGGAGTTTTCGCACTTGCAGAGACAACAACCGTAGAAAACTCAAATATTTCACACCAAAATATCACAACCGAAAACGGCGGGCATGAGAAGATCGGTGAAGAGTTACCTATGTGGTCGGCAATACCGTTTGTGGGAATACTTCTCTCAATAGCTCTTTTCCCACTTCTTGCTCCGAAATTCTGGCACCATAATTTCGGTAAGGTTTCTCTTTTCTGGGCTCTCTCTTTTGCTGTTCCGTTTTTTCTTCACTATAAATCATTGGCAATCCATGAGATACTACACATATATCTTATTGATTATATTCCCTTTATCATCCTCTTATGGTCGCTGTATACCGTCTCAGGCGGGATTCTTCTCAAAGGTTCAATAAAGGGTAAACCTCTTACTAATTTAATTATGCTGATTATCGGAACTTTCCTTTCGTCATGGATCGGAACAACCGGTTCCGCAATGCTTCTTATAAGACCGATAATCAGATCAAACTCAGACAGGAAATATAAAGTTCATATTATTATATTTTTCATCTTCCTCGTTGCAAATATAGGAGGCTCTCTTACACCTCTCGGAGATCCTCCGCTTTTCCTCGGATTTCTTCACGGTGTAAAATTCTTCTGGACCTTAAAAGTTCTTCCCGAAATGGCATTTGTTTCAATAACTCTTCTCGCAGTATTCTTCTTCCTTGATACTTACTATTATAAAAAAGAGGATAAAAAAGAGGAAAAAGTCACAGAGAAGGAACCTATCAGGATTCTTGGTCTTCACAATACAATTTTTCTCCTTGGAATTATAGCCGGAGTTCTCTTTTCCGGAAGTTTTCATCTCGGTCACTTCAACTTTTTCGGAATTCACCTTACTTATGAAAACAGTATAAGAGATTTTTTCCTTGTATTTATGGGAATTCTTTCATTGGTAACAACAAAAAAACTTATAAGAAAAGATAATAATTTCACATGGTTCCCAATCCAGGAAGTCGCCATTCTGTTTGCAGGGATTTTTATGACAATAATCCCTGCTCTTCTAATATTAAAAGCCGGGGTTCACGGTCAATTCAAGTTCATTATTGATGCGGTTAAAGAGCCTTGGCACTATTTCTGGATAACAGGGAGTTTGTCAAGTTTCCTTGATAATGCACCTACATATCTGACTTTTTTCAACACAGCACTCGGACAATTCTTCTCCGGAGTTCCGGAAGCTAAAGCAGTTCTTACCTTAATGACAGAGAAAGCCATCTATCTGAAAGCAATTTCAACAGGAGCGGTTTTCATGGGAGCAATGACCTATATCGGGAATGCACCCAACTTTATGGTTAAATCAATTGCAGAGGAGAATGGTGTTACAATGCCGAGCTTTTTCGGATATATGGTTAAATATTCATTTATTTTCCTTATCCCGGTGTTTATTATTACAACACTGATTTTCTTTTAGAAAAAGCAGATTAAAACAGAGTGATTTTGTCGGAGAAATAATTTTTATTTCGATCTTTTTAAAAGAAATTTAAATTCATTCTCCACCGTTCTACGGAATCAGATTTATATATCGCTAAACTTTTTTTGTTAAATATTAAAAAAATAATAAAAAGTTTTTAAACTTTCTTTGACTTTTATATATTCAATAAAGTAAAATTCAATCTACGGAGGTAATTATGAATTTTAACAACATTATTCAAAGGGCAATCGGAATTATAACTAAGCCTGCAGAGGAGTGGAAAAAAATAAAAGAAGAAAAATCCACTATTGTAGATATGTTTACAAATTATGCAATAATTTTAGCCGCGATACCGGCAATTGCCGGATTCATAGGCTATTCGGCCATTGGAAGATCATTTATGGGTTTTACAGTAAGAATGCCTTTGGGCAGGGCAATAATGTGGTCTATTCTAATGTATATATTTTCACTACTCGGAGTCTATCTTTTGGGCTTTATCATAGATTTTCTCGCACCCAATTTCGGAGCAAAAAAAGACATGGTAATGTCAACAAAGATTGCCGTCTATTCAATGACACCTTCATGGATTGCGGGAGTTTTTTTCCTGATCCCCGCACTTGCTATCTTAAGTTTTATTGCAGGACTGTATGCACTTTACCTTCTTTATATGGGTATTAAAGATCTGAAATCCCCCGAAGGAGATAAAGCCACTCCATATTTTGTTGTTACGATAATCGCATACATAGTAATTGCATTTGTAATATCATTCATGGTAAGTGCCATAGCTTTCGGCAGTGCAAGAGCATTTATGTAAAAATAAAAATAATCAACAATTAAATAGAAAAGGGAGCTTCAAGCTCCCTTTTTTTTTAATTTTAACTTTCAGACATAATTGAACCGGATTAAAATTTTTATTATAATAAATTTTTGAAACTTTTCTAACAATATGCACGTCTAATATCAAACGGTTATTAAAGGAGGTTAAAATGAAAAAAACAGGATTTATCGCGGGAATCAGTTTTCTTGCCGGTGCAATCTTTTTTGCACTAACTTTCGGGTTCATTCAAAAATCAGGAGATAATCAGGTCTTAAAACCTGCTGTTGTTCATGCGGAAACTTTAAATACCCAAGGAAACAATTTTGCTCCTCTGGTAAAAAAGGTTAGACCTGCAGTTGTAAAAGTAATCTCCGAATCCATCATGCAGAGAAGATCAATCTTCGGGGACCCCTTTTTTGACAGATTTTTCAATTCACCTACAAGAAGGGAAAAAGTGTCCGGTGTCGGCTCAGGATTCCTTATATCAAAAGACGGGTATATCATCACAAATAATCATGTTGTAAAAGATGCCATTAAAGTTACTATTATAACCGTTGACGAGAAAAAATATGTCGCAAAGATCATAGGGACAGATCCCAAAACAGACCTTGCCTTGATAAAGATAAAAGGAAAGGACTTCCCGTTTATTGAACTTGGAGATTCTTTTAAATCCGAGGTCGGGGAATGGGTTCTCGCCATCGGCAATCCGTTTAATCAGGATCTGACTGTGACGGCAGGAATAATCTCTGCTAAAGGACGTCATCAGATCGGTGCTGCAGATTATGAAAACTATATTCAGACCGATGCTGCCATAAACAGAGGAAATTCCGGTGGTCCTCTTATTAATATGAGAGGGAAAGTGATTGGAATTAATTCTGTAATAATTGCTCCTTCCGGCGGAAATGTCGGTATAGGTTTCGCCATTCCGTCAAATATGGCAAAGAAAGTTATTTCAGATTTGAAAACCAAAGGACGCGTAATCCGCGGATGGCTTGGTGTTTCAATTCAGGAATTTACAAAAAAAGAAGCTCAACAATTTGATTATCCTGTAAGCGGACTTCTAATCGCCAAAGTTGAGAAAAATTCTCCTGCGGCAAGAGCAGGATTAAAGAGGAATGATTTTATAATAAAATTAAATGGAAAAAGAGTCCGGAACGGCAACGATCTCAGGATAAAAATCGCCGATTCGAATCCCGGTGATGCTATCCGTTTAACCATTTACAGAGGAGATAAGAAACTTGATGTTAAAGTAAAAGTAGGTGAAGCCCCGGATACTCTGAAATTCAGAACGGAAGGATCGGAGAGCAAAACTATCGATCTGGGGATGGTCCTTACGGAAAACTCCCGCAGTCTTGCACGTGAATATGAATTAAGAACTTCTTCGGGTATTGTTGTCCTTAAAGTTTCAAGAATAGCAAAAGCAAACGGTATAAAACCTTTTGATGTTATCCTCGGAGTTAACAGAACGGAAATAACATCGGTAAATCAATTCAGAAGGATTTTAAGCAAGAAGGAGCCGGGAAGTTTTGTCTTCCTATATATAAACCGATCAGGGCAGGAATCTTACTTAAAGTTTAATATTCCTGAATAATGATCTTTTATAAAAGCTCTTCCGGCGGAAATGATTTTATTCTGCTGGAAGAGCATCAACTTTCAAAGATCCACATCAATAAAAGAACTTCTTTTATAAGAGATATATGTGACAGATACAGAGGAGTCGGAGGAGACGGTCTTATTTCATACAGAATTGAAAAAGAGGAAATACATTTTTCAATATTTAACAGAGACGGATCAAAGGCAGAGCTTTCCGGAAACGGAATGTCCGGACTGGCATCACTTCTATTTTACACATCAAACTCAGCTAACACTGTCATTTTATCCACTGATTCAGGTCCCAAAAAGATCACTTTGCTCAATAGAAAAAAAAACATTTTCAAATTATCGGTAGAGATCGGTGAACCTGATTTTTTTAATATTCAACAATTTCCTTTTTTAAAAAGAAATCAATTTGAATATCAACTTGACAATATATCATTTTATCCAGTATCCGTTGGAAACCCACATGTTGTAATATTCATAGATAAAAATCTCCGTGAATCGGACTTAGAGCAGAAAGGAAAAGATATTGAAAATTCGGTTCTATTCCCAACTCGAACAAATGTTGAATTTATATCAAATTTAGAATCATCAGGAAACAAAAAAATTGTCACTCCGTTTTTCTATGAGAGAGGAGTAGGAAAGACGGAACTCTCCTCAACCGGATCAGCTGCAATTTTTGCAGTTCTCAGAAATCTTGATTTGACTTCGGATAATCTGATTATAAAGACCGGAGATATCATTACTAAAGTATCCGGAAAAAACAATATATATATTGAAAACAGCACGGAAATAGTATATAAAGGAACTTACTTAAATGAAAAATTCTCATCTTAAAATAGTAACAGTTTTAACTATGGTTATCCTATTGTTTTCATCAACTTTATTATCAGATACTCTATATACAGTTGATAACAATGTCTATGAAGGAAAACTTGTGGCATTCAAATATGGAACCATATATTTTAATATATACAAGTTCGGGAATATATCCAAAACAAAAAGATTTCCTCTGTTTAAAGTTCATAAAATAGTTTTCAACCCTAAAGAAGAGGGAGTGGAAACATCTTATGAAATAGAACAGACCTACAAAAGAATGAGACGGGGAAAAAGATCAAAAATCATTTATCTCAGTGCACAATCAAATTGGAAAAATTCAAATATCAAATTAAAAAAAAATCAAACACTGCTTTTTTCCATCAACGGATCTATCCGGATATTTAAAGATCATAAAGTTTATCAGGATGGAGAATTAAATGTCACATGGAATAAAAAGAAACAACTTCCCACACAACCGACCGGAGCGGTTATAGCAAAGATCGGAGAAGACGGCATACCGTTTTATGTAGGTAACAACAAAGCTCCTTTCATTGTTAAAAAAAGCGGATACCTTTATCTTGGAATTAACGATTATAATTTTAAAGATAATTCAGGTGAATTTATTATCAAGATCTTTTATTAAATACAAGAAATGGTTTGAACTCCATTAGAATCCCATCTTTTTTTGCTATTGCAAGAAAATTTCCGTCATCATCAAATATCCTGTAATTTTCCGATGATGATCCGGATGAAACCTCAAGTATATCATCTGATGAAATAGGAGCACCGTTTATTACCCTTGTTTTACCGTTAAGTCCAACCGTTATCCTTGGAAATTCCGGCAATAGAGACTCTATAGGAATAATGCTTTTGGTTGGATTTTTCTCTCTCTTAACAATTTCAAGTTCATCGAGAGTAACGGCATTATCAACATCAAACTCACCGATTTTTTCCCTCTGTAACTCTTTTAGAAAAGCACCGCTTCCGACTCTCTCACCAATATCGAAAGCAAGAGATCTTATATATGTCCCGGACGATGTCACAGCTTTAAACCATAAATTTTTTTTGTCAATTATTTTATATTTTAGAGAAAAAATTTCCACCTTTCTCGATTCTATCTTAACATCTATATCATTTCTTGCATATTTATAGAGTGGTTTCCCCTTAAACTTTTTAGCGGAATATTTAGGAGGGATCTGATCGATCTTTCCTATAAATCCCTGAATAATAGTTTCAAGATCTGATTTATACAGATCAACATCCTTCTCCTCTCCAACCATGTCACCTTCACTATCATAGGTCGTTGTTGAATATCCGAATCTCATGATTCCGCTATATACTTTTTTCCTTTTAATAAAAAAATCGAAAAGTTTTGTGGCATTTCCCATCCCGACAAGCAGTAAGCCTTCAGCCATAGGGTCAAGAGTACCGAAATGACCGGCTTTTTTTAACTCTAAAATATTTTTAACTCTTTTCACAATCTCATGTGAAGTTAATCCCCTGTTTTTATTTATTAGAACCAGTCCGTCCATAAGTATATTTTTATTATTTCGAATCCAGGGATTCCAAATATTTTTCTGCAATCTCCATTACTTTTTGCTTTACAATCTTAAAGTCTCCTGTAAGAAAGAAACCGGCAGCATGATTATGCCCTCCTCCATTAAATTTTTTTGCAATCTCAAATGAACTTACATCACCCTTAGACCTGATTGAAATGCGAAAATAGTCAGAATTTACCTCCTTGAAAAATATGGTAATCCTCACTCCGATAATTGATCTTACAATTGCAATGATATCTTCGGTATCATATGATTCAATACTATTCCCCGATAAAAAATCTTTTTTGAAATATACCGAGGCAATTTGATCCTTGCAGGATATTTCAAGAGTATCCAGTATATTTTTTAAAAGAGTTATCTTTTCAGGAGGATTAGAGTTAAAGATCAGATCAGACACATTATGTGGATTAACTCCGGATTTTTTAATAATTTCCGCAGCAACTTTGAGTGCTTTAAAAGAAGTATTCGAATATTTAAAGGAACCTGTATCTGAGATGATTGCAGCATAAAGGTTAAATCCTATCTCTTTCGTAATTGATATATTCATATGTTCTACAAGTTCAAAGATAAGTTCTCCGACAGCAGAAGCATCGGGATCGACCCAGTTAATATCCGATATTCTCGGACTTGTAGCATGGTGATCAATATTGATCGTAAAATAATTCTCCATATTTTTCATCCCGCTTCTTTCCTCATTTCCGCTTTCAATAAGTACAACAACATCAAATTTATCGGGAAAAATCTGAGAATATTCAATCATTTCATAAGAAGGCAATTTTGTCAGAGGGAAAGGTGCTTCCTCAACATTCCTAAAACTAACACTCTTACCCAACTGTTTAAGAATCAATGATAGAGCCAATCCGCTGCCGATGGAATCTCCATCCGGTCTGATATGAGAAGTGATTGCAATTCTATCTGCACTCAATAATTTTTTTACAATCTTTTCTTTCATATTTTATCTCTCATTTTTTATTGATGTTTTTTGATTAAAGTCAAAAGATGTATCAAATTGAAAAGTTATCTCAGGAACATATTTCAATCTCATATTTTTTGACAATTCTCTTTTAATAAACCCTTTTGCTTTTTCAAGTTTCTCAATTAATCTATCAGACCCGATCTCATAAGAAGAAACAAAGACTGTAGCATTTTTAAGATCTTTTGACACTTCAACATGTGAAACGGAAAGAATAGTCAACTCGGGATCATTAAAATCATTAAGAAAAATATTTGATAAAACACTTTTAAGAGTACTTGAAAATTTTTCTATTCTATAAGACATTAGAAGTATTGTATTTCGGTCTCAATTATTTCAACCGCATAGTTATTCTCTATCAACTCTTCACTTTGCATAAAAGTTTTCTCTAAATGCTTTTTTACAGTTGTGATCATTGCTATTGAAATTTCAATTTTTTGCCAAACATCCTGAAAATCACTTTCGATTATCGAAATATTAAATCTGTGCTTAAGTTTCTCTTTTATACTGAGAACAATACTTCTTTTCTCTTTCAAGCTATGAACACCTCTCGCAAAAAGTCTCAGTTTAAAAACACCTACAATCATTCTTTCTGCTTGAGTTCATAAACCTCAATCATGTCACCGATCTCAATTGAATTAAAATTCTTTAGCTTAATACCGCATTCGGTTCCGGCCTTAACTTCCTTAACCTCATCTCCGATTCTTTTGAGAGTCTCAATCTCTCCTTCAAATACAAGATCACCCTTTCGAATGACTTTAAGAAGTGATTTATTAGTAACCTTTCCATCTTTAACAATACATCCGGCAATATTTCCGATCTTGGAAATTTTAAACTTTTGGAGAACTTCAACTTCACCTATCTTTGATTCAATAAATACAGGCTCAATTTCTCCCTTTATCGCTTTTTCAAGATCCTCCATCAGATGATAGATCACACTATATAATTTAATCTCAACACCTTCTCTTCTTGCCGCCATAATAACTTTCTGAGGTGCTTTGACATTAAACCCGAGAATAACCGCAGAGGAAGAAGACGCCAGCAAAATATCGCTCTCGGATATATTTCCGATGCTATTGTGAACTATATTTATCTTCAACTCTTTTTTTGCCATCTTTTTAAGAATTTCCGATAAGATCTCTCCCGATCCGAAATTATCCGTTTTTAGGATAATCGGGAATTCTTTAATACTCTTCTCATCCATCATCTGAAAAAGATTCTGTAGACTTAGTTTTTTACCCTCTTCCACTTCGTCCTTTTTTAACCCCTTTTCCAACTCTTGTCTAAGATCTATTATTTTTTTTGCTTTGGATACATCACTGATTATCTGAAATCTTTCTCCGGCTTCGGGAGCTTTTTCAAATCCCATCACCTCAACAGGAGATGGTCTTTCCGCAGCCTTTAAAGGTTTCATATTGTGATCAAAAAGAGACCTTATCTTTCCTACGGAGTTTCCGCATATAAAATAATCACCTCTTTTAACTTCACCCTCTTGAATCAGAATGGTCCCGAGAGGTCCCAATTTACTATCGAGTTTAGACTCTATTACAGTTCCCCAGCCCGGAACACCCTTATATGCCTTCAACTCCTGCATCTCCGCAACTAATCCGATCATCTCGAGAAGTGTATCCAGATTCTTGTTTAACTTTGCTGATATCTCAACGGAAACCGTATCTCCTCCCCAATCTTCAACAATAAGATTATGAGAAGACAACTCCTGTTTAACCTTATCAGGATCAGCTCCGTCAATATCAATTTTATTGATTGCAACAATAATGGGGACACCGGCAGCTCTGGCATGATTTATTGCTTCAACAGTCTGTGGTTTAACACCGTCATTTGCAGCAACAACGAGAATAACAATATCTGTTATTTTTGCTCCCCGGGCCCTCAAATTTGTAAAGGCTTCATGACCGGGAGTATCTATAAAAACTATCTCCGAGCCTTTAATCTCCAACTTATAAGCTCCGATTGATTGTGTTATTCCTCCCGCTTCTCCTGCTGCCACTCTCGTTTTTCTCAGTGTATCGAGAAGAGTGGTTTTTCCGTGATCTACATGTCCCATAACCGTTACGACCGGAGGTCGCGGCAGAGGTTCGGTCTTGGATTTTTTCACCGACTCTTCAAAGATCGACTCTTCATACCCCATTAATTCAACTTCTACATTGAACTCCTTGCAAATTTTTTCTATATCTTCCTCTTCAAGGAAAAGATTCGCAGGATAAGACCTGCCCTCTTTTAAAAGATGATCCTCAAGAAATTTTAATTTAATGTTAAGATTATCAGCCAACTCTTTTAAAGTAACAAATCCGGAAATCTTTAAAAATTCAGGAACATCTTTGAGATCTGCAGCCTTTTTCGGTTTTATAAGATCCGTTCTTTTTTCTCTATGAATTTTCTCTCCCTTCGAAAATCTGTGATTTCTATTCTGGTGAGGTCTGTAACTCTGACGTCTGAAATTTTGAGGTCTTCTTGCAGGAATATGAGGTTTAGCCTCCGGTTTCGGTGGAATAGGCTTCTCAATTCTCACTTCGGGTTTTCTCTCTTTTTCAGGCGGTTTAGGAACTTCGCTTTTCACATGTTCAACTTGTTTCTTTACTACCGGTTCAACAGATTTTTCAATCGGTTTGATTGTCTCGGGGGCAACCGGTTTTTCCTTTTTAACAACAGGAATATCTTTTGCTTCACTCTTTTTCTTAACAATTTTTGTTTCTTTATCTTTAATATCCGCTACGGGCTTTTCAACTACCGGTTCCGACTTTTCTTCCGGCGTTACTTCTTCTTTAACAATTTTTTTCTCTGCTCCAAATTTTTTATACTCTTTTTTTAACTCTTCTATCTTTGCCTGATCTTTAGAAAGAGCTCTTAGCATCTCAAGCTGTTCCATTGAAATAGCGGAGGAGTGAGATTTGACAGGAACACCGTTTTTTTCAAGGAAAAAAAGTGCCAGTTTATTTGTTAGTTTAAATTCCTTGGTTGCTTCTCGTAATTTAATTTTTTGCAATTAATCCTCCTACAGTTTTTTACGGGTTAGATCTTCGTTTTTTTCCATCCGGTTTGTAAGTTGGAGATTCCATTTTGTAAGCCGTGAAGCAAGTTTGATATTTGACCCCTTCTTTCCTATTGCCGCAGAAAGAGTACTTTCAGTTACGGTAACCTCGGCAATTCTTCTCTCTTCATCAATAATATTAACCCTTGTAACTACAGCCGGTGTTAAAGCGGAAGTTATAAACCTTTCAATAGAATCACTCCATGCTATAACATCAACTCTTTCACCGTTTAATTCTTTGGTGATTGCAAGAACTCTGTTACCGTTCATTCCAACTACTGCTCCGACCGGATCAACACTCTTTTCCGTTGAGTATACGGCTACTTTTGATTTAATACCCGGTTCTCTTGCTATGGCATATATTTTGACAATACCTTCCGAAACTTCCGGAACCTCTTTTTTTATCAATTCACCGACAAAATTCCCGACATATCTTGAACCGAGAACAAGAGGACCCTTCCCTTCGGGAAAAACTCTTTTAACATAAAATTTTATAAGATTTCCACGGTCAAACTCATCTTTAGGGGATAACTCTTTAAATGGAATAATTGCCTCACCTATCTCAAGTGCAGCAATGATCCCTCCCTTTTCAATCCTTCTGACCTGACCTGTCAGGATAGTATCCGTAAGCTGAACATATTTAGAGTAAACCGATTCCTGTTCCGCTTTCTGAACCTTTTCCATAATAATATTTCTGGCAGTATGAGCGGCAACACGCCCCATTGTCTCACCGGGCAGAAAAATTTTTATAATATCGCCCGGTTTTGCTTTTGAATCGTGTTTCAGTGCTTTTTTCCATGAAATTTCCGAATCATCCTCAGGTTCATCAACAACTAATTTTGTTACATAAACGGAAATATTCCCTTTCTCTTTATCAATCTCTACATGGACATCTTCACTGTTATCGAAATATTTATCGGCAACTATTAAAAGAGCCTCCTCTATGGCTGTATAAAAAACATCCGTAGAAATTCCACGCTCTCTGCTTATCTCTTTTATACTTTTTAATAACTCTTCTGCCATAAAGTTTCCTCTTCATTTTAAGTCACCTGCAATTATAAGTAATTTTGCAATAAAAAGCAAACCAAGGAGGTGTTATCTGCTATTTATCTCCGATACCTGTTTCAACGATGAAGCAAACCATCCCCAAAGTTTTTTATGAAAATAAGCCATTGACATGTTTTTTTTTACAAAATCCTTTAAAACATAATACTCATGTTTGGAGGGATCATTTGTGAATAGTTTTATACCGTCATAAAGAAGATTAAATTCGGGGTGAAACTGAACTCCGAGAACATTTTTATATTTTCTGTGTTCAAGAGCCTCTACAACTTTCCCGTCAAGAGAGCGTGCAGCAACAATAAGATTATATCCGGGCTTTTTTACAGACTGGTGATGTGAGCTTAAGACAGTCGGTAATTCCGAATTTTTTTTAAAGAACAGTCTTAATAAAACCGACTCTTTTGTATATTCGATCTTATGAAATGCCGGAGCAATATTTTTGTTGTTTTCCGGATTCATAAGTTTCATATAAAGCGAACTGTGTATACTGTCTCCATTTGATTTTAAAACCTGCTCGACACTTTTATAACCGTAGATTTCCGAAGGAATATCCTGTATTAATGTGCCTCCGGCAGAGACATTCATTGTCTGGGCTCCAAGACATATACCGAGGACAGGATATCTGTTTTTCTCCTCAAGAAAAGGAACAAAAGATCTGTTTTTTTCTCCTCCGATAAGATGAAACAAAAATGATGTTTCATAATATGTCCTTATCGGAGTTGTAGCAACAGTCAGAAGCGAATTCTCCTCTCCGTAAAGTGCGGGAGGGATATCCATCCCGCCTGTAAATATTATCCCATCACTATTATCAAAAACGGCTTTAAACTGAGATGTCCAGATATTTTTTTTAAATATTCCATTGAGTTTAACTCTGCCTTTTATCTTAATAAAATCAACCCAGAATAAATTGTTTTTCTTTACATAAAAAACCGCATCTCTGTAATCGGTCAATTCATCTTCATGATAAACACAGAGCAATTTAAGGTTTTTTATATCTATTATTTCTCTGTTTTTCAATACAACAATATTTTTAATCTGACCTTTGGACGGTCTGCACATTGCAACTGTTACCGTGTGATCCTTAGCTCCAAAACCATTGGCAGGAGATATCAAAAGCAGACAAACCATAAAGACAATTAAAATAAATATTTTTTTTCTCATACGTCCTCCATTCTTCCTGTTTTAACAAGATAATCAATAGTTAAAATAAAATCAACCCAACAGACACATTTTTAAATAAAGAAAATTGGAAAAGTGCTATATATATGATATTATTCACTTATGCTCAAATCCTTTGACAAATATGTTCTAAAAGAGATCTTTGTACCGTTCGCAGTCGGACTTGCAATCTATACACTGACCCTACTTATCAATATGATCTTTATTCTTTCGGACATGCTTATCTCAAGCGGAGCCTCATTTTTTACGGTACTAAAGATTTTAATCTATATGCTGCCCAGTCTTCTCTCATTTACAATACCGATGTCAACACTGATGGGTATCCTTGCCGGAATGAGCAGAATGAGTTCCGATTCGGAAATTGTTGCACTTAGGACAATGGGAATCAATAACCTAAGACTCCTTAAACCTATCATGATCTTTTCAATGATCACATGGTTCATTTCATCAATCCTTATTATGTACATTGCTCCGGAGGGAAATTATCAATACCATAAATTGAGATCAAAAATATTCCTGTCACGTGCAATGTCATCAATTAAACCGAGAACTTTTAATCTGGAGTTCCCGACATATGTACTATATTTTAACGATATTGATAAGAAAACAGGTGATTGGGAAAAAGTATTTCTCTATTCTCGGAAAGACTTTATGATTGACAATGTGATCCTGGCGGAAAGAGGTCGGCTTATTCAGGAAGATGGAAACAAAAAAAGTTATTTTTTATTGAAAAATGTTGTTTTGCACAGTTTTGATAAAAAATCCCCCGGTAAAAAATATACAACAACAAATTATAAATCAACATCAGAAGAGATCCCAAGCTATATGTCCGTTAAACAGAGTCGGCGAGTCCGTGAACTGATCTTTCCCGACTTGGTAAAAAAATTAAAAAATGATCCGGATAATATAAATTTACAAAAAGAGTTCCATAGGAAATTTTCTCTCCCTTTTGCAAGTATAGCATTAGGATTTTTAGCATTATCTCTCGGGATATCAACAAAGAAAGGGGGAAAAGCCGGAGGTTTTATTGTATCTCTCGGAATAATATTCATATACTATACAAGTTTTACAACACTTCAGAATCTTATCCTAAAGAAAATTATCTCTCCGTTTACAGGAATGTGGTTCCCTAATTTTTTTCTTTTATTAACGGGAATTATCTTTTACCATTATACATCAACCGAAAAATCAATTGATTGGGGAAAATATTTTAATATCTCAAGATGGGAAATATTCTCCATAAAAAAAAAGCGGGAAAAGCAGCTCATTTCTTTGAAGATAAATAATTCAGGTAAAAAATTAATTAAAACTCTGGATCTTTACATTCTGAAAAAGTTACTTTCTATGTTCATATTTGTTTGTATCTCCCTTATGATGGTGTTTTATGTCGTAAGAATTGTTGAACTCATAGATAATATGATTGAAAACAATGTACCTTTCATCTATGCAATTAAATATGCGATCTCCAATACTCCGGAGATGATGAGTTTCGTTCTTCCCGTATCGATCCTGACTGCAGTTTTATTGACATTCTCGATCATGAGCAAAAACAATGAGATAACTGCCGTTAGAGTCAGCGGAATAAGTTTATACCGCATCTCAATGCCTGCAATAATATTCGGTATATTTCTTTCGCTGCTCTATTTCTTCATCCAGGAGAATATAACCCCGGGAGCAAACAAAGAAAGCACTAAAATACTGAATAAGATCTATAAAAGAGGATCTAATTTTAACATGGAATCAATAAAAACATGGGCGATCGGAAAAGATAATAAGATCTATTTTTACGATTTTTTTGATAATAAAAGAAAAAAATATAAAAATTTTAATGTGATACAGCTTGGAAAAGATTTTTCAATGAAACGGAGAATATCAGCTGAAATTGCATTTTGGAGATCTGATAAACATCTTGTTTTAAGGAGAGGATTCATAAGAGATTTTACTGATAACAGTCCGAAAGATTTTCTCAAATTCAAAAATAAATCCATAATAATTCCGGAAGGGAAAAGTTATTTTTCTAAAAAGATACTTTTTCCTGAATTTATGAATATAAAACATCTTTCCAAATATATTAAATATCTTAAAACAAACAACTCTTCAACGGCAAAATATAAAGCAAAACTTCTTTACAAATTTTCTTTTCCTTTCTCAAGTCTGATAATGGTTCTGATCGCAATTCCTTTTTCATTTAAAATGGGAAATAGAGGTACACTGTTCGGGATAGGAATAGCCGTTGGAATATCAATAATTTTCTGGGGAGTATTCGGAATATTCAAAGCTATGGGTTCCTCTTTATTATTATCACCGTTTATTTCGGCGTTCACACCTCTTTTCATCTTTGCGGCTATATCCGGTTATTTATTTATGAATATAAAAACATAAAAGGAAAAATGGAACTTTTATCACCTGAAAACGTTTCTATTTGTGTGAGACATGGATGATTTTTCATTTGTAAAAAAGATTAAAGAAGGAGACCGGAGGAGTTGGAACATGATGATTGACAGATATTCAAAACCTGTTTACAACATTGCTTTGAACTTCTGTAAAAATCCGGAAGATGCTTCTGATATCACACAAGAGATCTTTTTAAAGATATTTAGAAATATCGATAAAGTAGATGATAAGTTTAATTTTACTTCATGGGTCCTCAGGGTTTCAAAAAATCACTGTATCGACCACTGGAGAAAAAACAGAAAAAATTATAACATTATTGAATTTTCCGAAAAAACATTTGGAGGAGATGACACACCGGAAAAGAATTTTGTAAAGGAAAATGATATAATAATACTTAGAAGAATGTTAATGCAACTAAAGCCGGATGCAAAATTGTTAATAATATTAAGGGATATAAGAGGACACTCTTATAAAGAGATTTCGGAAATAATGAACATTCCGGAGGGAACGGTAAAATCAGGAATAAACCGAGCCAGACTCAAGCTTGCGGAGATATATAGAAATGGGAATTAAAAAAATTTCATGCGAAAAAGTGCAGAGTCTTCTCTCGCTCTACCATGAAAACGAACTGAGCAATGAACTCGGACATCAGATTTTTGAACATCTTGAAACTTGTAAAGAGTGTGCCGACATCGAAGATAATATTTTCCAGATAAAATCACTGCTTCCGGAACTTAACGAAGATGTTCCTTTTTTCCTTAAAAACAGATTATATCTTATCTCCGAAACCGAAACAAAAGATACACCCCCCGCCTATTCCGCTCTGAAATGGATTGCAGCAATGGTAGGAACATTTATTCTTTTCCTGAACCTCTTCTATTTCACAAACATTTATCCTTCCGCTAACATAGCTTTACATAAAACGGTTTCAAAAATTGAAAATTTTGTTGTGGAGGCAAGAGTTTTCATTGAACAGATCGGCGGCTCGGGTGTCCCTGATTTTTTTAAAAACAACAAAAAAATTTCGGAAATGGAAAATAGAAAAAAATATAAAAAAGAAAACAGCCTGAAAATCAGGCCTGACAAGGGAGTTAAATATGGCTGACAAATACGGAAGAACCAAGAGTGCCCCTTTAGCATCAATAATATCGGCAATTGTTCCGGGTTCCGGATTTATATATCTTGAAAATTATCTAAAGGGATTCTCCTATATGTTAATATTTATTTCACTAATCGTACTTCTTGTATCTTCCGCAAGTGAAGACAGAAGTTCCATGCTTGCAGAAATACTGTTTTTTGCACTGCTTCTTGCAGTCTTTTATATTTTCCAGATCATTGATACGTTCAATGAAGCTCAACGAGGAAAAACGGGGAGAATTTCTGAAAAGAATCATCAGGGCAAGGATAATACTTCTCTCTCAAGTGCAATAATAATACTTACTCTCGGAGTACTTTTCCAACTGAGGAACCTTAATGTTCTCTCCTTTGAAAAGATTGTAAAATTTTGGCCTCTTATTTTAATCGGCATAGGTATAAAGATAGTAATACAATATTATTTAAATCCGGAGAAAAAAAATGACGAATAATAGAAGTGACTCGATTTTCTGGGGAATTGTAATTATAATAATCGGAATTCTATTTATGATAAAAAATCTTGGCTGGGCACATATAAATATTTGGAGATTTATAGGAACATACTGGCCATTGATACTCATCTATATAGGATTGAAAAATATTCTAATATACTTTAACAGGAATAGATGAAAAAACGTGATCTTTTTATTGCGGTAGTTGTTATTGTTTTTGGATTATTATATCAATTTTTTGAAAGCGGTAATATAAAAATATTGGAAGGTTGTAAAATAAATAATTCTATTTTACTGGAAAAAAATTATCCGAATGTTTTCAAATTAAAAAGCATTACTTTAAAAAATATTAACAGATTTAATATATCAAATATAGCCGGAAGTATTAATATAAAAAAGAATGATATTGATGAAACTTTTATAGAGATCAATTCAACAGTTTATTCGAAAAACAAAAAAACAGCTGAAAAAATCCGGGGGAAAATATTATCTTCTATCAAAAAAAAGGGTTCTTTGGTTACCGTTTCCACAACAGACAACAGTAGATTTTCCTATTCTCGCGTAAGGATAGCTATTATAATTAAAACACCTCAAGCAGAGTCAATTAGAATAAAAAACAGATATGGGAATATTTCAATAGGGATACCTTCCGGAGAAACATCAATTGATGAAAAATATGGGGACATCAATATTGAGGATACAGTAAAAAACCTTAACATTAAATCAAAATATTCCAAAGTTAAAGTTAAGAGAATCCAAAAAAAGGGTGACTTTAATTCAAAATATTCATATTTTGATATATCCGGTTCGGGATCAATAAAATTTAAAGCGGCATATTCGGAACTATTCCTTAACAACCTGATAACAGAGGATGGAATTATTCTGATATGCTCCACATCAAAACTCTCCCTCAACAAAATAAATGCATCTGAACTAATTTTAAAAAACAGTAATGGAAAAATTTATTTAGACGGTATAAAAGTAAATACTTCAAAAATAATTTCAGAGAATTGTAGAATAAATATTGATAATATGGATTGTAACGATTCTGTAATAAAGAATAGCTACGGAAGGGTAAGGATCAATGAACTTCACGGAGATTCGGTTAATATTTTGATAAAAAATCTTGATATGAACTTATTACTTGGAGAACAATTGGAAACGGTTAATATATCTGCAAAATATTGTGATATAGATCTTTTACTGAAAAAGAAAATTTCACCTTTTTTTGATATAAATTCCACTTATGGTGAAATATTCAATAAAACTTCCCTTTCATTTCTTACAACAAAAGAAATTCACAAGATAAGACTATCCGGAGGCGGAAGAACTCCAAAGATAATAATATTTGCCAAGTATAGTGATATCAAGTTGAAAAATAATTAGAACCCTCATTCTTTAAATCTTGACATTACGGGTATAATACTTTAATAATACTCTTTTAATTCCGGAGGTAGTAATGACAAATAAAATGAGTGTTAAAATTGCTGTAATAGGTGGAAGCGGATTTTATGATATTGATTCTATTTCAGACATCAAAGTTATCAGCGTTAACACTCCTTTCGGAAAACCTTCGGATGATATCACAACAGGGATTTTATCAGATCAGAGAATAGCTTTTCTTCCGAGACACGGAAAGGGACACACATTAAATCCTTCCGAAGTAAATTATAGAGCAAACCTCTTTGCACTGAAAGAATTAGGAGTTGAAAAAATAATATCTTCAACTGCCGTCGGCTCACTTAAAGAAGAGATAAAACCAACGGATCTTGTTATTCCCGATCAATATTTTGACAACACTTTTAAAAGACAAAAAACATATTTTGAAAAAGGGATTGTTGCTCATGTATCAATGGCAAATCCCGTTTGTCCTTTCTATACTGAGCTTGCAAGAAAAACCGCTGATGAAATTGGAATCAAAACACATATGGGCGGAACATATTTTAATATGGAGGGACCTCAATTTTCATCAAGAGGTGAATCTGAAGTTTATAAAAAACTTGATTTTTCTATTATAGGAATGACGCAGGCAACAGAGGCAAAACTTGCAAAAGAACTTGAGATCTGTTTTATCCCTCTCGCATTTGTTACCGACTATGATTGCTGGCACCCCGAACATGATTCGGTTTCAGTTGATATGGTTGTTAGTAATTTAAATAAAAACAGAGATAATGCTCTGAAGTTAATTAAAAATCTGTTATTAAAAATCAATAATTCAAAACCTTCATGTAATTGCAACAACTCACTTCAGTTCTCTTTCGTTTCCGATCCTAAGAAGGTTGATGATAAGATAAAAGAGAGGCTGATGCCTTTAATAAAAAAATATATATAATCGGAGAATATAATGAAAGGATTAACACTTGTTATTAATACGGGAAATACATCTACCAAGGTTGCACTTTTTGATTTTGACAAAGAAATTTTTGTTGAATCAATAAAGCATTCCGATGAAATATTATCTGAATTTGATGATATTAATTCTCAGAAAGATTTTAGAGAAAAGATAATTATTGATTTTCTTAATAAAAGAGATATTAAATTATCAAACCTTTCCGCTGTAGCTGCGAGAGGAGGACTACTAAAACCACTTAAAAGCGGAACATATCTGGTAAATGAAAATATGATAAAAGACCTGAAAGAGGGAAAGAGGGGGATGCATGCTTCACATCTTTCCGCTCAGATCGGATTGTCTATTGCAACAAAAGCCGGTGTTAGCTGTTACATAGTCGATCCTATATCAGTTGATGAATTTACTCCGGTAGCAAGATATTCCGGACATAAACTTTTCCAACGTATAATGCTTTCGCATGCACTTAATATGAAAGCCGTCTGCAAAAGATATTCTAAAGAGAAAGGCTTGAAATATAAAAATTTAAATCTTTTGGTAATTCATCTCGGGACAGGAATATCCGTTTCAATTCATCAAAAAGGTGTTATGATCGATAGTATAAATTCAAGTGAAGAAGGAACATTTTCCCCTGACAGGTCAGGAGGATTACCTGTCCTTCAGGTTGCTAAATATATAATTGAATCGGGTTCGGATTATAAAACTTTTTCAAAAAAGGTTTTCGGATCCGGAGGTCTTCAATCTTATCTCGGGACAAAAGATTTTATGAAAGTTGAAGAAAAATTTAAAAAAAACGATAATAAGGTTGTGGAAGTGGTTAAAGCTATGGTTTATCAAATTGCAAAAGATGCCGGATCAATGGCAACCGTTGTCAATGGTGTTGTTGATAAAATATTAATTACCGGTGGAATGGCATATGCGGATTTTCTTGTTAAAATGTTGACAGAAAAAATTAAATTTATCGCATCTATAGAAATTTATCCCGGAGAAGATGAGATGAAGGCTCTTGCTGAAGGAGTTGCAAGAATTCTTAAGAATGAAGAAAAAGTAATGGAGTATTAACCGAGTATCAAATGGAATCAAAGAAGGATAGAGAGAGAAATTTTGAATCTTATATAAAAAGACTTGAAGAAAAAATCGAATCTTTAAAAATCCAGTATAATCTTTTCTTTTCCGGTGAAATTAATATTCCTCCGGAGCAGGAAAGAGAATTGCTTGAAAAAGAGGTAAGAACATCACTCTACTCAAATCTAAAATCTCCGAAAATAAATCTCCTTATTCAAAATTTAAGTTCCAGATTCAACCTTTTTAATAATATGTGGAAAAAAAAATTGAATCAACTTGAAAGCGGGGAATTAAAACGCCCGTCAAAACCGAAACCCGCATTCTTGGTAAAAGAAAAACCTGCTAATAAAGAATCGGTTATTCCGGTAAGTCTTAATGATGAAAAAAGTTTCGAACAACTGTTCGATCGTTACTCCTCGTTAGGATCAAATAAGAATAAAAAAAGCAAAGATGCACTTATAAACAAAATTAAGTTAAAATTAATATCTGAAAATATCATTAATGCAAAAATCCAGCTGTCGAAATCCGATGGAAAGATTAAATTAAAAATAAAAAAATAGAGAAAAGATCTCTTTAATTATCCGAAGATAATCTCAACACTATTTTCACCTGTCAGTTTTTCAATATCTTTTTTCATTGAAACTGTAGGTTTCAGATCATATCCGTCCACCTTTATAACGGTTTTCTCATTCTTTTCTCTGTTAACAACCACAAGGTAACAAGGTGTTGAATCTTTATGATTTGATAATTTAACTTTAAGTTTTTCTGAAAAGGTCTCATCAAGATCATCATAATCTATTTTTATCATTATTTTTCTTGCATTTTTTTTTAAAAAATTCTCCAGCTCGACCAACTCTTCAAGATAAATATTCTTTGCGGAATCTCCATTCTCAGGAAGTCTTCCTTTTAAATAGTATGGACGGTCAACCTCAATATCATCTTTCAATTCATCCCATGAGAGGCTTCCGTTGTTCCCGTTTTTATAATCGGGTCGCCTATTCTTCTTGCTGAATACAAGTATTTTGATCCTTCCCGTGAGATCCTCAAAAAAGAGCTCCCCGTAAAACGTCCCTTTTCTTGATTTTCTGTTTGTAAATGAAGTGACGACACCTCCTATCCTGACGACATCTCCTTTAAAATCTCCACTGTTTATTGCAGCTATTGTAGTATTTGAGATCTTTTTAATTTCTCTTTGAAATTTCTCCAAAGGATTTCTTGTAATATAGATTCCGGCAACTTCCTTTTCCCCCTTGATCATCTCCCTTTCACTCCATTCATCCAATTTTAAATTTTCCTTTGGAATGACAATATTTCGAATAGGATCTTCCGCAAAAAGAGATTTCTGATTTTTTAAAAGATATTTTTCAATAATTGATGCTTGTCTTAACACATCTTCAACACTTAAGAAAAGAGAGCACCTCTTCATTCCAAAGCTGTCAAATGCTCCCGCCTTGACTAAACTTTCAACTACTGCTTTATTTACCTTTCCTGTCTCAATTCTTAAAATAAAATCAGAGAAATCTTTAAATTCTCCACCACTCTTTCTTGCTTTCAAGAAACTTTTTATAGTTGCTTCACCAACATTTTTTAATCCCTTTAAACCGAATCGAATCTCATTTTTGGATTCAACCCTGAAATTTTCAAAACTTTTGTTTATATCCGGAGGCAATATTTTTATCTTCATTTTTTTACATTCTGAAATATACTGGATTATTTTGGAATCGGTTGACGTTTTATCAGATTCGGCACTCAAAAGAGCAGACATGAAATAGACAGGAAAATGAACTTTTAAATAAGCGGTCTGATAGGCAAGATATGCATAAGCTGTTGAATGGGATTTATTAAATCCATACTCGGCAAATGTACTCATTTGGGAGAAAAGCTCTTCGGATTTAATTTTATCAAAACCTTTTTTTTCGGCTCCTTCAAGAAAACTTTTTTTAACAGCAGGAAGTTTTTCAGTCTGCTTCTTTCCCATTATTTTTCTCATCTCATCGGCTTTGCTCATCGGAAATCCGGCAATCACCTGCGATATCCTCATTACCTGCTCCTGAAACACAATAACGCCATAAGTATCTGACAAAATATCCTTTGTTTCCGGAAAGATATAGGAAACTTTTTCCTGCCCCAACTTTCGTTTAACATATGTATCAGCCATTCCGGTTCCAAGCGGTCCCGGTCTGTACAATCCATTCAAAACAGCCAGATCTTCAAATTTTTGAGGTTTGGATCTTTTAAGAAAATCTCTCATCCCGAAACTCTCAAACTGAAAAATACCATCGGTAGCACCATTTTGAAAAAGTTTGTAGGTCTGTTTATCATCAAGGGGAATTTCATATAGATCAAGATCAATATTTTCCCCTTTTTTTATCGATCTAAGTATTTTTTTTATAATGGTAAGAGTTTTCAATCCCAGAATATCGAGTTTCAACAGACCAATCTCTTCAACTTCTTCTTTTTCAAATTGAGTGACTATTTTATCTTTTGCTTTATATAGAGGCATAAACTCCGTCAATTTTTTTGGAGCAATAACAACACCTGCCGCATGCATTCCGGTATTTCTTATATTATTCTCAAGCTTAAGAGCATAATCCATTAGTTTAGCAGCCTCATCAACCCTTTTAACTTCATTTTGCAACTCTGAATTATTCTCAAGTTCATGTCTCAAACTAACCTTAGGTCCGTCCGGAATCAATTTTGCCAATCTATTTACATCGGTTAAAGGTATCTCTAAAACACGTCCTGTATCGCGGATTGCTAATTTTGCCTTCATTTTACCGAAAGTAACTATTTGAGCTACATTTTCCTTCCCGTATTTATCTTTAATATAATCAATAACATCCTCACGCCTTTCCGGATCAAAATCCAGATCAATATCAGGAAGAGAAATACGATCGGGATTAAGAAATCTTTCAAAGATCAGATCATATTGAAGCGGATCAATTCTCGTAATACCCATTGTATATGCAACAAGGCTTCCGACAACCGAACCTCTTCCCGGTCCGACGGATATATTGTTATTATGGCAAAAACGGATTATATCCCACACTATTAAAAAATAGCCGGGAAACTTCATCTCTCTTATCTTTTCAATCTCATAACTTAATCGTTTTTCATATTCCGGAATATTCTTCTTTTCCTTCTCAAGTTTAGGTTTAAGGTTTTCAAAACCTTTGCGACAAATTGTTTCAAAATATCCGTCAATAGAATAATCTTCAGGAACCTTAAACTCAGGTAAAAAATATTTTCCGAGTTGAAAATCAAAATTACACTTTGCAGCAATTTTCAATGTTTCATCTAATGCATCTGGATACTCGGAAAACAGCTCTCTCATCTCTTCGGAAGATTTAAGATACATCTCATCCGTCTGTTTTTTCATTGCTCTGTCTTCATTGCTTAAAATCTCATTTGTCTGGAGACAGATTAGTATCTCTCTTGCATCAGATTCCTCTTTTGTAAGATAGTGAACATCATTTGATGCTACAAGGGGTATTGCAAGCTCCCTTGATAGTTCCACAAGTTTAGGAAGTACTTCAAGCTGTTTATTTAATCCGTGGTTCTGTATCTCAATATAAAAATCATCTCCGAATACATCTCTGTACCATTTTGCAGCTTCATATGCTTTATCCTCCCTTCCTATCAGCAGGTTATACGGTATTTCTCCCTGAATACAGGCGGATAATACAACAAGACCTTCTCTGAATTTTTTTAAACTATCTTTATCAATCCGCGGTTTTCTGTAAAAACCTTTTACAAAAGAGAGTGAAATCAGTTCGGAAAGATTTTCATAACCTCTATTGTTCTTAACCAATACAATTAAGTGATGATAATTTACCTCTCTTTTTGACCTGTCCGGTCTATGTGCCATATCAAAGGGCGTCAAATACATCTCCGCACCTATTATAGGCTTTATATCAGCTTTAATTGATTTTTTATAAAAATTAACAGCTCCAAGGATATTGCCATGATCTGTAAGTGCAACCGCCGGCATTTCAAGTTTTCTTGCTCTGTTGACAAGTTCCGGGATTTTCAGATTGGAATCAAGAAGGCTGTATTCGGAGTGAAGGTGAAGATGAATAAAATTTTTCATCTACTCCCACTCAATAGTTCCGGGGGGTTTTGATGTAAGATCATATGTAACTCTGTTAATTCCTTTTACTTCATTTACTATTCTGTCTGCAACTCTTTTTAATAATTCATAAGATGCTTTATACCAGTCTGCAGTCATTCCATCTACACTTTCAACCATTCTAATTACTGCTACATTTTCATAAGTTCTCACATCGCCCATAACTCCAACACTCTTTACGGGAAGTAAAACGACAAAGGCCTGCCAGATATCATCATATACGTTAAAATTTTCCAGTTCTTCAATCAATATGGCATCAGCCGATTGAAGTTTAATGATTTTTTCCTTAGAAATATCACCTAAAATTCTTATTGCAAGTCCGGGTCCCGGGAAAGGGTGTCTATTAATGAATTTTTTATCAAGCCCGAGTTCATGTCCAAGTTCTCTGACCTCATCTTTAAAAAGTTCTCTGAAAGGTTCTATAAGATCCCATTTTAACTTTTTTGGAAGACCACCCACATTATGATGGCTCTTTATAGTGGCAGAAGGACCCTTTACGGATACCGACTCAATCACATCCGGATAGAGTGTCCCCTGTGCAAAAAATCTAACTTTTCCAATCTTTCTTTCAACTTTTTTAAATATATCTATAAAAGTTTTACCTATGATTTTTCTTTTCAATTCTGGAGAACTAACTCCTGACAAATTTTCTAAAAATACTTTCCCGGATTTCATACCGATAACATTCAACGAAAGATCATCTTTGAACCTTTTCATTAATTTTTTATATTCATCTTTCCGCAGAAGCCCGGTATCAACAAAAACCGGGATCAGATTTTCTCCAATTGCTTTTTTTAAAAGTAAAGCAAGAACAGTCGAATCAACTCCTCCGCTAAGACCTAATATAATTTTCTCATTACCGATCAAACTTCTTAATTCCTCAATTGATGATGAAATAAAATTTTCTATATTCCAGTTTGGAACCAGACGAGCGATTTTAAATAAAAAATTTGAAAAAACTTTTTTCCCCTCTTTTGAATGAATTACTTCAGGATGAAACTGTACTCCGAAAATCTTCTTTTCTATCGACTCGATAACAGCTATTTCACTATTTTTTGTTTTACCTGTTACCTTAAACTCTTCAGGATATTGAGATATTTTATCTCCATGACTCATCCAGACATTAGAATGATCTTTGATTCCTTCAAGAAGCCCGCTTCTATCAAGTATTTCAATCTCAGCATGACCATATTCCCTCTCTGTTGCTTCAAGCACTTTCATTCCACAGAGATCTGCAATCAATTGCAATCCATAACATATTCCGAGAACCGGAACTCCCATGTCCAATATCCTCTTTGAAATACGAGGAGCTCCCTTTTCATAAACCGAAGATGGACCTCCCGAAAGTATTATTGCTCCGGGATCCCTTTCTTTAATGATTTTCAGATCTGTATTGAAAGGAAGAATTTCACAATATACTTTCTGTTCGCGTACACGTCTTGCAATAAGTTGGGTATATTGTGACCCGAAATCCAGAATGATTACACTTTTTCTTATCATCATATTAAACTTATTTTATAAAAAAACGGATAATGTTACTTTTAAAGCCTCAACAAGCCGGAAGTTATCATTCCAAAGATTATTCTTGCAGTATCAAAAATATTAATCCCGGAAGCAGTAGAAATTTCCGCAATTGTTCTTTTTCCGTCAATTTTAGAAATAACAAGCCACTCAAGTGTTGAAAGAGATATCTTTCTTCTCTCATCCTTATCAATCTCATTGAAAACAGGTACAGAATCAATTGAACCTATTTTTTTTCTTAAGAGTTTCCACTCATCTATCCGACGGGCTGAATCCATAAGAATCGAAGTTACCGACTTGGTAATGGTTTTATCAACGGAAAAATCCGACTCTTCAAACTCAAATTCCCCGATACTCCATGCTGTTAAAGTAAAAACAGCATCTTCACCTTTAAAATTTCCAACCTCGGAATGAATTATTTCACCATTTTTTATATATATATAACCCTTCTCTCCGGTATTTTTTTGAAGAATAAATCTACCGCTCTGTTTTGAATTAGAGACCAATTGCATTATATCTGCAAGGTTAATAGATTCAAGCGACCCTTTTAAGCTCATTTGTATAGAGTTATTATAATAATTTAACAACTTTTGTCAAGCTAAATCAATCTTTTAGTGTGAAAAGTTTTTTTCTTGTATATTAAAATGTACTATTTTCAGCCAAACTTTATTTTTATTGAAAAAAACCTTAATTTAAACTAAAATTAGATTATGGAAAATAGAGAAATTGATAATGTCGGTGATTTTTTTGTTAATAAGAAGAAAGATCTGACATTAGAGGATAAGTGGGACAAGCTTTTTGAAAGCTGGATTGCAAAGGTTGAAAAGGAAAATATGATGCTCAATCTTTTTGAGCTGAAACTATGGCTCGAATCAGCAGAATATTTCTTCTCTTCCGAATATCTTGATTCAATAATTTTTAAATATCAGACTCCTAATATGCGAAACTATACTTTCTATATGTCTCTTTTTGTTAAAATAGCCAATAAAATTCTCAGACAACTTAAAGAACTTGATTTTAAAAAGGATAAACATCTTTTAAATTTTGAGGAATTCATTGTTGATAAAATCCTTGAAAAGGCCGGATTAAGCTCATATCCTTCTCTTACTGATCTAAACAGACCGGAGTCATGGTTTTACAGCTTTCGTATCTTTCTTCAAAATATAAAAACCTTATCCAACGAACTTTTGAAAAACGATTCAACATCCAATAGATCTTTCGATTCTCTAAAAAAGCTTTATCACAGGGAGCTTCTAAGCAGCTCAATTCTTATTTCTTTATTAAACGGTAAATTTATTCCTCAGCTGGATAAAATTTTCCAAAAAGATATTGCAAATATTATTTCATCAATAAAAGATAAGGATTTAAAAAAATATATCGGAATTCTATACATTCTCTCTTTTAGAACACTTAAAATAAATAATTTTATCGAATTAAATATAAAGAAGAGTAGAGATACTTCTATAGTAATTCCTCTTATTCTCTCACTTAAGAGAAATGTTGATTACATTGATAAATTTTACCAATCAAAATTAAAAAGATTATTTAATAAAAATAAAATTTATAGTTCTGAGGCTGATAATATTGAAAATATTTTTAATTCTTTTATTCTTGAGTATAAAAAAATATTTGATAAAGAGTTTATGCTCTATTTTGAAAAAGACGACGAGAAAACGAACAGAAGAACACTTTTGATCAATATAGTAAACATATCTTATATGGCAATTCGAGAATTAATTGAAAATATTTCAAAATTATTCCAACCTAATTTTGAAGGATCAAATATATTTGAGAACTATCTTTCAAGAAAATCAAGGGCTGACAATATAAAGAAAAAACTTGTGAATCTGCATACAAAGATCAATGATTATCTTACAGGTAAAGGTCCTATTACTCCTTCGGATATCTTTTTTGAATTAAATCTATTCATTGAGACCGATCTTAATTTTCTTCTTTATAAAGATTGGAATGAATTCCTTAATCACTATAATAATCTTCAGAAGTCAGATTTCACTCCTGAATTCAAACATAATCTTAATGCATTTCACTCATTTATAACAAAAATTCTTAAAGAGCTTGTAAATAGAAAAAATTAAGGAGAAAAAAAATCAATGAATATCGAAAAGACTTACGTAATGATCAAACCCGATGGAGTTCAAAGAGGGCTAATAGGTAGTGTGATTTCCAGATTTGAAGATAAAGGTTTAAAATTGAAAGCTTTAAAAATGATAAAAGTTGAAGAATCACTTGCTTCTCTGCACTACTCTGAACATAAAGGAAAAAGTTTCTATGGAGAATTGATAAAGTTCATAACTTCAGGACCGGTTGTTGCAATGGTCTGGGAAGGACCGGATGCGATAAATATAGTGCGGAAACTTGTAGGAGCTACTGCCCCTTCCAATGCTGATCCGGGATCTATCCGAGGCGACTATGTAATATTTACAACTTTTAATATCATTCATGCTTCAGATTCTTTGGAATCATCCGAGCGTGAAATAGGACTTTTCTTTAAAGAGGAAGAATTACTTGATTATAAAATGGAGATTCAAAATTATCTCTTCTGATAATTATTTTCTTTATGACTAAAAAAGAGAGAATACTTGTTATTTTGAACCCGTCATCAGGAGTAATATCAAAAGATATTGCAACATCATATATCTTTAAAAAACTCAGACAACATTTCAGCACCGTATCTCTAATAAATTCAAACTCTCCTCAGGACGGTTACAAAATTGCTAAACAGGCTGTCAATAATTTTGATATTATTACGGCTTTCGGAGGCGACGGAACAATTAATTCAATAGCCTCCGCTCTGGTAGGAACAGATAAAATCCTCGGCGTTTTACCGGGTGGTTCGGGTAACGGACTCATAAGAAACCTAAACATCTCACTCTCATGGAGAAGAGCGACAGATACTCTTATTAATGGAGAAGACAGGTTAATAGATATCGGAAAGATTAATTCAACTCATTTCTTTAATGTAGCCGGAATCGGACTTGACGGATTCATCTCTAAAAAATTTAACAGTGAATCAAAAAGTAGAGGGATTGCTCCATATATCTACTATGCATTTAAAGGATATTTTGAAATGCCTACTTTCAAAGTAAAAATTATCAGTGATAATATTGAATTTGATGAAGAGATAAAACTGATTGCTTTTGCTAATTTCAGACAATACGGCGGAAATGCCGTAATTGCTCCATTTGCAGACCCCGAAGACGGATTGCTTGATCTTTGTATCATTAAAAACTTTAAATTTTCTAAAAGTGCATTAAATTTGAAACGACTTTTTAATGGAAATATACATAAATTTCCGTTTTACAACTCTTTTAAGTTTAAAAAAGTTACGATAATTTCAAAAAACGATCCTATTCCATCTACGATTGACGGAGAATACGGAGGCGAAGATCTTAAGGAATATAAGGTTAAAGTAATTCCAAAGGGAATTAAAATCAGATTACCAAAAATTTAAAAAAAAAGGGAAAACCTTTTTCAAGGTCTTCCCTTTTTTATAGTTAAATCTAAACTATTTACTATTCTGAAGAAGTTGACTGTTCTGTTACCAACCCGACAACTTCAACATTTGCTCTTTTTATCAAATCCATCAAATCTACAACTTTCCCATATTCAATTTCAATATCCGCTTTTAAAAGAACTTTACTTTCGGAATTTTTTTCATCTTCAAAAATACTCTCGATCTTAGAGACAAGATCTTTTGCTTCGATAAGAGTGTTATTCAGATAGATCTCCCCATTTTTTTTGAGAGTGACTTCTGTCATTTTCCCCGGTTCGGGTTCAACTCTGTAATTAACCGCTTCCGGCAACTGAACAACAGCTCCTTTCTGTATCAAAGGAGTAACAACCATGAAGATAATAAGAAGAACCAGCAGGATATCACACAGGGGTACTACATTGGGTTCTGATTTTGTAGAATTTGACCCTGTATCTCCACCGGCCATGATCAGTCTCCTTTACTTCTTAATTTTATAAAGTGATCAATAAGTTCCGATGAAGCATTATGCATTTCACCGGCAAATATGTCCACTTTATTAAGCAAAGAATTAAAAAACCAAACAGCAACGATCGCAACACCGATTCCGGTTCCGGTTGAGACCAGAGCTTCGGCAATTCCGGCTGCAACTGAACCGATACCACCGGAGCCTGAAATCGACATACTCTGGAAAGCATTAATAATACCGAAAACAGTACCGAAAAGTCCTACAAAAGGTGCTGTTGAACCGATTGAGGCAAGAGAGTTCAAGCCTCTTTTAAATTCCTGAACATTTTTAATTGTAGCTCTGTCAATAGCCCTCTTTGCAGATTCGACCTGCTGAGCATATGTAGCATCAGACTCTTTCTGGAACTTTAACTCATTAAGCCCGGCAACTAAAACTTTAGCCAGGTGACTATTTTTAAATCTGGCATCTGACGCCAACTTTACGGATTCTTCTATTTTCCCTTCCTGCCATAATTTCCCAATGAGACGTAAAAGAGTATTAGATTGTTTTTTGGCTTTGCTATAAACAATCAGTCTTTCAATACCTACTGCAATTGCCCACACTGACATGAGAATCATTATAACAACAACGACTCTCGGCAAAAAACTCATGTGACTCCATAATTCACCTAATTCAAACGACATAATATACCTCCTATTAGTAAGTTAAATATTGCCTATATTTTTATTGTCTTTGAAGATTGAATTTAACAACAACCGTAAATCTGACCGGTTTTGGTATTCCATTAAATATATAAGGTTCATAAACCCATTTATAAATTGCATTCAAAGCTGCCTGATTCAACAATGGATGTCCCGAAACTACTCTCGCATGTTTTACTCTTCCATATATATCGGTAACCGCTTCTATAACAACATTAGCCTGAATTCTCGATCTGAGAGCAAGAGGTGGATAAAGCGGTTTTACTCGTTTTATCAGATTCGGTTCCTTAACCCTGGTTACATTCAGATTACTCATATCCGAAGAACCCGGACTGCCGAGAACTCCTCCGACTATACCACCCTCAACTCCACCTTCGACTCCACCTTCAATACCTTCGTCAAGTCCGAGATCGGAAATATCCTCTTCCTGAATCTCTTCCGGAATTTCAATGGGTGCAACAAGTCTTCCCGTCATAATCGGTTTATTTTCAATTTTCTGCTGATCTTCCTTCTTTTTTGATTTACTGGATGATTTCTTCTTTGCAGCCGGTGGTGGTGGCGGTGGCGGCGGCGGCGGGGTTGATGAAAGAAATACATTCATCACTTTAACCTCCGGCAAATTAGAATCAGCCGTCATAAGAGGAACCACTACCAATAGAATCAGAATTATTGCATGTGCAAGAAAGGATATAGGTACGGTCATCCAGGCCTTTGTTGGCTTTTTTGTTCCACTTGACTCTATCAATGAATCTCCAAACATATAAACCTCCCGATTAAAGCTTGAATCGAAAACAATATATAATAAAATCCTAAAAAATTCAAGTTTTATCTACTTTTTTTTCTTTAAAAAATGTTTTTCCCAAATCCTAAGCCATGCACAGGATTGGAAGATTGAAGAGTATGTACCAATAACGATCCCGACAAGTAATGTAAACGAAAATGCATGTATAACTTCACCACCGAGAAAAAAGAGAGCGAGAACCGTTAACAGTGTTGTTCCCGAAGTAACGATAGTTCTGCTCAACGTCTGATTAATGCTTCTGTCGAGAATAGCTTCGGCATTATCTCTTCTCATCAATTTTAAATTATCTCTTACCCTGTCAAAAATAACAATAGTATCATTCAATGAATATCCGACTATCGTAAGAATAGCCGCAATAACCGTAAGAGTCACCTCTACATTAAAAAACAGAATGAAAGAGAGAGTGACAAGAACATCGTGTAAAAGGGTAACAACTGCAGCTATACCGAATATAAAACGAAATCTGAAACCGATATAAAGAAGCATTCCTATCATTGCCCATACCGTCGCAAGTGTCGCCTGTTGCCTCAACTTACGTCCGACCTGAGATCCTACATAATCATTACTTAAGAAAGTGAAATTTCCGAAAAATGCTTTTTCCTTGAGAATAGATATCACTCTCTTTTTCAGATCAAGCTGTTCGATTTCCGCTATTCCGTCTATCAACCCTTTTGATTTCTCTTTTTTCAGCTTATCTATCTTTTCCGCACTATCGGCAGCGATATCATGAGAAATCCCGTTGGAAGCAAGAAAATCGGTAATTCTTTTTTTTGCACTATTATTAATATCTATTTTCCCCTGAGAAAGATATCCCCTCTCTTCATCCGTCATAAAGATATCTTTTATTCTATTTGTTATTTCTTCATGCAAATTGGCATCTTTAAGTCTGCTTGCCTTTTCGTTGCTTACATTTTTATCCAGACTCTGTTCGGTTTTTATAAAGAATTTATTTCCGGTATTACCGACACGTGTTATCTCCGATTTTGAAAGTCCGATCTTTTTCATCATGGATCTGATCTCACCGACAGATATGTTCTTCATAAAACTGACCTCTACCATCGTACCACCGGTAAAATCTATTCCCAGATTAAATCCTTTTGAATAAAATGAATAAAAGCCGGCAAGAATAATTAATCCCGATAAAAGAAAGGCAATATACCTTTTCTTCATAAATTTAAATTTAGGTTCATTTTTAAAAATTTTCATTGTTAAGCTCCAATCCTAAATGCTTATTTTTTTGATCTTTCTTCCGGCATATACTAAGTCAAAGATCACTCTGGAAACAAATACAGCCGTAAACATAGATGCAACGATACCTATCATTAATGTTACCGAAAATCCCTGTATGGCTCCAGTTCCAAACTGGAAGAGAAAAATTGCTGCAATAATGGTTGTAAGGTTGGCATCAAAAATAGTCACAAAAGCCTTTTTAAATCCGGAATCAATAGCAGATCTCGGAGATTTCCCGGCTCTGAGATCCTCTTTAATTCTCTCAAATATCAGAACATTTGCATCAACAGACATACCGATCGTCAAAATTATTCCCGCAATACCCGGTACGGTCAGTGTGGCTTTGAAATATGCCATTACACCCATAAGAATAATGAGGTTAAAAATAAGAGCAATAACCGAATTAATTCCCGCACCTTTATAATAGACAAGCATAAATAGCATAACAAAAATCAGACCAACGATAGAAGCATATATTCCCTTCCTGATGGAGTCGGCTCCGAGTGACGGACCTATGGTTCTTTCCTGAAGATATTTCAGAGGTGCCGGAAGTGCACCCGAACGAAGCATAAGAGCCATATCCTTTACTTCCTGATTTGTAAAGGTTCCCGTTATCTGATTGTCATATGATAGGACACCATCAATTCTCGGTGCACTTTCAACTCTGTCGTCAAGAACAACAGCCATTCTTTTCCCGATATTTGCCGCAGAAAACTTTCTTATTTTACTTGCTCCTTGAGAATTCAAAGTAAAACTAACAGCCGGAGCACCATAACTGTCCTGTCCTCTTCTTGCCGTTTTCAGATCTTTTCCCGTTATAACAGAAGCACTCTTTAATAAATAATATCCCTTGTCCATCTTTCTGGCATTTGTTTTATATATTTTCACACCGTCGGGAAGTATGCCGCCATATTCTTTCAAAGCATCCTCTTCGGTATTGAAAGGACCGCCTACAACCGCTTTAAACTCAAGCATTGCCGTATTTTTTATAAGACTCTTAACTCTTCCGGGATCATCAACTCCGGGTAGCTGTACAAGAATTTTATCTCCTCCACCTATTCCGACCTTCTGGATAGCGGCATTAGCCACACCATATTCATCAACTCTGTTTCTGATGGTTTCTATAGCCTGATCTATCGAGAGATCTTTCATTCTCATCTCTACATTCGGAATAAGGGTTAAAGATATCTGGGTTCCTGCGAAAACATATTGCCAATCTTTAAATTCATCATCGAGAATATCTTTTATTTTTCTCTCATCGTCAAAAATAGTTCCGTAAATCTCCATTTTATTCGTTCCGACCTTTTTGATCCTCTCAAATTTAATGCTTGACTCTTTTAAAAGATTTTTCAGCTGTTCAATCCCCTGATCGGTCTGTATATCAATAGCTTTATCTGTCATTACTTCAAGAACCAGATGCATACCGCCTTTCAGATCAAGTCCGAGATTTACTTTCTTGGAAGGCGGATAAAACATCAGGACCGACCCTCCGATAACAATTAGAATGAGAATGACCTTCCACATTAAAGCTTTATTCATTTTATCCTCCGGTATAAGAAATTATTCATAAACTGATTACAGAGATAATTTACTTGGATTTTATCTCTGCAGTTCCAGGTTGAACAACGGTAGAGATTGAACTTTTAGCAATCTGGATCTTTGTGTTTTTATCAACTTCAACCTCAACTCTGTCATCCATAACCCTCGTTACAGTCCCGAAAATACCACCTGCAGTTACGACTCTTTCACCACCTTTTAAGGACTCAACGAGTGATTGGTGCTGTTTCTGTTTTTTCTTAGACGGCATTATGATAAGAAAGTAAAATATGACAAAAATTATTATAAAAGGTATAAGCGCACTCAGCATACTCGGTTGTGCAACGGCACCTCCTGTTGGTTCGGCTCCATATAATAGCATCGTTATTCTCCTTTATTGAACTTTTTTAAAAAATTGTTTTTAAACTCTTCAAACATGCCTAATTTTATAGAATACCTTATTTGCTCCATAAAATCAAGGTAAAAATGGAGGTTGTGGATTGAATTGAGAACTGCAGAATTTATCTCTTTTGAAATAAAAAGATGTCTCAGATAAGCTCTGGAAAAATTTCTGCAGGTATAACAATCACAATCTTTGTCAAGGGGAGACATATCCTCTTTATACATACTGTTCTTTATAGACAGCTTTCCCGACCGGGTAAAGAGAGTTCCGTTCCTTGCATTTCTCGTGGGCATCACACAATCAAACATATCAATCCCATGCTCAACGGCAAACAGTATCTCTTCGGGAGTTCCCGACCCCATCAGATATCTGGGCTTTTTAGCCTCCATTTTCGGAACAATGAAGGAGACTATCCTTTCAAACTCCTCTCTGCTTTCACCCACACTCAACCCTCCGACCGCATACCCCTCAAATCCGATTTCTTTCAATTTTCCAAGTGATTCCTCTCTCAATTCCGTATTCAACCCACCCTGAACAATTCCAAACTGTGCATTATGTTTGTTAGTTTCAATAAATCTGTTTCTTGCTCTTAATGCCCATTCGGATGTCAACTTCATTGATTTGATATTTTCTTCATCAGTCGAGGGGAATGATGCAAAATTGTCAAGAACCATCTGTATATCGGAGTCAAATATATTCTGTATATCAACTACGGATTCGGGTGTCATGAAAAATTTACTACCGTCAATATGGGATTTAAATTCCACTCCTTTATCCGAAACCTTTGCATTATTCCCGAGAGAGAATATCTGAAATCCTCCGCTGTCTGTAAGAATGGGTTTCCTCCATGAAATAAAATCATGGAGTGATCCGGCTTTTTTAATTATATCCAAACCGGGTCTTAAAAAAAGATGGTAAGTATTTCCCAAGATTATCGAAGCACCTATATCATTAAGTCTATCGGGAAGAACAGATTTCACGGATCCGGCAGTTCCAACGGGCATAAATATCGGAGTTTCAATATCACCCGTTTTTGTCCTTATCTTTCCCGCTCTGTAAAATTTTCCTTTGGGGCTCTCTGTTAAAACTTTAAAAAATTCCATTCATCTTCTATTTTTTAACTTTTTCCAGAAGTTTCTTATATTCATCGGCATATTTGCTTTTCGGAAATTCTTTCAGAAATTCTTCTAAAAGTGTGACCGTCAACTTTTTGTCATTAAGTTTCCGCGAGTATTCGGCAGCAGCCCCAAGACCGTTCTCAGCATCTTTCGATTTTGGAAATATCTTTCTGATCGAGGTCAATATTTCAATTGACCTCCTGTATTTTTTCCATTTATAGTAAATATAACCCTTCATAAACAGTGCTTTCGACGCCTTCCCTTTCATATTATCGAAATCCATCTTTATAATTTTATCAAGCAATTCGAGTGCTTTCGGATAAAAAGCTCTTGAAGTATATTTATTTACTATCTTATTTATAAGATCAATATTTTTATCGTCCTTTTTATACTTTTCAAGAAGATATTTCAATGTCCCGATCCCTTTTCTTAGATCGGAAACATCTTTAATAAATCTATCCGGAGCAAGATATCCGAGAATCCTTGCAATTTCATCACCTTTCTCATTGAAGAGTATTAAAGTAGGATATGAATATACTTTAAAATGTGCTTCAGCTTCTCTATCTTTTTCAGGGTTTACCCTTATCAGGATAAATCTGTTTTTCTTAAAATAATCCAAAACTTTTTTATCTTTAAAAGTTACTTCGGATAGTTTTTTACAAGGCGGACACCAGTCGGTATAAAAATCCATAAGGATCGGTTTCTTCAGCTTTTCACTCTCTTTAACAGCCGATTTCCAGTCGCTGCTCCAATTTTCCGATGAAAAAAGAACAGCATTTGTAAAAAAAATCGATAAGATTATGATTATTCCTTTTAATAATTTCATTTCTGTTTTCCTCCTTTTAGAATCAACAAAAAGATCTGATCCGATACCATCTCTTTCCCCTGAATAATTCCTGATCCGGATATATATTCTCCGCCGGATATAGATCCCGGGAAAACCATTTCAAATGATATTTCCGGATAAACCTCTCTATATGAAAGAGTAAGCAGCAAAAGTGCATTCTTGGCTATCGCATACGGAAGAACCTTTTTATACGCTTTGGAAATCCCTGCATGTTCAAATCCTACATTTACAACTGAGATCAATTTCCCTGTCCCGATAAGAAGATCCGTTATCTCTTTTGAAACTATCACATTATGGTGAAAATCATGAATAAGATCCTCCGAAGTAATATTTTCCGTATCTTTATATGTGATCGGACCATAATTGTTTACAAGAAAATTACACCCATTAAGCAATTCACGATAATCCTCTCCAAACGTTCTCAATCCCTTTAATGTTGAAAAATCACCGTACAGCCATTCACACCCTTCAATCTCTTCCGGTTTGCGGCTGTAATAGTGTCCGAACACTTGAAAGCCCTCTTTTAAAAACTTTTTAACAATCGACTTCCCGAGAAGACCCGAAGCACCGGTAATAAGAACACTCTTTTTTTCTCCGCTTTTATTCATATCGGATTACCATTCCATATCAGATCAATCCTGAATTTATTTTATAAAGATGAAGAGTATTATACATAAGCATTGCCACTGTCATCGGACCCACTCCACCGGGAACAGGTGTATAATAACCCGACTTTTTAAAAGCATCCGGATGAATATCACCCGTTATTCCATATCCTTTTTTTTTGAATCTGACTTTCTGATCCTCGGTACAGTATTCGGCAACATCCTCCTCTTTATCAAGATAATTTATACCTACATCTATTAAGACAGCTCCCTTTTTAACCATATCGCTTTTTACAAAACCGGGTTTTCCAACTCCCGCAACTACAAGATCCGCCAGGGAAATTATATCTGCGATATTCTTTGTCCTGGAATGACAAAGAGTTACCGTTGCATTCCTGTTGGTCAACATTGAAGCCATCGGTTTCCCTACAATAAAACTCCTTCCTATCACAACACAGTTCATTCCCGTGACATCAATTTCATAATCATCCAGTATTCTCAAAACTCCGAAAGGTGTACACGGAAAGATTTTTCTTCGCCCGAGCATCAACATGCCGAGATTCTTCGGGTGGAAACCGTCAACATCTTTTTTCGGATCTACGAGATCAAGAATATCCCATGAGTTAAATTTTTCAGGAAGCGGCAGCTGAATAAGTATACCGTCGATCTTCGGATCATTATTAAGAGAAACGATTTTCTTCCTTAGCTCATCTTCGGAAATATCTTTGTCATATCTGATCACCTCCGAATATATTCCCACTTTTTTTGCTTTTCTATCTTTTGTTCTGACATAAATTTTTGATGCAGGATCTTCACCTACAATAACGACAGCCAAACCGGGAGTCCGAAGATTCTTCTCTTTCAATATAGATATCTCTCTTTCAACCTCATCAAATACACTTTCAGCAGATTTTTTTCCATCAAGTATCTTCATATTATCCTCCGGAACGGAATTAAATTTAATCAAAAATTATAGCACGCACCTCCTCAATAAAAAAATGACCTTTTAAAAATTTGAGTTTTTTTTAATAAATCATATTTTTTCGAACCCGGGTTTCCATCTTATGAAAGAAGAATATTTATAGGAATACGCCCTATTTTACATTAATATATTTTACTTATAGGAAAAATACGGAAACAATGGTTTTACCGTAAATGGAAAAGATGAATTAATATACTTTTAATAATACCTATATTCGGTTATCACCCAGCATCCATCCGCATTTTTTTTAAATATCCAGGTGTCTTTCAACTCCGTATTATTATATTCCACAGGATCCTCCCCTGTTTTAATATAAACACCTGAATTGGAGCTCGAAAAATAGGCTGTATCTTCCGTAATTCCCTTTCCGAATGTTTTAATATCAAAATTTTTTGCTCCCGTAAAATCATAATCTCTAAATAACTCCTTATAATGAGAAACAGCATCATTCCACTCTGTTCCATCTCTTTCATTGACAATATGAGCCTTTGGAGCAAAAATTGCTCTGATAACAGACATATTCTCATTGTTAGCAGCTTCGGCTTCCGCTTTAATCATCGTGGTGATTGTAACTAAATCAGTATCACTCTGATATGGACATTTGTCGGGACCCGGTTCTATACAAGCATTCATTCCCAGAAGAAATATAGTTAAAGCAGTAATTAGAAGAAAACTTCCCGAAAAAGCTAACAAATTTTTAATACCTTTTAAATTCATCTCTCACCCTCCATCTTCATATGTTCCAAATTATTATTTATATTAAATTCTAACAAAAATCTTTACAGAATTCCAAAACTTTGAGAATTTTTCCAATATATCATAAAACCGGAAACTACTTTTAAGGAAACATATTAAAGATTAAAAAAATTTTTTTTATAAAAATATATAAAATAAATTTGACCTTTAGGGATTTTTTTTCTATATTTGTAATTATTTCAACATTAACAATACTTTGCATGAAGTATCAGGAGGAATAGTGAAGAGAACAATTATATTAATCTTAGTTTTAACAATGGTTATTTCAACATCTGTCTTTGCAACCGATAGTAACAAAAAAATGTTTGTTGAGTTACAGGGGAATTCTATGTTTCCTTCGGATGGAAACTTTAAAACAATATACGGTTCTTCAGCACTTTACATCAGAGGTAAAGCCGGATACAAATTCATTAAAGATTTTTATCTCTTTTTCGGATGCGGACTTCTTCACAAGACAGGCAAAACACCACTTTTAAAAGCCGAAGCGACATCAGATCAAAAGATCTGTATTTTCGGTGCAGGTTACGAAGGAACCGTTTCCGGGAAATTGGGATATCGTCTTGAGGCGGGAGGTTCTAATTTTTCATATAAAGAAGAAGCTCTTGACAAATCTGTAAGCAGCAGCAAACTCGGTATAATGTTAAACGGCAGTATCGTATACGACTTCAACTCTACCATATTCACCGCTCTGTCTCTCGGTTATTTCGGAGCCTCTGATACTATTAATAACGTGGACATTAAACTCGGAGGATTAAACATTGCATTCGGATTCGGAATAAGAATCTGATTGATATTCTCCTTTAATTAAAATCTAATTAATAATCGGTTGGTTTTACTTTTTTATATAGTAAAAACCAAATTATCAAACGAAAAAATTATGATTGTAAAAAACTGCAATCTTCACGGTTACTGGACGGAAGAGAAAAAGTTATAAAATTTTAGAAAAAGAAGTTAAGATTTGACATTTAAAAAAAATGTTATATAATAATAATCGGAATGATTATTAATAACGATTCTATGAAATTCAGAAGAAGCCTTCAAAGAGAAAAAATTTACAACCTTCTCAGATCAACTACAACTCACCCGACTGCAGATTGGATATACGGGAAATTAAAAAGCGAATTTCCTAAACTAAGCCAGGGAACTGTTTACCGGAATCTTTCAATTCTACTTAATCAGAAAAAGATAAAAAAAATAAGGAATGGAAGTACGTTTGACCGGTATGAGGCAAATATGTCTCTTCATTACCATATGATATGCAAAAATTGCGGAAGTATTACAGACATTGATATACCGAACTGTAAAGATGTAGTTGAAAACACTCAAAAGTTTACAAATTTTTCTATCGAAAGCTTTCAAATTGAATTCTATGGAATTTGTGAAAATTGTCAGAAAAAAAAAGTTTAAAAAAAATTTTCCCACTAATAATAATCGTTCCGAATTTAAACAAGGAGAATATAATGGAAGAAAAAGAATTTAACATGCCTTTACTTGGAGATCCTTTTCCGGAGATAGAGGTTCAGACAACACACGGTCCAATGAACATACCCGGGGATCTTAAGGGGAAATGGTTTGTTTTGTTTAGCCATCCCGCTGATTTCACACCCGTATGTACAACGGAATTTGTTGCTTTTCAGAAAAGATTTGATCAGTTCCAAGAACTCGGTGCCGAATTAATCGGAATGTCTGTTGATCAGGTTTTCTCTCATATCAAATGGGTTCAGTGGATCAAAGACGAATTGAATGTAGAGATCAAATTTCCGATAGTAGCTGCAAATGACCGGATTGCATCAAAACTTGGTATGCTGCATCCGGGGAAAGGTACAAACACGGTAAGAGCGGTATTCATAGTAGATCCCGAAAGCAAAGTAAGACTTGTAATTTACTATCCGCAGGAGATCGGTAGAAATATGGATGAAGTTGTCAGAGCCCTTAAAGCTTTACAAATTTCAGATAAACAGGGAGCAGTTCCTGCCGGCTGGCCCAATAACGAATTGATCAAAGACAGGATAATAGTTCCACCTGCTACAGATGAAAAAGCAGCGGAACAAAGACTAAAAGATTTTGAATGTTTTGACTGGTGGTTTTGTCATAAACCGCTGGAAAAATAGCAGATTGACCGGTGGGGATACAACTTGATTCTCCGCCGGTTTTAATCCCGATCTATATAAGGTATAAATGTAAGAGCTATTTATTTTTTTAATAAATTTTATGAGATAAATACAGTTTAATTTTATATAATTATAAAGGCACTACTAAATCAAGGAGGAAATTGACATGAAAATTTTAAAGAATATATTATTGTTTGCTGCAACTATTATATTCACAACATCATTTCTTCCGTATCAGCTTTCCGGAGAAACATCCGGTATAAAAACCTTTGACAAAATAAAGGTCGTCGGAACATCTCAATATCTGGGATATTTAAATGCATATCTCCATATTACAAAAAGGAGTACTCCGGCAGAAGGATTAAAGATGTATTTAAATAATCTTCTACTTAATGAACTCGGAAGCGGTATCTACTCCAACGGAACACCTTTTCATTACGACATTTCGCCTGGTAAAATAATAACGGTTAAATATATTCCCCGGACTCCCTTAAATGACAGGACTTCCAAAAATAATAAACCCATAATCCTCGGAACATATAAGTTTACAAATTATATTCAATGGATATTTCCTCTTCCCTATTCCACAATTTCTCCCACAAAAGGAATAGTACCTAAACGAACCGTGACATTTAAATGGAACTATACAGGGAAAATTCTTTTAACCAAAGTCACTCTGGAAAATTTTACGACTCACACCAAAATATTCAGTAAAACCGTAAAAGCCGAATCTATAGAAATTCCCTCTCTTCTTTTCAAAAAGGGAATAAAATATAGATTTGACCTTGAAGTTGTAGGACCAATGGGAAAATTCCAAATGACTAATGCAACGGCTTTTGGATCAAAAATAGTTTTTTATTACTGGGATCACCTATATTTTACGGTAAAATAAATTATTTCAATTTAGAAAAGCAGCAATATTTTCCTCTATCTTTTCAATGACCTTTTAATCAAGAAGATGAGTAATAAGACCGCTTCTTAATTTAGGCTCAAACCATGTTGATTTCGGCGGCATTATTTTCCCGGAATCCGCAACAAGAAACAGCTCTTCGATAGATGTCGGATAGAGAGAAAAAGCCAATTTAAATTTACCTGAATCCACCAGTTTCTCCAGCTCTCCCGTACCTCTTATCCCGCCTATGAAATCAATCCTCTTGTCTCTTCTCGGATCCTCAATATTAAGAACGGGAGCAAGCAGATTGTCCTGAAGAATGGCGACATCAAGAGAAGCAACAGGATCATTTTGATCATAACTTCCATCCTTCGGTTTTAACAAATACCACTTTTCTCCGACATACATACAAAATGAGTGTCTCTGTTCAGGAACTTTAGAATCCGTCTCCTCATAAGTAAAATTTGTAGAGATCTTATGAAACAATTCAGCCTTGCACATTCCGTTCATATCTTTCACAACTCTGTTGTAAGGCAATATCTTCATCTGATTGTGAGGAAATATCACTGAAAGAAAAAAATTATACTCTTCATTGCCTGTATGGTTGGGGTTTTCATTTTCTCTCTCAATTTTTATCTTTGTAGCTGAAGCGGAACGGTGATGCCCATCTGCAACATATAAAAATTCAATCCTATCAAATTCACTTTTTAATTCATCAATCAGTTCACTATCTTCAATAAGATAAAAAACATGTGTGACTTCATCCTCGGAAGTAAAATTATACTCCGGATCGGATTTCATAGCTTTTTCAAAAAGTGATATCACTTTATCATTCTGTTTAAATGTAAGAAAAACAGGACCCGTATTAGCATTAAGAGTTTTAATATGACGCATACGATCTTTTTCCTTAGCCTCTCTCGTATGTTCATGCTTTTTTATTATATCATCCTGATAATCCTTAGCCGAAGCTCCGGCTACAAGTCCTATCTGACTATGCCCTTGCCAGATCTGTTTATAAAGATAAAAAACTTTTTCTTTATCCTGAAATAGTATCCCCGAATCAATGAACCGTTCAAAATTTTCCTTAGCCTTCAGATATACTTCGTCCGAATAAAGATCGGTTCCGGAGGGAAGATCTATTTCAGGCTTAACAATATGTAAAAATGAAAATTCATTCCCTTTTGCCATCATTCTTGCTTCTTCGGAATTTAAGACATCATATGGGGGAGATGCTACTTCCCGAGCCAGATCCTTCTTCGGTCTTAATCCTTTAAACGGTTCAATCCTTGCCATTTTTCACCTCTTGCTAATTATATGAAAAGAATCACTTCTGTCAACATTTTCGTTGCAAATAGCTATCCTTTTATTATGTTTTCTTAATATAAATACCATCTCTATATATAATTCTTATAAATACTCTTTAATAAAGAAAATTATTGTAAATTGTTGTAAAATTATTGAAGTGAAAATTAAAAAATTAAAGTATGAAATTTTTTTCATCATATTGATCAGTTTTTTCCATCTCGGATTCATATATTCGGGAACACTTAATATATACAATAAAAAGATTAGAAAAAGCGAGATCATCATGTTGAAGATGATAAATTATGAAAGAGAAAAAAGAGGGATTAAAAAACTTATATTTAATTCCGGATTAAGGTCAGCGGCAAAAACACATAATCTTAAAATGATAAATGAAAATAGGCTCAGTCATAATTTTAAAGGGTATCCAAAACTCGGGAAAAGATTAGCGGAATCCGGAATATATTTTATTGCAGCAGGGGAGAATATTGCTTTCGGCAGTTTTTATCTTCCCGATTTCTTTCACAATGGCTTTATGAAGAGCAGAGAACACAGGGGAAATATCCTCGACAAAAGATTTACACATTGTGGAATATCAGTTATCAAAAATAAAGACGGATTTTATGTTACTCAGGAATTTGCAAACATTTTTTCCCCTGAAAAAACAAAAAAACTTAAAAAGAAATTGATCGAATATATAAAAATGATATCCGAATACGAGGGAAATACAGATATCAAATATTCATATGATACCGAATCCTATACGGATACTTTTTCCGCAGCACTCTTGAAAGGGAGAAAAACAAAATCTATTCCCAAAGAGTTGAAAGAATTCAGTCTTATCGAAATTCTCTCTCCGGAAACAACAGGAATAGAACAATTTATTTCCGGTATTCTCAGGAAAGGACAGGTTTCTTTATTTTCCATTTCCATAAGGTTGGGAAGAAATAAAAAAAACCCCGGCGGAACATATGCTTTTGCAATGCTCTGGAAAAAATAGTCTACTCGAATACAATTTTATTAATCTTATTCTGCAATCTTTTTAATCGTTTTTCAAAGTCTTCTCTCTGTTTACCGGTTATATCGGCAACTTCAAGTCCGGCTTGAACGATCTCAATCGCTTCATGAAAATTCTTCTCTCTATGTTCATAATGTATGGAAAGCTCTCTGAATGCAAGATGATCTCCTGAAACACTTAGAACCCTCCACAACTCTTTTGCCTCTTTTAAAAGATGTTCTCTCTTTTTTATCATAGCAAATCTTTTAACCGACTGAAAAACGATCTCCTGCCTATAATCAGAAGAATTCAACAAACTATACAGCAATCCGGCTTTTTCCAAATTTCCGAAACGTTCATACAGCCTCGCTATACCAAAAATCTCACCTTCATCATCAATCACAGACAGATCATCCATATATTTCACTCCGAGCAGAAGAAGGGCCGACAATCCGACAATATCCATAGCATTATGTTCAATAATATTTTCAATAAGGGAAAAATTTCCACTTCTCAGATAACTAAAATAGAGAGAAGGAATAAGACTTCCGTCTACATCTTCATCCCTTGAAATATCAAGAAGAATATCTCCAAGATAACCGAGTCTTCTTGATTCATATGTATTTTTCCATATAATTCTTGCAACCGGAAGAAAATCAAGATGAGGAATCTTTTGAAGAGGAAATCTTTTTCTGTTCAAAATATAACGTGTCTCCATCAATGGGAAATCAAATGATTTTCCATTGTATGTTACGGTTGCGGAAAAATCATTTTCAGACAGAAAACTATCAACGGCATCAAGAAATTTCCCCTCTTCTTCAAGATTATTCAGGACAAATATTTTAACTTTAAAAAAACCCTCTTCAAAAAATCCGAACCCCAGCATAAAGGGGATTGTACCGGTCCCTCCGGAAAGACCTGTGGTCTCCGTATCAAAATATAAAAATTTTCCGGGATCAATTTTTTTTATTGAAGAATCTTTAAATATAACCGAAAGAATTTCCGGATTGATCTCAAACCATTCTGCAAGTCTGACCTTACCGAATTTACTTTCAAGCGGATAACTGTATTCTCTTAGTATATAATCATCTAACCGGTCTGCTTCTTCTTTTATCGGAACACTCTCTCTTACTTTCTCTTTCCCGATATTCTGCTTAACAAGTTTCTCCAGTTTCTCTCTTGTAGAAAGTCCGTTATTTGATCTGATCTTATTCCAATCTTTTTTAATTTTATCTTTTCCAAGATCATTTAACTTTTTTTTTAAATCACTCATAAGACAATCTATATGATTATAACCCGGAATAAATTTAAAAACATAATATAGTTTTCGGAATTTTTTTTAAATGATAATAATCGGATCAGTCGATAATAAAATCCATCGGATTCAAAGCTTTCCCCATAAATCTGACTTCATAGTGAAGATGCGGTCCTGTACTTCTTCCCGAACTGCCTACAAAACCTATAACCTGACCACGTTTTACTCGATCGCCCTCTTTTACATTAAATGCGGAAAGATGACCATATCTGGTTGTATATCCGAAATTATGATCAATTATAATCATATTACCGTAATAGTCTCTGTATTCTGCTACAAGAACAACTCCATCGGCAGGAGCAATAACTCTATTCCCGGACTGAGTAGCTATATCCTGCCCATAATGAAAACTTCTTTTTCCTGTGAAAGGATGTATTCTCGGACCGAAAGAGTTTGTCAGATATCCTCTCGTCGGCCATATTGAAGGAGTAGAAGCCAATCTGACTTTCTGTTTTGTAATAACATTCTCAACAAATTTAAGAGTATCCTCTATTTTTTTTGCATCTTTCAGATCATTTATAGATTCCTTCAGTA
>Ga0256845_1000184_pt1 | contig 57877 bp, 66 predicted proteins | sample RiftiametaG_FD_189101 | JGI IMG/M metagenome (GOLD analysis project Ga0256845, IMG submission 189101) | Tube worm associated microbial communities from hydrothermal vent at the East Pacific Rise, Pacific Ocean - Riftia | ecosystem: Host-associated > Annelida > Integument > Unclassified ...
CATTTTTTTTGGTGTTTATTCCTTTACAATTTATACACTTTTTTTACTCATGACCTTTAATTTGATCCAAAGCTAATTACAATAAGTCTTACAGAGATTCTTAGCCTAATTTTTGTCTATTAAGCCTGAATTGACAGCTTTTTCTTTTCAGTTTATAAAAAAACTTATCAACAAACCGTAAAATAAGGGTTTGGCAAATTGTCTAAGGGACTAAAAAGGCGTAAAATTGTATGCTTAATTCAAACCTTGAAAATGAGCCAAAAAAAGATTAAAAACGCACTTATTTCTATTTTTCATAAAGACAATTTAGAACCAATAATTAATCGTTTAAATGAGTTGGGAGTGACTATTTATTCTACAGGAGGAACTCAAACATTTATAGAAGAATTAAATGTGCCCGTAACAGCTGTAGAAACATTAACTTCTTATCCCTCAATTTTAGGTGGTAGAGTAAAAACATTGCATCCAAAAGTTTTTGGAGGGATTTTAAGTAGAAGAGAATTAGCAAGCGATGTCGCTCAATTAGAGGAATTTGAAATTCCAGAAATTGATTTAGTAATTGTTGATTTATATCCTTTTGAAGATACAGTTGCATCAGGTGCTGAGGAACAAGATATTATCGAGAAAATTGATATAGGAGGAATTTCTTTGATTCGTGCAGCTGCAAAAAACTATAAAGATGTATTAATTGTTTCTTCAAGAGACCAGTATGATTATACGTTGAATTTGTTGAATGAGAAAAATGGACTTTCGGATATAGCCGATAGAAAATATTTAGCGAAATCAGCGTTTAATGTTTCATCTCATTATGATACAGCAATTTTTAACTGGTTTAATAATGATGAAGAAAAATTCTTTAAACAAAGTATTACTGAATCTCGTTCATTACGTTATGGAGAAAATCCTCATCAAGAAGGAACTTTTTATGGTAATTTAGATGCAATGTTTAAGAAGTTGCACGGTAAAGAATTATCATATAATAATTTATTAGATGTAGATTCAGCAGTAAATTTAATTGCAGAATTTCCAAAAAACAAACCAACATTTGCAGTGTTAAAACATAATAATGCTTGTGGATTAGCTACTCGTGATAAATTAATAGATGCATGGAAGGACGCATTGGCGGGAGATCCAACTTCTGCATTTGGAGGTGTATTAATAACTAATCAAGAAATTGATTTAGAAACTGCTGAAGAAATACATAAATTGTTTTGTGAAGTAGTAATAGCTCCATCATATAATAATGAAGCTTTAGAAGTATTAAAAGGGAAGAAAAATAGAATTATTTTACTTCAAAAAGAAACTGAAGTGCCGACTAAACAATTTAGAACTATTTTAAATGGAGTTATAGAGCAGGATAGAGATGGTAAAACTGCTAATGCTAATGATTTTACAACAGCAACTAAAAAAGCACCAACAGCTTCAGAAATTGATGATTTAGAGTTTGCGAATAAATTGGTAAAGCATACGAAATCGAATACGATTGTTTTTGCAAAGGATGGACAATTGTTAGCAAGTGGAACAGGGCAAACATCTAGAGTTGATGCATTGAACCAAGCAATAGTAAAAGCCAACGCTTTTGGATTTGATTTAAATGGAGCGGTAATGGCATCAGATGCATTTTTTCCTTTTCCTGATTGTGTTGAGATTGCTAAAAATGCAGGAATAACTGCTGTTGTTCAGTCTGGAGGTTCTATAAAAGATCAGCTTTCTATTGATTATTGTGATGCGAATGATGTAGCAATGGTAATGACTGGAATTCGTCATTTTAGACATTAAAAAGAATCTTATTTTTCTTAACAAATTAGTGTTCATCAATTTTATGATAAATATTTGCAAGCGGAACTTTAAGCGGTACATTTACGTAATTCATAAAACATTATAACAATTAAATAAATGGGATTATTTAGTTTTTTAACTCAAGACATAGCGATAGATTTAGGTACAGCAAATACACTAATCATTCATAATGATAAAGTGGTTGTTGATCAGCCATCTATTGTTGCAAAAGATAGAATGACAGGAGAAATAATTGCTGTTGGAAAAAAAGCCATGCAGATGCATGGAAAAACACATGAGGATATAAAAACAATTAGGCCTTTGAAAGATGGTGTTATAGCAGATTTTGATGCTGCAGAACACATGATTAGGGGAATGATTAAGATGATGAGCAACAAAAAGCCATTGATTGCTCCTTCTATGAAAATGGTTATTTGTATTCCTTCTGGAATTACAGAGGTTGAAAAACGAGCAGTAAAAGATTCTGCAGAACATGCTGGAGGAAAAGAGGTTTATTTAATTCATGAGCCAATGGCTGCTGCAATTGGGATAGGTATTGACGTGCTAGAACCTATGGGAAATATGATTATTGATATAGGTGGAGGGACTTCTGAAATTGCAGTAATTGCATTAGGAGGAATTGTTTGTGATAAATCTATACGTGTTGCTGGTGACGATTTTACTAATGATATTGTAGAGTATATGAGGAGACAACATAATCTTTTAATAGGTGAGCGTTCTGCTGAGCAAATTAAAATTGAATGCGGTTCTGCGGTTACCGAATTAGAAAACCCGCCAGAAGATTATGCAGTTCAGGGTAGAGATTTAATGACAGGAACTCCAAAAGAAATTGTGGTATCTTATTCTGAGATAGCACATGCGTTAGATAAATCAATTGCAAAAATTGAAGATGCAATTTTAAGTGCATTAGAAATGACTCCTCCAGAGTTATCGGCAGATATATATAAAACAGGATTATATTTAGCTGGAGGTGGTTCAATGTTAAGAGGTTTGGATAGAAGAATTTCAGCTAAAACTAAATTGCCAGTACACATTGCAGAAGACCCATTGAGATGTGTGGCAAGAGGGACAGGTCTGGCACTTAAAAATATAAGCAAGTTTCCATTTTTAATGAAAAATTAAATAAAAGAAGGTTGAATAATGAAGAATTTAATACGGTTTTTAACTAAAAATTCCTTCGTATTCTTATTTGTTTTTTTGCTGTTTATTTCTTTTTTACTGTTGGTGAAAAATAATAATTATCAAAATTCGAAAGTATTTAATTCCTCTAATTTTTTAATAGGGAATCTTTTTTCAACAATAAATAACGTAAACGAGTATTTTAATTTAAAAGAAGTTAATGCTGATTTGGCAGAACAGAATGCACGTTTACAATCAACTCAAATAGGTTCTTTTACTAAGGTTAACGGTACAATTGTAGAGATTAAAGATACCACTTATGCTCAAAAGTATGTGTACACTTCAGCAAAAGCAATAAATAGCACAACCAATAAAAGAGAGAATTATATTACGATTGATAGAGGTTCTTTAAATGGTATTGAGGCTGGAATGGGAGTTGTTTCTCCAAAAGGACTAATAGGTACAATAAAAAATGTTTCTGAACATTTTTGTTCTGTAATGTCTGTTTTGCATGAGAAAAATGCTGTGAGTGTTAAAATTAAAAAATCAGGATACATTGGTTCATTGGTGTGGGAGTTGGGCGATTATAGAACTGCACAACTCAAGGATATTCCTAATCACGTTAAGTTAAATAAAGGAGATGTTATTATTACTACAGGTTATTCAATGGTTTATCCAGAAGGAATTTTAGTTGGAAAGATTAAAAATTTTGATTTGCCAGAAGGCGATAATTTTTACAATATTGATGTTGAATTGTCGGTTGATTACAAAAGTTTGTCACATGTGTTTATTGTTAAATCATGGATGAAAGATGAGCAAAAGGAATTGGAAGCATTAAATGATGCAGCGCAATAATGGTTGGAAATATTTTTAAATATAGCGGAGGATTTATTTTATTAATTCTGTTTCAAGGATTACTATTAAATAACATAGAGTTTGGAGGCTATGTTGTGCCATTTCTATATGTTGTTTTTATTCTTTCTTTACCTTTTGAAATGCCAAACTGGATGGTATTGGTTTTAGCTTTTGTTTTAGGAATAGCAATTGATAGCTTTTCGAGTACATTAGGAATGCACACCTCCGCAGCTGTTTTTATGGCTTTTTGTAGGTATTATTTATTGAAAATATTAGAGCCGAGAGGCGGTTATGAGTTTAATTCAAAACCAAATGTGCAAGATATGGGTGTTACTTGGTATGTTTTTTATGCTGTAATTTTAATTTTATTACACCACTTGTTTTTGTTTTATGTTGAATCTTTCAAGCTAACTCAATTTTTCTACACTTTCGGAAGAGCAATTGCCAGTAGTTTATTTACCTTCGTTTTAGTAATGGCTGTTCAGCTGTTTAGCTACAAACCCACAACTAAATCATGAATTTATCCAACAGAAAATTTATTGTTGGATTGATTTTTTTAGTAATAGGAGTTCTTTTTATTGCTAGGTTATTTACAGTGCAAGTTTTAGATGACAAGTATAAGTTAGATTCTGAGAGTAATGTGATGAGAAAAGTAACTCAATACCCTGCACGAGGGTTGATTTATGATAGAAAAGGGGAGTTGTTAGTTTATAATGAGGCAGCGTATGATTTAATGGTGATTCCTAAACGAGTGAAAGAAATTGATACGGTAGCTTTTTGTGCTTTATTGGAAATTGAAAAGGAAGCGTTTTTAGAGAGTTTTAATAAAGCAAAAAAGTATTCAAGGTATAAAGCTTCTACTTTTTTAAAAGAAATATCCTCTATTTCTTACGCTAATATTCAAGAACAGATGTTTCGTTATCCTGGGTTTTTTGTTCAGACAAGAACTTTGCGGAAATATCCAAGAAATAGTGCGGCACATATTTTAGGTTATATTGGTGAGGTTAATCAAAAGACAATAGAGAAAACCCCTTATTATAAATCTGGTGATTATATAGGTAAAAGTGGCTTGGAATATTCTTATGAAGAATTACTTAGAGGGACAAGAGGTATTAAAAGAGTCTTGGTAGATGTTCATAATAGAGAGAAAGGGCGTTATGAGGATGGTAAGTTGGATACAATGGCTGTTACTGGAACAGTTCTTCAAACCACGTTAGATATAGTATTGCAAGAGTATGGTGAGTTGCTCATGCAAAACAAAAAAGGAAGTATCGTAGCTATAGAACCAAAAACAGGAGAAATTTTAGCGTTAGTTTCTGCTCCCAATTATGATCCTAATATGTTAGTTGGTAGAGCAGTTGGTAAAAATTATCCGATACTAAGCAAAGATTCATTGAACCCACTGTTTAATAGGGCGCTAATGGCAAAATACCCTCCAGGATCTATTTTTAAAACAGTACAGGCATTAGTTGGTTTAGAGGCAGGTGTAATTTCTGAGAATTCAAGCTTTCCTTGTATTAAAAGTTTAGTGAATTGTCACAATCACCCAAGAGCAACTTCGGTTTCTAGTTCTGTAAAAATGTCATGTAATCCTTATTACTATAGTGTTTTTAAGCGATTGATTCAACAAGGAAAAGTAAAAAGTATTTATAAAGACAGTGAAATAGGTTTAGGAATTTGGTCTGAGAAAATTAAAAAATTCGGATTTGGAATTCGATTAGAAACAGATTTGCCAGGTATTAAAAGGGGTTATGTGCCAGATGTCGGTTTTTATAATAGATGGTACGGAGAGGGACGTTGGGCATTTTCTACTATTTATTCATTAAGTATTGGTCAAGGGGAAATGGGCGTTATCCCACTTCAGATGGCAAATTTATCAGCGATTATTGCCAATAAGGGCTATTATTATGTTCCGCACTTTATTAAAACGATAGATAAGGAGAATAATATTCCACAAAAATTTACGAAGAAAAATAATGTTGAGGTAAAGGAGAAGTATTTTAACCCAATTATTGATGGGATGTATAGGGTGGTTTATGAAGTAGGAGGTACAGCTCGAAGAGCGCGAATACATGAGAGCATTTTTGTTTGTGGGAAAACAGGAACGGCACAGAATCCTCATGGAGAGGATCATTCTGTTTTTATTGCTTTTGCCCCAAAAGATGACCCTCAAATAGCCATTGCGGTATTTGTAGAAAATGCTGGTTTTGGTGGAACTTGGGCAGCTCCAATTGCTAGTTTAATGATGGAACAATACCTGACAGATAGTATTTCAACATTAAATTTGAGAAAAGAAAAACGAATTTTAGAAGCGAACCTTTTAAATGTGATCCCTAAAAAGTGAGGGATTATAAAAACATATTTTCTAATATTGATTGGGTAACTGTGTTGCTCTACCTTTCGTTAGTTTTAATTGGTTGGGTAAATATTTATGCAGCAGTTTATAGCGAAGAGCATCATAGTATTTTTGATATTTCTCAACGATACGGGAAACAGTTAATGTGGATAATGTTAGCGTTGCTTATTGCATTTGTTATTCTATTAGTAGATAGTCATTTTTTCACTTCATTTGCGATTCCTATATATGGAGTTGTTTTAATTTCCTTGTTAGGAGTGCTTGTTTTTGGTGTGAAAATAAATGGAGCAACTTCGTGGTTTCAGTTTGGAAGTATTAAAATTCAACCATCAGAGTTCGCCAAATTTTCAACAAGTTTAGCCTTGGCAAAATATCTTTCGGCAATAAATATTAATATGAAAGATGTTAAAACCAAAATAATGGCAGCTGTTATTATTGGTCTTCCTGCAGTGTTTATTTTATTGCAAAACGATACAGGATCAACCTTGGTTTATGCAGCATTTATTTTTGTACTGTATCGAGAAGGTCTGTCGGGTAATATTCTTTTGTTTGGAATTTTAGCAATTTTAATGTTTGTGTTAACACTTCTTTTTGGTCCGATAGAAATTATATTACTAACAACTTTTGCTTTTATTCTGATTTATACAGTAACTAGATATAGTGTGAAAATTTCATTGATTTCTGTAGTTCTATTTTCAATTCTTGTATATGTATTCTTTTCTTTTGAATTAAGTGATCAACTTCTTTATTATGGCATAGGAGCAGGATTGTTTGTGTTGCTTGTGTTTTTGATTACGCATAAAGAAATTCGAAATAAAGTAGTGCATTATGTCGGAATATTAATATTTGTATTGACTTGTGCGTATGTGTTTAGTATCGATTTTGCATTTAATAAAGTATTAAAAGAGCACCAAAGAACAAGAATTACGGTTCTTTTAGGAGAAGAGGATAAGTTAATTGAACAAATAGAAGAGTTAAAAATAGAACGAGATATAGAAGGGATTAGTAAGGAAGATAAACAAAAAATCCGAGATGATATTGGTGCAAAAAGGTATAGTTTAAGAGAGTTGCGACAAGGAAACGGATGGAATATCAAACAATCGTTAATTGCAATTGGTTCGGGTGGTTTCACAGGTAAAGGGTTTCTGGAGGGGACTCAAACTAAATTTGATTTTGTTCCAGAGCAAAGTACCGATTTTATTTTCTGTACCATTGGTGAGGAGTGGGGTTTTATCGGAACCTTTATTTTAGTTTGTATTTATATAGGATTATTTTTAAGGATACTTTTTTTAGCAGAACGGCAACGCTCCATATTTAGTAGGGTTTATGGTTATGCAGTTGCTTCCATATTGTTTTTCCATTTCTTAATAAATATCGGAATGACTATTGGTTTAGCTCCAGTAATTGGAATTCCATTGCCATTTATAAGTTATGGAGGTTCATCGTTGTGGTCTTTTACAATTTTGCTTTTTATCTTTATTAAACTGGATTCAGAAAGGTTGTTAGTGCTGAGGTAAGTTGAGTTGCAAGTGTTAAATTATTTAATTCAACACTCATCATTCATAATTTCTTTAAACTATTCCTTCTCTTAATAAATCATGTAAATGAATTACGCCTATATAAGTATTTTCATTGGCAACAATAAGTTGAGTAATGTTATTGTTTTGCATTTGGGTTAAGGCAGTAGTTGCCATTTCGTTTTCATTAATTGTTTTTGGAGAAGCACTCATGATATCTTTAGCAGATAGTGTGTCAATTTGAGAAGAGCTCTCTAGCATTCGTCTTAAATCACCATCAGTAACAATCCCAACTAAATTATCGTTTTCGGTAACTGCTGTTATTCCTAATCGTTTAGATGATATTTCTAAAATCACATCTTTAATAGAGCTGTTTGGTGTAACGGCAGGTTTTTCATTGTTAGGATAAATATCAGAAACCTTTAAAAAGAGTTTTTTTCCTAAAGCTCCACCAGGGTGAAATTTGGCAAAATCGGTACTATCAAAACCTCTGTTTTCTAATAAACAAACAGCTAAAGCATCTCCCATTGCTAACTGTGCAGTAGTGCTGCTTGTTGGAGCGAGGTTGTTTGGGCAAGCTTCTTTTTCCACAAAAGTGTTTAATACAAAATTAGCTTGTTGTCCTAAAAAGGAATTTGGGTTGCCAGTTATAGCTATTAAAGGGTTTTTAAAATTTTTAACTAAAGGGACTAAGGCTTTTATTTCTGGAGTGTCTCCACTTTTCGAAATACAAATAACCACATCATCTTTTAATACACTTCCTAAATCGCCATGTATGGCATCAGCTGCGTGCATAAATAAAGCAGGAGTTCCGGTGGAGTTTAAAGTGGCAACTATTTTTTGACAAATATTAGCACTTTTTCCAATTCCGGTTATAACCAATCGGCCTTTTGAAGCTAAAATAAGTTCAACTGTTTTCACAAAATCATCGTTAATGTGCTTAATTAATCCATTGATAGAATCAGCCTCTATTTTTAACGTTTCCTTGGCAATCTGTATTATTTTTTTTGTTGAGTTCAAGTCGATATTTTTTTTATAAAAAATAAATGATAATCATTTATTTGTTGTATTTTTATATACAAATGTAAATGAAAATATAAAGAAACTACAATTTAATGCAAACCTTAGACACCCCGTTAAGCGAATCTCTTAAAAAACATTTTGGGTTTAATACCTTTAAAGGAGATCAAGAAGAAGTTATCCAAAATTTATTGGAGGGAAATGATTCATTTGTAATTATGCCAACAGGAGGCGGTAAATCATTGTGTTATCAGTTGCCAGCTTTAATTTCTGAAGGAACTGCAATTATTGTTTCTCCATTAATTGCTTTGATGAAAAATCAGGTAGATGCAATTAGAGGATTGTCATCAGAGCATGGAATTGCACATTTTTATAATTCATCATTAACTAAAACAGAGGCAAAACAAGTTAAAGCAGATGTTAGTAGTGGGATTACTAAGTTATTATATGTTGCTCCCGAATCATTAACGAAAGAAGAGAATGTTGAATTTTTAAAAGGGATAAAGATTTCATTTTTTGGAATTGATGAGGCGCATTGTATTTCTGAGTGGGGACATGATTTTAGACCAGAATACAGAAGGTTAAGATCAATTATTGAAGCGATAGATAGAGTTCCAATTATTGCGTTAACAGCAACTGCAACACCAAAAGTACAAGAAGATATTCAGAAAAATTTAGGAATGGTTGGAGCTAGAGTTTTTAAAGCTTCATTTAATAGACCAAACCTTTATTATGAAATACGTCCGAAAAAGGATGTGAAAAAAGAAATTATACGATTTATAAAACAATACGAAGGAAAATCAGGTATTGTTTATTGCTTGAGTCGTAAGAAAGTAGAAGAAATTGCTGAGTTATTACAAGTAAACGGAATTAATGCTTTACCATATCATGCGGGATTAGATTCTGGAACCAGAGCTAGAAATCAGGATGCATTTTTAATGGAAGATGCAGATGTTATTGTTGCGACTATTGCATTTGGGATGGGAATAGATAAGCCTGATGTGCGTTTTGTTGTACATCATGATATTCCTAAAAGTTTAGAAAGTTATTATCAGGAAACAGGAAGAGCAGGACGTGATGGTGGAGAAGGGATTTGTTTGGCTTTTTATAGTTATAAAGATATTGAAAAGTTAGAGAAATTCTTACACGGGAAACCTGTAGCAGAGTTAGAAATAGGCTTGCAGTTAATTTTTGAAATGGTTTCTTATTCAGAAACTGCTGTTTGTAGAAGGAAGCAATTATTGCACTATTTTGGTGAAGAATATAAAGATTCAGATTGTGCTGATGCTGGTATGTGTGATAACTGTGCACATCCTAAAGAGAAATTTGAAGGGAAAGATGATATTAAAATTTTATTGCAATCTATTGTAGGATTAAAAGAAGTTTTTAAAGCAAAGTATGTTGCCAATTTTGTTGCTGGAAACGCAAGTGCAGATATTAAATCTTTTGGGCATAATAATCATGTGCTTTTCGGTAAAGGTAGAGGTGAGGATAAGGATGAGAAATATTGGGATGCTACTATTCGGCAGTGTATTATTTACGGATATATTATTAAAGAGATTGAGAATTACGGAATTCTTAAAGTAGGAAAGAAAGGAAAGGCGTTTATTGAAAATCCTGTTTCGGCAGAATTGGTAAAATCTCACGATTATAGTGATGTAGATGATGGTGATATTATAGTGTCTCAAAAAGGTGGCGCAGGAGCGGCAGATCAAGCGTTATTTAATATTTTAAAAGAGCTTAGAAAATCTATTGGTAAAGAAAAAGGATTACCTCCTTATGTGATTTTTCAAGATCCTTCATTAGAAGATATGGCAACGCGCTATCCAATTACAATGGAAGAGTTGACTAATATTTCTGGAGTAGGACAAGGGAAAGCAAAGAAGTTTGGTGATGAGTTTTTAGAAGTGATAGAACGCTATGTTGAAGATAATGATATTGAACGACCATTAGACATGGTGGTGAAATCTGTTTTAGATAAATCGGCAATAAAGGTTTTTGTAATACAAAGTATTGATCGTAAAATCCCTATAGAAGAAATTGGAAAAATGAAGGGGAAAGATTTAAGTGAAATCTTAACCGAAATTGAACACATTGTACAATCTGGTACTAAAGTGAATTTAAATTACTGTATTGATGAGGAGATAGATGAAGAAGATCAAGAAGAGGTTTTTGAATACTTTATGGAAGCAGAAAGTGATGATGTAGAAGAAGCTTTAGAAGAATTTGAAGGTGCTTTTACTGAAGAGGAAATGCGAATGCTTCGTATTAAATTCTTGAGTGAGGTGGCGAATTAAAAGACTATAAATATGAAGTTATTAATCTGTGTCATATTTTTTGGTTTTTCATTTTCTTCATTTTCACAAGACAGTTTAGATTCTTCTCTTAATTTATTTTTTCAATTTAAATTAGAAAAAGTATTTGTATCAAAAGGTACAGGCTGTTTTGGTAATGGTGGAGACACAGCAACTTATTTTAAAAATGATAACAATCTACTAGAGAAAACAAGAACATGCTTGTTATCCCTTAACGAAAGTGAACTATTTTTTAAATCATCATTAAAATCGGATTTTAACATCTCAAAGAAAGATCTTCAAAAGTTTACTAAATTCAACACTCCATACTTAGATTGCGACACCGGAGAGGAAAGACCAAGCATGAATATTGTAGTTGAAGAATTTCAAAATAAGTTTGAAGCATTATCAGAAGAAGAATTTCAGACTTACTTAAAAAAATCTTCTAGCCATTGGTGGTATTCAGGAGACAATAGTTATACGTTTATTTTAATAAACGAAAAATCAGATAGCTTAACATTGTATTCAGAAAACGGACGTTCGTCTCCTTATTAACTTCCTTGGATTATAGAATATAAAGGGCTAACTAAAAAGTCATTTAACATAAATATCTTTAAATGTTTAAAAGGGTTGTATTTAAAAGCTAATCTCAGTTACGATTTAGACTTTGAAAAAGGATCTACTTTAAGAAACTTATTAGATTTATTAAAATAGTTTTAGAACTAACGAATCCGTCATTTCGGGTTTAGCCCGCAATGATGATTGAGTAAAAAATATTACTCAAAACTACTACTCTCTTTCATCAAGGCTTCTATTTCCTCAATTGTTCTTGGAGCTTTAGCAGATAAATTTTCAGGCCCGTTAATGGTAATTAAAATATCATCTTCAATTCGTATTCCAATACCCCACCATTTTGGATCGCATTTAGAGCCTTTAGGGATATAAATTCCTGGTTCAATAGTAATTACATTGCCAGGTTCTAATCTTCCATTTAAACCGACATCATGAACATCCAAACCTAAATAATGAGAGGTTCCGTGCATAAAATAACGTTGTACGTGATAATATTTTTCAATAATTCCTAAAGCCATTAACTCTGCAGTAATAATTTTTGTAGCAGCATTGTGTGGAGTCCAAAATTTGTTACCCACTTTACAAGAGTCAATACCTGCTTGTTGTGCTTTTAAAACAATGTTATAAATGATTTCTTCTTCTTTAGAAAAATGACCATTAACAGGTAGCGTTCTGGTTACGTCAGCTGTATATCCGTGGTATTCAGCACCAATATCGCTCACTAATAAATCTTTGCCAGTTAATTTTTTTCTATTACTGTTGTAATGAATAATGCAGCTGTTTTCTCCTCCACCCATAATTGAAGGAAACCCGGGATATTCAGCTCCATTTTTCTTGAAAATATACTCAACAATAGCTTCCGATTGATATTCGGTCATATTCGGATTGAGAGCTTTCATTAACTCTATTTGGGCATCACAAGTGATGTCGATTGCTTTACGCATTAAAGCAATTTCTAAGGGAGATTTGATTTGACGTAAACTCGCCATAATAATATGTAAATCTCTGGTGTTCAAGTTGTTTAGGTTTTGAGTGGTAGCGTTAAATGATTGTAGTAAACCAAATAAGTCTCCTTTTTTATCTGTGTTTTTTACATCATCAATTGCTGTAAAAATTAAGACTTTATCAAAATTTTCATAGGCATTTTCAAAGTTTAGAAATTCTTCATTTTCCATTGCAGTGTTTATTCCCAATTTCAAAACTGCACCATCAATACCTAATCGTTTACCTGTCCAAACTTCATCTCTTTTGTCCTTTTTTTGTAGAAATAAAATCTCATTGGTTTTTAACTCGTCATTAAATTCTTGTTCTTCTTTATAGATAATTACAGCAGCATGCGGCTCTGTTAATCCAGTTAAATAATAAAAATTGGGGTCTTGATGGTATTCGTAATCGACATCGTTAGATCTGTTTCGTACAGGGTTTGAAAATAAAATTGCAACAGAATTTTTAGGCATAGAATCTCTAAGCGCTTGTCTGTTTTTTACAAAGAAGGACGCTGGTAAATGGTCTGTTTCAAACCCTTTTTCAATATTATTGGTGTCAGGAAGTAAGTTTAAAATGAAGTCAAACTTAATTTCTTGTGCTGTTAAAAAGCATGGGAGAAATAGTAGTATGATAAGTAGTTTCTTCATTTTATCTATAGTGGTTTTTTATTTTCCATACTTCGACAAGCTCAGCATGACAAAATAAAAAACAAAAAAAACGCTGTTACAAAGTAACAGCGTTTTTTTTAAATTGCCTAAGGCAAAATAAATATTTTACATAAATCCTTTTGCTTCTGCTTTTTTGATACAAGCAGCAACACCTAATTTATTAATGTTTTTAATTGCAGAAGCAGAAACTTTTAAAGTAACCCACTTGTCTTCTTCTGGAATATAAAATTTCTTAGTTTGTAAGTTTGGGTAAAATTTTCTTTTAGTTCTTCTCTTTGAGTGAGAAACATTATTACCTGTTATTACTTTCTTTCCTGTTAAATCGCAAACTCTTGACATCTTTTCTCTTTTTAAATTGAGGACTGCAAAATAAATCATTTTTATTTAGATATTCAACAAAAACGTGTGAATAAATATAAGTTTCTCATATTAGAGGATATTCCCTTAAATATAATGTGGCGTACAGCTTGAAAAAAAGCACTAAAATAACTACTTTCGCAACTCAAATTTAATCGAATTATTCAGCTAAAAGTATTACAATGACAAAGATTATATATACAATGACAGATGAGGCTCCGATGTTAGCCACACATTCTTTTTTACCAATAGTAAAAGCGTTTACAGCTCCATCTGGAATAAAGATTGAAACAAAAGATATTTCTTTAGCAGGTAGAATTTTAGCGAATTTTCCAGATAACTTAACCGAAGATCAAAAAGTAGTTGATGCCTTAGCTGAATTAGGGGAGTTAGCAAAATCTCCAGATGCAAACATTATTAAGCTGCCAAATATTTCTGCTTCAATTCCGCAATTACAAGCAGTAATTAAAGAGTTGCAAGCACAAGGTTTTGATATTCCGAATTATCCAAGTGATGATGTTACAAAAGCAAAATATGCTAAGGTTTTAGGTTCTGCAGTAAATCCGGTGTTAAGAGAAGGGAATTCAGACAGAAGAGCTCCTAAAGCGGTTAAGAATTATGCGAAAAAGCATCCACACAGTATGGGAGCTTGGGCAAGTGATTCTAAAACACACGTAGCAAGTATGAGTGAAGGAGATTTTTACGGAAGTGAAAAATCGGTAACATTAAATGATGCTACAGATGTTAAAATTCAGTTTGTTGGGAATGATGGTTCAACAGAAGTGCTAAAAGCTTCAACTCCTTTATTGGCTGGAGAAATTATTGATGCTTCAGTATTAAGCTTATCAAAGTTGAAAAATTTTATTGCTACTGAAATAGAGGCTGCAAAAACTAACGGAGTATTGTTTTCTGTACATATGAAAGCAACAATGATGAAAGTTTCTGACCCAATTATTTTTGGAGCAATTGTAGAAGTTTTTTATGCTGAGGTTTTCGAAAAGTATGCTGATTTATTTAATGAGTTAGGAATTACTGCAACAAATGGTTTGGGTGATGTTTACACTAAAATTGCTGGTCATGAAAAAGAAAATGAAGTAAAAGCTGCGATTGATGCAGTTTACGAAAACAGACCGGCAGTTGCAATGGTTAATTCTGATAAAGGAATAACAAATCTACACGTTCCAAGTGATGTAATTATTGATGCAAGTATGCCAGCAATGATTCGTACTTCAGGGCAAATGTGGAATAAAGTAGGAAATCAACAAGATACGAAAGCAATTATTCCAGATAGATGTTATGCAGGTATTTACCAAGCAACAATAGAATTTTGTAAAAAGAATGGAGCTTTCGATCCAACAACAATGGGAACAGTTCCTAATATTGGTTTAATGGCTCAAAAAGCAGAGGAATATGGTTCTCACGATAAAACTTTCCAATTAAAAGGAAATGGAAAAGTGGAAGTTGTAGATGCAAATGGAACAGTTTTGATGAGTCAAGACGTTGAAGCTGGAGATTTATTTAGAATGTGTCAAGTAAAAGATGCGCCAATCCAAGATTGGATTAAATTGGCTGTAAACAGAGCAAGAGCTACTGGAAATCCAGCAGTATTTTGGTTAGATGAAAACAGAGCTCACGATAGAGAAGTAATTAAAAAGGTAAATCAATATTTACCAACTCACGATGTTGCAGGATTGGAAATTCCAATTATGTCTCCAGATGAAGCAACAAGTTATACCTTAGAAAGAGTGAAAGCAGGGCTGGACACCAATTCTGTTTCTGGAAATGTATTGAGAGATTATTTAACAGATTTATTCCCGATTTTAGAATTAGGAACATCTGCAAAAATGCTTTCTATTGTTCCATTAATGAATGGCGGTGGTTTATTTGAAACAGGTGCTGGAGGTTCAGCTCCAAAACACATTCAACAATTTTTAGAAGAAGGTCATTTACGTTGGGATTCTTTAGGAGAGTTTTTAGCGTTAGGAGTTTCATTAGAACACGTTGCAATTACAACAGATAATAAAAAAGCACAAGTTTTAGCAGATACGTTAGATGCTGCAACTGGTGAGTTTTTAGATAATGATAAATCTCCATCACGAAAAGTAAATGAATTAGACAATAGAGGTTCGCACTTTTATTTGGCAATGTATTGGGCTCAAGCCTTGGCTAAACAATCTGATGATGCTGAATTACAAGCAAAATTTTCTAATATAGCAAAAGAGTTGACAGAAAATGAAGCTAAAATTGTTGCTGAATTAAATGCTGCTCAAGGACCAGCTCAAGATATTGGAGGTTACTACAAGCAAAGTGAAGCATTAACTTCTAAAGCAATGCGACCAAGCGAAACATTGAATCAGTTGTTGAATCAGATTTAACCACACTACAGATTAGATTGGGAAATCGAAAAAACAAACTATTAGCGAACATTTATTCGATAATAGTTTTATATTTGTACTATGAAGTTGAAAGACGAAGCAAAAAAAGCAGCTATTATTGAGAAAACAATAGATGTCGTTTTTCAAAAAGGGTTTTCAGGAGTTAAGATGGCTGAATTGGCTCGATTGGTTGGCATATCTCCATCTACTCTTTATGTATATTACAAGAGTAAGGAAGATTTAATTGTTTCAATCTGTATTGAGCTCATTAATCTTGGTTCTGAGAAAAGTGGGGAAGAGATACGGAAAGATTTACCTTATAAATTAAAATTGAAGGCCCTTTGGCTGTTTTGGATTTCATTTAGTATTAACAATGCAAAGGAAATGAGTTTTTTAATGCAGGTTAAACAATCACCTTATTATGATAAAGTACCTGATGTTGTTAAGGAGAATAAATATAAATTAGGATTTGAGTTAGTTGATTTAGGAAAAAAAGAAGGCTTGATTAAGAATCTCGATAATGAAATAATTGCAGCTATAATGAGTGCTATTTTAACTGAAACAGTTAAGTTGATTATGAATAAAACAATAAAGTTCAATAATAAAGATCTCGACATGATGTTTTCTACATTTTGGGATGCGATTAAAAATTGATTTTTTTTACCATTAAAAACGAATAAATATTCGATAATAATACTAATAATGAAAAAAATATTAAAAATGATAGGAATAGTTATACTAAGCGTAATATTAATAATAGTTGTGAGTGTCGTACTATTTGTAAATCTAAGTCCTCAATTTGGAGGTAGTATTTCTGATGAAAAGAAGAGCGAATATTCTAAATCAAGTAATTATTTGGATGGAAAATTTAAGAATATAGGAGGAATAAAACTTGACAATAGTTTTGGTGTCTATGTGAAAATATTTAAAGAATATATAAAGCCACAACCTAATTCAATTCCTAAAAAAAATGTTTCAGTAAGTAAAATGGACTCTCTTGATATAGCTGAATATCAAGGTGAAACACGACTCTTTTGGTTTGGGCATTCAACATTTTTAGTAGAAATTGAGGATAAAAACATATTGATTGACCCAATGATGGGCGAAGCTCCTGTGCCACATCCTTGGTTAGGAGTTAAAAGGTTCAGTAATGAATTACCTATAAAAATCGAAAAATTACCACAAATAGATGCCGTTATTTTATCGCACGATCATTATGACCATTTGGATTATGAATCGATAATGAAACTAAAAGATAAGGTGAAAATGTTTTATGCTCCTTTAGGTGTAGGTGCTCATTTAATAGAATGGGGTGTTGATAAAGATAAAATTGTAGAATTAGATTGGTGGGAAAGTGTAGAGTATGAAGGACTGATTTTTAGATGTACGCCAGCACAACACTTTTCGGGAAGAGGGTTAACAGATAGAGCGAATACATTATGGGCATCTTGGATTATTAAATCTAAAAATGAAAACATATTCTTTAGTGGAGATAGTGGTTATGGAGATCATTTCAAGGAAATAGGAGAAAAATATGGTCCGTTTGATTTTGCAATGATGGAATGTGGGCAGTACAATGAATTGTGGCAAGAAATACATATGCTTCCAGAAGAAACAGTGATTGCTTCGATAGATGTGAAAGCAAAAAGAATAATGCCTATTCATTGGGGAGCTTTTAAGTTAGCACTACACAGTTGGACAGATCCTGTGGAAAGAATAATAAAAAAAGCCAAGGAAATGGATGTTGAGATAGTTGTTCCTAAAATAGGAGAGCCAATCAAAATAAATGAAAAAGAAATTGAACAAATAGAATGGTGGAAATAATCTATTAACAAATAGTTAATATTATGTTGATAAAAGGCGAGCTATATTAGGTCGTCTTTTTTAATAAATAATTATTTTTGAAAAAGCTTTAGGGGTGTTCAATTATTTTTGGACTGAGATAATACCCTTTTAACTTGATGCCGGTAATGCGGACGAAGGGAAAAGTAACTAAAGGACAAATCCGTTCTGTACATTTCTAAAGCCATTTTTCTGTCATTCAGAACAAAATTTTACCAATACGCTTTTGCGGATTGTTGTAAAATGAGGTGATGAATCTAACATAGATTCTTCATTTCGTTTTGTAGTTGAAATAAATTTCAAACAAAACTACATTCAGAATGACAAAAAGAGATATGAAATGGAAGTTACAGTCAATAACAATAAGCAGGTTTTAGAAGAAAGTTCTAATATTCAATCAATGATTGATCAGCTCAATATTGATGTGAATGGAATTGCAATAGCGGTTAACTTAACTGTAGTTTCAAAAGCAGAGTGGAGTAAAACACAACTGAAAGAAAACGATAACATAACAATTATAAAAGCCACGCAAGGTGGTTGAAAAATAGTGAAGAGTGAAGAGTTGTGAGCATTGTGTAATTTCTCGTAACCCAACCCTCAACACACAACACTAATTTTAGTATGAAAAAAGAAAAAGTACCAAGTCAAGAACTCATAACGAGAACCCCTTTTCCAGCTTCAAAAAAAATATTTGTGAAAGGAAAAATTCACGACATAAATGTTGCGATGCGTCAAATTACGTTAGAGGATACTCAGGATAATTTTAACAAAAAGGATTCAAAAAATGCTCCTGTAACGGTTTATGATACAAGTGGACCATACACAGATGAAAATATTGAAATTGATGTAAAGAAAGGATTAGAACCTATTCGTCAGAAATGGGTAATGGATAGAGGGGATGTGGAAGAATTAGATGGTATTTCTTCAGAATATGGGAAAGAAAGAATGTTGAAATCGGACATTGATTATTTACGATTTGAGCACATCAAAAAACCATTAAAAGCAAAAGAAGGGAAGAATGTTACTCAAATGCATTATGCCAGACAAGGAATTATTACTCCAGAGATGGAATACATTGCTATTCGTGAAAATCAAAATTTACAAGAATATAAAGATGAAGTTGGTCAGCACCCAGGAAATAGTTTTGGAGCAAATACTCCAGTAAAAGAAATTACTCCTGAGTTTGTTAGAGATGAAGTTGCAGCAGGTAGAGCAATTATTCCGAATAACATTAACCATCCAGAAAGTGAGCCAATGATTATTGGAAGAAACTTTTTGGTAAAAATTAATGCAAACATTGGAAATAGTGCTGTTACTTCAAGTATTGAAGAAGAAGTTGAAAAAGCTGTTTGGGCTTGTCGTTGGGGAGCAGATAATATTATGGATTTATCTACAGGAGACAATATTCACGAAACAAGAGAGTGGATTATTAGAAATTCTCCAGTACCAATTGGAACAGTACCAATTTACCAAGCATTAGAAAAAGTAAATGGTAAAGCAGAAGATTTAACGTGGGAAATTTTTAGAGATACCTTAATAGAACAAGCAGAACAAGGAGTTGATTATTTTACCATTCACGCAGGAGTATTATTGCGCTATGTGCCAATGACAGCAAATCGTGTTACAGGAATTGTTTCTCGTGGCGGTTCAATTATGGCAAAATGGTGTTTAGCACATCATAAAGAAAGTTTTTTATATACACATTTCGAAGATATTTGTGATATTATGAAAGCTTATGATGTAGCATTCTCTTTAGGGGATGGTTTACGACCAGGAAGTATTGCTGATGCAAATGATGAAGCACAATTTGCTGAATTAAGAACATTGGGCGAGTTGACAAAAGTTGCTTGGGCACACGATATTCAAGTAATGATAGAAGGACCAGGACACGTTCCGATGCATATGATTAAGGAAAATATGGACATCCAATTAGAAGAATGTTTTGAAGCTCCATTTTATACTTTAGGACCATTAACAACGGATATTGCACCGGGTTATGATCACATTACTTCTGCAATTGGTGCAGCACAAATTGGTTGGTACGGTTGTGCTATGTTGTGTTATGTAACACCAAAAGAACATTTAGGTTTGCCAGATAGAGATGATGTTAAAGTAGGAGTTATTACTTATAAGTTGGCAGCTCACGCAGCTGATTTAGCAAAAGGACATCCAGGTGCTCAAATAAGAGACAATGCATTGAGTAAAGCACGTTTTGAGTTTAGATGGAATGACCAATTTAACTTAGCGTTAGATCCAGATACTGCTCGTGAATATCACGATGAAACATTGCCAGCAGAAGGAGCGAAAATTGCGCACTTCTGTTCAATGTGTGGACCGAATTTCTGTTCAATGAAAATTTCTCAAGAAGTAAGAGAATATGCCGCTAAACAAGAAATAAGTGAGCAAGAAGCATTGGAAGAAGGGATGAAAGCGAAATCAAAAGAGTTTACAGATAAAGGAAGTGAGGTTTATCTTTAAAATTAAGAATTGTGAATGCTGAGTTATGAATTATTATAATGATGTTTTTTTGAAAATGGATTTTTCTCCCCTCTTGAGAGGGGCAAGAATTCTTTCCGATTCATCGGAATTAGAATTCTGGGGTGTGTTAAGATGAAAATTCTTTTTTCATATCCAACTAAATTGGAGAATGAGGTTTCAATTATTAATAATGAAATGAGTTCTGGGAACTGGGACCTCTTTCATTTGAGAAAACCAGATTGGAAGGATGATGAAGTAGAAAGATTGTTTTCCGAATTAGCTGTTGAGGTTCAAAATAAAGCAGTAGTACACCAATCAGGAAAACAATCTTGCCATTCTTTTGAGGAGGTTGATAAATATGAAAAGAGTGTCACCCTGAGCGGAGTCGAAGGGTATTGCTTTTTGAGCCCAATTTTCGATAGCATTTCTAAAAAAGGGTATAAAGCCAATTTTGAGAAGGAAGCATTAAGAGCGTTTTTGAAAAAAGAGAGAAAAGTAAAAGTGATTGCTTTAGGAGGAATAACTGAAGAAAACTATTCGGAGGTATTAGAATTAGGATTTGATGGAGGAGCTTTTTTAGGCTCAGTATGGTCTAAATATTTATGTCATTCTGAACGATATTTTTCTGAAAATTTATTTTCATCAAAAAATGACCTGAAGAATCTATAAATATGAACGAATATTTTGTCTACATATTAACAAATTACAAAAAGTCAGTTTTGTATACGGGAGTTACAAATGATTTAAAAAGAAGATTATCCGAACATAAAGAAGGATTAAATAAAGCTTCTTTTACAACAAAATATAACTGTTATTATCTGATTTATTGGGATAAGTTTAATGATGTTGAACAAGCAATTGATCGAGAAAAACAGATAAAGGGTTGGGTGAGGATTAAAAAAGAAAAATTGATAAATGCATTTAATGTTGATTGGAAATTTTTAAATGAAGAGGTAGAATAGTAATGTCATTCTGAGTAAAATTTTATTGAAGCTTCAGCTTCATAATAAAATGCCACGAAGAATCTATAATCAAATAGATTCTTCATTTCAATTTGTTGAGAAATTTAAAATTTTCTACAAATTATCATTCAGAATGACACAAAGGTTAAAAAATGAAAACAAGACCAAAAATATTAACCATAGCAGGATTTGATCCATCTGGAGGTGCAGGACTGTTGGCTGATGTGAAAACAATAGAAGCGAATAAATGTGCTGCTTTTGCTGTTTGTACAGCAAATACCATCCAAAATGAAACTGAATTTATTTCGCCAAACTGGATAGATGAAAAGATGGTTTTTGCTCAATTAGATATTTTACTAAAAGAGCATCAATTTGAATTTGTAAAAATTGGGCTTATTCGGTCTTTGGAGTTTTTGAAAAAAACGATCCAAAAACTAAAGACTAACAACCAACAACCAAAAATTATTTGGGATCCAATTTTATCTGCAAGTGCCGGATTTGATTTGGGTTATGATTTATCAGAGTTGAAAGAAGTGTTAAAAGAGGTTTACATCATTACTCCAAATTGGAATGAAGTAAAACAATTATCAGGAAATGAAGATGCTCAGCTTGGAGCAGAACAGTTGGCTCAGTTTACTAATGTTTATTTAAAAGGAGGTCATAACCCTGATAGAAAAGGAAAAGACTATTTTTATTTTGAACAGAAAATTTTTCCATTTAACCCTAAGGTTAACGTGCGTTACGAGAAACACGGTTCAGGATGTGTATTTTCTTCGGTGTTAACTGCAAATTTAGCATTGGGTTTTCCAATAATAAAAGCATGTTTAAGGAGTAAAAGTTATATGTATAAATTTTTAAATAGTTCACCAAGTTTGTTAGGAACGCATAGAATGTAAGTAGAATGAAAATCGAAAAACTACAATATATCACTCAAGAAACGGCAACAATTTCTCATATTGATTGTGTGAGAGAAGCCTGTATTGCTGGTGTAAAATGGATACAATTAAGAGTGAAGAATAAATCTGATGAAGCCTATTTGATTATTGCAAAAGAGGCCAGAGTAATTTGTGATTTATACAATGCTAAATTGATCATTAATGATAATGTTGAAATTGCTATTCAATGTGATGCGGATGGAATTCATTTAGGGAAATCTGATATGAATCCGAAAGAAGCCAAAATAATATTGGGAGAAGATAAAGTTGTAGGTGGAACAGCTAATACTATTGAAGATGTAGAACAATTAATCAATTTAGGAATTGATTATATTGGATTAGGACCTTATCAATTTACTAAGACAAAAAATAATTTAAGTCCTGTTTTAGGATTGGATGGATATTATGATCTTTCACAAAAAACATTTGAGTTGTTAAAAGATTTTAGATTAAAAAATAAGATTCCAACTATCATTGCTATCGGAGGAATAGAATTAGAAGATATTCTTCCCTTAATGAAAACGGGCGTTGATGGAATTGCTGTTTCGGGATTGTTAACCAATGATTTTTCATTGACAGAAGTAATTTATGAAGCAATAGCGACTAAAGAAGACTTAACAGTGAATGTATTAGATTCAAAAAATTAGATTATGTTAAAAATTGCAGGTAAAACATTTAATTCAAGACTATTTACTGGTACAGGTAAATTTAGTTCGGCAGAATTAATGGGGAAAGCTTTATTGGCTTCAGGTTCGGAATTAGTAACCGTGGCGTTAAAACGTGTAGACATTGCAGATAAAGAGGATGATATTTTAGTTCATCTGAATCATTCTCAATTTAATTTGTTGCCAAATACTTCAGGAGTAAGAACGGCTAAAGAAGCAGTTTTTGCTGCAGAATTAGCTCGTGAAGCATTAGAAACAAATTGGCTGAAATTAGAGATTCATCCAGACCCTAAATATTTAATGCCTGATCCGATAGAAACATTAAAAGCAGCTGAAGAATTGGCTAAAAAAGGATTTATTGTTTTGCCATACATTCACGCAGATCCTGTTTTATGCAAACGATTAGAAGATGTAGGAGTAAGTGCTGTAATGCCATTGGGTTCTACAATAGGAAGTAATAAAGGGTTGAGAACAGTAGATTTTTTAGAGATAATTATAGAACAAAGTAATGTGCCTGTTGTGGTTGATGCAGGGATTGGTTCTCCTTCTGATGCTGCTAAAGCAATGGAGCTTGGAGCAGACGCGGTTTTAGTAAATACAGCGATTGCGGTTTCGGATAATCCAATAGCAATGGCAAAGGCATTCAAATTAGGAGTTGAAGCAGGAAGAATGGCTTTTGAGGCTCGTTTAGGAGCACGGACAAATCAGGCAATTGCAAGTAGTCCGTTAACGAGTTTTTTAGATTAAAATAAGAATGAACACTTTTCAAGAATTATTTGACACCTATAACTGGGAAGACGTAAAGCAAAGTATTTACGATAAAACGGAGTGTGATGTTAAACAAGCGTTATCAAAAACGAAACGTGATTTAGAAGATTTTAAAGCATTAATTTCTCCTGCTGCTGAGCCTTATTTAGAGCAAATGGCACAAATGAGTCATCAGCTAACTCAAAAAAGATTTGGTAAAACAGTTCAGATGTACATTCCAATGTATTTGAGTAATGAGTGTCAAAATATTTGTACGTATTGTGGTTTTAGTATGACGAATAAAATTCCTAGAAAGACATTAACCGATGTTGAAATTTTAAAAGAAGTAGAGCATATAAAAGCTTTAGGTTACGATCATATTTTACTGGTGACAGGAGAAGCAAATCAAACCGTTGGAGTTAATTATTTAGAAAATGCGGTTAAGGTAGTTCGTCCTCATTTTTCACAAATTTCAATAGAAGTACAACCTTTGGAGCAGGAGGAATATGAGCGTTTGATAAAAGCTGGAGTTCATACAGTCTTAGTTTATCAAGAAACTTATCATAAAGAAGACTATAAACTGCATCATCCAAAAGGAAAAAAATCGAACTTTAATTACCGATTAGATACACCTGATCGATTAGGAGAATCGGGTATTTATAAAATAGGAATAGGTGCGTTATTAGGATTAGAAGATTGGCGAACAGATAGTTTTTTTACAGCACTTCATTTAAATTATTTAGAGAAAAAATATTGGCAAACAAGGTATTCTCTTTCGTTTCCTCGATTACGACCAAATGCTGGAGGTTTAGAGCCTAAAGTTGAAGTGACGGATAAAGATTTGGTACAATTAATTTGCGCCTATCGTTTAATGAATGAAGAATTAGAATTGTCTATTTCTACTCGTGAATCAGAAAAATTTAGAAATAACATTGTAAAATTAGGAACAACTACATTTAGTGCAGAAAGCAAAACCAATCCTGGAGGTTATGTAGTAGAACCTCAATCATTAGAGCAATTTGAAATTTCGGACGAAAGATCCACTCAAGTTATCAATGATATGATTAAAAGTCAAGGGTATGAACCTGTGTACAAGGATTGGGAAAAATCATATTGAGTTTTTTACTTTTTCTTATTTTTGACTTGTAACTATCAACCAAATACCAATAACTAAAAACCATTATGGCAGAAAACAAAACTCAAAAAACGAAAGTAAGTGTAGAAGATTTTATCAATGCTGTAGATCACGAAGGCAAAAGAAAAGATGCGTTTGAAATTTTAGCGATGATGAAACAAATTACTAGCGAAGAACCTCGAATGTGGGGTCCAAGTATTATTGGTTTTGGAGATTTACATTATAAGTCTGCAAGTGGTAGAGAAGGAGATTGGTTTAAATGTGGATTTTCTCCACGAAAAGCAAAAATATCTATGTACGTTGGTGGTTGTGATATTTCTAAACAACAAAAGACATTAGATAGATTAGGAAAGCACAAAACTGGAAAAGGATGTTTGTATATCAATAAATTAGCTGATGTTGATATGGAAGTTTTGAAAGAGTTAACGAAGGAAGCTTATGATAATCCCCAATTAGGGAGCTAGTAGGAGGGTGAATATCAAAACGGGATGTCATTCTGAACAATATTTTGTCACCCTGAGTACGTTTTGCGAAGGGAAAACAAAATGAAGTGAAGAATCTGTGAGTTAAATAGATTCAGAATGACAAAAAATAAAAAGAGGCGAAGAAAACGTATGAAATTTACTATCATAACATTAATACTGGTTCTGTCATTTCTTAAGACTGAAGTTCAATCATTTTCTGAAGAGCATTATCAATATGATAAGGTTTATAAAACAATGCTTGGTTATTACAATAGAGGGTTGTATCATAAAGCAGTTGAATACCCAGATTCTTTAATAGGGAATAAATATGTAAATGGTTCTACAAATTATTTTATTGCGAGAGTTTATGCGTTGGCTAATGAATTTGATAATACATTATTTTACTTAGAAAAAGCGGTTAAAAAAGGCATCACAAAAAAACAAATTGGACGGATGTATGATTTAGATGCTTTTAGAGAAAGTAATATGAACATCATTTATGAATTGAATTACGATAAATGGCATCAAGAATATGAAAATGGCAAGAATGATTTTGAGTTAGATTCTGTTTACATAAAAGAAATTCAAAAAATACAAGACGAATATTCAAAGAATCTCACAATACGTAGGGCAGATGGCGATGAAATTATCGAAGTGAAAGATTCGTTAAGATTTTATCATACAACAAAACGGTTAGATTCTTTGAGCTTTTCTGTAATGATTGAATTAATGTTAGAAAAAGGATTTCCGACTTACAAAACTGTTGGGAAGAGTTTTTATACTTACACTCGATACTTGCGTTATAATATGCCAGATGATTATGATGTAAATTGTGCTGATTGGAAAAAAATTAAAGCAATGATTTTTGCTGAAATAGAAAAAGGAACTATTTATCCGTTTTATTATGCAGCAATCGAAGATTATATTCGGCTTAAGAAGAAAAATCCTCAGTTATACGGAACTATGAACTATATTCATAAGAGTAGTATAGATTATTCTAACGGAGTGGAATTTGAAAACCCAGAGGAATTAAATATTAGAAGAAGAACTGTTGGTTTGTGTTCAATACAATTAGAAATGTGGTCGAAAGCCAGAGAATTACCATTGTCATTAAAAGAAATAAATTTTAAATGAGTTTAGTTAGAAATAAGAAGTTAAGAAAATGAGAAGGATAGTTGTAACTACTCAACTTCTGAATTCTTAACTACTAAAAAAGAGTATATGAAAGACATCCAAACTAAAGAAGACCTTACTTTTTTAATGAGAGAATTTTACTCTAAAATGTTAGTAGACGAAACCATTGGTTACATATTTACTGAGGTCGCTAAATTAGATTTAGAAAAACATTTACCATCGCTCACTAATTTTTGGGAGAATATGCTACTTAAACCAAATGGCTATAAAAAGAATGTGATGGACATTCATCTAAAATTAAATGCGTTAGAAAAATTACAGCCAGTGCATTTTGAACAGTGGTTGTTTTTGTTAGATAAAACTGTTCGGGAGAATTTTAAAGGTGAAAAAGTAGAGCGAATGCTTAATAGTTCAAAAAACATTGCTGCTATGATGCAGTTTAAAATGGGGGATATGTCATCTTCAGCTTGACTGGAGATCAAATAGATTCCCAATCAACACTTCGACAGGCTCAGTGTGGCACTTTGGAATGATAGGTCAAAATACCACATTTAAGGTATTGTTTAGAATGATTCTAAATAGTAGGTTTGTTGCAGAATGCAATAGCAAAAATACATACTACCAAATTTATCCGAAGTAACCGTTCTTCAATTCAAAAAGAAGAAAAAGAAGAAATCTTCTTGTTGCGAAAAATTCAAAAAGAAAGGTAAAAGTTGTTGTAAGTCTTGTCCGCTGAATTGGGGATAATATTGAGTTGTCATTCCGAGTGGAACGAAGTGTAACCGAGGAATTTTTTGATTTTTTAATAATTAGTTTAATCGACTAACAAGATTCATCACTTTGTTTTATAACAAAAATAAATTTTTGATAAAACTACTTTCAGAATGACAGGTTGGATAATGAACCACCTTCTTCAAACAATTTATCTACTCTTTTTTCAATTGCTGCATCTTTAATTAAAGCTGGAGCGTGATGAGGTTTTGCTCTTGCATCAATTATTAAAGGGCCATTACATCCCCAATGTTTATGTTCCGTAAAACTATCTACACCGTAAATGTCTTTAGCAGGATTGCTTCGAGTAAAAGTGGTCCATAAAAAATTGTTCAAATTTTTCTCAATAAAATTGGCGTCATCCGTTAACACAATTAGCATGATTCCCTCTAAATCTTGAGTGATGAGTGATGAGTTAAGAGTAGAAATTTCTTGTTCTGCAGTTTCATAATTGGTAAAATTATTGAAATTCATAGCAAGAACTCCAGGAATTACCATTTCAAAATCTTCGTTTGGATTTGCACCTAATAGGGTTCGTTTTTTATCTCCAACAGCTGCAATTATCACTTTAGAACCTTGATTAACTCCTGTTCCAGAATAATCTAAGGTATCTATTGTTGTGTTGGTCTGAAAGTGAATGTCTCTTGTCCAATCAACCCGTTCTAAAATATGTGTGAAGAATGCTACGATGTTATTACAAGATAATTCGGGAGCATCATCCTTATTAGAAATGAACAAGTACTTAGCTAAGCTCAATTGCCCTTTACCTAAAATATGATTGGCAATGGTTAAGAGTTCTTGAGGTTGTTTTGTTTTTTGAAAAGGAGTGTATCGTTCGCTTCCAATCGTTAACAATAATGGGTGAACTCCAGCAGCATCAACAGCATTAATCTCGTGTAAACCAGGTATTTCTGTTTGTATGGCAGACCCAGCCAATTTATGAATTAACGCCCCAAATTGAGTGTCTTCTTGTGGAGGTCTTCCAACAACTGTAAATGGCCAAATGGCATTTTCTTGATGATAGACCTTATGTACTTTTAGTACTGGAAATTCGTGTGTCAGACTATAATAACCTAAGTGGTCACCAAATGGGCCTTCAGGTTTGGTTTCGGTTGGATGAATCTCTCCAGTTATTACAAAATCAGCTTCAGTAGAAATGCAATAACCATCAACATATGTATATTTAAAACGGTTGTTTCCTAAAGCGCCTGCAAAAGTAAGTTCAGATAATCCTTCAGGTAAAGGCATAACTGCTGCTAATGTATGCGCAGGAGGACCGCCAATAAAAATAGAAACCTTTAACGGTTTACCCAATTTGTTTGCTTTAGCTTGGTGTACTCCAATTCCTCTGTGAATTTGATAATGCAATCCAATTTCTTCATTCAATTTGTAATCGTTACCATTGAGTTGAATTCGGTACATTCCTAAATTAGAATTCATTACCCCTTCATTTGTTGGGTCTTCAGAATAAACTTGAGGTAATGTGATAAACGCTCCACCATCATCTGGCCAACATTTTATCAATGGTAATTTATCAATAGTGGTTTCTTTAAAATGAGCTGGTAAACCATTTATTTTTTTAGGGAATGCCTTTTTAGCCAATAATCCTAAAGAGAAGTTCTTAATAGGAGATTTAATCGCTTTTATTGGGTCGTTTTTTAATTCGATCAATTGTTGAACTTTCTTGAAAGTATCTCTGAAAATAAATTCGCTTCGTTCAGGAGTTCCAAATAAATTAGAAACAGCCATAAACTCACAACCTTTTATGTTTTCGAATAAAATGGCTTTGCCTCCGTTTTCGTAAACACGCAATTGAATTGCAGCCATTTCAAGGTTAGGATCAACCTCCTCTTTTATACGAATTAAATGACCATTTTTTTCAAGGTCGTTAACGCAGTCTGTGGTGCTTTTGTAAATCACGAGTTAAAAGTAGTGATTCTGAATGTCATTCTGAATGAAGTTATATCGGAAATTTATTTCCGTAATAGAACGAAATGAAGAATCTATCTCTATAACGAATTGTTCTATAAATAGATTCTTCACGTCATTTTACTTTGAAGCTGAAGCTTCAATAAATAGCTTTTGCTCGTTTCGCAAAACGTGTTCAGAATGACACTTAACAAAAAAGCGAGATGAAATTTCATCTCGCTTTAAATTTTATAGATCCCGTTTTGCAACGGGATAGTTCAACTAACTATTTTGAGAAAATCAAAATAGAGTTTTCTTAATTAAAATAATCTTTCATTCTATCAAAGAATCCTTTGTCTTTATGAGTAGGATTTGGTTTAAAGTTTTCAGAACCTTTTAGTTTTTCTAAGGTATCTTTTTCTTCTTTAGAAAGTTGTTGAGGAGTCCAAACATTCACATAAATTAAGAAATCTCCTTTTCCGTGACCTTGTATATTAGGAATTCCTTTACCTTTTAAACGCAATACTTTTCCACTCTGTGTTCCTGCTTCAATCTTAATTTTTACTTTTCCGCTTATTGTCGGAATTTCAATTGAAGTTCCCATCGCAGCATCAACAAAGTTGAGGTATAAATCATACAAAAGGTTTGTACCATCGCGTTTAATGGTTTCATGTGAAAGCTCTTCAATTAAAACAATTAAATCTCCAGCAATACCGTCTTTAGGTCCAGCATTTCCTTTTCCAGTAACAGAAAGTTGCATCCCATCTTCTACTCCAGCAGGAATATCAATAGTAATGACTTCTTCTTTTTTGATTAGACCATCAGCATTAGCTCCGTCAGGTTTTTGATCTATCATTTTTCCATCACCACCACAAACATTACAAGGAGATGAAGTTTGCATCTGCCCTAAAATAGTATTTGCAATTCTGGTAACTTGTCCAGAACCATTACATTGAGAACAAGTCTTAGTGGTAACACCTTCAGCATTAACCAACTTAGTTACTTTAATCTTTTTCTCAACGCCTGCAGCTATATCTTCTAAAGATAACTTTACTCGTACTCGTAAATTGCTTCCTCTTCTAACTCTTCTTCCACGGCCTCCACCGCCACCAAATCCTCCGAAGCCACCGCCTCCTCCACCAAAAATATCTCCAAATTGAGAGAAAATATCATCCATGTTCATTCCGCCACCTCCGAAGCCACCGCCTCCGGCAGCACCTCCAACTCCTTGGTGACCAAATTGATCGTATCGTTGTTTTTTTTCTCCGCTACTCAGTATCTCGTAAGCTTCAGCAGCTTCTTTAAACTTGTCCTCAGCAGATGGATCATCAGGGTTTTTATCCGGATGAAATTTAATAGCCATCTTACGATAAGCTTTTTTTATTTCAGCTTCAGATGCACTTTTTGAAACGCCTAATACTTCGTAATAATCTTTTTTGCTCATCTTATTGTCCTATAACTACTTTACTAAATCGGATAACTTTTCCGTTTAATTCATACCCTTTTTCAACTACGTCTAAAACTTTTCCTTTTTCCTTTTTGGATGGAGCAGGAATCTGTGTAATAGCTTCATGAAACTGTACATTGAAATCTTGTCCAATAGGAGATTCAACAGCCTCTAAACCTTTTGTTTTTAGAATATTGACTAATTTATCTTGAATTAATTTTATACCAGCCTTAATTCCTTGAGCATCATCAGATTCCTGATTTGCTTTTTTAGCTCTTTCTAAATCATCTAAAACAGGCAAAACGGCAGAAATAATTCCCTCACCAGCAGTTTTGTATAATTCTATTTTCTCCTTTTGAGTTCTTTTTCTAAAGTTGTCAAACTCAGAATACAATCTCAAATATTTATCAGTAGCTTCCTTTACTTGAATTTCAAGTGTTTCTTCTTTAGATAGTTCAACAACTTGCTCAGTCGCAGCGTCCTCTTGAGTCTCTTCTACTTGTTGCTCCTCTTGGTTTTCTATTTCTTCGTTTGGTACGTTATCTTCCTTACTCATTTTGTTTTGTTTTAATTCTCGAAAAACGAGTTCGCAAAAATACTACCATTCAGCAAATTAAAGTCATAATGACAGTTATTTTCTGTGAAGGAAATATTTAGACGTAAAAAAGGCAGAAGAATGATTTCTTCTGCTTTTTTTTGAATTGTAATCTTGAGTTTATCGAAGGATAAATACAAAAAGTAAGATTATTTTTTAAGGTGTTTTTCTAAAGCTGCTTCTAAAGTAGCACCTCTTAAATTTTTGGCGATAATATTTCCTTTTCCATCAATTAAATAGTTGGTAGGAATAGAACGTACTCCATAAAGATTTGAACCTGCTGAATTCCATCCTTGTAAATCACTTACGTGATATTTCCAAGTTAATTTGTCTTTTTCAATGGCTGCTTTCCATTTCGCTGCACTTTTATCTAAAGAATAACTAAAAACAGTAAATCCATTTCCGTTTACAAATTTTTGATCTTTAAATTTATTATAAGCTTTTACTACTGCAGGATTTTCTCTTCTACACGGTCCGCACCATGAAGCCCAGAAGTCAATCAATACTAATTGCCCTTTTAGAGATGAAAGCTTCATTACTTTTCCGTCAGGATTTTCATAAGCTAATTCAGGAGCTTTAGATCCTATTGTAAATCCTGTAGGCTTAAACATAAAACCTGCAGTTACTAAAATGATAGCTCCAAGAATGATGGTAGCTTTAATTTTTTTAATTGTTGTCATAATTTTATTTATCATAAGTGAAATGTAAAATTAGCAATTGTCGAGCCAAACTTTTAGTAAGCTTTAAGACATTCTTTAGCTTTCCACACGAGTAATGTCGGCACCAAGTGCTTGTAAACGTTTATCGATATATTGGTAACCTCTATCTATTTGATGGATATTAGAAATAGTACTTTCTCCTTCAGCAGAAAGTGCTGCAATTAATAAGGAAACACCTGCTCTAATGTCCGGTGAAGACATGCTTGTTCCTTTTAAAGGTCTTTCTCTGTCTAACCCAATAATTGTTGCCCTGTGTGGATCACACAAAATAATTTGAGCTCCCATATCCTTTAGTCTGTCAATAAAAAACAAACGACTATCAAACATTTTTTGGTGTAGTAAAATAGTCCCTTTTGCTTGCAAAGCGGTAACCAATAAAATACTAATTAAATCGGGTGTAAAACCTGGCCAAGGAGCATCGTAAATTGTTGGTATAGTACCATCAATCATTCTTTTTACTTCATAATGCTCTTGGGTTGGAATAAAAATGTCATCACCTTTAAATTCTATTTCAATACCTAATCGTCTAAATGTATCAGGAATTCTTCCTAACATATCTATCCTACAATTTTTAATGGTAATTTCAGATTGAGTAAGAGCTGCCATTCCTATAAAAGAGCCAACTTCAATAAAATCTGGTAGTAATGTGTGAACGCAACCACCTAAATCAGAAACTCCTTCAATGGTTAAGAGATTAGAACCAACACCTGTTATTTTAGCACCCATACTATTTAGCATGCTACATAATTGTTGCAAATAAGGTTCACAAGCGGCATTGTAAATAGTGGTTTTTCCTTTAGCCATTATGGCTGTCATTAAAACATTAGCTGTTCCAGTTACTGATGGTTCATCTAGTAAAATATATTTTCCTTCTAACTTATCGGCATTTAAGGTGTAAAAACCAGTTTTATTATTGTAATCAAAAGTGGCGCCTAATTTTGTGAAACCTAAAAAGTGGGTGTCTAATGGTCTAGCACCAATTTTATCGCCACCAGGTTTGGGCATGTATGCTTTCTTAAATCGAGTTAGCAATGGTCCCATTATCATAATAGAACCTCTTAATGAAGCAGCTCGTTTTTTAAAATCTTCGGAGTGTAAATAATCAATGTTGACATTGTTTGCCTGAAAATGAACAGTGCCATTTCCAGCTCTATCAACCTTAACGCCTAAAGCGGCTAGTAAGTCGATTAAAAAATTAACATCTCTAATGTCAGGAAGATTATGGAGTGTTACTTTTCCTGAAGTCATTAAAACAGCACAAACAACTTGTAATGCTTCGTTTTTTGCTCCTTGTGGAGTTATTTCTCCTTTTAAACGATTACCTCCATTAATTTTAAAAGTTCCCATTTAGTATCTTTTTTTACGGTAGTTGTTTTGTTTTTGTTTGTAGTTGTTGTTTTTGTGATTTTTATTATTGTTGTTACTAGGTTTCTTTTTGGTCATAGCTAAAACCTCATTAGTGGAAATCATTTGGAAATCGGCAGGAGCATTTAGTTTGTCATTAGAAATATCTTTTAAATCAGAAACAATTTGCTCGTCATCAACTGATTCTTGATTAAACATGATGTAAGTTTTCTTCATCAAATTTAGAATAACCCCAGTTAATGCACTCTGTTCTGTTTTGTCTTCAATGGCAATAGCTGCAGCAATTAAGTCGTTAACTGATTTCCCGTAATGTTTGTATTTATTTTTAGTTTTTGGGTAAGGCATACTCTCTGGTTTCTCAAAAAGAACTTCCTTTTCAGGTAGGGGATATGGAGAATCTACATCTAATTTAAAATCAGAAATAACAAATAAATGATCCCATAATTTGTGTTTAAAATCAGCTATATCTCTAAGGTGTGGCTGTAATTGACCCATAACGCTAATAATTGCATGGGCAATTTTATTTCTTTCATCTCGGTCTTCAATTGACATGGCATGTTCAACCATTTTCTGAACATTTCTACCATATTCAGGAATTATCATGTCGGGTCTATTCGTATTGTAGTCGTAATCTTCTATTGCTTCCATCTATCTGTCTAATTTTAACAAGTTCAAAAGTAAATATATTATTTGATTATTGAGAGCTTGGCAAATTTTAATAATAATTGCTTATTGCCAATGTTTTGAAAGTTGATAGTTGCTTTGCCGTTCTCTAAGTTTTGGATAATTCCATTACCAAATTTTTGATGGTTAACCATCATTCCTTTTTCTAAATTTAAACTCGCAGCGCTATCTGTTTTTACTGGAGAATTTCCTGAAACTTTCGTTAAGTTTTTTGGCACAGTTTGAACTACTTGTGGAGGAGTATTTCGTTTTGGAGGCATAGTACTTTTCTTTTTGTAATTACTAGTGCTTCCATAATTGTTCTGTGGAGAAAAGGTCTCGTCAAAAGTTGAAGAAGAATCTTGTCTTGCAATGCTTCCTTTATCAAAAGTGAATTCTAAAAATTCTTCGTCAATTTCTTCGATAAATCTACTTGGTTCGCAAAATAATAATGTTCCAAATTTATATCGGCTTGTTGCAAAAGATAAATGAACTGCTTTTTCTGCCCTTGTAATGGCAACGTAAAATAATCGTCTTTCCTCTTCTAGTTCAGCCCTAGAAGTCAACGCCATTTGTGATGGAAAAAGGTTTTCTTCTAACCCTACAATATGAACATAAGGGAATTCTAATCCTTTGGCAGAGTGGATAGTCATTAAAGTAACTTTATTCCTATCTTCCTCTTTTTCGTTATCGGCATTAGTTAGTAAAGCAACATCTTGCAAAAATTCTACTAAACCTCTTGGAGTTACATCTCCTTCCTCTTCATTTTCTGTTTCGGAAAACTCTTTTAACCCATTTAATAGTTCTTGGATATTGTCATAGCGACTAATACCTTCCGGGGTTTTGTCAGAGTATAATTCTTTTAAAATTCCTGTAGTAGAAGCAACGTCATTTCCTAAATCGAAAGCATTTTTAGTGTCAAGTAGTGCTGTAAAATTTTTAATCATTTCAACAAACCCGGTAATCTTTGTTTGAGCACCAGCATTTATTTCAATATTATACTGGTTAAGATGATTAATGATTTCCCAAATACTTTTTTGATTGTTGTTGGCAGTTATCGCAACTTTATCCATGGTAGTTTTTCCAATTCCACGAGCAGGATAATTGATGATTCGTTTTAACGCTTCTTCATCATTAGGATTAACTAACATTCTAAAATAAGAAATTAAATCTTTTATTTCTTTACGCTGGTAAAATGATTGTCCGCCATGTATTTTGTAAGGAATCCCCTTTCGCCTTAATGCTTCTTCCATTGCTCTCGATTGCATATTTGTACGATACAAAATGGCAAAATCTTTTGGTTTCGATTGGTAAGAGAATTGAGTATCGAAAATGAGATTGGCAACTATTTTACCTTCCTCATTATCTGTAGCAGCACGATGTACTTTAATTTTTTTTCCTTCTACATTAGAAGTAAATACGTTTTTTTCAATTTGCTCTTTATTGTGTTTTATAATGCTGTTTGCTGCATTTACAATGTTTTGAGTAGAACGATAGTTTTCTTCAAGCTTGTATGTTTTAGCCTCAGGATAATCCGTTTTAAAGTTTAAGATATTTTGAATGTTTGCACCCCTAAATGCATAAATACTTTGTGCGTCATCACCAACAACACAAACATTTTCAAAAGCTGCGGCTAATTTCTTCACAATAATATATTGCGAGAAGTTGGTATCTTGATACTCATCTACTAAAATGTATTTAAAACGATGTTGATATTTATGTAAAACATCAGGATGATCTCTTAAAAGTACATTGGTTTTAAATAATAAATCATCAAAATCCATTGCTCCAGCCTTAAAGCACCGTTGTTCGTAAATCTTATAAATTTCTCCAATTCTTGGTTTTGCAGCTTGTCTATCTTCCGACTGGATAGTTGTATTGTTAATATATGCTGCTGCAGAAAGTAAATTGTTTTTAGCAGCAGAAATTCTATTGTAAACTAAGTTAGGCTTGTAAATTTTATCATCTAATCCTTGTTCTTTTAATATTGTTTTGATAAGGTTCTTCGCGTCTTGTGTGTCATAAATAGTGAAATTTTGTGGGTAACCAATTTTTTCAGCTTCACTTCTTAATATTCTAGAAAATACGGAGTGAAAAGTTCCCATCCAAATATTTCTCGCTTCAGAGCCACCAATAATTTTACTGATTCGCTCTTTCATTTCCTGAGCAGCCTTATTGGTAAATGTTAATGAAAGAATGTTAAATGGATCAACACCTTGATTAATAAGGTGTGCAATTCTGTAGGTTAAAACCCTAGTTTTTCCTGATCCTGCACCAGCAATAACCATAACTGGTCCTTCAGTGTTTTCTACAGCTTTTCTTTGAGCTTCGTTTAATGTATTCAAATAATCCATAGGAACAAAAGTAAGATTATCGATAACGATTTTTTAAGATGTGAGGCTTTAAATTTTCAATTTTAAATAGTTGAATTTATACCTTATATATAAGGTGTAAATATTTTGATTTTTTTCAAACCTAAATATATGTAGTGCTGAATTTTGATTTGTCGTTTTTCGAGGTTAATAACTAGCTTGTTAATAAGGTGGTGAATAACTTATGTTTACTGTGATTTAAAATAATTGTAAAAAAAAACTATAGAAGTTTGTTATATTAAAAATAATCGTAAATTTGCACTCCCTTTTTAGAGGGGGAGTATGTATTATAATAAAAGAAATTATGCCAACTATACAGCAATTAGTAAGAAAGGGAAGAGTTAAAATGGTGAAGAAAAGTAAATCTGCAGCATTAGATTCTTGTCCACAAAGAAGAGGTGTTTGTGTAAGAGTTTACACAACTACACCAAAAAAACCAAATTCAGCAATGAGAAAAGTTGCAAGGGTTAGGTTGACTAACGGAAATGAAGTGAATGCTTATATTGGTGGAGAAGGACATAACCTACAAGAGCACTCTATTGTGCTAGTAAGAGGTGGTAGAGTTAAGGATTTGCCAGGGGTAAGATATCATATCGTTAGGGGTGCATTGGATACTGCTGGTGTAGATGGAAGGACTCAAAGAAGATCTAAATATGGAACTAAGCGTCCGAAAAAATAAGTCTATAAATAAAAGATTGATATAAAAGAAGATGAGAAAATCTAGAGCAAAAAAGAGAGTATTACTTCCAGACCCAAAGTTTAATGATAAATTGGTTACACGATTTGTAAATAACTTAATGTTGGATGGTAAGAAGAGCACTGCATTTGATATATTTTATGGTGCGCTAGAAATTGTTAACGAAAAAGTTGAGGAGGAAGAAAGTTTAGCTGTTTGGAAAAAAGCATTGGTTAATGTTACGCCAGGAGTAGAAGTTAGAAGTAGAAGGATTGGTGGTGCAACATTTCAAATTCCACAACCAATTAGAGATGATAGAAAAATTTCTATGGGTATGAAGTGGATGATTTCTGCTGCAAGAAAAAGAAATGAAAAAACAATGGCGCAAAAATTAGCTGCAGAAGTTATGGCTGGTTTTAAAGAAGAAGGTGCTGCGTTTAAGAAAAAAGAAGATACTCACAGAATGGCGGATGCAAATAAGGCATTCTCTCATTTCAGATTTTAATCGATAAGATTTATTTTAAGATGGCAAGAGATTTAAAATATACAAGAAATATTGGTATTGCTGCTCATATTGATGCAGGGAAAACTACTACTACAGAACGTATTCTTTATTATGGTGGAGTAAGTCATAAAATTGGAGAAGTTCATGATGGTGCTGCTACTATGGATTGGATGGAACAAGAGCAAGAAAGAGGTATTACAATTACTTCTGCTGCAACTACTCTTAAGTGGGATTATAGAGGTGATGAGTATCATGTAAATATTATTGACACTCCAGGTCACGTTGATTTTACTGTTGAAGTAAATAGATCGTTAAGAGTGTTAGATGGTTTAGTTTTCTTGTTTAGTGCTGTTGATGGTGTTGAGCCACAGTCAGAAACTAACTGGAGATTAGCTAATAACTATAACGTGCCAAGGATTGGTTTTGTAAACAAAATGGACAGACAAGGTGCTGACTTTTTAAATGTTTGTAAGCAAGTTAAATCAATGTTAGGTTCTCACGCTTTACCGTTACAGATTAATATCGGTGACGAAGATGAATTTAGAGGAGTTGTTGATTTAATTAATTTCAAAGGAATTGTTTGGAATGAAGAAGATCAAGGAATGACTTTTGAAGAAATTGAGATTCCAGCAGATATTATTGATGAAGCAAGAAGATTAAGAGAAGAGTTGTTAGAGGCTGTTGCTGAGTTTGATGATAAGTTGATGGAAAAATATTTCGAAGATGAAAATTCATTAACGGAAAGAGAAATTTTAGATGCATTAAGAGAAGCAACAATTTCTGGTAAAGTTGTACCAATGATGTGTGGTTCTGCATTTAAAAATAAAGGTGTTCAGGCAATGTTGGATATGGTAATGGAAATTTTACCTTCGCCATTAGATACTGAAGCTATTGAAGGAATTAACCCTGATACAGATGAGCCAGAAAGTAGAAAGCCATCTTTTGATGAGCCTTTTTCGGCATTAGCTTTTAAAATTGCAACAGATCCATTTGTTGGTCGTTTATGTTTTACTAGAGCTTATTCTGGAAACTTAGATGCTGGTTCTTATGTTTTAAATACAAGAACAGGAAAGAAAGAAAGGATTTCAAGAATATTCCAAATGCATGCTGATAAGCAAAATCAAGTTCCAGCTTTAGGGTGTGGAGATATTGCAGCATTAATTGGATTTAAAGATATTAAAACAGGAGATACATTGTGTGATTTAAAGCACCCAATCGTATTAGAGTCTATGGATTTTCCAGAGCCAGTTATTAGTATAGCTATTGAGCCAAAAACTCAAGCTGATGTTGATAAATTGGGGATGGGTTTAAGTAAATTATCTGAAGAAGATCCAACATTAACTATTCATACTGACGAAGATTCTGGTCAAACAGTATTAAGCGGTATGGGAGAATTACACTTGGAAATCATCTTAGATCGTTTAAAGAGAGAATTTGGTGTTGAGTGTAGTCAAGGAGCTCCTCAAGTTGCTTATAAAGAAGCAATTTCTGGAACTGTTGAGCACAGAGAGGTTTATAAGAAACAATCTGGTGGACGTGGTAAGTTTGCTGATATTTCTTTCATCTTAGAGCCAGTTGAAGATTTAGAGAAAGAAGGATTAGAATTCGTTGATAAAATTAAAGGTGGTAACATTCCAAAAGAATTTATTCCTTCAATTGAAAAAGGATTTAAAGAAGCAATGAAAGCTGGTGTACTTGCAGGATTTCCTGTTGATAGTATTAAAGTTACATTGTTAGATGGCTCTTTTCACGCTGTCGATTCAGATGCAATTGCTTTTGAGATAGCTGCTAAGATGGCGTACAGAAATGCAATGCCTTTAGCAAGCCCAGTATTATTAGAGCCTATAATGAAAATGGAGTGTATAACTCCAGAAGAAAACATGGGTGATATCGTTGGAGATTTAAATAGAAGAAGAGGTCAGGTAGAAGGAATGGATGATAAAAATGGAGCTAAGGTTGTTAAGGCTAAAGTGCCATTGTCAGAAATGTTTGGATACGTTACTGATTTAAGAACAATGTCTTCAGGTAGAGCATCATCAACAATGGAGTTTTCTCACTTTGCTCCGGCACCGAGAAACATTGCGGATGAAGTAATCAAAAAAGCAAAAGGAACAGTAGAAGCTTAATATATAACTAAGATGAGTCAGAAAATTAGAATAAAATTAAAATCTTACGATTTCAACTTAGTTGATAGATCAGCTGAGAAAATTGTAAAAACTGTAAAAAGTACAGGTGCAGTAGTAAGTGGACCAATTCCATTACCAACTCACAAAAGAATCTTTACAGTATTAAGATCACCACACGTAAACAAAAAAGCAAGAGAACAATTTCAATTATGTGCTTACAAAAGACTAATTGATATTTATGGTTCTTCTTCAAAAACTGTTGATGCTCTAATGAAGTTAGAGTTACCAAGTGGAGTTGATGTAGAAATTAAAGTATAATAAACTTTATTTCTAAATAAAAAGAAATAAGTAATAATTAAATAAGTAGCAAAATGCCAGGATTGATAGGTAAAAAAATAGGTATGACTAGCGTCTACGGTGCCGATGGGAAAAATATCCCATGCACAGTGTTAGAAGCTGGTCCTTGTGTTGTTACACAAGTAAAAAAGGTAGATACCGATGGTTATGAAGCTGTTCAACTTTCTTACGGAGATAAGAGAGAAAAAAACACGCCAAAAGCGTTACAAGGACATTTCAAAAAAGCAAACACAACACCTAAGAGAAAAGTAGTTGAATTTCAATTTGACGAAGAAAAAAACTTAGGAGATATAATCACAGCTGATTTATTTGAAGAAGGTGAATATGTTGATGTTGTTGGTACTTCAAAAGGAAAAGGTTTTCAAGGGGTTGTGAAAAGACACGGTTTTGCCGGTGTTGGAGATGCAACTCACGGTCAGCATAACAGATTAAGAGCTCCAGGTTCTTTAGGTGCAGGATCTACTCCTTCTAAAGTAATGAAAGGAATGAAAATGGCAGGAAGAATGGGTGGCGATAGAGTTACTCAACAAAATCTTCAAGTTGTTAAAGTATATTCAGATAAGAATTTAATCGTAGTTAAAGGATCAATTCCTGGAGCTAAAGGTTCTTTTGTACTAATCCAAAAATAATAGGAGGATAGAAAATGGACATAGTTGTAAAAAATATTAGTGGAAAGGATACAAAGAAAAAAGTTTCTTTAGATAAAGCCATCTACGAAATCGAACCAAATGATCACGCTATTTATTTAGATGTTAAACAATATTTAGCAAATCAAAGACAAGGTACTCACAAAGCGAAAGAAAGAGGAGAGGTAAAAGGAAGTACTAGAAAGATAAAGAAGCAAAAAGGAACGGGAACTGCTCGTGCTGGTGATATTAAAAACCCATTATTTAAGGGTGGAGGTCGAGTTTTTGGACCAAGACCAAGAGATTATGGTTTTAAATTGAACATTAAGCAAAAAAGATTAGCACGTAAATCTGCATTATCTTATAAAGCTAAAGAAGGTGTTATCACTGTGATTGAAGGTGTTTCTTTTGATGCTCCACAGACACAGAAATACACTGAATTGTTAACTAATTTTGATTCTCTTGATAAAAAGTCATTATTAGTGCTTTCTGATTCAAATAAAAATGTATATTTGTCGTCCCGAAATTTGAAAAAAGCCAAAGTGGTAACTGCCTCGCAGATAAACACTTATGATTTAATGAATGCTTCGAGCATTATTTTAGAAGAAGGGTCAATTGAAATAATTGAAAATATATTAAAGTAAGTAAGTGATGGAAATTTTAATAAAACCTATTGTATCAGAGAAGATGACTGACCAAAGCGAGAGTTTAAATCGTTACGGTTTTGTTGTTAATCATGCAGCAAATAAGATAGAGATTAAAAAAGCGATTGAGAAAGCTTATGGTGTTGCTGTTGAATCAGTAAACACGATGAACTACGGAGGAAAGACTAAGACGAGAAACACAAAAGCTGGATTGATCAAAGGAAAGACAAATAAATTTAAGAAGGCAATTATTACAGTTGCTGACGGAGATGTTATAGATTTCTATAGCAACATATAATTTTAGTATTCACTATATGGGGGCTCCAACCCTCTTAAGATATAAAAAAAAATGGCAGTAAGAAAATTAAAACCCACTACGCCTGGGCAAAGACATAAGATTGTAAATGTATTTGATACAGTTACTACGGCTAAGCCAGAGAAAAGCTTAATCAAAGGTAGATCTAAATCAGGTGGTAGAAACAACACAGGTAAAATGACTATGCGCTACATTGGTGGTGGTCATAAACAAAAAAACCGTGATGTTGACTTCAAAAGAGATAAAGACGGAATAATCGGAGTAGTAAATTCTATTCAATACGATCCAGGAAGAACTGCAAGAATTGCATTGATCTTTTATAAGGATGGTGAGAAAAGATATATTATTGCTCCAAACGGACTTCAAGTAGGTCAGGAGGTTATGTCTGGAAAAGATGCTGAACCAGAAGTAGGAAACACTTTGTTCTTAAGTGAAATTCCATTAGGAACAGTAATTCATAATGTAGAGTTAAGACCAATGCAAGGAGCCAAAATGGCAAGAAGTGCTGGTTCTTATGCTCAACTTACAGCAAAAGACGGAAAATTTGTAGTAGTTAAATTGCCTTCAGGTGAAACAAGATTAATCTTGGCTACTTGTAAAGCAACTATTGGTACAGTTTCTAATGCTGAGCATATGTTAGAAAGATCTGGTAAAGCAGGTCGAAGCAGATGGTTAGGTAGAAGACCAAGAGTTAGAGGGGTAGTTATGAATCCAGTTGATCACCCAATGGGTGGTGGTGAAGGTAAGTCTTCAGGAGGGCACCCAAGATCAAGAAACGGTATTCCAGCTAAAGGTTATAAAACTAGAGCGAAGAAGAAAGCGTCTAGTAAATATATTATTGAAGCAAGAAAGAAATAATTAAGATATGAGTCGTTCACTAAAAAAACCACCATTTATACATTACAAGTTACAGACTAGAGTAGATATTGCTCAACAGTCAACTAAAAAAACTGTAATTAAAACTTGGTCAAGAGCATCAATGATTTCACCTGATTTTGTAGGGTTAACAATTGCTGTTCATAATGGAAATAAATTTATTCCGGTTTACGTAACTGAAAACATGGTAGGTCATAAGTTAGGAGAGTTTGCTCCAACTAGAACTTACAGAGGTCACGGTGCGGATAGAAAGAAAAAAAGATAAAAAAATAGTTAACCATGGGTGCTAGAAAAAGAAATAAAGCTGAGCAAATTAAGGAAGCTAACAAAACAGTAAGTTTTGCTAAACTTAATAATTGCCCAACTTCTCCAAGAAAAATGAGAAAAGTTTCTGATATGATCAGAGGAGAAGAAGTATTTAAAGCGTTAGGGATTTTACAATTTAGTCCACAAGATGCAGCAAAGAGATTAGAAACATTACTAAGATCTGCAATTGCAAATTGGGAAGCTAAAAACGAAGGTGAAAGACCAGAAGATAATAACTTAGTTATTAAGGAAATTATGGTGGATAGTGCTAGAATGATGAAAAGAATTCAGCCTGCACCACAAGGACGTGCGCATAGAATTAGAAAAAGATCTAACCATGTTACATTAATAGTTGACAGTAAAAAAGTAGAAGCATAATGGGACAAAAAGTAAATCCAATTTCAAACAGATTAGGAATCATTAAAGGATGGGATTCTAACTGGTACGGTGGAAACGACTACGCTGATAAAATAGTTGAAGATTTTAAAATCAGAAAGTATTTAATGGCCCGTTTGCATAAAGCAAGTGTTTCTAAAATAATTATTGAAAGAACTTTAAAGTTAATTACTCTTACTATTAACAGTTCAAGACCTGGTATTATTATCGGAAAAGGTGGGCAAGAAGTTGATAAATTAAGAGAAGAGCTTAAGAAGATTACTAAAAAAGATGTTCAGATTAACATTTTTGAAATAAAAAGACCAGAGCTTGATGCGAAATTAGTTGCTGATAGTGTTGCGAAACAAATTGAAGGAAGAATTTCTTTTAGAAGAGCAGCAAAAATGGCAGTAGCATCATCTATGAGAATGGGAGCTGAAGGAATTAAAGTTCAGTGTGCAGGAAGGTTAGGTGGAGCTGAAATGGCAAGAACTGAAGGTTACAAAGATGGAAGAATTCCATTGCATACATTTAGAGCTGATATTGATTACGCTTTAACTGAAGCACATACACAATATGGAAGAATAGGTGTTAAAGTATGGATTTGTAAGGGAGAGATTTATGGAAAAAGAGATTTATCTCCAAACGTAGGTCAAGATAAAGGAAAAGGGAAAGGTAGAGGTGGAAATGACAGAAAGAGAGGTGGAGGAAATAGAAGATAATAAAGTTAAGAATAGACGATTTTAAAATAAGAGATAATGTTACAACCAAAAAGAACGAAGTTCAGAAAGATGCAGAAAGGGCGTATGAAAGGTAACGCCATGAGAGGAAATCAAATTGCATTTGGATCGTTTGCAATTAAAGCTTTGGAAGAATGCTGGATGACAGCAAGACAAATTGAAGCGGCAAGGATTGCAGTAACAAGATATATGAAAAGAGAAGGTCAAGTTTGGATCAGAGTATTTCCAGACAAGCCTGTAACAAAAAAGCCTGCAGAAGTAAGAATGGGGAAAGGGAAAGGAGCTCCAGAATTATGGGTTGCGACTGTTAAGCCAGGTAAGATAATTTTCGAGATTGATGGTGTTTCAACTGAGACAGCTCAAGAAGCTTTAAGATTAGCAGCTCAAAAATTACCAATTAAAACAAAATTTGTTGTAAGAAGAGATTACGCAGAATAATAATTTAAGACGATGAAACAAGTTGATATAAAAGATCTTTCGGTTGATGATTTAACTGAAAAGTTTGCAGAGCAAAAAGAAGTGTTGGCAAAAATGAAATTGAGCCATGCTGTTTCTCCATTGGAAAATCCAATGCAGATTAAGGATATTAGAAGAACTGTTGCTAGGCTTAAAACAGAATTAAGAAAACGAGAGCTTCAAGCAAAATAATTGTTGTGATGGAAAATAGAAATTTAAGAAAAGAAAGAGTAGGTTTAGTTACCAGTAATAAAATGGATAAATCCATAACTATTGCAGTAGAACGTAGAGTAAAACATGCGATGTACGGTAAATTCCTTAAAACTACAACTAAGTTTATGGCTCATGATGAGAAAAATGATTGTAACATTGGAGATACTGTTAAAATCATGGAAATCAAACCAATGAGTAAAAATAAATGTTGGAGATTAGTTGAAATAATTGAAAGAGCAAAATAAGTTATGATACAAACTGAATCAAGATTAAAAGTTGCAGACAACAGCGGTGCTAAAGAAGTTCTTTGTATCAAAGTTTTAGGTGGATCTAAAAGAAGATATGCTTCAATTGGTGATACTATTGTTGTTTCTGTAAAGCATGCAATGCCATCGGGTAACATGAAAAAAGGAGCTGTTGCAAAAGCAGTTGTTGTTAGAACAAAAAAAGAAATCAGAAGACCAGATGGATCTTACATTAGGTTTGATGATAACGCTGCAGTTATTTTAAATGAAGGTGGTGAAATGTCTGGAACTCGTATTTTCGGGCCAGTTGCAAGAGAATTACGTGATAGAGAGTTTATGAAAATTGTTTCATTGGCTCCAGAAGTACTATAAAAGAGAATAAATTTTAGTTATGGCTAAATTACACATAAAGAAAGGAGACACAGTTCAAGTAATGGCTGGAGAATCGAAAGGTGCTCAAGGCGTTGTAAGAAAAGTATATCCAGAAAAAAGCAGAGCAATAGTTGAAGGTTCTGATATCAAAATGATGTCAAAACATACAAAACCTAATGCTGCAAATCCTGATGGAGGGATTGTAAAGGAAGAAGCACCAATTCATATTTCTAACTTAATGGTTATTGATCCTAAATCAGGAAAACCAACTAGAACAGGAAGAAAAATGGATGATGCAGGAAAAAGAGTTCGTTACGCTAAAAAATCAGGGGAGGTTTTATCATGAGTTATACGCCTAGATTAAAAACACAGTATAAAGAAGAAATTAAAGCTTCTTTAAAAGAGAAGTTTTCATATACTTCGGAAATGCAAGTTCCTAAGATTACGAAAATTTGTTTAAACCAAGGAGTTGGTGGAGCAGTTTCTGATAAAAGGATGGTTGAAGATGCTGTTAATGAAATGACATTAATTTCAGGACAAAAAGCAAATGCAACTTATTCTAAAAAGGATATTTCTAATTTCAAATTAAGAAAAGGAATGCCTATTGGAGCAAGAGTTACACTACGTGGAGATAAAATGTATGAGTTTTTAGATAGATTAGTTTCTGTTTCATTACCAAGAACAAGAGATTTTAGAGGTATTAATGCTACAGGATTTGATGGAAGAGGGAATTACACATTAGGTGTAAAAGAACAAATTATCTTTCCAGAAATAGATATCGATAAAGTTAAAAACATTAGTGGTATGGATATAACAATTGTTACATCTGCACAAACTGATGAGGAAGGAAAAGCATTATTAACAGAATTTGGTTTACCATTTAAGAAAAATTAAGACAACATGGCTAAGGAATCAATGAAAGCGAGAGAACGCAAAAGAGAAAGATTAGTAGCACAATATGCAGATAAAAGAGCTGCATTAAAAGCTGCTGGTGATTGGGATGCGTTGCAAAAATTACCTAGAGATTCTTCTAAAGTTAGATTACGTAATAGATGTAAATTAACAGGAAGACCTAGAGGTTATATGAGACAATTCGGAATATCTCGTGTTACATTCAGAGAAATGGCATCAGCAGGTTTGATACCAGGAATTACAAAAGCAAGTTGGTAAACAATATTATTAAAAAAGAGGATTAATCATGACAGATCCAATAGCAGATTATTTAACAAGACTTAGAAACGCAGTTAGCGCTAAGCATAGAGTTGTTGATATTCCAGCATCAAACATGAAAAAAGAAATCACTAAGATTTTGTTTGATAAAGGATACATCTTAAACTATAAGTTTGAAGATGATAAAGTTCAAGGTAATATTAAAATTGCATTGAAATATCATCCACAATCTAAAGTTTCTGCAATAACTAAGTTACAAAGAATTAGTAAGCCAGGGTTAAGAAACTTTACAGGTGTTGGAACAATGCCAAGAGTAATTAACGGATTAGGTATTGCTATCGTTTCTACTTCGAAAGGTGTAATGACTGATAAAGAAGCAAGAAGAGAAAATGTTGGTGGCGAAGTATTGTGTCACGTATATTAATAAACGAAGAAAGAATTTAAGTTATGTCAAGAATTGGAAACGCACCTGTAGAAATCCCTCAAGGAGTTGAAATCAACATTGAGAAAGGATTGGTGACTGTAAAAGGTCCTAAAGGCGAATTAACACAAAATATTGATACTGCTATAACTGTAGAGGTTGAGGATAATAACATCAACATCAAAAGACATACAGAGCAAAAAGATCATAAAGCAAAACATGGTTTATATAGATCATTAATTGCAAATATGGTTGAAGGAGTATCTAAAGGGTATAAAACTCAACAAGAATTAGTTGGTGTTGGATATAGAGCATCTAATCAAGGTCAAAAATTGGAGTTATTATTAGGTTTTTCTCACGGTATTGTTTTTGAAATACCAACAGAAATCAAGGTGACTTGTGAATCTGTAAGAGGTAAAAACCCGATTATTACATTAGAATCTCACGATAAACAATTAATTGGTCATGTAGCGGCAAAAATCAGATCTTTTAGAAGTCCTGAGCCATACAAAGGAAAAGGAATTAAGTTTGTAGGAGAACAATTAAGAAGAAAAGCTGGTAAATCAGCAGCGAAATAATACATCATAATAAAGTAATTATGGCACTTAGTAAAAACGATAGAAGATTAAGAATTAAAAGAAGAATCAGAAAGATTGTTACTGGAACATCAGAACAACCTAGATTAGCTGTATTCAGAAGTAATAAAGAGATTTATGCTCAAATTATTAATGATGCAACAGGAACTACGTTAGTTTCGGCTTCTTCTAAGCAAAAAGATATCAAAGCAAAAGGAACTAAAACAGAAATAGCTGCCATTGTTGGTAAAGCTATTGCTGAAAAAGCGACTAAAGCAGGAATTGAAAAAATTGCTTTTGATAGAGGTGGTTACTTATATCACGGAAGAGTTAAGGCTTTGGCTGAGGCTGCACGTGAAGGAGGACTTAAATTTTAATTTGATATTTAAAAGAGAGACATGGTAAAATCAAATGCAAAACAAGTAAGAGCTAGTGAAGCTGAGTTGAAAGACAAATTAGTAGCTATTAACAGAGTAACGAAAGTTACAAAAGGTGGTAGAAACTTTAGTTTTTCTGCAATGGTTGTAGTTGGAGATGAAAATGGTGTTGTAGGACACGGTTTAGGGAAAGCAAACGAAGTAACAGAAGCAATTGTTAAAGGAATAGACCTAGCTAAAAAGAACTGTATTAAAATTCCAATCATTAATGGAACTGTTCCTCATGAAATGGAAGCGAAATTTTCTGGAGCTCATGTATTTATGAGACCAGCTGCACATGGTACTGGAGTAATTGCTGGTGGTGCAATGCGTGCTGTTTTTGAAAGCGTTGGAATTAAAGATGTTCTAGCGAAATCAAAAGGATCATCAAATCCTCAAAATGTGGTAAAAGCAACAATAGCTGCTTTATCTCAAATGAGAGATGCATACACAGTTGCAGATCAAAGAGGAATTGAATTAGATAGAGTTTTTAACGGATAGACAAACTAGAAAGAGATGGCAAAAGTTAAAATAAAACAAATTAAGAGTAAGATTAAGCAACCTGTGCGTCAAAAGAAAACTTTGACAGCTTTAGGAATCCGTAAAATGCACAATGTTGTAGAGCACGAAGCTACCCCACAAATAATGGGAATGATTGCAAAAGTGCAACACTTACTTTCAGTAGAAGAAGTAAAATAATAATAGTTTAAGATTAATATAATGGACTTATCAAATTTAAAACCTGCGGAAGGTGCAACGAAACAGCGAAAGCGAATCGGACGTGGTCAAGGATCAGGAAAAGGCGGAACTTCAACAAGAGGTCATAAAGGGGCTAAATCAAGATCTGGTTATTCACGTAAAGTAGGATTTGAAGGTGGGCAAATGCCACTTCAAAAACGTGTGCCTAAATTTGGATTCACAAATAGAAATAGAGTAGAGTTTAAAGGTGTAAACCTTGATACACTACAATTTTTAGCTGACACTAAAAAAGTAAAAGCAATTACTAGAGAAGTATTATTAGATAATGGAATCATTTCAAGAAATGATTTAGTTAAGATTTTAGGAAGAGGTGAATTATCTGCTAAATTAGATGTTACAGTTGAGCAATTTTCAAAAAGCGCAATAGTTGCAATTGAGAAAGCAGGTGGTAAAGTTACTGCTACTTATGTAAAAAGAGGCGAAAAGCCTGCAGAAGCAAAAACTGAAACTAAAAAGGAAGCATCTAAAAAAGATGATTCTAAAGAAGAGAAAAAAGAAGATTAATTAATAGAACATGAAAAGTTTTTTTCAAACCATAAAAAACATTTGGAGTATTGAAGATTTACGTGCGCGTATCATCACTACACTAAGTTTGTTATTAGTATATAGATTAGGCTCTTATGTTGTACTACCAGGAGTAGATGCTGCAGCATTAGAAATAGCAAATTCAGGTAAAGCTGGAGGTGGAATTATGGATTTGATAAACATTTTTGCAGGTGGAGCTTTTAATAGAGCATCTATCTTTGCATTAGGGATCATGCCTTATATTTCTGCATCTATTGTTATCCAATTATTAGGAATGGCAATTCCTTTCTTTCAACGTTTACAGAAAGAAGGAGAAAGTGGTAGAAGAAAAATTAATCAAATTACAAGAGTATTAACTATTATTATTACAGGGTTTCAAGCTCCAGGGTATATTGCTTCCCAAGTAGTAAATAATCCAGGTGTCGTACCTGATGCTAGTGGTCTGTGGTGGTTCTCTACTGTATTGATTTTGATTACAGGTACTGTATTTGTAATGTGGATTGGAGAGCGGATTACTGAAAAAGGAATTGGTAATGGAATATCATTATTAATTATGATTGGTATTATTGCTAATCTTCCTTCAGCATTTGTATTCGAATTAGGAAATAGAATGGGTGCTAGTGGTACTGGTGGAATCATTGTTATTCTAATGGAAATTGCAGTATTGTTATTAGTAATTGTTGTCTCTATCTTATTAGTCCAAGGTACAAGACGAATCCCTGTGCAATATGCGAAACGTGTTGTTGGTAATAAACAGTATGGAGGAGTAAGACAATACATTCCATTGAAAGTAAATGCATCTGGAGTAATGCCAATCATTTTTGCTCAGGCAATTATGTTTGTGCCTATGACTTTTGCAAGTTTTGGAGAATCTGGAGCAGCATCTAGTTGGATAATTACTGTTTTTGGTAACCCTAACGGTTTTGGATATAACTTAACATTCTTTTTAATGATTGTTGCATTTACTTACTTCTATACAGCTGTAACTGTAAATCCAAATCAGATGGCAGATGAGATGAAAAGGAATGGAGGATTTATTCCAGGAATTAGACCAGGTAAAAAAACGGGAGAGTTTATTGATGATGTGATGTCAAAAATTACATTGCCAGGATCTATGTTTCTAGCATTGGTTGCAATATTACCAGCTTTTGCAGCATTAGCTGGAGTTAATCAAGCATTTTCTTATTTCTACGGAGGTACATCATTGTTGATTATGGTAGGAGTAATATTAGATACGTTACAACAAATAGAAAGTCATTTATTAATGCGTCATTATGATGGATTAATGAAAACCGGTAAGATCAAAGGAAGATCTGCAGCTGGTGTAGGAATGGCAGGATAAAGTTGTTAGTGAGATGGGAAAGGTCATTTATAAAACGGATGAAGAAATAGAATTAATAAGATTAAGTTCTTTGCTTGTTGGAAAAACTTTAGCTGAAGTTGCTAAATTAATTAAGCCGGGTGTTACCTCGCTTCAATTAGATAAAGTAGCTGAAGAATATATTAGAGATAATGGTGCTATTCCTGGATTTTTAGGAATGTATGATTTCCCTAATACACTTTGCACCTCAGTTAATGATACTGTAGTACATGGAATACCAAATAATAAACCATTGCAAGATGGAGATATTATTTCTGTGGATTGTGGTACATTAATGAATGGTTTTTATGGTGATGCTGCTTATACTTTTGAAGTAGGAGAAGTAAAACCAGAAATTAAAAAGTTGTTAGATGTAACTAAGGAATGTTTGAAGAGGGCAATTGAACAAGCTGTCGTTGGAAAAAGAATTGGAGACATTGGACATGCTGTACAGAGTTTAGCAGAAGATAACGGATATGGAGTTGTCAGAGAATTAGTGGGTCATGGATTAGGTCGTGATTTGCATGAAGAACCTCAAGTGCCAAATTATGGAAGAAGAGGAACTGGATTACAACTTAAAGAAGGGATGGTTATTGCTATTGAGCCTATGATTAATATGGGTAAAAGAGGTGTTAAATCACTTGAAGATGGAACTGTTTTAACCGTTGATGGTTTAGTATCAGCTCACTTTGAACATGATGTAGCAATTAGAAAAGGAAAAGCAGAAGTTTTATCAACACATGAATTTGTTGAAGAAGTATTAAAAAATAAAAATTAAAGATATACGATGGCAAAACAGGCATCTATAGAACAAGACGGAACAATAATAGAAGCATTATCTAATGCTACATTTAGAGTTGAACTAGAGAATGGGCACATTCTTATTGCCCATATTTCTGGGAAAATGAGAATGCATTATATAAGAATTTTACCTGGCGATAAAGTTAAATTGGAAATGTCTCCATATGACTTAACAAAAGGAAGAATAACATTTAGATACAAATAATTAATTCCTGTAAAGGAAATAAAATAATAGAGATGAAAGTAAGAGCATCAATTAAGAAAAGAAGTGCAGACTGCAAAATTGTTAGACGAAAAGGTCGTTTGTACGTAATTAACAAAAAGAACCCTAGGTTTAAACAAAGACAAGGATAATTTATAATAGATTTATTATGGCAAGAATTGCAGGTATAGATTTACCAAAACAAAAAAGAGGAGTTATTGGATTAACTTATATTTTCGGTATCGGAAGATCTTCGGCTAAAATGATTTTAGCAGAAGCAAAGATTGACGAAAGTAAAAAAGTACAAGATTGGGATGATGATGATTTATCAAAAATCAGAACAATTTTAAATGACTCTTTTAAGATTGAAGGTGCTTTAAGATCAGAAGTTCAGTTAAATATTAAACGTTTAATGGATATTGGATGTTATAGAGGAATTAGACATAGAGCAGGTTTACCATTAAGAGGTCAACACACTAAGAATAATTCTAGAACTAGAAAAGGAAGAAGAAAGACTGTTGCAAATAAGAAAATTGCAACTAAATAATAAATAACGAAGCATAAGATGGCAAAATCGAGCGCAAAAAAGAAAAAGAATGTAATTGTTGAGGCTTACGGACAGGCTCACATTCATGCATCTTTTAATAATATCATTATTAGTTTAACTAATAACTCTGGACAAGTAATTTCTTGGTCTTCTGCAGGGAAGATGGGATTTAGAGGTTCTAAAAAGAACACTCCTTACGCTGCACAAATGGCAGCTGAAGATTGTGCTAGAGAAGCTTATGAAAATGGCTTAAGAAAAGTTAAAGTTTTTGTAAAAGGACCAGGTAATGGTAGAGAATCAGCAATGAGATCTTTACATAATGCAGGGATTACAGTTACAGAAATAGTAGATGTTACACCATTACCACATAATGGTTGTCGTCCACCAAAAAGAAGAAGAGTATAAATAATTAACCTAGAGAGAGAAGCTGATTATCGAAGGATACTGACCTTAATTCATAATTTCTCACTCAAAAATTTTATAAAATGGCTAGATATAGAGGTCCAAAATCGAAAATTGCACGTAAATTCAGAGAACCAATCTTTGGACCAGATGCAGCATTGGAAAAGAAAAATTACGGTCCAGGACAACACGGACCTAACAAAAGAAGAGGTAAGCAATCTGAATATTCTATTCAGTTAGCTGAAAAACAAAAAGCAAAATATACTTATGGTATTTTAGAAAAGCAATTTTCTAACTTATTTAAATCTGCTTCTCGTAAAAGAGGAATTACAGGTGAAGTATTATTACAAATGTGTGAAGCACGTTTAGATAATGTTGTTTACAGATTAGGCATTGCACCCACAAGAGATGGAGCAAGACAATTAGTTGGACACAAACATATTACTGTAAATGGTAAAATATTAAACATACCATCTTATTCAGTAAAAGAAGGTGATGTAGTAGGAATTAGAGAAAAGTCTCAATCATTAGAAGCTATTTCAGCTTCATTAGCAGCAAGTGCAGCTAGTTCTGCCAGTTTCGATTGGCTAGAATGGAATGAGTCTCAAATGTCAGGTAGATTTATTTCTACTCCAGAGAGAGAACAAATTCCAGAAAATATTAAAGAACAATTAATTGTAGAACTTTACTCTAAATAAACTTTTTAAAAGATATATAGCTATGGCAATATTAGATTTCCAAAAACCAGATAAGGTAATAATGATTAATTCTGATGACTATAAAGGTACATTTGAATTTAGACCATTAGAGCCAGGATATGGTATTACAGTAGGTAATGCATTGAGAAGAGTTTTATTAAATTCTTTAGAAGGATTTGCTGTTACATCGGTAAAAATAGAAGGAGTAGCTCACGAATTTTCAACTATTAAAGGAGTTGTAGAAGACGTAACTCAAATGATATTAAACCTTAAACAAGTTAGGTTTAAACAACAAATTGAAGGAACAGATAAAGAAACATTAATTGTTACTGTTGGTGGTCAAGATAAATTGACTGCTGGTGATATCGGTAAATTTACATCTGCATTTCAAGTGTTAAATATAGATCACGTAATTTGTAATATGGAATCTTCGGTTAACTTACAATTAGAGTTAACAATAGGAAAAGGAAGAGGATATGTTCCATCTGAAGAAAATAAAGTAGAGTCAAATCTTGGTGTAATTGCTATTGATTCGATTCATACTCCAATTAAAAATGTTAAATATAACATTGAAAACTACAGAGTTGGACAAAAAACAGATTACGAAAAATTAGTTTTTGATATCGTTACTGATGGATCAATTCATCCAAAAGAAGCATTAACTGAAGCAGCTAAAATTTTAATTCATCATTTTATGTTATTTTCTGATGAGAGAATTACATTGGATACTGAAGAAAAATCTGCTGAAGAAGATTTTGATGAAGATTCATTACACATGAGACAATTGTTAAAAACGAAATTAATTGATATGGATTTATCAGTTAGAGCGTTAAATTGTTTAAAAGCTGCTGATGTAGATACATTAGGAGAGTTGGTATCATTTAATAAAAATGATTTATTAAAATTCAGAAATTTCGGTAAGAAGTCATTAACTGAATTAGATGAGTTAGTTGAGAATAAAGGTTTAACATTCGGAATGAATGTAGCAGCTTACAAATTAGATAAAGAGTAAAATTTTAATATAGCGTTTTTCATTTTTATGGAAAACGCTGTTTAGAAACCCAAAATCCTTGTGAGGGTAACAAAATTAAGGTAAAGTTTATTAAAACAACGTCTAAGTACTATAGCAGGCTTAGATGAAAAAAAGAAAAAATGAGACACGGAAAGAAATTTAATCACTTAGGTAGACAAGCGCCTCATAGAAAGGCAATGTTGGCTAATATGGCATGTTCTCTTATTGAACATAAAAGAGTGAATACAACTGTTGCTAAAGCGAAAGCTTTAAAAAAGTTTGTTGAGCCATTAATAACTAAATCTAAAACAGATTCTACACATTCTCGTAGAACGGTTTTCAGATACTTAAGAAGTAAAGAAGCAGTAACTGAGTTATTCAGAGATATTTCTGTAAAAGTAGCTGATAGACCAGGGGGATATACAAGAATCTTGAAAACAGGATTTAGACAAGGTGATAACGCAGAAATGTGTTTCATTGAATTAGTTGACTATAACGAAAATATGTTGAAAGACGCTAAGAAGAAAACATCTACAAGAAAACGTAGAGGTGGTGCTAAGAAAGCTACTGCAACTGTTGAAGCTACTGAAGCAGATACTAAAGCAGAAGTTGTTGATGATGTTCCAGTTGCAGAGGTGAAAGCTGAAAAAGTAGAAGCGAAGAAAGAAGACGCTGCAACTAAGCAGGATACTCCTGAAGCTAAAGCAGAAGAGAAAAAAGACGACAAAAAAGAAGAATAAAGTTTGATAACTTTTTTAGAAAAATACAAAAGGATGAAGTAATTTTACTTCATCCTTTTTTTATGGATTTTAGTGTCATCCTGAAAATTTTCACACTGAGTTTATCGAAGTGTTGTTGAAGGAGAAACTAAAAAAATAGGGATATGTTTTTTAAGCTTAAGAAAAATTAAAATGGAGAATTCAGAAAACAAAGCAATTTTATTATTAGAAGACGGAACTGTAATGCATGGAAATGCTGCAGGATTAATAGGGACAACAACAGGTGAGATCTGTTTTAATACAGGGATGACGGGTTATCAAGAGATATTTACTGATCCTTCATATTATGGTCAGATAATGACTACAACAGTCGCTCATGTTGGAAACTACGGAACAGCTAAAGATGAAGTAGAATCTGATAATGTGAATATTTCTGGATTGGTTTGTAAGAAATTTTCAGACACTTTCTCAAGAGATGCGGCAGACACTTCATTACAACAATATTTTGAAGACCACAAAATTGTAGCAATTTCTGATGTAGACACCAGAATGTTGGTTCGTCATATTAGAGATAAAGGAGCAATGAATGCTATTATTTCTTCTGAGATTTTTGATGTAGAAGAGTTAAAAAAGCAATTAATTGAAGTTCCTTCTATGGAAGGTTTAGAACTTTCGTCTAAAGTCTGTACAAAGGCGCCTTACTTTATTGGAGATGAAAATGCTAAACATAAAGTTGCTGTTTTAGATTTGGGAGTAAAGAAAAATATCTTAAGGTGTTTAGCTGAAAGAGGTTGTTATTTAAAGGTATTTCCAATGGATGCATCTTTAGAAGAGATGAAAGCATGGAATCCAGATGGATTTATGTTATCTAACGGACCAGGAGATCCTTCAGTAATGGCTCAGCAAATAAAAACTGTTAAGCAAATAGCTGAGGCTGGGTTGCCAGTGTTTGGTATTTGTTTAGGACATCAAATTTTAGCGATTTCACAAGGGTTAAGTACTTCTAAAATGTTTAATGGACATAGAGGTTGTAATCACCCAGTAATGAATTTAGAAACAGGGAAAGGAGAAATTACTTCTCAAAATCATGGATTTGTTGTGGATTATGCTTCGGCTGAAGGAAATGACAATATTGTGGTTACCCATAAACATCTTAATGATGATACTTTAGCGGGATTGAGATTGAAAGATAGAAGTGTATTTTCAGTTCAATATCACCCAGAAGCTTCACCAGGACCACACGATTCTCGTTATTTATTCGATAATTTTATTGAAAATATCGTGAAGAGTAAAGAATTGGTTTCAGCTTAAATTTAACTCGTCATTGCGAATTTTAAGTTTGTTTATTGAGCACGCCAAACGAAAGTTTGGGCTGGGAAATACCAAGTTTAAAACGAATCAATCTTAATTGTTTGAATGAGAGTCTATTGTCTTTTGCCAAAAACTAATTGATATATTATCATATTAATCAATTAGCTCATTAATTATTACCTTTGTACTATGGATGATCAAAAAGTAAAATGTTCCTTTTGTGGACGAGCAAAAAATGAAGTAGAAGTGATGATTGCTGGGGTAACTGGCCATATTTGTAACCACTGTATTTCTCAAGCTCAAAATATTGTAAAAGAAGAAGCTACAGGAAAGGTGAGTAAAACTATCGCTGATCAGATAGAGCTTCTAAAACCTAAAGAGATTAAAGCTCATTTAGATGAGTATATTATCGGTCAAGGAGATGCTAAAAAAGTACTTTCTGTAGCAGTTTACAATCATTATAAAAGATTACTACAATCAGCTGAAGATAAGGATGAAGTTGAAATTGAAAAATCAAATATTTTGATGGTTGGAGAAACAGGGACAGGAAAAACGTTACTTGCTAAAACTATAGCGAAAATTTTACAGGTTCCTTTTTGTATTGCTGATGCTACCGTTTTTACTGAAGCAGGCTATGTTGGAGAGGATGTTGAAAGTATTATGTCACGATTATTACAAGCTGCAGATTATGATGTTGAAGCAACTGAACGAGGAATTGTTTTTATTGATGAAATTGATAAAATAGCACGTAAAGGAGATAATCCATCAATTACAAGAGATATTAAAGAAGGAACGCAGCAGGCATTGTTGAAGTTGCTAGAAGATTCTATTATTAATGTAGCACCAGAAGGCGGAAGAAAACATCCTGATGCGAAAATGGTACAAATAAATACAAAAGATATTTTATTTATCTGTGGAGGAGCATTTGATGGTGTTTCAAGAAAAATTGCGAATCGTTTACAAACACAAGCTATCGGCTTTAAATCTTCAGATGTAGAAGAATATGATAAGGAAAATTTATTACAATATATTACACCACAAGATGTAAAAGCATTTGGGCTAATTCCAGAATTAATAGGAAGATTGCCAGTATTGACTTATTTAAATCCTTTAGATAAGAACGTGTTAAGGAGGATTTTAACAGAGCCGAAAAATTCTATTATTAAACAGTATATTAAATTGTTTGAAATGGATGAGATTAAACTTTCGTTTGATAAAGGGGTGCTTGATTTTATTGTAGAGAAAGCATTAGAATATAAGTTAGGAGCTCGTGGGTTGCGGTCTATTTGCGAAGCGATAATGTTGGATGCAATGTTCGAATTGCCTTCTGATGAGAAGAAAAAAGGACATAAAGTAACGTTGCGTTATGCTAAAGAAAAGTTTGATAGCGCTAAGATGAGTAACTTGAAAGTGGCTTAGTTATAATTTGATTTTTTCAGAAAACAAGACAACTATTTTTCCTATTTTACTCGCTACTTTTATTGATGCTTGATCAACGTATTTAGTGTAGATGAAAGCTACTGCTAAGGTTGAAACTATTGTGGTAATTGATGATATAATTATATTATCATCTCTATATAGTCCTGATGATATGTAGGTGTAGCTAGTTATTGAGCAAATGATAGGCCAGTGGAGTAGGTAGACACTAAATGAAATTTTCCCTAACCAAAGAATAGGTCTTAGTTGAAACAGCTCTTGTAGTTTTTTTGATTTCATAATGATAAAGACGAGCAGGAAACTTATTATCGCATTAGCGTGTGACCAGCTATTGAAATTAATTTCCTGACTAATTATAATTATACTTGAACATAGAATAATAGGTGTAATAAGGTTGTTTAAAATATGTTTTTCAATGTATTTGAGATGAGATTTAAACGATGTAGTAGAATAGTCGATATCACAAATTAAAAAGCCTAAAGCAAAAGAGGTTAACCAAGGTGCTTGAATTAGGAAAGAAACCAGAATTATTAATACATATACGTAGTGTTTCTTTTTATATCTGT
>Ga0256845_1000185_pt1 | contig 57539 bp, 57 predicted proteins | sample RiftiametaG_FD_189101 | JGI IMG/M metagenome (GOLD analysis project Ga0256845, IMG submission 189101) | Tube worm associated microbial communities from hydrothermal vent at the East Pacific Rise, Pacific Ocean - Riftia | ecosystem: Host-associated > Annelida > Integument > Unclassified ...
CATTATCCCATTATCTAAATCGGATATGATTTTTTCCTTTAAAGCAAAAGGTAATACTACTCTTTTTTTCTTCTTTTTATCCATTACAACTATAATTTAGTTGTATAGCTATTTCAGGACAAGACACCCCAAAGATGACACCACCAAGTTAAGTAATCGACCCTGCCACCAATCAACTCCAAATAGTTTATATAATCCAAAGACTAAATAATTCATTATAGGAAACTCACTCCCCATAATACCCGTTAAATTTCCAGCATGATCCACCCTGGGGAAAAAAATATTCGCATCAATTTCAAAAAAATTACGTGCGATTGCATACCCATCTGATTGACGCCAATGATGACTATCAAAAATAGGAGCATTAATATTAAAAAGTCTAATAACAAAGAATAGTAGAATCCAAAATCTAACATCACTAAACAGTAATTTTATGAAATTGGTATTTTTAGAAATCATCACCTTTGACTGTATTTAACTATTTTAATCTTCCCTATAGTTCTCTCTGTTTGGTGTATAAGGAATTCCTTTTACATTCATTTTCTCTTCAATTACGGACACTCTGTTATTAATTTCTAATACATTAACTTTTAGAATATCGTAATCTTCTTTTGCAATTTCATATTGTTCCTTATGCGTAGTTGTAGGATTAGAAGTTGAATACCAAGTTTGGTAAACTACAACACCTATTCTACTTCCAATTCCTGGTAAAGTTTCGATATCTCTTTTAGACAAATGACTTTCTCCATTCATTTTATATTTTGCATCAATCACTAACAGCTCTAGTGTTTTAATTTCTTTTAACCAACTTAAGTCTGCGTTAGGATAATTTTGAACTGCAGCTTTTATATATTTCAATTTTTTAGATAAATCATATAACTGACTTGTCGTTCCATTGTATTGTCTACTTAACTCAGCTATTTGAGATTTAAAAACAATACTCTCTTCAGTTTGTCTAGCCAATGATGAATTTTCTAACGGCTTCACATCAAACAACTGTGTATTACCCTGCTTTGTCACATCACCATTGTTGCATAAATAAAATTCAACTGAATATGTACCTGGTAAAACTAAAGGACCTTCATCTGCATTAGAATAACGACCAGGTTTACTCACTTTTAATTTAATCGGTGAAGTAGTTGTATACCTTAAATTCCAATTAATAGAATTAACACCTTTAGTTACACTTGTTTTTATTTTTCTAACTTCATTTCCTTTACTATCTTTTATTACAAATAATAAATAAGCTTTCTCATCATTATCCTCTTTAAAAAAGTAATCGGCATCAGGATATTCATTGTTTTCCTTCATCTTCTTAATTCTATCCTCTTTTAAAGTAGGCTCTACATCCTTTAAAAAATATCTGATATTAGCTCCAAACTCAGGATTCCTTGCAATATAAAATGATTCACCTTGACTACCAGCTCCTCTCCCTCCCAGTGGTGCAGTTGGTATATACTCTAATGCTGTTCTAATTGGGAATATATAGGCTGACTTGTTTAATATTTCAGACTTTAATTCTCTTAGTGCAGAATAATCATCTAACACATAAAACCCTCTTCCGAAAGAAGCTAAAACCAAATCATTTTCTCTTTCTTGAATGGCAATATCCCTAATCGCAACTGTTGGTAGTCCAGATTTTAACTGCACCCAATTTGTACCACCATTTATAGTAAAGAATACTCCAAATTCAGTACCCGCAAATAATAGATTTGGATTTACATGATCCTCTGCAATAGCATAAACTGAACCTCTCTCTGGCAAATCACTAATTATTGACACCCAGCTTTCTCCTTTGTTAGTAGATTTCATAACATAAGGCTTAAAATCACCTTTTTTATGATTATTAAATACAGCGTAAACCGTATTCTCTTGGTGAGATGACGTCAATAACATATTCACATAAGTCATATCTGGCACACCATTGAAGGTTGATTTTTTAGACCAGTTGGCACCACCATCAGTCGTAATTTGAATTAACCCATCATCAGTACCTGCATATAATAAGTTTTCATTTTTTGATGACTCAGCAAACGCTACGATATTTCCAAAAATAGTGGTCGATTTATTTTTCATCACCACTTCAGGTTTTTGAATTTCATCCATTACTTCCATTTTATTACGATCTAACTGACGTGTTAAATCTTCCGAAATAGCTTCCCATGAATTTCCTTGATCATCTGATTTAAATACTTTGTTAGCCGAAAAATATAAGCGTTTGTTGGAATGGGTAGAAATCACTAAAGGTGCATCCCAATTCCAACGAAATGCTTTTTCTCCTTTTTTAGGTTGCGGTTGTATTCCAATTTTCTCTCCTGATTGCTTATCATATCTTACTAACCACCCATACTGAGCCTGAGCATATACAATATTTGGATCTGTAGGGTCCACTTGACTTTCAAAACCATCTCCACCATTAGTAATATACCAATCTGAATTTAAAACCCCTGCGTTATTAATTGTTCTTGATGGACCACCGATTGAATTATTATCTTGTGTTCCTCCATATACATTGTAAAAAGGATAATCATTATCTAGAGCTACTTTATAAAACTGAACTAAAGGTAAGTGTGACATCCATTTCCAATTCGTTGCATGATCATACGTTTCATAAACTCCACCGTCACATCCAACAATCCAATGATTTGTATCATTTGGATTTACCCAAATACAATGATTATCAACATGCTTTGATTTCTCTCCTGTTTTAACAAACGTTTTACCACCATCAACCGTATGGTGTAACCACGTATTCATGCTAAACACCTTATCTACATTAACTGGGTCACAAATAATTTCTTGATAATAATTACCTGATGTTTTATAACTTGATTGTTTACTCCAAGACACTCCTTTATCAGTTGATTTAAAAAAACCACCTTTCCCTTCTTCTGCTTCTAAAATCGCATATACATAATTTGAATTTACCGGAGAGACAGCTAAACCAACTCTTCCCATTTTCCCAATTGGTAATCCAGTTTTTAATTCATTCCAAGTCTTACCTGAATCAGTTGATTTAAAAATACCGGATTCTTTCCCTCCACCTATATAAGTAAACACATGTCTTCTGCGTTGGTGAACTGCAGTATATAAAACAGAATTATCAGCTGGATCCATTATCAAGTCAGCCATACCTGAATTTTCAGACACAGAAAATAGTTGCAACCAATTTTCACCGCCATCAATAGATTTATAAACACCTCTATCACCACCTTTACTCCATAAAGGACCATAGGCTGAAACATAAACTATATTAGAATTTTTGGGGTCAACAATAATTTTAGAAATATGTTCAGAGTTTTTTAAGCCCATATTATTCCAAGATTTTCCACCATCTAAAGATTTGTAAACACCATCACCATAAGCTACAGAACGCTGATTATTATTTTCACCCGTTCCAACCCAAATCACATTACTATTATTTGGATCCATTGTTATACAACCAATTGAATAAGATCCTTCTTTATCAAAAATTGGGCTATATGTATTCCCATGATTAGTAGTTTTCCAAACGCCACCTGAGGCAACGGCTAAATAGTACTCACTAGAATTTTCAGGGTTTACTGCAATGTCAGCAATTCTTCCAGAAATTTTAGCAGGACCGATACTTCTGAACTTAAAATTAGAAACTAATCCAGAATTCAGTTCCGTTTGACTTTCAGAATCTGAATTAGATTTTTTTTGTGCTGAAACATTTAACGCTAATGCAAGCGTTAATGTAATTAGGAATGTTTTTTTCATTTAAAAATGGTATTTCTATTGAATATTTTTGCTAAAATAAGCATTAAAAAAAAGAATTACTATTTAAATAAATATCAATGATTGAAATGCTACTCTTTAATTACAAATTAAACTCTATAAGTCATCTGGATATCAGATTTACATAAAATGAAAATTATAAAATTAATTATCTACCTTTACACAAAATAATAACTATGAGTTTAACAGAACAAATATCAAACGATATTAAAACGGCAATGAAAGCCCGTGACAAAGAAACATTAACTGCACTTAGAGATGTAAAAGCTAAAATATTATTAGAAGCTACTTCTGGAACTATTGGTGAAGTAACTGAAGAAGCTGAAACTAAAATTATTATCAAATTATACAAACAACGAATGGACACGTATGACTTATATATTAAAGAAGGACGTGAAGATTTAGCTGCTGACGAATTATTTGAAGCTAAAGTTATCAAAAAATATATGCCAGAAATGATGTCAGAAGATGACGTTAGAAAAATTGTTCAAGAAAAAATAGCTGCACTAGGTGCTTCTGGACCATCAGCAATAGGAAAAGTAATGGGTCCAATTATGGGCGTGTTAAACGGAAAAGCTGATGGCGGAATGATTTCTAAAATTGTAAAAGAAGAATTAAATAAATAAATTCTACTCTTAATATTTATCCTCTTTGAACAGTGTTTAAAGAGGATTTTATTTGCGGTATAAAATTTGATACATTTGGCATCATGAAAAAATTCCATTTTATTTCAATTCTCTGTTTCTCATCTTTAAGTAGCTGTTTCATTGCTGACAGCATCTTTTTGGACTTAGAACCTAAAAAAGAATCATTAGATTCAAAGATTGAGAAGGAAATAACGAGCTACATTCTGAAAAACTCTGAAGACTATATCTACAAAAATTATGGGTTTAGTGAATTAATTATTAAAAAACCTGCAGAAATGGTTGTTTTAGATGAATTGAAAAGAAAACAGACGTTAGACTCAACTCAAATTCAAATTAACCAGCAAATTGAAACATTAGACAGTATCATAAAAGTAAAAAACATTAGATACACTCTTGAAATGGATCATGTCTATTCTTTAAAAAATAAACTCACTAACATAACTGAATTATTTGAAACAAAATTCACACTAGCAGACTCTATAAATGTCACTTCTCTAAAACCATTACTAAACTTAAAACTATCAGAAGAGGACCTAGTAATATTTGAAAATTATTTTTATGAATTCCCAATATTCGTATCAGGTCATTACTCTGAAAGTAAAGCGTTAAGTATTGAGTTCTATAATTATTTCAAACAACATCAAGACCAATTAATTGGAGTTAAACAGAAATCAAACTTTTTAGCACACACCATCAAACTTTGTAAAGATGTTAAAGTGGATGGGGTATTTGATCAAACTTATTTTTTATTAAAATTAGCTGACAACAAAATCAGATCCGACAGTACTATTTCGAATTATAAATCAATTGAATACTCTCCTTTATTTGAAACTATAATTGATGAAACACTTGTTAATTATTATTTTTTTCATAGATTTATAAATTCAAACAACAATACCTTAGACACTTCATCTGTTTATGTAGAATTTTCACCTTACTATGAATTAAAATCTATATCAACACCTGGAAAAACATATAATTACTATTTTAATGATTAAACTTTTCTCTTTATTAGCTGCTATAATACTCTTAACAAGTATTTCAAATAACTCAATAAATCCTGATGAGAAATTAGTACAAACCAGTGTTCTAAATTGGGCCGATTCAGTTTTTTATAAACATGAGGAATATAGATTTGAACAATACCATGCTGAATACACAGACATGTATCAAATTGCAGTTTTAAAACTTGAATTGTATCAAGGTAAACAAGAAAATTTAGAAAAAATAAAACAAAAAGGTTTCTATAAAAAATCTGATACTGAATACGAGAAAGAACACAATAACTTGGTAAAGAAGAATGCTGATCTAAAAAACATTCTAGAAAACATTCAATACAAAGCAGAGTCTTATCAAATATTATTTTGGAGTAATATTAAAACAAACCAAGGTCCAACGGTTTACTATTCCCACTTAATCATACTTGACAATAACTACAAAGTAATTTCAGCAGAAGTTAAGAGCGAAATTGGAAAAAAGAATGATAAAACCAAAATACTTTATTCGAAAGACACTAGAAAGAAAAAATAAATGCTCCTTCTTCTTTCATATCATGAATCAATTCAATAGGGTATTCTTTTAATATCTTTTGCTTAATTCTATATTTTATTTTAGGATGAAGAATCAATTTACTTCTATTTTGTTCCCATTTCTTTATTAAAACACTTGACACAGTTATAACGTTAGAAACAATTATAAAGTCCGTTAAATGCTTTAGTGAATTTTCATTACATAAACTCATAGTTTTAGAATTTAATACCAGTATTGAATTATTAAGTCTAGATACATCCACCCAACTGATAGGCTCTTCTTCTCCTGTTTTATAAAACCAATAATGTTTAATATTAAATAGTAATTTATTTTCATTCTTGACTAATGAATCACTTGATACGAATAAGTTTCTGTCACCATAAAAAACATCTATCGCTAATTCATCTTTGATATTATAAATAACGATTTCATTACCTTTAGTTATTAAGTTTGACTTATAAATAAATGAAGTATACACTAAAATACAAGTACAAAATGACACTATGAGTAATTTGCCTTTATTAAGAGTAAATGAAAACACTAACAAAATTAACATGATATAAACAAAGACCACTTCATACCAAAAAACAGAAATACCCCAGCTTATAGAATAAGGCAAACTCTTAACCCATTCAACTGTACTATTCATAAAACTTAACACCCCGCTTAATTCATTTAAATAGGGTACCTTATTAAAAACAAAGTATAAAATTCCTAACACTAGAATTATACCTGCCAACGGAATAACTACCAAGTTTGAAACAAGAAAAAAGTTAGGAAATTGATGAAAATAATACAAACCTAGTGGAAACGTTGAAATTTGAGCAGCAATTGAAACGGAGCTGATTTGCCATAAATAATCAAGAAATTTATGTTTCGTGTAAATTAATCGATAAAGTTTAGGTTGGATATAAACAACACCTAAAACGGCTAAGTAACTTAATTGAAACCCTACTTTAAATAATACAAATGGATCAAATAATAGAAGTAATAATGCTGATACGAATATCGATTGATAAACAGAGGTTTCTCTCTCCAACTCTTTTCCAACTACAATAAACGAGAACATTAAACTTGATCTTAAAACAGAAGGTGATAGGCCTGTCACGAATGCATAAAACCAAACTCCAAACAAAACAGTAAATATGAAAAATAACTTCCCCTGTTTCACACGTTTAATGGGCTTAAGGATAAACATTAAAATCATCATTACAATCCCAACATGCAAACCTGACACAGCTAAAACATGCATAGCTCCAGCACTAGAATAAGTCCTTAAGACTTCCTTATCTAAATCATCCTTTTGACCAATCAATAATGCTTTAGCAATCGACTTATTTTTTTCATTTAAATTAGACTCATCAATCACATTACCTAAATACCCACTAATTTGATAAGTAAGACTAAACAGTTTATTTTGAGAATTACCAATTTTTAACCATTCTCCGGAATTAAGAAACCCTTGATGGTGTATATCAAATAAGTTTAAATAGTTTGGGTAATTGAATTCAAAAGGATTACCATTAGATTTAGTTTTATTAAACTCAGTATTAATTAATAACACATCACCATAACTTAAGTTTAAAGCCCGCTCGTCTTTCTTAACATAAATCAAGACTTTTCCTGAAACCACCGAATCATTTCTAGAAAAACAATCAACTAAAATTTTAACTGACTTATTTTTAATTTCAGGCGGTTCATTTACCCTAACTTGATAATAATGAATGCCTTTCTTAAAAAAATAATTTTGCCTATTTTGACCATTATTAATCTCAACATTTAAAATACTTATAAAGAAGAAAAAGAATGACACTATTACACCAAAATAATTAAGGGTTTTCAACCCTATTATTTTATTAGCTGAAATGATTACAATTAATATAATTAGTAATACGATAACTAGAATAAAATTTAAATCTTTTAGATGGAAGTATGTTTGAAAAGAAAATATAATACCGGAAAGAACAGGTATTAGAATTTTTAATATTGTAGGTATATTTTTAATCCTTTTAAATATTTTATACAATATAATGGAAAGAATTGGAAATCATTTCATATTTTAGCCAATAATAAATTATTTGAAATGAAAAAGAACATATATATAGCTACTTCTTTAATAGTAACCGTATTATTTACTTCAGCTTGTACAGAAGATGTAACAATTGATAACGGTATAGAAATTGAAACAATTGAAGCAGTTGAAGATCTATCAGAAGACTTATTTGAATCTCCTGACCTTGATTATCATTTACCTTCAGCACTTCAAGTTGCAAGTATATTTAAAAAATCTGGAATGAAATTTAATCCAGAAGCCATGAATCCGATAGAAAACGCAAGTAATTACACTACCGCTGCTTCTCAAATGTTAAATTTTGGAGTGTATTCTGCGGACATTGCATTTTGTGTAACTAACAACCAAACAAATGAAGCTCGAAAATTAATTGGAGTAATTAAAGATTTAGCTGATGCACAAGGATTTTCAGCAGTCTTTGAGAATAAAGATCTCATGGATAAGTTTGATTCTAGTTTAGGAATACAAGACTCTATTGAATATGTTATGGTTGAAATTCATGAAAGAACTGAAGAATATATGGCTGAGAATCAAATGATGAATACATCAGCTGTGCATTATGGAGGAGCTTGGATTGAAGGTATGTACCTTGGAGTAGTTGATTTCAAAAACAATGATGAATATAAAAACATTGGTTCAAAAATAATTGAACAAATGGAGATTTTAAAAAATATTATCAAAGGATTAAAAGACCCAAAAAATAATGATTTAGGACTTGAAAACGTAGTTGTAAGTTTAGAAAACATTCAATCAACTTACGATAATTTTGATTCTGTTAAACTATATCAATCAGATGAAACACTTATTGATTTAAATCTATCAACAATAGAATTTAATGAATTAAGTGAATTAATAACAAAATTACGATCAGAAGTAATTAGTGCATAATTTTTGGTACGAAATTAGATAAGTATATATTTAAACAAATTAAGATTATGAAAAAAAGTATCATTTTTTTAGCATTTTTTGGAATTGCAATAGTGTTTGCCCAACAGATTACAACTTTAGCAGAGTATAAAAATTCTATTAAAGCCAACAAAACAGAAGCGAAAAAGTCAATTTCTCCATATTTGTATGATGGTTATAAAACAACATACTTTAATTACAAAACATATAAGCAAATTAAAGAGGTAGAAATTTATTTATTCAATAATACTGAATACAAATTAGCCATTAATACTAAAGCTTGTACAAAAGGATTAAAAATCAATATCTATGATAAAGCTAAAACATCAAACAATAGAATTTTATTAAAGACTATGAGTAAGGTTGTAGACGGAAATTCAGTTATTAATACAACAGAATTAAATACAGCTCTAAAAAAATCTAACTCAAACTCTACACGTTTAAAAAGAGTCTTTATTAGTTATGAAATACCTGCAATTTCAACATCAAACAACACAAAGCCTTTAATTGAAGATCGCGCAGCTGTTGTATTAGTAATGGGATACAAAAAATAACTAAAAAATTTAAATACGGAAAGCTTCTTTAATAATTTAAAGAAGCTTTTTTATGCAATTTAATCTATGCTCATATTTTCTTACAACTAATTAGTGTTTTATACTGATATTGATTATTTTTGTACAGATTTTAATACAATTTGAAACACACATAATGATAAACATTACATTACCAGACGGTTCCATTAAGGAATTTGAAAACGGAGTAACATCTTTAGATGTTGCATTAAGTATCAGTGAAGGACTAGCAAGAAACGTATTAGCTGCAGAAGTTAATGGCGAAATAATTGACGCTACAAGACCAATCACCACAGATTCTACCGTAAGTTTATTAACATGGAATGATGACAATGGTAAAATGGCAATGTGGCACTCTTCAGCCCACTTAATGGCTGAAGCAATTGAATTTTTATACCCAGGTGTAAAATTAGCTATTGGTCCCCCTATCGAAAAAGGATTTTATTATGACATTGATTTAGGAGAAAATCATATCACTGATGCTGATTTACCAAAAATTGAAGCCAAAATGAAAGAATTGGCTAAACAAAAAAACAAATTCATCAGAAAGGACATGCCAAAAGCAGAAGCTGTGGCTTACTTTACTGAAAAAAATGACGAATACAAATTAGAGCTTTTAGAAGGATTAGAAGACGGTACTATTACATTTTATACTCAAGGTAAATTTACAGATTTATGTCGTGGACCTCATATTCCACATACAGGGTTTATTAAGTCTATCAAATTAATGTCCATTGCAGGTGCTTACTGGAGAGGTGATGAAAAGAGACAACAATTAACACGTATTTACGGAATTACATTCCCTAAAAACAAAGAACTGAACGAATATCTAGAATTGCTTGAAGAAGCAAAGAAAAGAGATCACAGAAAATTAGGTAGAGAGTTAGAATTATTTACCTTTTCTCAAAACGTAGGTTCTGGTTTACCATTATGGTTACCTAAAGGAGCTGCACTAAGAGGAAGGCTAGAGGACTTTTTAAAAGTAGCTCAAAAAAAAGGAGGATACGAACAAGTTATCACTCCTCATATTGGACACAAGAATTTATACATTACTTCCGGACATTATGAGAAATATGGCGCTGATTCTTTCCAACCAATTACAACACCACATGAAGGTGAAGAGTTTTTATTAAAGCCAATGAATTGTCCTCATCATTGTGAAATATTTAAAGCTATTCCAAAATCTTATAAAGATCTACCTGTTAGATATGCTGAATTTGGAACTGTATATAGATATGAACAAAGTGGAGAACTACATGGTTTAACAAGAGTTAGAGCATTCACACAAGATGATGCTCATATTTTTTGTACACCAGAGCAAGTAAAAGAAGAATTCTTAAAAGTAATAGATTTAGTACTCTACATTTTTAAAACTTTAAGTTTTGAAAATTTTAGAGCTCAAATCTCTTTAAGAGATCCTGAGGATAAGGACAAATATATTGGGTCTGATGAAAATTGGGTAAAAGCAGAAGCTGCAATTATAGAAGCAACAGAAGAAAAAGGATTAAATACAGTTACTGAATATGGTGAAGCTGCATTTTACGGACCAAAGTTAGATTTTATGGTTAAGGATGCACTAGGTAGAGAATGGCAACTAGGAACAATACAAGTTGACTATAATCTTCCAGATCGTTTTGAATTAGAATATAAAGGTTCAGACAATAAAATGCACAGACCGGTAATGATTCATAGAGCACCATTTGGGTCTATGGAAAGATTTGTTGCCGTTTTACTTGAACATTGTGGTGGTAATTTCCCATTATGGCTAACAACTGATCAAGTTGCAATATTACCAATTAGCGAAAAACATCAGGATTATGCTGAAAAAGTTTTAAAAGTGCTAAATAATTACGATATTCGCGCTTTTATAGATGACAGAAGTGAAAAGACTGGAAGAAAAATTCGTGATAACGAGTTAAAAAAGATTCCGTACATGCTTGTTGTTGGAGGTAAAGAAGAAGAAGATACTACTGTTGCAGTACGTAAACATGGTGAAGGTGATATAGGCGTTCAAGGCTTAGAAGATTTTGCTAAATTTATTGTTGAAGCAGTAAAGAATGAAATAAAAGATTAATTAGTATAGAAATATACTTCACTAAAGAAAGGAGCTACGAACTATAGCAATAAGAAGAAATAATAGAGGACGAAAACCATTTCGTAAAGAAGAACCTTATAAGGTAAACGATAAGATTCGTGCAACAGAAGTAAGAGTTGTATCTGATGATGGAGCAGAAGTACTTAGTCTAGTAAAAGCAATTGCACTAGCTAATGAAGCTGATTTAGATTTAGTGGAGATTTCTCCAAATGCTAAACCACCTGTTTGTAAAATCATTGATTACAAGAAATTTCTGTTTCTACAAAAGAAGAAACAGAAAGAACTTAAATCTAAGCAATCAAAAGTAACGATAAAAGAAATTCGTTTTGGTCCTAATACAGAGGATCATGATTTTCAATTTAAGTTAAAACATGCGATTGGATTTTTGAAAGACGGTTCAAAAGTAAAAGCTTTTGTATTTTTTAAAGGACGTTCGATCGTTTTTAAAGATAGAGGATCAATTTTATTATTGAGATTCGCACAAGAGTTGGAAGAATACGGAGTAATCGAGCAAATGCCTAAATTGGAAGGTAAAAAAATGATTATGATGATTAATCCAAAGAAAAAGTAGGATACTGTTTAAACTAAACAGACAAAAGAATATATTAAAAGGGTAAATTAATATTTGAAGCAATGCCTAAAATGAAAACAAAGTCTAGTGCCAAAAAACGATTTAAAGTTACTGGTACTGGAAAAATTAAGAGAAAACACGCTTTTAAAAGTCATATTTTGACCAAAAAGAGTAAAAAGAGAAAAGCTAAATTAACTAAATCTACGTTAGTGCACAAATCTGATGTACGTAACATTAGACAACAGTTAGGTATAGGACTTTAAGCTTAACCGTTCCTTCGGGAACAAAACTAGTTCGCAAGAAATTGAGAACAAAATCTCAGCACTATGTTGAGAGGTTAATTGTTAACCCGGTATCTAGTTATAAGAATCATTTTTTAAATGGACACTAACTACCAAAAAACTAAAAATTATGCCAAGAGCTAAGAACGCAGTAGCGTCAAGAAGAAAAAGAAAAGCGGTAATGAAACTTGCCAAAGGTTACTTTGGAAGAAGAAAAAACGTATGGACTGTAGCTAAAAATGCAGTTGAAAAAGGTTTAGGATATGCTTATGTAGGTCGTAAACAAAAGAAAAGAAACTTTAGATCGTTGTGGATTCAAAGAATTAATGCAGGAGCTAGACAACATGGAATGAGTTATTCTCAATTCATTGGAAAAGTGAACGCAAAAGGAGTAAAATTAAACAGAAAAGTTTTAGCTGATTTAGCAATGAATCATCCAGAAGCTTTTAAAGCTGTTTGTGACTCTGTAAAATAATTTATAAACCTACCCTTTTATAATAAATGAAGCCTTTACTTTTAAGTAAAGGCTTTTTTATTATAAATATATTAGTTTTGTTTGACTTGAACTCATAACATTAAATGAACCTAATTAATTATCAGATTCAATAGTTAAGTGAGAAATAAATTCTTTTTTAGACACTAATTTAACGTTGATGGTAATTCTGAAATTTCCTTTTACAGTTTCTAACGAACCTATATAATATTTCGTTGTAGACGATTTACCTTGATGTATTATAGTAAATTTTAAAGGTTTATTTTCTAAAAAAAAGGTTTTTAGTACTTGTTCTGCCTGTGGTTTTGAATATAAATTTTCCTTATCTAATAAAGAAACATCAATATTAGATGCAAAATATTGAGCAATCAACTTAGCATTTGCAGTTTTAAAACCTTGTTCAACTGATGACTTTAAATCCAAAATAGGCACCATCATAATAGGCTGTTCCGTTAAAAGAACTTTAACCGGCTTTACTTTAACCACTGCAAGCTCATCTTGTGAAAATCCTAACATTGAGATTAGAACAAAAGTAAGGGTAACGATTTTTTTCATTTTACTATATTTTTATATACTTCTATTTTACAATAACTAAGCCAAATCTGAATTCGAACTTATATTAATGTGCTAATTAATTTTTCAAATACAGGTTTCAAAACATTCCTAACTTTTTCCGCTCGCTCGTTATTAAATTTAGTCTCAGAATCATCCATATATATAACCTTATTCATTTCTAATTGTAAAGCATTAACATTATCATTAGGCTTTCCAAAATAACGGGTAATATGCCCACCTTTAAAAGGTTTATTATGATTTATTTGAAATTCACCATTAGACAACTCATTAAACGCCACATCAATAATATTTTGTGAAGCAGTTGTTAGATTGTCATTACCCAATATCATGTCAGGAAATGCTTCCTTTTGAATAGTAGGTACAAGTTTACGAATAGAATGTGCATCCCATAATAAAACCTCTTCAAACTCCAGTTTACATTCCTCTAAAAGAGATTCTACTTTTGCATAATATGGCCAAAAATAGCTATTCAACCTTCTGTCTATTTCATTTTGATCAGGTGCTTTACCTTCTTTATAAATGGGATTACCAAAAAAATCAGTCGTTGAGCATAACCCAGTTATTAAACGTCCATCATTATAAAGAGGAACACTCCTTACATCCCTATTCAAATCAATCAACCAACGGTGATATTTAGCATAAATTACAGTGATACCCAATTCTGAAGCAAAATTATATAAATCATGTACAAACCAGTCAGCATCATCCAAAGAATCTAATTGGGAATCTATGTAGTCATCTTGTAGCTCTTTAGGTATATCTAATCCACAATGAGGAACTGAAATAACAATAGGTACTTTTTTACCTTTTGGTTCTATAATATAGTATGGGTTTTTCATATTTTATAATTCTACTAATTTTGATTTAATTGCAAACATAACTAAACCAACACGTGATTTAATCTTTAATTTGGCATATACTGAATCTCTATAACCTTGAATCGTTTTAGGGCTTAAAAACATAGCTTCAGCAATTTTAACGTAAGTTTTCTCTGTACAAGACATAACTAAGAAGTCAATCTCTCTATCAGTCAATGTGTCAATAATACTTTTTTGTTCTTTTGGTTGTAAAGAATTTATTAGATGCTCTGTCATTTTATCTGAGTAATAAAAACCGTCATGCAAAATTTTACTAATTGCCATTACTAATTCTTCAGGCTCAATATCTTTCCCTACAAACCCTTTCACTCCATACTTAAGCATTTTAATTAAAGAAGGTTCATCTTCATTCATTGAAATAACCAGAACTTTTAAATCAGGATAACGTTTATGAAGTACTTCCGCAGTTTGAAACCCATTCATAATTGGCATTGAGATATCCAATAAAACTATATCAGGTATAACCACTGATTCTAAGATATCTAAAAATACTTTACCATTTTCTGCTTCAATAACCACATTAAAACTACTATTCAATGACTTAACCAATTGTACCATTCCACTCCTAAACAACTGATGGTCGTCAACAACTGCAATATTTATATTATTCATGGTTTCTTAATAAAATTTGTATCTCTGTTCCTTCTCCTATTACACTTGTTATAACAAGCTTTGCCTTAATCAATTTACACCTTTCTTCTAAATTTATTAATCCATTTCCAGGTTTATTTGTATTCACATCAAACCCTATTCCATTATCACTAAATTTAAGTTCTATGTCAGAATTGTTATGTAAAGATATAAATAATTGGGCTTTCGTTGCATCAGAATGTTGTAAGATATTATTAAAAATTTCTTGAGTCATCCTATATAAAAATACTTGTTTTTCTGACGCCAATTCTGGTAATCCACTTGTACAGTTAAATTCAATATGTATTTGTCCGATCTTTTCAATCCTTTTTAAATCTTTTTTAATCATATCAATCAAACCAAATCGTTGTAAATTCTCACCTTTCAATGTAGTTGACAACCCTTTAATATCTAATATCAAACTCTTAATCAACATTTTAGAATCGCTTAATCTTTCAAAATCAGAATTACCTTCTTCCATATTAATCATTCCCAAATTAATCTTTATAAGAGAAGCAATTTGACCCAAATTATCATGCAACTCTCGAGACAGATAAGACAGTGTTTCTTCTTTAATCTCTATTTCTGTTTTTAGCAATAATTGCTTGATTTGTTCCTTTTCCCATTCATATTCAACTTGCTTCTTTTTATATAATGATATAAAGTAAATAATGAACATTACTAACAATCCATATAAGATTATTCCACCTGCCATAGGCATTATTATATCTAATGTATTATCTGTGTTGAACATTTTGATTGATTTTATGAAAATAAATAGCAACTATATATCCGGAATATAAAAAATAATTCGCATAAACAGAAACAAAAGGAATCCATTCTCCTAATACACCTGAAGATTTAAAGAAATGAAAGCAAGTTAAAATCAAATATACAACATTATAAAAAAATAAATTTGAAACACTTAACCAAAACAAAGGTTTCTTATAAATGGATTCATCAGCAGGAGAATTAATAATAACTTTAAATGACAACAAAGAAAGTCCTACCATCTGAATACAAAGAAAAACAAAATTGTTAGTAGGGTTAACTAAAAGACCTTGAAAATAAATTATATTTAAAACAATAAACACAAAAAAACTTAACGTTATAACTAATACATTTCTTTTTAATCTATCATCATTTCCCCATTGAGGTAAATAAATAAACAGATTTAATACTAATGTTAGTATTAGCAAAAAATGATTCAAATAATTCCCATCTGAGGAATTAGTATACACCATTTTGTCTACCAATTCTTTTATACAACTCAGAACAATTAAGACTACTAATACTCTATACGGATATTTCAGCTTTGTAAAACTATATACTCCGTATAAAGCTGAACTTGTAAGAATAAAAAAATAAATAAGAAAACTTAATTTCAACATCATGAAGCTAAGTTATACATTATTTTGTTTTACCCATGTCTTAGAGAATTTTATAGATAATTTGACAAACAGCAATAACTATCGTGAAAAATTTTTGTTTGTTCGTACATTACCAAACCAATTTCATCAAACACAAACCTTCTTAACACCTTATTTCCAGAACATTGTTTCATTTAATACTTTACTGTTGCCCTAGTATACTGGTAAAATTAATAATACATGCATAAATTAATTCACTTATACACGCTTTATACTTTTGAAATTAGTTCTACATAATTAAAAAATGATAAAATAAAAAATAGGGGCATTTGCCCCTATACTAATGGGGCATTTATTGTAATGACACCATAAATATTATCATAACCTTTACGGCCACATGAAAACACAACCTACTTTTAAAATAGGACATTGCTACGAAATGTATTTCACCATATTCAATAGTGTAATAAAATTCACCATTCTAGAGTCTTTACATAAAGGTTATAAAGAAGCTATGATTTGTGAAACTGGTCACGTTTTCAAATTTAATTCAATTTTTCTTTTCAATGATGAATTAGAATCCTTAACGGAACAAGAACATTGTAAATGTACAGTTAATTAACCATACCCCCCTATGAAATTAAAAATCTATCAACGAAGAATATCGTTGATAGATTTTTTGATTATATCACTGACTTAATAAATAATCTACAATTTTTTTACAAGCTAATCCATTACCGTATAAATCCAAATCAAAGTCAGAGACTTTATTTATCATAATTTTAGATTGTTCTATAATTCTGGGTTTATTTGCACCAACTAACACATTAACATTTGCTTCCAATAGCTCTAACCACTCAGTTTGATCTCTCATGGTAACACAATTTTTTTCAAAGAAAAAAGCTTCTTTTTGTAATCCGCCACTATCTGTCATAACTAAAGATGAATTTTTAATTAATTCAATCATATCAAAATAGCCAACTGGATCAATTAAATTAACATTAAGTTTTAGATTATGACTGATTAACTTTGCTTTAGTACGAGGGTGAAGAGGTAAAATAATCGGGCAAATTGTTAAATGAATCTCATTTAACGCATCTACTATATCAGATAATCTTTGTTTATCATCAGTATTGTCCGCTCTATGTAAAGTTGTTAATATAAATTCATTTAAATTATTATCTTTTATTACAGTAGATTTTTTAGCAGATTTTTTAGCATAAAATGTAGCTGCATCTTGCATCACATCTCCAGATTTAATAATTTCAACATCAATATTATTATACCCTTCTTTTTCCAAATTGTCAATAGCCGTTTGAGTTGGGCAAAATAAATAATCAGAAATTCTATCTGTAATTATTCGATTTACCTCTTCTGGCATTTGCATATTGAAGGACCTTAATCCTGCCTCAACATGAGCCACTTTAACATGTAATTTCCTAGCTGCCAACGCTCCAGCAGTAGTCGAATTTGTATCACCATAAACTAATAACAAATCAGGCTTTTCAATTACAAGAATCTTTTCAATTCCTTCTAACATTCTGCCCGTCATTGCACCATGCCCAACACTATTAATATCTAAATTATATTTAGGTTTAGGAATTTCCATTTCTGTAAAAAAAACATCACTCATATTAGCATCAAAATGCTGACCTGTATGAACCAAAACTTCTTCTACATTATCATGTTTTGCAAATTCTCTGCTTAAAGCCGCCGCTTTTACAAACTGTGGCCTTGCACCTATAACCGTTAGTATTTTCATAGTTGTATATTAAACCTAATTATTGAATATTGAAAAACTGTTATTAGTTTTCAACTGCAGTTATTACAGCATTAATAATAGTCTTTACATTGTCATCTGTCAAGTCAAAATAAACAGGTAAAGTAATTTCATTTTCATATTTAGACCAAGCTACGGGATAATCACTCATTTTATAGCCCTCATTTTTATAAAAAGTAAGCATTGGTAATGGTTGAAAATGAACATTTACTGAAACACCAGCCGCAAATATTTTTTGCATAATACCATCTCTTTTTGGCTCATCAATATTTTTAATTCTTAATAAAAATAAATGATATGATGCCTCTTTACCATCTTCTTTATAAGGAGGGATTATCGCCCAATCTTTAGACTTAAACCCAACTACATACTGATCAAATATATCTTTTCTACGTTTCAAATTAGAATCATACCGTCTTAATTCAACCAAACCAATTGCAGCATTAATATCCGTCATATTACATTTGTACCCAGCTTCTAGCACGTCATAACGCCAATTACCAACCTGAGTTTTTTCCAATGCATCTTTAGATTGACCATGTAATGACATTCTATTTATATCTTTATAAATACTATCACAATCAAATTGAGTTGGGAAATTCATGCAAACAGCCCCACCCTCAGCAGTTGTTAAATTTTTAACAGCATGAAAAGAGAATACAGAAACATCTGCTAAATTTCCAGACATTTCTCCATTCATAGTTGCCCCAATACTATGAGCTGAATCTGCCATTACTAAAATCCTACCTAATTTTTCTTGCTGTTCTGAATCTGAGTTAAACATTGACTTTATACTCAACTCATTAACCAAAGTATTGATCTCATTAAAATCACATGGGAATCCAGAAATATCAACAGGCATAATAACTTTCGTTTTTGGCGTAATAGCTTTTTTAATGGCACCGACCGAAATATTAAAATCTTTTTCATTAATATCAACCATCACTGGTGTAGCTCCACAATGCATGATAACATTGGCAGTTGCACAATATGTATAAGCTGGAATGATAACTTCATCACCTGCTTTTACGCCATACCATCTTAATATTAATTCAAGTCCTGCCGTTGCAGAATTAAGACATATTGTTTTTTTACAACCAATATAATTTGTTAATTCTTCTTCAAATTTTTTTGTTCTTGGTCCTGTTGTAATCCAACCTGACAAAAGTGCTTTTGAAACTTCCTTTACAATTTCTTGATCTATTCTTGGTGGCGAAAATGGTATCATACAGTAATAATTTTTTTAACAAAAATAACAATTTATAAAATGCAAAATTAAAAAATTGTTTTTTAATACATAATTCTAAACAAAAAACACAAAATAAAGTACTATGTAATATACATTACACTATTTAATTTTTAAAAATAATATATTTGTAATAAACAAAATACTATGGATTATAATATATTTGAGGCAATTAGTGGAGGATTTGGTTGGCTTTTAAAACAAATAATGTTTGATTGTGATTGGTCTCAAAACTATTTTTGGATGTTAACCATAGTTTCTATTCTTGTATGGGGATTAGAATTAATTCTTCCTTGGAGAAAAAATCAAAAAATATTTAGGCGTAATTTTTGGCTAGATGCTTTTTATATGTATTTTAACTTCTTTCTATTTTCGTCTGTTATATATGGCGTATATGGATTAATTACAGTATACTTACCTTCAGATATCATGACTAAAATTGCATTTATTAATATAAAATCAATGCCTGTTTGGTTGGGGTTATTAATTTTTTTTATTTTAAATGACTTTGCACAATGGTTTACTCATGTTCTATTACACAAATATGAATTTTTATGGAATTTCCATAAAGTACACCATTCAATAAAAGAAATGGGATTTGCTGGACATTTACGTTACCATTGGATGGAAAACTTAGTCTACAAGCCATTAAAAACATTTGTAGTCATGATCATGGTTGGTGGAGAGCCTGGGCAAGCGTTTATTGTTCATTTTATTTCTGTAGCTATTGGCCACCTTAATCACGCCAATGTTAAAATTACTTGGGGACCGTTAAAATACGTATTTAATAATTCAGTAATGCACTTATGGCATCATGTTAAAGAGTTACCCGAAGATAGAAAACGTGGTGTTAATTTTGGGATTAGTTTAAGTTTATGGGATTACATATTTAAAACAAATTACATTCCACACAATAGTGGTGACATTGAAATTGGATTTGGAAATGATGAAAAGTTTCCAATAGATAATTTTGTTAAACAGTTAATATATCCAATTGGTAAGGAAGATTGATAACTTTCAATCAATAAAACTTTTATAATGTCTCAAAACAATTTATCACAAATTCAAAGAATATCGTTTTAATTTTAAACTTTAACGAAAACTAAGCTCTATAGAACTACACTTTCAAAATAAATCATACTATACATAGTTATGACATTGGTAAATTGAAAATAAATTTCTTGTTGACAATTTTCTTTAAGAGCAGATTCTCAACTATAAAAAAAGATAAATTTAGAAACAGATTTACACTAATTTCAAAATTATTTATTTATTCTTCTTACACAAGATGTAATTCAGTTAAAAAACACTAATTTTGATTACTTAATTAGTATAAAACATTCGAATTACATATGTCAAAAAAAGTTTTAGTAACAGGTGCTGATGGATTTATAGGAAGTCATTTAGTCGAAGAATTATTAAATCAGGGATATCAAGTTAAGGCATTTTGCCTTTATAACTCTTTTAACTCATGGGGCTGGTTAGATTCTTTACCTAAAAAAAAATTGGATCAAATTGAAGTATTCACAGGGGACGTAAGAGACCCTAACGGAGTAAGAACAGCTATGAAAGGTTGTGATATAGTTTATCATTTAGCTGCATTAATTGCTATACCTTATTCTTATCATTCCCCAGACAGTTATGTTGATACAAATGTAAAAGGTACACTGAATATAATACAAGCTGCAAGGGATTTAAATATTGAACGTGTTTTAGTGACATCTACTTCTGAAATTTACGGAACGGCACAATATGTTCCAATTGACGAACTTCACCCAAAACAGCCCCAATCACCTTACTCAGCTTCAAAAATAGGTGCAGATTGTATGGCTGACTCTTTCTTTAGATCATTTGATATGCCAATTACAATTGTCAGGCCTTTTAACACTTATGGTCCCAGACAATCTGCAAGAGCTATCATCCCAACAATTATAACTCAATTACTTAATGGCTTTGAAGAAATTAAATTAGGTGACTTAACACCAACAAGAGATTTACTTTTTGTAAAAGATACGGTCAAAGGATTTATTGAAATTGGTAAATCTGACAGCTTAATTGGTCATGAATGTAACATTGCCACAAATTCAGAAATTTCAATGCAGAAGATGGCAGATACACTAATTGAATTAATTAACCCTTCAGCTAAGATTATACAAGATCCAGATAGATTAAGACCCGAAAAATCAGAAGTATTTAGATTATTTGGCGATAATTCAAAAATCATTGAACATACGAACTGGAAAATAGAAAATACTTTAGAACAAGGTTTACAGCAAACAATAGATTGGTTTTCAAATAAAGAAAACTTACGTCAATACAAAGCAGGAATTTATAATGTATAGTCAACTAATTCAATTCATAAGGAAAACTTTTAAAATTGAAAACGATTTTATTCCATTACACGAACCTAGGTTTATAGGTAATGAGAAAAAATACGTTCTGGATGCAATTGATTCCACTTTTATTTCTTCAGTTGGAGAATACGTGACTAAGTTTGAAAAAATGATGTGTGACATTACAGGTGCTAAACATTGTATTGCAACAGTAAACGGAACCAATTCCTTACACCTATCATTAATATTGGCAGGTGTTAAGCCTGAAGATGAAGTACTAACACAAGCTTTAACTTTTATAGCTACAGCCAATAGTATTAGCTATGCCAATGCAACACCACATTTTGTAGATGTAGACAAAGAGACACTAGGAATGTCTCCAAAAAAATTAGGTGAATACCTTACTGAAATTGCAGAACTTAGAAATGGTGAATGTTATAATAAAATAACAAACAAACGCATTTCTGCATGTGTTCCTATGCATTCTTTTGGAATACCATTAGATATAGAAGAACTAGTTAACGTTTGTAATAAATATAACATCACGATTGTTGAAGATGCGGCTGAATCTTTAGGTAGTTATTACAACGGTAAACATACTGGTACCTTTGGATTATTAGGTGTATTTAGTTTTAACGGAAACAAAACCGTTACTGCTGGTGGTGGAGGTGCAATTATAACAAATAATGATGTCATTGCAAAAAGAGCAAAACACTTATCTACTCAGGCTAAAATAGCACACAAATGGGAATATAAACATGATGAAATAGGTTACAACTATAGAATGCCTAATTTAAATGCAGCAATGGTATGCGCTCAACTTGAACAATTACCAGCATACATTGAAAGTAAACGAGAATTATCAGACTTGTATTTTGAATTTTTAAAAGACAATCAAGACATCAAACTAATTAGAGAACAAGCCAATACTAAGTCAAATTATTGGCTTAACGCTCTAATTTTAAAAAATCGTGAAGCTCGCGATAATTTCCTAAAAGAAACAAATGAGGCTGGTATTATGACTAGACCTATTTGGACATTAATGAATAAATTAACCATGTTTAAAGATTGTCCTAAATCAGACTTATCAAATTCTGAGTGGTTAGAAGACAGAGTTGTAAACATTACAAGCAGTGTAAGAGTATAATAACTATGAATAATATTTTAAACGACATATATTATGACAAGGAATATATTGCGCTTTACTTGAAAAAAAATGAACAAATTTTTGAATTTTTTTTTCAAGAAGGTGATAATATATTTAGTAACATTTCGATTAAAAGGCCTATTAACAGCATAGGGAAAGTTAATTTAAAAGAAACTTTTTTCGATTTAGAAACCGCTTATGGATATGGTGGCGTTTTTTGTAACACTAATGACAAAGTATTTTTAAAAGAAGCAGAAAACAAATATATTCAAAAATGTTTAGACGAACATATTATTGCTGAATTCTCAAGAATACATCCTTTTAATACTTCACAAGAAAACTTTGATTCTTTTTATGATTTATTAATAAAAGACAGACAAACAATATCCGTTGACTCTACACTTTCTAAAGAAGAAAGATGGCTAAAGTATCCTTCAAAAATAAGAACAATTTTAAGAAAATGTGCTAAAGAGTTAACGTTTGAAAAAACTGATGATCTAAGTTCATTCATAACACTTTATGAAATGACTATGTCAAAAAATAATGCTTCAGATTTTTATTATTTTGATGAACATTATTTCACTTCATTATTAAAGATTAAAGATGTAGAATTGTATATAGTTAAGCAAGCCGAGAACATTATTGCCGCTTCATTTTTCATGTTTGGAAGTGAAATAGGGCATTACCACTTATCTGCGAACGATTATGATTTTAGAAAATTTAATGGAAATTATTTCATTCTTGATTCAATTTTTGATATTGCTAAGGATAAAGGAATAAAACATTTTCACCTTGGTGGTGGTAGAACAAATGCAGAGGATGATTTATTACTTAGGTTTAAAACTAAATTTTCACCAATCAAAAAAGAATTTTACCTAGGAGGTAAAATTTTTAATAACTCAAAGTTTTCAGAATACATTGATATTTGGAAGCAACAACATGATACAGATATTCCATATTTTTTAAAATACCGACTACCATGATTGACAAAGAAAAAGTATTTATAATAGCGGAAGCTGGAGTGAATCACAATGGTGATTTTGAACTAGCTAAACGGCTTATTGACGTGGCCGTTGAGGCAGGAGTTGATGCAGTTAAATTTCAAACTTGGAAAACAGAACTATTAGTAACGAAAGATGCTAAGCAAGCAACATATCAAACTGAAAACACTAAAATTGAAGAATCTCAATTTGACATGTTAAAAAAGTTAGAGCTATCCTATTCAAGTTTTGAATTATTAAAATCTTATTGCGATTCTAAGCATATCCTATTTTTATCAACACCAGACGAACAAGAAAGTGCTAATTTCTTAGCTAACTTACAAGATATTTTCAAAATAGGAAGTGGAGAATTAACAAATGCTCCATATTTAACACACATTGGATCATTAGGTAAAAAGATTATAATTTCGACAGGTATGGGAAACCTACAAGAAATTGAAGATGCACTTAATGTTTTAATCAAAGCTGGAACACCAAAACAAAACATTATTGTTCTACATGCAAACACGCAATATCCTACACATATGGAAGATGTGAATTTGAATGCTATGAATACAATTAAACAAAAATTTGATATTACTGTAGGGTATTCAGACCACACTTTAGGTATTGAAGTTCCTATCGCGGCCGTTGCAATCGGAGCTAAAGTTATTGAAAAACATTTCACTCTTGATAAAGCTATGGATGGTCCTGACCATAAAGCGTCATTAGATCCTATTGAGTTAAAAGCAATGGTAATTGCTATCAGAAATATTGAAAAAGCATTAGGTAGTAATATAAAAGAAGCTTCTGAAAGTGAAAAGCCAAATATTGATATCGTAAGAAAATCAATAGTTGCAAATACCAACATTAAGGTTGGTGACGTCTTTACAACTGAAAATTTGACAACAAAAAGGCCTGGAAACGGAATATCTCCTATGCAATGGCTTTCATTGATTGGGTCTAAAGCAAAACAAAACTACAATACTGACGATTTAATTCAATCATAATGAAAATAGGTGTATTAACTAGTTCAAGAGCAGATTTTGGAATTTACATTCCTTTGTTAAAATTATTAAAAAACGATTCATCTTTTGAATTAGAAATCATTGCATTTGGAACTCACTTGTCAATTTCGCACGGGTATACTATAAATGAAATAACAGATTCTGGTTATGATGTACCCCATCAATTAATAACACCATTAACATCTGACACTCCTTTAGAATTGTCAATCTCCATTGCCAAAACAACAGAGATTTTCGCTAATTTTTGGGGAGAAAATACTTTCGATTTAGTGATTACACTAGGTGATAGATATGAAATGTATGCCGCTGTGTCCGCTGCAAGTCCATTCAATATTGAAATTGCTCATATCCATGGTGGTGAAACTACACTAGGCGCAATAGACAATGCATACAGACATGCTATTTCACTTTTTTCGAAGCATATTTTTGTTTCTACTAAATTATACAAAAAAAGAGCTGAAGCAATTGTTGAAAATAATGTAACAGTTCATAACGTTGGAGCGTTAAGCATAGATAATTTAAATGAAATTGATTTTCTTAGTATAAACGAATTTAATTCTAAATTTGACATCGATCTTAACCTACCTACAATATTATCTACCTTTCATCCAGAAACGGTGTCATTTAAAAAAAACGAAACCTATATTAAAGAATTATTAGCTTCATTTGAAGAATTAAAAAAAACATATCAAATTGTAATTACCTTGCCCAATACAGATACTATGGGGCAGATGATTAGAGATGAGATTATGAAATTTGGCAAAAAATATGCAGACATAAAAATTATAGAATCATTTGGCATGATTGGATATTTAACTTGCATGAAACACTCGGCTTTTTTACTTGGAAATACATCTAGCGGGTTTGTTGAGGCTTCATTTTTCCCAAAGTATGTTATTAATTTAGGAGATCGACAAAAAGGAAGATTTGAAACAGAAAATATTTTAACAACTCCAGTTTTAAAATCAGAAATTCTTAATTCAGTAAAAGCAATAGAGTCTGCAAAACAATTAGTAAATTTAAACACTTACGGTAAAGGTACAACTGCGAGCGAAATAATTTCAATCTTAAAAAAACTATGATTAATCAAGACATTATTATTCAAAAGGATTCAGAATTAAAAGTTGCTTTAATAAAGCTAAATGTTAATACTGACATGCAAACCTTAATGGTAGAGGATAAAGGAAAAATCATTGGTACAATAACAGATGGCGATATTCGTAGAGGATTAATTAATGGCTTATCAAACAAAGACAAAGTTTCAGACTTTATGCTAACAACTTTTACTTTTTTACAAAAAGGTATTTACGATAAAAACAAATTAAACTTCATAAAAGAAAAACAATTAAAAATTGTTCCAGAATTAAACGCAGATGGTTCGCTATTTAGAATAATTGACTTTAAAAAAACAAAAACAATTTTACCCGTTGATGCCGTAATTATGGCAGGGGGAGTTGGTTCTAGATTAATGCCACTAACTAAAAATACGCCAAAACCAATGCTTGAGGTTGGTGGTAAACCAATAATGGAATACAATGTGGACTTATTAAAATCTTATGGTATTTCTCATTTAACTTTGTCTGTAAAGTATTTAAAAGAAATTATAGAAAACTATTATAAAGACGGTTCAAATAAAAAAATGAATATTTCATATGTTACTGAAGACGAACCTTCAGGTACAATTGGTGCGGTTAAGCAAATTAAGAAATTTCATAACGACTATATTTTAGTAATGAATTCTGATTTATTAACAAATATAAATTTAGAAGCCATGTTTAATGAGCTTGAAAAAGATAGCGCTGATATGATTATTGCCACAACAGATTATCAAGTACAAATACCTTATGGTGTTATTGAATCTGATGGTAATCTAGTGAAAGCATTAAAAGAGAAACCAACGTATACTTATTATTCAAACGCTGGAATTTATATCTTTAAAAAACACTTAGTAGATTTAATACCCGATAATTCATTTTTTAATGCGACTGACTTTTTAGATAAATTAATAGACTTAAATAAAAAAGTACTTCACTTTCCAATTAAACGCTATTGGCTAGATATTGGTAAACATGTTGACTTTGAAAAAGCACAAAGAGACGTTGATAGCATAACATTTTAAGATGAAAACATTAGCTATAATACCTGCAAGGGGTGGAAGTAAAGGATTACCAGGTAAAAACATAAAAAAACTTGGCGATAAACCTCTAATTGGATGGAGTATTGAATCTGCAAAAAAGTCTTCATTAATTGATAAAACAATTGTTAGCTCAGACGATAAAGAGATTATAAATATAGCAAAACAATTTGGAGCTAATGTTCCTTTTGTTAGACCTGCCGAATTAGCATCAGACACAGCTTCAACGAAAGATGTATTAATTCACGCCTTAAAATATTTAGCAGAACAGGATGAAAACTTTGACTATTTAGTTTTATTACAACCTACTACACCTTTTAGAAAAAACGGTGATATTAACAAAATGATTACTCAAGCCATAAAAACTAATGCAGACATGGTTGTTTCCGTAAAAGAAACATCATCAAATCCTTATTATGTATTATTTGAAGAGAATCAACTCGGGTACCTTCAAAAAAGTAAACCTTCGAATTTCACAAGACGTCAAGACTGCCCAACCGTATATGAATATAATGGTTCTGTATACGTTATTAAAGTCAGTTCTCTTTTAGAGAATGACTCCTTATCTTTTAATAAAACAATAAAATTTGAAATGGATGACTTCCATTCCGTAGATATAGATAATCAATTTGATTTTAACTTTGCTAGCTTTCTACTTCAAAAATAAAAAATGAATTGGCCAAATAATAAAGAATTCGCATTTACAGTTATAGATGACACAGACAATGCAACAGTTGATAACATAAATGCTGTATATAAACATTTGTATGACAAAAATATTATTACCACGAAAACTATTTGGGTTTATCCTTCAAGAGATAGATTTACCGGCCAAACTATTGATGATGAGATTTATTTAAAATTCCTTTTAGATTTAGAAGATAAAGGATTCGAAATACAACTACATAATGTTGGTAGTGGTGATTTTAAACGAAAAGAAATAATTGACGGTTTAGAAAAATTTAAATCTTCATTCAACAGATACCCCTCAATGCATATTAATCACTCATCAAATAGTGACAACATATATTGGGGGTTTAAACGTTATGGATTTATTTTAAAAACTATTATAAAATTAGTTAAAGGTAAAAAAAGAGAATTTTATGGCGATGATATAAATAGTGATTTCTTTTGGGGTGATCATTCTAAAAAACATATAAAATATATAAGAAATCGTGTTTTTAATGGCGTAAATACTTTAAAATACGACCCTAAAATGCCCTTCAAAGAAAAGAACAAGCCCTATAGTAATTATTGGTTTAGCTCTTCTGACGGACATACAATAGAAGAGTTTAATGACTTAATATCTAAAGAGAATATTGATAAACTAAAACAACAAAAAGGGCTTTGTATCGTTTATACTCACTTTGCTAGTGATTTTGTTAACTCTAAAGGGGAATTAAATCAAACGTTTAAAAATAGAATCGACTATTTATCAAAACAAAATGGATGGTTTGCTCCTGCTTCAGAAATTTTAGACTATCTAACTGCAAAACAAATACATAACAAAATCAGTTCATTCTATGTAAATGTACTTGACGTAAAATGGGTAATAAATAGAATAATTAAAAAAATAAAATACAAAAGGTAAAATTTATAATGAATGATTATTCTTGAGTAGGTATAAATTTTATTTTTTAAACCTAAAACACTCAGCACTGCGAATATAGAAGGGGTGAAAAAGCTTGAAAGTCCAAATCGCTCAAATATTAGGCTTGATTTATTATTAATTTGATAAGTATTACTATGATTCCTGGACACATTCACTTGTTATATCACCAGTCTTTCAAGCCCATGACTAGCCAACAAAACAACTAGTTACTTATCCAAAATGGCTTTCCAGTAGAACAATAAGACATTCACATTTATCTAATCAACCCTTGTACTTTTCTTACTACGCTCAGATGGTTTTTTACCAAATAATACAAAATTGATTATACCAATCAAATAGCCATAACCATAACTAAAATGGAGAATTGGAAATATTACAGCAACTTTTAAACCTTCTCGCAAATTTTTCGATATTCTAATTCCAAAAAATAAAGCAGTCAAAACATAAAGAGCAATCCCCCCAATAAACAACCAATAAAACCAAGGTATAATTACAGACAAAATAGTACCACCAATTAACCCTAAGACAAAAAACAAAGGTACCAATTGCCGGATAGTGGTAATAGTTTTGTGTTTTTTGTTAACGTATACTTTCCAATACCCATATTGATAATACTGTTTATAAAGTTTCGATATTGAACCACGTACATAATAATGAGAAATTATTTTTGGTTCAAAATAAATCTTATATCCAACTTTAGTCACTTTAAAATTATATTCATCATCTTGATTACGTACTAAATCTTCATCAAAACCACCAATTTTATAATGTACATTCTTATAATAAGCACCAAATGCAACAGTGTCAACATAGTCAGCTTTTCCACCTGTTCTAAATGTAGCATTTCCAACGCCGAAAACTGATGACATAGCTTTAGATATGGTTTCTCCAGTATCATTTTCATAAATGTTCAATATTTGACCTCCTGAACACCCCACTGTTAAGTCTTGTTTTAAAATTTCTACATTCTTCTTCACAAAACTAACATCTAAAAAAGCATGTCCTCCTAAAATTATAAAAATATCCCCTTTAGCATTGTCTACCCCAATATTTAGTGCATGCGGTGTAAATTGATGCGGATTGTCAATTAACCTAACTTTAGGATTATCGTATGCAACAGCAGCCTCTCTTGTACCATCAGTACTCATACCATCAACAATTAACACTTCTAACTCTCCTTTGTAATTTTGAGCTAAAATAGAATCAATATTTTTAGAAATGTATTTAATCTCATTTCTACAAGGAATAATAATACTAACTTTTGGTAAACTCATTTTGAAAAAAAGATTTTTGATTAAACAAACTTATAAATAATCCGAAAAATATGGTTCCCGCCTGATTTTCTAGAACTGACTCTGGCAACATAAAAATAATTGAAATAAGCAGAAACCCAATACTAAAATAGTTCTTATTCTCTCTACCATTCAATAAACCAAAATAAAAGATCAAACTAAACACGAACAAACCAATACCTCCTAATCCAATTCCAATCTGAATGAACTGATTATGTGCATTAAGTTTTTTATCAAATGCAGCATTAATTCCATTCAATTTATATCGATTCATTAATACATCTTTTACATCTCCAGTTCCGTATCCAATAAATGGGTTTTCTTTTATTAAAACAACTCCTTCTTTCCAAATTTTAAGTCTAATACCAGTAGAACCATTATTAGACTTAGTATCACGATCAATTAAGCTAACATAAGTTTCATTTATCCTTTGTTTAGCATAAGGAGAAAATTGGTAAAAAGAATACAAACTAATTAATAACCCAATAAAAATAACTCCTCCTAAAACATACTTACTTTTTGAAAGAACCCATTGAACAATAAAAAATAGTATAAGTGAAACACAAACAATAATTCCAATTTTAGAAACTAAAAGTAAATTTACAGTAAATAATACAAACAAAAATATCAGGTAAATAGCATTATAGTTAAATAATTTCAAAACACTATATCTTAAATCAACTAACAATATTAATATTGCCGTAACGACATAAAGAGATAGATAACTTGGATGAATTAGCGTGGAAAAATTTATATAAAAAAACGAATCAATAGAACCGTTAGTATTAAACAGTAAAATCGAACGATATAACAAAAAAAATGAACTGCTTAAAATCCCGAGAATAAACGCATAAATAACAAAACGAATATACGGTTTGGAATAATCTATATAAAGAAAAAATAATGGAAACAATAATAATGATAATTTAACTTCTAAATCAAAGCCTCCAGCCTTCATGTTTTTAGTCCAAAACAGACCAATAGCCAATAATAGATAAAAGCCAATCAATACTAATTGCGATTTTTGAAGTCTGATTTTTTGTTTAGTTCGCACAATTATTACCAAGTTAGTTAAAGCCCATAAAGCAATTAAAGGAGATAAAAATTTATGGTAGATCGGAATTAAAAACACGATCAACCCAAGTAACAAAATATTGGCTTTGCTAATAAAAGTATTAAACTTATTTAAGTTATTTGTCATAATTATTTAAACCAGGGCATTGGATAATACCGATTACTAACATACCAAGTTACGATAAATTGAATAAAAAAGGTTATCGCTGATGCGTAAGCGGGACCTAAAATACCGTAATCTTGAATTAAAAAAATACTTAGAGTAATATTCAAAAGAGCAATACCAATTGTTATACTAGAAATAACCTTAGTTTTTTCAGCAAAAAATAAATAATTAACCATCATTTTATACATCCCGTTAAACGCAAAACCTAATCCAATAATACCAACAACACCAATTCCTTCAGCAAAACCTTTACCTAAAAAGTGATAAATGAAAGGCGTAACTAACCAAAGAATTAGCACAAATAGCAACATAATAAACATATATAAATAAGTAATTTTAACCAACTTTCGATTCTCTTTATCTGATTCTAATGCCATTTTTTTGAACAACCATGGCACCCACGCCTGATTAAATGAATTTTGAAGTAATGAAATTGCCATCCCAATTGTGAAGGCAACACTGTACAAACCATTTTCTTCTAATCCCAAATAATTAGTTATAATCAGTTTATCCGAATACATTATTATAACACCACTGATGGTATGGGGTATTAGAGGCAAACCAAAACTTAAAAAATGATTCTTATAAGACCTAACATATTTCCCTTTAAAATAACCAGCAGAAATTAAATAAACTAGAGCAAACAATCCCAAAATTAATCCTGAAATTAAAATACCTGAAAATCGTCCAATCCAATTGTATTGATAAGCTACAATAAGAGTTATAGATATGGTAAGTTCAATTATAGTCTTTACGATTCTTAACCCTCCATAACTAAACGGTTTGTCCTGCATACGCCACAATCCCAAAATAACTTCAATTAAATTATCTAAAATAGCATAAAAAGAAACTATGTAAACAACTTCTATAGGAATACCAGTAAAATTAGAAATCGGTGCACCAAAGACTACAAAAACAAAAGAAATAAATATAAAACTAATAAATACCACTCTAAAAGAAGATACAAAATAATCAATAATATTAACTTCTTTCTTCACATACTGCCTTGTAATCGCAGACGGTATATTAATTCCAATCAAAGCAATTGTAATTACTAATAACGATTCAATATTTGTTAAAATTCCATAATCTTCTTTTGTAAGATAGTTAGTAAGCAATGGTAGTAGTAAAAAGGGAATTCCTTTATTTATTATATTTACTAAAGTGTATGAACCTATGGATTTTAAAAACTTAGTATTAATCATTTATTTGCTTTAAAAAATTATTAATATTAGTTTTATAATTACCTTCAATTACATCCTTATGTTCACTAATTACAATTTTAGCATCAATAGGAATTAAACTTTCAATTAGTAAATTAAACTCATCTAATTCCGAAACATAACGTGTAGTTTTAGCATTAGTTAATACCTCACCAAGATGAGACTTTGCCATACCATTAATGTCATAAAGAATATTCATTTTACCTAAAGCAGGAGCTTCAAGTGCGCATGTAGAATAAACACTAATATGGAAATCAGTTTCCATAATCAATTGATAAACATTAACATTCTCAATAACTACCATATTTGAAGGTAATGAATATGTACTCGTATAATAGTTCATATCCTTATGTCTTGGTTTTAAAATAAACAAATAATCTGGAAATAAATGAGCAGATTCAATCAACAATGGAATCAATCTTAATGGCACCTCAAGCTCCTGTAATGACACAACAAAAGATTTAGTATATTTAGATTTTAAATTTTCTATTTTAGGAACAGATTTGAAGTATTCTAAAATATGATCTAAATAGAAATTACCAACCGGAATAACTGATTCTCGCGAGATTCCGAAATTAGTTTCATTAAAAACCAATTTTTCATTTTCGCCAAACGTTAAAAGATAATCAACAAAATAATCTCGACTAAATTCGGTTTGAACATTATATCCATAATGCTCCTTTATTATAACACCATGTTGTACTTCAATTACCTTTATCCCTTTTTCTTTAAACGCTTTAACATAACCATAATTATCATAAGAAGGTGAAATGAAAACAAATTTCGGTTTATTAAAAGCCAATAAAAAACGCATAAAATAATATTGAGAAATCATTTTTTTCAAGCCATAAACTGGAGATATTTCAACATCAAATTCCTTCAAAATTTTATTATACTCGGTTAAATCTACTCTTTTAAGACTAACAAAAATGGAAACTATTTTTTCAATAAAAATCAATAACGACTTAGATACTATATTCTTTGAATAAACTTGACTTTTTTTATAATGTCTTTCTGTTGTAAGTTCAATAAACAACGAACTATCTATTTGACTACCTATGTAATCAAATATTCGATCATAATAATAACCATCAATCAGTATTCGATTTACTTTATTACTAAAAAACCAAGCGTCATATTTTTTAAACCATTTAAAAAAACCATAAAACATAGAAATTAATACACTAATATAGGTTTTATTAGAAATTTTGTAAGCAGACTCTTCTCCAAATTTAATTTTAGTGTAAATTCGATTTCGTAATTCTAACCAAACATTAAGGTTTTTATATTTTATCGATTTAACATTATACTTCGATTCAATATGTTTTATCAAATCATTATTATTCATTTTCTTTTTTGTAAAAAAAAACTAAATAATAAAAAATTATATCACAAAAGGACATTCCCCAAAAAAACACATATTGTCCTAATGCCAAAAACATAAATGTAAACACATAAATGTAATTCACTTTATTCAGGTTTATTACAAAAATTGACATCAAAATTAAAAAGAGAATGATTCCAAACGTACTAAATATTTCAAGATACGAATTATGTGCATGATAGGATCCAAGCATATATTTTTTACCTTTATTTCCTTCATACAAATTTGTAACTCCAAAGTGTATAAAATTATTCCAAATTTCATTCCTACCAGACATTTCGACACCTTTAAACCCAATCATTTCTAAATAATCAATGTCAGTTACAAATTCAATTTCCTCAACTTCAATGCCATTATTATTTACTATAGTTGAATTACCATTACCTGGTATTCCATTTGTAATTCTACCAGTATTCGTAATAACTTTACCATTACGTGAGAATTGACTTTTCACCCAAGAAAAATTTAAAATAATTAGAATAGCAATACCAATTAAAAACGAAAAATTTATCCAACTATGCTTTTTTGAAATAAATAAATTATGCAAAAATTTTATAATGTAAAAAAACACTATTGCTGCTATAGCTATTCTTCCAAAAGCAAATAAAGATGATATCAAAAGGACAGTCTCAAAAATAATTTTTTTTATTTGATTGGATATAAAAATATTCACTAAAAGTAAACCTATTAAAAATTTAATAGACAACACAGACGCAGCGATACTTAACCCAGTAACTCTTGTCTCATAAAGCAAATTTGTTTCAGTAAATACATTATAAGTAAGCAAACCTGTAAAAACACTAGACACCCCAAGTAAATACTCTAAGAAGCTAAATGCACACTCTATTAAAATAAAATAAATAAGATATAAAAACACACCTTTCCTAGAAAATAGTGTTTTGGAAATCAAATAAGTAAATGGAAACAAGTAGGCAAAACTATAAACATCTTTAAAAGATTCCCAATTTGAATAATCAGTTAATCGTAAGCAAAAAATTAAAAAAGAAAATAAAACTAAAAAAGTAAAAGGTTTATCAATTATTTTGAATGTTAATAAATTTGAAAAATATGATTTTAAAAAATTAAAATCTAGAAATATTACAAAACCAATTAAAATTAAATAAACATTCAAAGGAACAAACGCACAAGTTGGCAAATAAATTAGTAATGCCAGTATTAAGTTTAAAACATTTTTATTCATAATAGTTTATATCTTTTGAAAAAACCTTAATTAAATAGTTCTTACATACTCATCCATACCTTCATCAAAACTATATTGAACTTTGTAATTTAATAAGCTTTCAATTTTTGAAATATCTGCTAAAGAATTTCTAATATCTCCTTGTCTTGTACCCACATGAATTGGATTTATATCTGAAATAGTTTCTCCCTTATTAAGTAAGGCAGTTTTAATAGTACCAATCACACTATTTAATGTATAAGACGAACCACAAGCTACATTATAAGCCTCTCCAAAAGCATTACTATTTTTTATGGTTAAAGCCTGTTCATTCGCATGGATTACATTTTTAATGTATGTAAAGTCACGAGTTTGATTTCCGTCTCCATGTATCTCTGGGGAAATACGATTTTGAAAAAGTCCAATAAATTTAGGGATAGCTGCAGCATATGCACCATTTGGGTCTTGATTCTTACCGAACACGTTAAAGTATCTCAATCCAACAGTTTCCATTTGATAAATATCATGAAATATTTTACCATATAGTTCATTAGTTAATTTTGAGACAGCATAAGGTGACAATGGTTTTCCTAAATCATCTTCTTTTTTTGGAGACTTTTTCGAATCCCCATAAACAGATGAACTTGATGCATAAACAAATCGTATTACTCCATTTTCACGAGCTGCATTTAGCATATTTAAAAAACCTTGTGCATTTATTTCGTTAGTTGGAATCGGATTATTAATTGATCTAGGAACCGAACCTAAAGCAGCCTGATGAGATACCATATCCACACCTTTCGTTGCTTTTAAACAAGAATCATAATCACGAATATCTAATTCTAAAAATTCAAAATTCGAATCACTCAACAGATGTTCAATATTTAACCTATGTCCTGTTAATAGATTATCTAAACACCTTACTTTATAATTTTTACTTAAAAAGTAAGCACATAAATTGGAACCGATAAAACCGGCTCCACCTGTAATTAATATTGTTTTTAAATGGCTCAAAAAAGTTATTTTGCGTAATGAACAGCTCTTTTTTCTCTAATCACTGTCACTTTAACTTGGCCTGGATACGTCATTTCATTTTGAATTTTTTGAGAAATAATAAATGATAATTCATCCGCTCTTTGATCAGATACTTTTTCACTTTCAACCATAACTCTTAATTCCCTACCAGCTTGAATAGCAAATGATTTATTTACACCGTCAAAACCAACAGCTATATTTTCTAATTCTTTAATTCTTTTAATGTAAGATTCAGCAATTTCGCGTCTTGCTCCTGGCCTTGCCCCTGAAACAGCATCACAAACCTGAACAATTGGTGAAATTAATGTCGTCATTTCTATCTCATCATGATGAGCTCCAATCGCATTACAAACTTCCGGCTTTTCATTATACTTTTGAGCCAGTTTCATTCCCAATAAAGCATGTGGTAATTCTGGTTCGTCATCTGGTACCTTTCCGATATCATGTAGAAGTCCTGCTCTCTTAGCTAACTTCACATTCAATCCTAGTTCAGCAGCCATAGTAGCACATAGATTAGCAACTTCTCTACTATGTTGTAATAAATTCTGACCATAAGATGAACGGTATTTCATTCTACCAATCATTCTCATTAATTGAGGATGTAAACCATGAATACCTAAATCAACACAAGTTCTTTTTCCTGTTTCAATAATTTCTTCTTCTAATGATTTTTTTGTTTTTCTAACGACATCTTCAATTCTTGCAGGATGAATTCTACCATCCGATACTAGTTGATGTAATGATAAACGTGCAATTTCTCTTCTAATTGAATCAAAGCAAGATAAAATAATAGCCTCCGGAGTATCATCAACAATAATCTCAACCCCTGTTGCAGCTTCTAAAGCTCTAATATTACGTCCCTCTCTACCAATAATCCTACCTTTCATTTCATCAGATTCGATATTAAATACTGATACAGAATTTTCAATAGCTTGTTCTGTAGCTACTCTCTGAATAGATTGAACAACAATTTTTTTTGCTTCTCTATTTGCATTAATCTTAGCCTCTTCTACAATATCCTTAATTGTAGCCATTGCATCCGTTCTTGCTTCATCAATTAAAGCTTGCTTCACTTCCTTTTTAGCTTCTTCAGGTGACAATCCAGAAATTTTTGACAATTCATTTACTTGTTTCTGATGCAATTTTTCAATCTCTTGTCTTTTACCTGTAACAGCTGATTTCTCCTGGTTTAAATCAGTTTTAAGATTTTCAATATCTTTTTCCTTTCTTCCAAATTCACCAATCTTTTGATTTAACTGCTTTTCTTTACCTTTTAACTTATCCTCAACTGATTGAATTTTTTGTTCACGACTTCTAACTTTATTTTCGTGATCATTTTTAAGCTGTAAAAAACGTTCCTTTGCCTGAAGAATTTTATCTTTCTTTAAAGCTTCAGCCTCTACTTCAGCTTCTTTTAATATAGCGCTTGACCTTGCCTTTAACGCACTCTTTTGAAGAATAAATGCTATCACTGCTCCAGCAGCAACACCTATTAATATTCCAATAACAACACTTGTAATATCCATCTTTTTAAATACCTTTTGTAAAGGGTTTTTTTTAAAACAAGTGTTTAACCTTGCTCATTAATTTTACTCAAAATACGATTTAAGTCTTCATTAATAGATGAATCAAGAGATTTTGATTCTGTTTCAGGTGGGATTGGTTTTTGCAATGCAAGTTGTAATGCTGTCATTGCTAGTAAATCCTGCATATCTTTGACTGCATAACTACCCTGTAACTTTTTTATATTTGAATTTATCTTTTCAGCGGCAGCCAAAATCGCAGATTCCTCATCCTTTTTTATTGTTAAAGGATAAGTTCTACCAGCTATAATTACTTTTAAAGATATTTTTTCCATTCATCATCCATTAAGTAAAGAAATACACGAATCTATCTCATCTACTAATTCACTTATTCTTGATTTGTATTGCCCCACTTTATCTGAATTCGAATTTTGTAATTTCGTTTGCGCTTCTTCAAAACGCTCACTCAAAGCAGAATGTTCTACTTTAAAATTCTCATTCAAACGCTTCAACTCTAAAAGCTCAGTTTCTTGACGCTTAACTATACCATTTAAGCCTGCCACTTTTTTAATTAAAGTGTCAACCCCATGTTCTAGTTTATTAATCAATTGATTAGCTTCAGACATAATACATTTCAAAATTATTATAAACAAAAATACTAATACTAATCCCATTTTCAAAACTAATTCTCACTAATTATTAAAAACATTTTTTTAATAATAAACATCACCATAAGTTCAAGTATGATTTTAAGGCATTAATTTTGATAAAAATTAACTAAACATATAGCTAACTATGATAAAACTGACTCTTATTCTTTCTCTGATTACATCTTTCAGTTTAACAGCTCAAAATTATATAGCTAAATCAATTAATTACAATCAAAAACTAGCTGCTCCTATGAAAATAAATTTGGTGTTAGCTGGTAATTTTTGTGAAATGCGTTCAAATCATTTTCACACAGGCTTAGACATTAAAACAAACCATAAAGAAGGAGTTAAACTGTACGCTATTGAAGACGGATTTATTTCTAGAATAAGAGCATCTCCTTGGGGATATGGAAATGCAATATATATTCAACACACAAACGGATTGACAAGCTTATACGCTCACTGCCAAAAATTCACACCTAAAATAGATTCCTTAGTTTATGAAATTCAGAAAGCATATGAAAAATCTAGTATTGACAAAGATGTCTCAGTTTTAAAAATCCCAATTAAAAAAGGCCAATTTATCGGATACTCAGGAAATTCAGGAAGCTCATCAGCTCCACATTTACATTTTGAAATTAGAGAAACAAAAACTGAACATGCCATAAACCCTCTATTATTCAAATGTTATCAAAAATTAATTAAAGACACTACTCCTCCACAAATCAGAGGTGTAAAGTTCTACGCCATCACTAATCAAGGGTATATGATACCAGATGAATTTGTCTACTATCCAGTAATAAAAAAAGGAAACAAACTCATTATAAATGAAGGTAAACCTATTAACTTAGATGAATTACTAATTAAAGATTCAAAATTGGCATTAGGCATTTTGGCAGTTGATAAATTAAACGGAGCAGGAAATACTTGCGGAGTTTATAACACAACTTTAAAAAAGGATGGTAAACTTATACACGAACAAAAAACAGCGTATATGAATTTTGATCACAACAGGTTCATGAATTCTCACAAAGATTATACTGCATTTAAAAAACAAAGAAGACATATACATAAGCAATTCACTACCAACATTAACCCCTTACCTATTTACCCACTAAATAATGGGAAAATAAACTGGGACTCCAGAAGTGGAATTTACGAAATCACTGCATTAGATGTTCACGACAATTCACTAAAACTTGAATTTACGATTGAGAGAAAAAAAAATATTTATCAAGAAAATTATTTCAATCAAGTTTCAAAATACATTTACCCAGACACTGTTAATTTTATTTTAAAAGATAATTTTCAAGTACTCTTCGAAAGAGGCACTTTTTACGAGCCATTAGAAGTAATATTTTACCAAAAAGAAAAAGATAGCACATCAAACTTTATTGGCGACAGTTATAAATTTGCAGATAACGCCATTCCAGTTCAAACAAAATATGATATTAGAATCAAATGTCCTATACTACCTAACAACTACCCTAAAGATAAGCTAGCAATTATATATACTGATAATAGAAAAAGAATTAAATATGTAGGTGGAACCTATTTTGATGGTTGGGTAGAAGGAAAAGTCAAAGCTTTCGGTGTTTTTACGTTAATGGTAGACTCTATCCCTCCCATAATTATACCATTCGACTATAAAAGTACCAGACCAATCACAAAATACAATACCTTAGAATTAAAAATTACAGACAATTTATCGGGCGTTAAAAGCCATAAAGCATACATTAACAAAAAATGGGTCCTCATGTATTATAGTCGTAAAAAAGGACGTTATATAATCCCATTAAATGGCTACAGTAAACCACTTTTAATTAAAGGTAAAAACGTTATCAAAATTGTAGCCTTTGATCGAAAGAACAATAAATCAACTTTAGAAACTGAAGTTATTTATTAACACCGATAACATATTAAACAATAGAAATTGATTCAAAAACAATTGAAACAATGTCATAAAACAATTACTTGTTTTATATTTGCGTAAACTCAAAATTAAAAATGTTAAAAGAATTACTTAAAGAAGGCGGATTATATACTTTAGCCACTCTTTTAACTAAAGGAGTGAGCTTAATGTTAATCCCGTTTTATACCTCTTACTTTTCAACTGAAGATTACGGATTACTAGAGTATTTAGCCGTATTCGGTGGATTTATAAATGGCTTTTTCTCATTACAAATTTATCAAGGTTTAGCTAGATATGTAGCTGACAATTCTACAAGTATTGAAGACAAAAAAGCCTTTGCATCAACAGGGTTATATGCGACTATTGCAATGTTTAGTCTCTTTTCTTTAATAATTTTTTTCAATCGTCCATTTTACACAGAGAAACTTATTGGAGGTAATAATCAACACCTTTTAATCTTATTTACAATACAGTTATGCCTTAGTAATGTATTTCATTATTTAAACACATATATAAAGTATGATCGAAATGTAAAACTATTTGCGTTAATAAGTTTTGTTTATTCTTTGTTAAACATTATAATAATTATCTTTTTAGTTGCTGGTTTAAGTTTTGGTATTGAAAGTATATTTTATGCTTCCATGGTAACAAGTGCACTTTTTATTATTTTTCAAATTATAGTTTTAAGAAAAAAATTGACGTTGAAGTTTTCTAAAAATCATTTAAAAACGTTACTTAAATTCAGTCTTCCACTTGTTCCCGCTGTACTATCATTTACCATTATGGTATTTACGGATCGTTGGTTCATTAAAGAGTATTTAAATTTATCAGAGTTAGGTATCTATGGAGTAGGTTACAAGTTTAGTAGTGTTGTGGTCATTATTGCTACAGCCTTTTCAATGGCACTTAGCCCTATTATATATAATAGATATAAAGATGAAAATGTTCAGAAAGACATATCAAGGATATTCAATTTATTTATCGGAGTAGGAATGTTTTTTATCTTTTTGATCAGTATATTTTCTAAAGAAACAATTGAAATATTTACTGACAGTAAATTTCATGACGCACAATATTTAATGCCTATTTTTTACTTTACAGTAGGTATATCCTTATTAACTATGTTTTCTTTAGGATTACAAATTCAAAAAAAAACAAAAACTATAGCAATAATAGCATTAATTGGTGCAGTTTTGAATTTAGTATTAAATATAGTACTAGTTCCGAAAAACGGAGTGTATGGTGCGGCAACAGCTACATTTATCGCAGTAGGAACCCATAGTATTACAACATTCTATTTATCCCAAAAAGAGTTTCCTTATAAAAATAAAATAAAATATTTTTTTCTCATAATCATAGTGAACGCACTAATAATATATCTATTCAGTTATAAATTTGAATTACATTGGATTTATAAAATAGGAATTTCTTTAGTATATTGTCTAATATTAAGTTTTGTTTATAAAAATGAACTGGATAATTTATGGTTAAAGGTTAGAAGAAAGAAGTAGGTATGAATAAAATTCAAGTAATAGATATTAAAAAAATATTGGATGATAGAGGTAATCTGTCCGTTATTGAATCCAATTCCGATATACCCTTTGAAATAAAGAGGACTTATTGGATTTATGATGTACCTGGAGGTGAAGTGAGAGGAGGTCATGCTTTCATAGAGCAAAAAGAACTTATCATTGCACTATCAGGAAGTTTTGATGTATATTTGAATGATGGTAATGAAGAAGTTACTTATTCTTTAAATAGAGCTTACAAAGGACTGTATGTCCCAAATAATGTATGGCGACAAATGAGAAACTTCTCTACTAACTCAGTAGCTTTAGTCTTATCTAGTACAGATTTTTCAGAAACAGATTATATCTATGATATTAATGAATTTTTAAAATTAAAAAATGATTAAATCTACAATTTTTGATTGTAAACTAATTGAGTTACCTACAATAAAAAACAGATCTGGTAACATTACACCTATTCATAATAATATAGAGATACCATTCAAAATTAAAAGAGTTTTTTATCTGTATGATATCCCTGGCGGTGAATCTAGAGGTGCCCATTCACATTATAAATGTGCCCAATTTCTAGTTGCCATTTCTGGAGCATTTGATGTCCATTTAAATGATGGGGTAAATACAAAAATCATACACTTAAATCGAGCTTCTTCTGGTGTCTACATTCAGCCTGGTATTTGGGCATCAGAAATTAATTTCTCATCAGGAAGTGTTTGTTTAGTACTCGCTTCTCACTTATTTGAAGAGTCCGACTACATTAGAGACTATTCCACATATAAAAAATATAAAAACGTATAATGATAAAATTTTTAGACTTAAAAAAAATAAATTCAAAATACGAAACTGAGTTAAAAAAAAGCTATGAGCGTTTAATTGATTCAGGCTGGTACATTCTAGGAAGCGAAACTCAAAAATTTGAAGTAAATTTTGCTAAATATTGTGGAACAAAATATTGCATTGGTGTATCAAATGGTTTAGACGCCTTAATTTTAATATTAAAAGGCTATTTACAATTAGGTAAGTTAAAAACTGGAGATGAAATAATAGTACCTGCAAATACTTATATAGCCACTATTTTAGCCATAACAAATCAAGGTTTAATACCTATTTTAGTTGAACCAAATCTAGAGTCATATAATATTGAAATTAATGAAGTAAAAAAGAAAATATCTCCAAGAACCAAAGGTATTATGTGTGTCCATTTATATGGATTACTATGTAATATGAAAGAGATTAATACATTAGCACAAAAGAACAATTTATTAGTATTTGAGGATTGTGCTCAAGCACACGGCGCAGAATTGAACGGTCGTAAAGCTGGTGCACTTTCAGATGCAGCAGGTTTTAGTTTCTATCCAGGTAAAAACCTTGGTGCATTTGGTGATGCCGGTGCAATCACTACAAATGATAAGGAACTTAACTTAGTTCTAAGAAGTTTACGAAACTACGGCTCAAAAGAAAAGTATTATAATGAAATTCAAGGTGGTAATAATAGACTTGATGAAATTCAAGCTGGTTTTTTAAATGTCAAACTCCCTTTCTTAGACATAGAAAATAATAAAAGAATAACCATTGCTAAACGTTATTTCAAGGAAATTAACAACCCCTTAATTACACTACCAAAAATTGGTAACGATAAATCTAGTGTACACCATTTGTTTACGCTACGAACTAATAACAGATTGCGTTTTCAAGAATACTTAGAAATTAAGGGAATACAAACAATGATTCATTATCCATTACCACCTCACAAGCAAGATGCCTATAAAGAATGGAATAATATGAATTTACCCATTACTGAAAAAATTCATAATGAAATTATATCAATACCATTAAACATTGTATTAACAGATCAAGAAATCACACATATTATTACAACCATTAATAAATACACTACATGATTCATAAATTAAGTGATGTTCAGTCTAAAAGAATAGGAGAAAATACTAAAGTTTGGCAATTTTGCGTAATCTTAGAAGGTGCTGAAATTGGCAAGAACTGTAATATCAACTGTAATGTTTTTATTGAAAATGAAGTAATTATAGGAAATAATTGCACAATAAAGTCTGGAGTACAAATTTGGGACGGAATAACAATCGAAAACAATGTATTTATTGGTCCAAATGTTACGTTCACAAATGATATTTACCCAAGATCTAAAGATTACTCTAAAGCTTTCTGTAAAACAACAGTACAACACAATGCTTCAATTGGCGCCAATTCAACTATTCTTCCAAACGTAACTATTGGTGAATTTGTAATAGTTGGTGCAGGTACTTTAGTTAATAAAAACTTACCAAAAAACACAATTTGGATTGGGAATCCTGCAAAAATGATTGGTTACATTACTAACTTTAATGAAAAATTAGATTTGAATTTAATATCTGTTATTAGAGGTATTCAATTTAAATGGAAAAACAATCAACTCGTTGAAGCCCTTTAAATAAACTTAAATAAGTGGAAATCTACAAAATCGTTTAAAATGAAATTAACAATAATCATTATTTGCTATAACCACGAACAATTTATTGAAGAGTGTTTAAAAAGCGTTTTTAATCAAAAAGTTAATTTCCAAATTGAATTCATTATTGCTGATGACGTTTCAACTGATAAGTCAAGAGAAATAATTTCTAAATTTATTATTAATTACTCGGACCGTAAAATAAACGTATTATTTAGAGATAAAAACTTAGGATTATCTCAAAACTACTTTACAGCTGTAGACCAAGCTAATGGGGAATATATAGCAACTATTTCAGGTGACGACTATTGGATTGATACTGAAAAAATTCAGAAACAAGTAGACTTTTTAGAAAATAATAAAACGTTTTCTGTTTGCTGTACACATTTTAAATACTTTAATAGTTTGAAAAATGAATTTATCGAAACAATTCTACCAGTAAAACATATATACTCACATGCTGACATTGTAAAATCTGTACCTGTTGTGGCCGGTACTGCCATGTTTAGAGTTAGCATGCTTAAACTACCTTTAAAAGCAAGAAGACTTAGCGTAGAAGATTGGCCAATGTGGTGGTTTTTATCCTTAAAAGGACCAATAAAATTCATACCGGATATTACATTAGTTTATCGTAAACATCATAATAACTATTATGAGTCAAGAACATGGACAGCACAAAGAAAGTTATTATTAAAACTAAAATATGATTTAAACAATCTAACTAACTCAATTACACCCATCACTTACTTAAATCAAGAAAAAAGTAAATTTATTGACGTGTTAATATCAAATTTAAATAAAGATGAAAAATTAGAAACTCTAACTATTTACTGTGAATTATGTCAATATAAAAACAAATATTTACTGAAGATGTTGAGAATTCTACCTAATTTCTTATTTATTATTCTATTTAAAATAAGCTACCGTATCACTTTCTCAAAAATTAACGAATTAAATGCTAAATAAACTATTTAAAGAAGGAGGACTATACACTCTTGCCAGTTTTTTAACTAAAGGAATAAGTTTAATTTTAATACCGTTTTATACAAATTACTTTTCTACAGCTGACTATGGCGTAATAAGCATGTTAGGTTTATTTGGTGCTTTTAGTGGGGCTATTGTTTCTCTTCAAGTTTTCAGAGGAATGGCGAGAATTATTGCAGAAGAAAACACAAGTAAATATGAACAAAAAGTAATAGGTTCAACTACTTTTTATTTTACATGTATTCTTTTCATAACCTTTGCAGTCATAGGTTATACGAAGAGATCTTTTTTTATAGACATTTTATCTTCAGACGTTCGAATTGAAGAACAAACCTATTTATTAGCCCTTACTGTTATTTGTGTTAATTTCCTATTTCACACCTTAGGAGTGCAGCTAAAATTTTTAAGAAAAGTTAAACAATTTGCATTAATTTCATTTTTACATTCAATTTTTAATATCATACTAATTATCTTTTTTGCCTTAAAACTCGATTTAGGAATAAATAGCATATATATAGCCTCTTTAGTTATTTCACCAATAATTATTTTAACTCAGTTAATAATTCTAAAAAATTACATTGGATTACATTTTGATTTTAAAAGGCTAAAACAAATGTTAAAATTTAGTTTACCATTAATTCCAACTGGAATCATATATCTATTACTTAATTTCACAGATAGACTGTTTATAAAGGAAATGTTATCCATGTCAGATGTTGGAATTTATGACTTAGCTTTTAAATTTTCAGCCATTATATCAATAGTCCTTTACGAGTTTCAATCAGCACTAGCCCCTGTTTTATATCAAAATCATAAAAAACTAAAAACAAAAGTAGAATTAGTAAAAATATTCAATGCCTTTTTTGGTTTAGGGTCATTAGGAGTGTTAATTTTATCACTGTTTTCATCCGAAACACTTTTAGTATTCACAAACTCTGCTTATTATGACGCTAAGGATTTAATGCCTATATTTTATTTAACAGTTTTGGTTTCTGGATTAGGTATGTTCTCCCCAGGCATTTTTATCAAAAACAAAACAAAAATCACACCATATATAGTTGCGATTTCTGCTGTCATAAACTTGAGTATTAATTATGTGATGATTAAAAATTTCGGCTTATTAGGTGCTGCTCTATCAACCTTTATAAGTATGTTAATAAATAACGTTATACTATTTATTATTTCTCAACGATATTATAAAGTACCCTTAAGATTAAAATTAATTTACAAAATGTTAGCCTATTTAACTATATCGATAATAGTTGGTTCATATATAATCTATTCGTTTAAACTTCATTTAGCAATTTTTATTACAATAAAAGTTTGTTTCATTTTAATATATGCATTCGCATTATACAAAAATAAATTACTAAATATAAAGCAATTTCTTAAAAAAGATTTATGACTCTAATCTTTCAAAAACATGTTAATGTTAACATAAATTGATTAATTTTACCTACAACAGATTAACAACAATATTAAAATAAGTGGTAAAAGTAAAAAACTTCAAAAAACAAAATAAACTTGCATAAAGAATAAAAACATGAGTGAATTAATAACCATAATAACACCAGTTTATAATGTTGAAAAATTCATTACTGAAACTATTGAATCAGTTTTAAAACAGACCTATTCAAATTGGGAATTAATTTTAGTGGATGATGGATCAACAGATAAATCTTCAGAGATTTGCAAGCAATATCAAACAAAAGACAATAGAATTAAATACATTTACAAAAAAAATGCTGGACAAGCGGCAGCAAGAAACCTAGGTATAAAAAAGGCAAAAGGTAAATACATTACGTTTTTAGATTCAGATGACTTTTATACTAAATATAAATTAGCAGAACACTTTATTGATATTAAAGAGAACCCAGCAGATTTCTATTATGGTGCAGGCTATATGTTATTTGAAAATAGAACAGAAAACAAAACAGAAATCTACAATTGGTTTTATGGAAAATATTCTGGAATCGAATTTTTTAAAATTTTATATCACTCTTGCGCTGTTAATATTAATTCTGTTTGTGTAAAAAAAGAAATATTTGAATCCATAGGATACTTTGACGAATTATCCGAACTGAGAGGAACTGAAGACTGGGATCTGTGGTTGAGAATTGCTTTAAATGTAAGGTCAATTTATGGTAATCCAACTCCAAATGTGTATTACCGCATTCATGATAATGGCATACATTTTCAACGTGCAAATATGTTAATTGGAAAATGGAAAATTTATGAAAAACATGAATCTAACAAAATAATTCATCCATTAGTAAGAAAAAGAGAATACCGATATATTTTTAGGGAATTAATGAACAGTTTATTAAAAGAAAATAGAGAGAATGAAATTAAAAATATATTAAAAATATATTTAAAAAAAGACCCTGTAAGCTTTGTTGCCTTAAAGCAAAAATTATTAATTCACCTTTTACCAATTAAAGTCTTTATGTGGGTAAGTAACAATCTTATCTACAGAGTTGGATATAGAATAGAAAATGTAAATTACAAACTGTTTATAAATGAATAACTTAAGAGTATTACATATCGTTCCTTGGTTCCCAAACCCTAAAAACAACATTGAGGGTGTATTTATTCTTGAACATTTAAAAGAATTAAATAAGTACTGTGAAAACAAGGTATTACATATTCAATTTGGTGATTCCAATAATGAAACCGATAGAATATCGAATTTAGAAGTGAATAGAGTAACTTTAAAGCCTACGTTAAATAAGTGGTTATTTAAGGAAAAAAAAGCAACCCACTTTATTACTAAATACTTAACTGAAAAACAAGATAACTATGACGTGGTTAATTTTCACATTACCTACCCTAATGCAATAAACATTACAAAGTTAGTTTCTAAATTTTCAACATTAAAATTTTGCATGATGGAACATTGGTCTGCATATCATACTCAGTTTAATTTACCAAAAGGAAATAAAGGTCGGAAAAGAATAGAAAATATATTTAATAATAACATCCCACTATTTACAGTTTCAAATGCTTTGGGTGAAGACATTAAACAATTTATTGGTAATGCCAAAAAACCGTTCAAAGTTATTCCAAATTGTATTGATGAAACAGAATTTAATTATAAAGAAAAAACGAATTCAAATGACTTTATATTTACTTCAATAAATAATTGGAGTCCAATGAAGAACCCTTTTGTAATAATAAATGCATATGCTATACTTAAAAAAAAATATAACAACTTAAAATTAGTGTTAGCTGGAGATGGCACCCTAATTCCACAAATGAAAAATCTGGTAATAGAGTTAAACCTATCCAGTTCAGTACAATTTTTAGGACGAATTCAAAAAAGTGAAGTTGTAAACATATTACATAATTCAAATATATACTGTCAATCTTCAAATTACGAAACCTTTTCTTCAATTTGTTTGGAAGCTTTAGCAACCGGAACACCTGTTCTAGCGACTAACATAGGTGGAATGAAAGATTTTGTAAACAAAAACAATGGTAGTTTAGTAAATACATTAGAAATAAAGGACTGGGTAAATGACATGGAGCAAAGCTACTTGAATTATGATCGCTTCAATAGAAAAAAAATATCTACCCACTGCATTTCCAAATTTAACTGCAAAACAATCGGTGAATTGTATTATTCAGAATTAATAAATATAGTAAATGACAAATAAAACAATCCTTATAATTTCACCAGAAGCATGGGGTACAAATTTTGTATCCAAACACCATTATTCAAATTACTTGTCTAAACAAAATACGGTTTATTTTTTAAATCCGGTACATAGTTCTAGAATTAATCCATTTGGAAAAACACATTTAGAAATTAAACAGATTAAAAACAATTTAGTTCAAATCAATTATCATAATCTATTACCACGACTAAATAGGTTCCCAAAATTTATTCAAAACTACATTTTTAAAAAACAAGCCAAACAAATACAAAAAGCTTTAAACATAAGTAAATTTGATATAGTATGGAGTTTTGACCCTTTTAGATTTTGGAATCAAAAGAATTGGCAAGCAGACAAAACAATATATTTTACTGTAGATTTACATCACAACACTAATTTTGAAGAAAACATTATAAAAACATCTACATTAACAATATCAATATCAGACCATATACCATCAAAAAAAATTACAACAAAATATAACATTCTAACAATAAATCATGGGTTTGACAATTCAAACACAACTAATTTAAAAGATGTTACGATACCTGGAAACAATAAAATAAAAGCCGTTTATGTAGGTAATATTTCAAGTTTCTTAGAAAATGACAGAATGAATTTTTTGGCCAAAACTAATTCAAATGTAGATTTTATATTAATTGGCCCAACTTCAAGTTCAAATTTATCAACTGGACAAGCTCAAGAAACTATTCACTTTAACAACACTAACATATATTGTATCGGTGAAATAAAAGCAAATTTAATTGACTCTTACTTAATAAAATGCAATGTAAATTTACTAATGGCCAAAAGTAAAAAAGGAATAAAAAATGTTAATTCACATAAATTAATGCATTATTTTAACTCTGGAAATATTACAGTATCTGATTGGTTACTTGATTATGAGCAAAATAATATTCTAAACATGGTAAAAACTCCAAAAGAGTTTAGAGAAGAACTATCAATAATAATTAATAACTTAGAATTTTACAATTCAATAGAAAAAAAAGAAAACAGAAAACAATTCGCTATTGCTAATTCTTATGATAAAAAAATAGAAGAAATATCAAAACTATTATATTCAAATTAAATGCCATTTTTTTCAATAGTCATACCAACCTATAACAGAGCCGAAATAATTGGTAAAACTATTCAATCTGTAATTAATCAACAATTCAAAGACTGGGAACTAATTATAATTGATGATGGTGGAACGGATAACACCAAAAAAATAATTACTGATTTTAATGATACTAGAATAAAGTATTACTGGAAAGATAATGGCGAAAGAGGCGCAGCAAGAAACTTCGGCGTAAAAAAGGCTAGGGGTAATTATGTGTTTTTTTTAGATTCTGATGATTTAATCTATGTGAACCATTTAGCACATGCTGAAGAAAAACTTCAATATCTAGATAATCCAGCCTTTTTTCATAGTAGATATGAAGAAGTTTTCCCAAACAAAACAGTCCAAGTAGAAAAATTAAATCAAAAGACAATTTGGCAAACTATACAAAAACAAAACAAAATAGGTTGTCCATTTTTTTTACGAAAAGACATTGCTTTACGATTTCCATTTTCTGAAAATAGGAATTTAAAAATTGGAGAAGATTGGCTGGTTATTTTGAAACTGGGGAATGAATTTAAACTAAATATTTCTAACAAAATCACAATGGGTGTTATTCAACATGCTACTCGTAGTATGAACATATTAAATTATAAAGATGTTTTACTCTCAAAAAACTTAATAATAGAAGAACTAAACACACATAATTCAATCAATTTAAAAAAAACAATTGTAAATGTAGACTATGAGCTAACATCATTAGCAGCTTTATCCGCAGCATTAAATAATGAAAAGTGGGTAAGTTTAAAAATAGTAGTAAAACTCTTTTTAAACTATCCAATTAAAATTTGTAAACAAAGGCGTACATTAGCAATACTTAAGCATTTAATTTCACTCAAACATTAACATATTCATAATACTAAAACGTATCAAAAAAAAGTTTATTCAAACCTTATAAGAAATACTTTTATAATTGTAACTTAGCGGTTACAATTATATAAATTGTATCCAATGAAAAAAGTAATTCAATCTTTATATTCTGGTCTTGGAGGGCACGCCTCAGTCGTATTTTCCTTATTAGATACTGAGTTTATTAATGACTATGAAAATGTTCTAGTCTTTTTTGGAGTTGAAGAAATTCTTGAAAGTCATAAAAAAAAATCTCTTGATTTAGATATTAAATATTATTCATTAATAAAGAAATCAAAACGATACCTCAAACCATTTATTAGTTTCAAAAAGATACTTAATAACGAAAATCCAGATGTAATTATAATTCATGGTAGTGAATTAATTTTTCCCGCCATTTGGTATTGTAAAGACAAAAAAACAAAAGTTATATACGTTGAACATGAGCCTAATCATACAAAAACAATTTTAGAGAGATTACAAACGTCATACTCATTAAAACATGCAGACAAAGTTGTTTGTTTAAATGAAATCTATAAATCTCAACTACTAAGCCAATCAAATTCAAAAGCTACGGTTAAAGTAATTCCTAATGGTATCGATATTGAAAGGTTCTTGCCAACAAGAAAAAAAACACACATCAAAAACATTGGTATGGCTGCAAGATTGACAAACACAAAAGATCACAAAAACTTAATCTACGCCTTTAGCTTATTACTTAAATCCAATCCTGATTGCCTACTAAAAATAGCAGGAACAGGTGATTTAGAAGACAAACTTAAAAATTACGCATCAGAATTAAACATTGCTAATTCTGTTCAATTTTTAGGATTGTTAAACGAAAATGAAATGATTGGGTTTTATCAAAACTTAGATCTATACGTACATGCCACTTATAGCGAAACACTAAGTACATCAATCATACAAGCCATGTCCTGCGCTTTAATTGTTATCACTTCAGATATTGAAAATAACCGAGCATTAATTGAAAATAGCAAAGATGGTTTATTATATGAAGACGGAAATTCTGATAGTTTGTATTCTATTATGGTTAAAATCGTTAACTCATATGATAAATATAATCACATTGAGGAAAAAGCAAGAAATAAAATAGAACAGTACTACTCAAACAAAACGATGGCTAAAGGGTATAAACAACTTATAGAACAATAGAAAATGAACATTGGAAGGGAAATAATAAAGAAAATAGTGTATACTTTTTTTGGTAAAAAAAACTATCAAAAGGCATATATAAAAGGTAAAATAAAGGATATAAAAAATGGCGTATTAGATGAAAAAGAAAGTACGTTCTTATCTCATTTCATTAATGATTACTCAACAGTTCTAGATATTGGTGCTAATTATGGACATTACTCGGTAGATATGTCAAAATTATGTAGTAAAGGCAAAATATACTCTTTTGAACCAGTTCCGTTCACATTTCAAGTCCTTTCAAAAATTCTTAACCATTTTAATCTGAATGATATTGAACTATTTAATTCGGCAGTTAGTAACCAAAAAGGGTCTGTTAAAATGACCGTCCCCGTTTTAGATTTTGGAGCACCTAACACCGGCGTAGCTTATATTGGCGATAATACTTCTGAAAAATATTTAACTGTTGATGTGGAAACTTTAAAAATTGATGACTTAAAAATAGAAGGAAAACTAGATTTTATAAAAATTGATATTGAAGGCCATGAGCCGTCTGCCTTTATTGGAATGAAAGCAACATTAAAAAAACACAAACCAGTAATTTTAATTGAATTTTCGTTTTCTTGCTTAAGAAGAGCTGGTCTAAACCCCAATGAGTTTTCTGATGAAATAAAAAATAACTATGGTTATACATTTACCAATATTCATGGAAAAAACTTACAAGTAGTAAAAGATCAATACCCTTCAGATGGATACTACTTTCTAATTCCTAATGAAAAATTAGACGATTTTAAAACAATACTTAAGTAATGAAAATACTTTTTGATGCACGTGTTCATTTAAACTACTTTAGCGGAATTAGTCGCTATATTATTTGTTTATTGGATGCCTATTTAAATCTCTTCCCTAATGATACAGTTACTGTTTTATTAAATCCGACAATAAAAAAAGACAATAGTATTTACACAGTTTTAGCTCATTATAAAAATGTAACATTTAAAGTAGTCAATACCGGTCATATGGGACCAAAAAACTACATAATGATGGGAAGTATTATAAAAAAAATTAAACCTGACGTTTACCACTACCCGCACATTGATACCCCAATATTTACTGGTAAAATTCCAATTGTATCTACCATCCATGATGTAAACTCAAATAATAGGGTAAAGAAGTATGAAGACAAATTCAAATTAAAATCTTTATATTTCAAAACAGCACTTAAACTGACAATAAAATATTCAGCAAAAATTATTTTTGTGTCTGATACTGTAAAAAATGAAGTAATAGAAGACTTAAAAATAAATCAAGAGACATCAAAAAAATTCATTCGCATTCATAATGGACTCGAAGACGATTTTAATAATATTCCAAATAACCAAAAAGAAAACATTCTATCTAGTTTCAATATAACTAGCCCTTATCTTTTATTTGTTGGTCAAATACGAGAACATAAAAACATTCGTAGAGTAGTTGAAGCCTACAAATTATATAACAAAGCCATCCCAACCCATCAATTAGTTATTGTCGGACATAATTACCTAAAACTAAAATGGCAAAAAGAGTCAATTTCTCATATAGAAAAAGCAACCAACACCGAATTAAAGGCATTATATGCTGGTTCTTCAGCTCTACTTTTCCCTTCATTATTTGAAGGATTCGGCTTTCCCATAATTGAAGCCTTTTCATTTGGTAAACAAGTGGTAACGACCAACTATGGTGCTACTAAAGAGATAGCAGGAAACAACGCTATTTTAGTTGATCCACTTTCTGTAGAAAGTATCGCGAACGGGATTAAAACCGCAGTAATTCAGGATAATAATGAAAACGAAAAAATCCAATTTTCAAAATCATTTTCATGGAAAGAAAATGCCAAGCAACTACGTGAAATATATTTAAGTGTTCAATAATGAAAGGCGCATTATGCATATCATTAGATTTTGAAAAATTTTGGGGCATTCATGATGTAGCAAATCTCAAAGACTATGAACAAGATTTAATTAAAATAAATAAAATCGTAAGCAGACTATTAACGCTCTTCACAAAACATGATATTCATTGTACCTGGGCAGTAGTTGGTTTACTAAACTTTAATAATCTAAAAGAACTAGAAGCCTATTGTAAAACAATAACAATTAATTACACCCACTCTGCCTATTCACCATTCCCTTTAAATAGTCATAATTTAAAAAAAGTAAACCAAAATTCTTTTCTTGCAAAACAAGAAATAGAAAAAATAAAGAATACTTCAAACCAAGAAATTGCAAGTCATACGTTTAGTCATTTATATAGTTTAGAGAAAGGGCTCACAAAAAAGGACTTTCAAAATGATATAAATAACTTTCAATCAGTTATAGGAGAAGTCAACACGATTGTTTTTCCAAGAAATCAAATCAATCAAAACTATCTTAATTTATTATCAAAAAATAAAACAATATCATATAGAGGAAATCAAGAGAACAAATTCTGGAAGAATTCAGAATTTAAAACTGAAAGTGTTTTCAAAAAAATAGGACGCGTAGTAGACGCTTACATTAAAATATCGCAAGACAATTTAATAAGTTGGGAAAGCTTAAAACAAAATAACTCAATTAATATTCCTGCTAGTCGTTTTTTAAGACCGGTTCAGTTTAATAATACTATTGAAAATATAAAGATTAAGAGAATTAAAAAACAAATGATGAGCGCCGCAAAAAAGAATAAAATATACCATTTATGGTGGCATCCACATAATTTCAGTAAAAACACAGAAGAAAACTTCATTCAATTAGAGAATTTATTGAACTATTATACTAAACTGAAACAAGAATATCAATTCCAATCCTTAAACATGGACGAAATTTCTAGAACAATTGACTAAAAAAAACATACTCATATTAGCTACTGAAGGACTGACAACTAATTTATTATACAATCAATTAGCGCAACACTTTAATATTCAAGATGTAATCATTGAAGATAAAATTTCAGCTAAAATAATTTTAAAAAGTAGAATAAAAACTTTAGGACTACCAAAAGTTATAGGACAAGTTATATTCATGCTCACTATTCCAAAAATGTTAAATATTTTATCAAAAAAAAGAGTTAAACAAATAATTCAGGAAACGAATCAAGATGATAACAATATTCCTATTAATAAAATAACAAGAGTAACTTCAGTTAATAATAAAGAAATAGCAAAAATGATAAATGACAGATTACCCGAATTAATTTTCGTGAATGGAACTAGAATTATTTCTAAAAAAATAATAAAAAGCACTAACGCTCCATTGATCAACATTCATGTAGGTATAACACCTAAATACAGAGGAGTACATGGAGGATATTGGGCATTGTATAATAATGATTTAGCTAATTTTGGAACAACAGTACACTATATTGATTCAGGAGTTGATACAGGAGATATTATAATACAAAAATCTATAAAAATTACAAAAAAAGATAATTTTGTAACCTATCCTATAATTCAATATTGTTTAGGATTAGAAATACTAAAAAAGAAAATTGTAAAGTCTAATTTTGATAATATCGAATTAAAAAAGCCTAATATGTCTGAAAGTAAACTCTATTATCACCCGACATTCCTTCAATACGCTTATAAACGTATTCTACAAAACATTAAGTGATTTCTTTCTGCTTAACATATACGTAAGCAAGTAAAAATGTAAACAAAGACATAACTGGCATTTTATATCGACCTAGTGCTCCAAAATTGTAAGAAGTAAAACCTACGGCGAATCCAAATATTAAAACAAAAATAATCAACGACTTTAATAAAATTGTGTCTTTCAGAATCTTAAAAGGATTAAGCCTAGTTTTAATTAGGACATAAATAAACAAAGAAAATAACATTAAACTTTCAAGCGCACCTAATATAACAACTATACTTTTAGCTTCCCAAACATATGGTCTAAAAAAAGTAACATTCAATGCTGCAGGTATTTTTTTTAAAGCTCCAGTAATACTATATTCAACATCTCCTAAATTATAAGCAGACCCCCCTAAACTTGTATGCCAAGAGTGAAACCCCTTAACTTTACCTTCAATTTTATTAGCATTATATTTTTCGCTAGTTTCACTTAATCCTTTCAAACTAAAAAAACCAATAATAATAAAAGCAGTTAAAATAATTGGAGTACTAATAACACGTAAAAACTGTGATTGAATAGTAGATTTATATTTAAAATATAACGTAAGTAATACGGCTGGTAAGAATGCAATAATAATATAAGATTTTAAAATAAAGGTAATAAAAAACCAAAATAGAATACCAAATAAATACACAACCTTAAAATCACCTTTTACAACTCCAAAATAAAGTACATAAATCAAATAGTTAATTCCGGCTAATGTTAAAGTATCTTTCATTAAACCACTACCCCAAAAAATCATAGAAGGAATTAAAAAAGAAGCATAAAACGCATAATTCTTTTGTTTTGGTAAAATATCAGAAAACACTTTAAATAATTTCCATCCCCCAAAAAAAGAAATAAAACTCATTACTAAATTTATAGTTATATAAGATTTAAAGGTAATAATAGAGAATGGTACAATTAGCTTTATCATAAACCATTCTTCTGGCGAATTAGAATAAGCTAATGAATCTGTATATTGTCGTAAATGTCCTTCGTGGTTATTTGAACTTTCAGAAAACAATAAATCAATATAGTCAGAAGGTGAACTGAAAAAAGCATTACCAAAAACAACTGCTCCTTTATAATACTCAAAAGAATCACCAAAACCATAATAATAAACGAATACCAATGAAAAAAACATCCCCCCAAAAGCTTTAATCGCAAAACCTTTCAAAAACCATTTATATATAGAATCATCAAACTTAGAGTGACGATAAAACCATAGAACAGTAAATAGCATCATAAAGTATAATGCCCATATTATCCAATCAAACCAAGTAATCATTCGTGGTGATAAGGTTCATTATTCAAAATAGTAAATGCACGATAAATTTGTTCCGTAAACAGCATACGTATCATCTGATGGCTAAACGTCATTTTAGAAAGGGCAATCTTTTCATTAGCTGCTCTATATACTTCATCAGAGAAACCATACGCACCTCCAATTAAAAATATAATGTTTTTATACCCTCTGTTCATTTTATCTTGTATCCAATCAGAAAATTTCATTGAAGTGTATTCTTTTCCTTTTTCGTCTAACAATACAATTAAACTATGTGCTTCAACTTTAGCCAATAGCAACTTACCTTCCTTTTCTTTAATTTGTTTAAATGTCAATTTCTTTGCATTCCTTAAATCAGGTATTTCAATTTTTTCAATTGCAACATACTTTTTAATACGCTTAAAATATTCGTTCTCCCCATCAACCAAAAATGATTTATGAGTTTTTCCTATCGCAACAATTTTTATCTTCATTCTTCAAATTAATAATTATAAAACTTGGTTATGTTCATGTAGGTATATAAAAACTATAAATATTACCTAAACTCAATTAATTATAAAATCGCAATTAATACATTAACATGTTACGAATATACTTCAAATTAAGCAATTCTCTAATACCGAATGTTACTATTCAAGTCATAAGACTATATTAACACAAAACATAGTTCATGTTTCAAATCAATTGATGATTATAACTCGTTATTAAGTATAATATATTTAAAACGAATAGAAGTAATGATATTTTTTCAATTTAATTCATTAAATTATATATACTCAAAATCATATGACAC
>Ga0256845_1000186_pt1 | contig 57380 bp, 52 predicted proteins | sample RiftiametaG_FD_189101 | JGI IMG/M metagenome (GOLD analysis project Ga0256845, IMG submission 189101) | Tube worm associated microbial communities from hydrothermal vent at the East Pacific Rise, Pacific Ocean - Riftia | ecosystem: Host-associated > Annelida > Integument > Unclassified ...
CGAATCTTCGAGAGGGCCGAGTGACACGGAGGATTCTTGGTGAGCGGAATCCCGAGAAACATCCGCAAGCTGAAGGAGTCGGAGATGCGCCAAGCAATGCCTCGTTCACTGTCGATGCCCTCGAAGTCGCCAATCAGCAAACATCGAAAGTAGACTCCAGGCGGAAGGCTCGGACGACCGTTCTTCTCCGCGTAGAACTTCGCGCACAACTCTTCGACATGAGAGTCGAATTTCGCCGCTCGTAGAATCTTCTCCAAGACCTCGTAGAACGGGTGTCCCGCAGCCGCTCGCAGGTCGTGATGCGTGATGAACAGGCTATCCTGCTCGCCGTCCTTGGTCCCCATCGCCATTTCGCCATACTATACGACGTGGCCGGTTTTCGCGATCATGCGCTGGTGGACGAGGTGCGACGCGAAATCCGACTTTGTCCACGGCCTGCTAGCCCGCCTCGGGACTCCCCGAACGAATGATTTGCTGCGCCTCGGCCAACGCAGCATCGTAGCAGCCGCGAAAGCTCAACAGGGCCATCTCCAAACCTGAAAGATCGCCACCACGCCCGAGGACCTCAAGGGCGGCGCAACTCGCCGAAAGCTCTTTTGCGCCAAGATTTGCGCTTGCGGACTTTAGCGCATGTGCAGAGCGCTCAACTCCCTTCGCATCCCCTTGGTTCGCGGCATCTTCGATTTGTTTGTGTCGCTCGGGAGCATCCTCGACAAACAACGACATCAATTCAACGACAAGATCCGGCTCGCCCTCGTCTTGGAGTTCTCGAAGACCACCCAACACTTCAGTGTCAAAAACAGAAGCTAGATTCATGTCGTTCATCGTATCTTCACTTTCCGAAGGTTCGGATTAGGCGGCCTTCATCGACGAACCCGAACCGCGCAACAGCGAGACTGTCGTGGTGAAAAATCGGTCGCTCAGGTTTGTCACGGGTACATCTGGAATTTCAAACTCAACCGACACGGTTTGGATACCGCGGGAGTACATGACGCTGTAGCTGCTTCCCGCGATCAAGCTCGGAAGCGATATTTGACTCACTCCGTACTCCGTGTCGAGCAGGGACTCTTTTATGCAACCGGCGACCATATTGCCGAGTTCCATAATCCCATCGATGTTCTCTTCGGTGATATGACTCTGGACCTCGTCGATCAAGCACCCCGAGATGTAGAGCATGCCCTTCTCGGACATGTTTACGGTCATGCTTCCGCTGCTGGTTCCCACCAGGCCCACGATCACGGCAAGATCATGGCGCGCCGAGAAAAACCGGGAGCATCCGACGGGGCGAGGTGAAAGTCCGGTCATCGAAAATCCAGCTTGCGTCCCAGAAATAATTGTTTCGAGTAGGGTCTCATCGAGATCGAGCTTATGCATGGTCATGAAGTTGGGCCCTCTGAAACCCGGTAGTGTCTCTGCAACCCAAACGTTTGCGTGCCACGGTACGAAATCGATCCCCATGAAGGCCCGTCCCCCTAGCGATAGCCATCGATCTGACCTAGATTCGTGCGAGGCGAACCGCCCCACCATGGCAGGGCTCGATAACGAACAGGGGCGGCGAATCGGGGTGTTGACCGCAGGGGTTCTCCTGGTCGCCATGAGCCTCGGCGGATTGATCGGCTTCGTCTCGAGTGGGTATCTGGGCGGCCTCTTTGGCCTTCTTCTAGGCTCGGCCGCTGCATTGATATTTCAGGTCGTCATGAGTGCCCGGATGATTGACGGCGGTCTCGAACTGCGCAGGATCACGATGTTCTCGGAACTCGATCCCCAGCTCGCACTCACGCTTTTCTCGGGGTCCACGATCGAGCCCCAAAACCCCTCTCCATTCGAGAGCGTCGTGCTTCACGAACTTGCGAAGTTGAGAGACATAGAGAACCACTCTCTCTCAAAGGCGCTCTCGGAACTTGAGATGCTTGCCACTCAATACCCCCATAGCGCGATGATCCCCGCGAAAATGGCGAATCTACACCACCGCGCCCACGATGAGAGCGCTGCTCTTCACTGTATATCCACTGCGATTGAGTTGGCGATACGAGGAGGCATGAACCCTTTCGCCGCCAAGATATTTTCAGAGATGGGCACAAGCCGCGATCGGCACGTTGAGCTCACGATCAGTGATCGTGGTTGGACCGGCCTCGCTCGTGCCCTCGATGCAAATGGGAACTCAGAGGGTGCTCGCTGGTGTCGCGCACACCAAGGAGCCTCATCTTCGACAAACCGAGTTCTCCCCGAGTCGGGAGCGACATTCGAAAAATGGACCTAATGATGACCCGCGGCGCTGTCGTCAGGCAGAGACGGCGCACTCTTGTCGTTTCCAAGTGGTGGGTCTCCAAAGCGTCGGCGATCAACGACCGCGCTATCGCTCTTCCAGGTCACGACAAAGAGATCTCCGAAGCCCGAGTGTCCGATCGTGATTTTTTCATCGACGCCAAGGCCAGCAACAATGTTCGGGACGGTATTCGAGTGCCCCGCGATCATGATTTTTTTTCCTGCCATGCCTCGGACAAGCGCCACGAGACCCACAGTCTCCTGAGCTTCGATCTCGGTGATCTCCAGACCTTGATCCGCGGCGAGATCCGCCACGGTTTCCTGCGTCCTCGTGAACTGAGTCGCAAAAATCGCGTCGAGAGGCGAGTCGTGAAACAGCGTCGCAAGGGCTTTGGCCCGGGCTTTCCCCTCCACCGTCAGCGGAGGATCTTGAGCGCCCGGAATGCGCTCTTTCTCAGCGTGACGAATTACATAGACGACGCGAGGATGGTCGCTACGTGAGGTCGTCGCCTGCCCACTCGTTTCCCGCTCATCCGCCAGTCGTAAGCTCTGGCAGCTCAGAGCCATCATCGCCAAACTGAGGAGCATCCCCGAGAGAAAAAATCGTCCAATTTTGGCGGATCGTGTCATTGTTCAGTCCTTCGAATTTGCACCAAAGAAGGCGATGCCGGGACATCTCTGGTGTTTGCAGACGCCGAGGCCGCCTGGAGAAAGAGCTCCTGATCGTGCAGGTGACTAGGCTTCACGTTGCCCACGGCGGCGAGCATGTTGGCACGAACAAGTGGGTTTTCAGTCTCTAGATTACGCAACAGTGCGCGAACATGTTCGCGCTTAAGCTTGTCTTGAGACCCACACAAGTTGCACGGAAGAATGGGAAACCCCTGCTCCGTAGAAAATTTGACGAGGTCTTCCTCCGCTGTCCATGCCAGCGGCCGGATAATCACGTTTCGCCCGTCGTCCGACTCAAGTCGAGGCGGCATCGATTTGAGTTGGCCCGAGTAAAAAAGATTCAAAAGAAGAGTCTCAATCACATCATCGCGATGATGGCCGAGCGCGATTTTGGTGGCCCCAAGTTCTACGGCGACATCGTAGAGGATTCCCCGGCGAAGGCGCGAGCAGAGCGAACAATAGGATTTGCCCTCACGTGTATTGGCCTTCACCACCGAATAAGTATCCTTACACACCAGATGATGGGCGTATCCGTGAGCATCGAGATAGTCACGAAGCACACCCGACGAGAACCCTGGCTGCCCTTGATCGAGGTTCACCGCGATCAAGGTGAAGGAAAAGGGCAAGCGTCGCTCATAGGCGCGAAGCAGGTGGAGCAGGGCCCACGAGTCCTTGCCCCCTGAGATCGCCACCATCACGTGATCGTCAGGCTCAATCAATTCAAAACTACGATTGAGTCGCGAGATGCCTCCTATCAGCCGCTTTTCAAGCTTTGACCCACGTCTCATGGCGAGGACCGCCCTGTTGCGGTCCCACAAAGCACCTGGAGCATCGCCTGCGGACGAAACATCAGCGCAGTGTAGCTCGCGCCCGCCACGCTGTATACTTCAACCCTACCGTGTCGATACTCCGCACCATCGTCAGTTCCTCGCGCGCACTCATCACCACCGCAAAAGACGCTACGCGTTTCAGAGAGATCGGCCGCGTCTTTATCAGCCAAGGGTTTGGATGGGCGGTCGCCAAGCTGAAGTTACGCCGCGAGCTTCAGGTTGAAAATGCCGACGACCCGCATACGAAGACTGCGCAGAACGGTCCCGAGACCGGAAAGCGTCTCGTCGCGGCATTCACAAAACTTGGCCCCACATGGGTGAAGTTTGGGCAAATTCTCTCGACACGGTCGGATGCTCTTCCGTCTGATTTGCTACGTGAGTTGTCGACGCTTCAGGCATCTGTAACACCAGAACCTTTCGAGGCCATCGACGCCCAGCTCCGTCGGCACCTTGGCGAAGACTACCGAAGGCACTTCGACACCCTCGACGAAAAATCTCTCGCATCGGCAAGCATCGGTCAAGTTCATCGAGCGCGCCTCACCAGCGGTGAAGAAGTCGTGCTTAAGATCCAGCGCCCGGGAATTCGCCCGATCATCGAGAGCGACATCCACATTCTTCTCGCCGTTGCGGGATACGTCGAAGAGGCCTTCAAAGAGGCCTCTTCCATGGACCTACGAGGTATGGTTCGCGATTTCGCAAAATCGCTGTCACAGGAGCTCGACTACCGGGCTGAAGCCGCCAACATGGAGCGCTTCAGACGAAATTTTTCGGGTCACGACACAATCAGGATCCCCAAGGTCTTTGAGTCGCTCAGCAGCTCGGAGGTCCTCGTCATGGAATACCTCGACGGCCGAACCTTTCACGAGGTTCTCGCGGATGGAGAAGACATTCAGGAAGCGGTTCGTTCCTACTTCGGAATTGCCTACAAAATGCTGTTCTTGGATGGTTTTTTTCACGGCGATCTGCACCCGGGCAACGTCCTGGTCATGGATGACGGACGTCTCGGAATACTCGACTGCGGCATGGTCGGTCGTCTCTCTCCCAACCGAAAAGACAAGGTCATCGATATCCTTTATGCGGTGATCAATGAAGATCTTGAGGGCGTCGCACGTACGGTCTACGCCTTGGCAATTCCAGAGACCCGGGTGGACTATCCAGCCTTCGAAGCCGACACGATCAGCATCGCAGAGCGTTACCTCGTCGGTGTGCCCATGTCACAAATCCACATTGGTGAGCTCTTTGGCGAGTTGGTGGCCGGGGCCGCCAAACACAACATTCGAATGCCGACGGACTTCACCATGATGTTCAAGGCGATCCTCACCACCGAGGGGCTTGCCAAGACGATCGCGCCTGACGTCGATCCCGTTGAGTTGGCGAGGCCCTATATCACGCAGATGGTGAGTGAGCGCTACAGCCCTGACCGGCTGAAGCAGACGGCGCTGCACGATTTTCAATTGTTGTCTGAGTTTGCCCGTTCTCTACCCACTGCGCTGCCCAACTTGATGGATGGACTTCAGTCGGGTCGACTTGCCATCGGGCTGGGCGATGAGACCCTTAGTGCCCAAAAAAAGGCCGCAGACCTTCGCACCGGCCGCACGATTCGGGCGAGCTTTGCCGTCGTGTTTTGGATCTGCGGAACTCTCTCGCTGCTCGTTCCCGGCCTTCCGATCCTGGCCTGGGGAATATCCTACATCTCGGCAATTTTTTGGGGCTTTGCCGCCTTTTGGAGCTTCACCCTGTTGCGGCGAGGCGGTCTGGTCTAGCTCTCCCCAATTAAAAAAGCCCCCGACCGAAGTCGGAGGCTTTTGTGGGAATATAAATTCCCGAAGGGCCTACATGCCCATGCCGCCCATACCGCCCATGTCGCCGCCTGGAGCCGCCGGAGCGGGTCCGTCTTTCTTGGGTTTCTCGGCGATCATCGCCTCGGTGGTCAGCATCATTCCTGCCACGCTGGCCGCGTTTTGGATCGCGGTGCGGACAACCTTGGTCGGGTCGATCACGCCCATCTTCACCAAGTCGCCGTACTCCTGGGTACGCGCGTTGAAGCCATACGCACCCTTTTGCGCGAGCACCTCGTTGCATACGACGCTTGGCTCACCACCGGCGTTAAACACGATTTGACGCAGTGGCTCTTGAACCGCACGGCAAACGATCTCAACACCCGTCTGCTGCTCCTCGGACTCGACCTCAAGCTTCTCGAGGCCCTTCGATGCCCGAAGGAGCGCAACACCACCGCCGGGAACGATTCCCTCTTCTACGGCTGCACGAGTTGCATGCAAAGCATCCTCAACACGCGCCTTTTTCTCCTTCATCTCGACCTCGGTGGACGCACCCACCTTGATGACCGCGACTCCGCCGACGAGCTTCGCAAGACGCTCCTGGAGCTTCTCCCGGTCGTAGTCCGATGCGGTCTCTTCGATCTGGCCACGAATCTGCTTGACGCGAGCGCCGATCTCTTTCTTCTTGCCGCCACCATCAACAATGGTCGTATTGTCCTTGTCGATACGGATGTTCACAGCCGTACCAAGGTCGGAGATGTTCAAGGCGTCGAGCTTCTCTCCGAGGTCCTCGGTGAGGGCTTTCCCGCCCGTGAGCACGGCGATGTCTTTGAGCATCTCCTTGCGACGGTCACCGAAACCAGGCGCCTTGACCGCTGCCACTTGCAACGTTCCACGGAGGCGGTTGACCACCAAGGTGGCCAGCGCTTCTCCGTCGACATCTTCGGCGATGATCAGCAGGGGACGGCTCTGCTTGGCAACCTGCTCGAGAATCGGCAGAAGGTCCTTCATGTTCGAGATCTTCTTCTCGTAACAAAGGATGTACGCGTCCTCCAGATCGACCTCCATGCGGTCCTGGTTGGTCACGAAGTACGGGCTTAAGTAGCCGCGGTCGAACTGCATGCCTTCAACAACATCAAGCTCGGTGTCGTTGGCCTTGTTCTCCTCGACGGTGATCACACCTTCTTGACCGACCTTGGACATCGCCTCGGCGATCAGTCCGCCGATTTCTGCGTCGCCATTGGCTGAGATGGTGCCAATCTGAGCGACCTCCTCGTGTCCCTTCGTGCTCTTGGAGAGCTTCTTCACCGCAGCGACAACGACCTCCACGGCCTTGTCGATTCCACGCTTGATCTCCATGGGATCGTGACCTGCCGTGACCATCTTGATGCCTTCGCGGTAGATGGCCTGGGCGAGCACGGTCGCGGTGGTGGTTCCGTCACCGGCGACGTCAGAGGTCTTGGAAGCAACTTCCTTGACCATCTGTGCGCCCATGTTCTCGAACTTGTCCTCAAGCTCGATCTCTTTGGCGACGGTTACGCCGTCCTTGGTGATCGTGGGAGAGCCCCATGATTTTTCAATCACAACGTTGCGACCACGCGGTCCGAGGGTCACCTTGACCGCGTCTGCGAGGGTGTTGACACCCGCCAGGATCGATCCACGTGCGTTGCTTTCAAAGCGAACTTCTTTGGCTGCCATATTCTTGTCTCTTTTCTTTGCCGACCGGGGTTGGAGCTACTGAAGCACCGCGAGGATGTCGTCCTCTTTGAGGATCATGAGATCATCGCCGTCGATGTTAATCTCGGTGCCACCGTATTTTCCAAACAGCACCTCGTCACCCTTTTTGACGTCAAGGGCGACACGCTCGCCGTCGGATCCAACCCGGCCACTGCCGGCTGCGAGCACCTTGCCACGTTGGGGTTTCTCCTTGGCGGAGTCAGGGATGTATAGACCGCCTGCGGTCTTGTCTGATTCTTCCACGCGCTTGACGAGCACGCGATCGTTGAGTGGACGAACGTTCATTTCGGAGTCTCCGATAGTGTGAGGGCGTCTCGCGCCCTGGGGGTTGCCTGGTTAAGTGCTTGAAATCGCACCGAAAAACTTTTCGGCAGCCACCGTACGGGACTGCCAGAGCGCGCGAGTTTAGTGATGCTGAGACAAGGGTCAAGACCATCAGCCCAATCTTCTTGGGCACCCAATCCATGAGTTGACTCACACTATAACTTGAGTGCGCAAATCGCACTGCTAGAATTGAACATGGCGATAGTGCGCGCCCTCCTTAAACCGAAAGATCAGCCGTGAACAACAACATTCTTCTTGGAGAGACCCTCCAATCCTTCTTTTACGAACAACTTGAGGAAGCGAAGTCCACCGAATCTCAACTCACCGAAGAAGCGGAGGCGTACCTGGTACGGATGCTTGCGCGACAAGCGCGAGAATCCCAGGTGGCAGGTCGAACGAGCCCCTCCCTCGCCCTTCAATATCTCCACGCAAAAGACTCCGACCTCTCGTCCATGCGAGAACTCGGTGATCGCGCGCTCTATATCGCGGGGATCCTCCCTCGCAGCCTATCTCGCGGCCCCGTCAATATCACCTACATCATCGGGATCGGCCGCACCGCCTACCAAGAGGTCCACGACCGCAGCCGTGGTGTCCCTGTCTTTGCGGAGCTTGCCGCCACCTTTGAAGCCATCGCCACGCTGCTCGGCAAGGCGATCGACTGCGACGTGCTCCAAAACGACGACCTCTTAGGCCTCTATGAGCGCTGGAGGCGTAAAAAGCGCCCTCAAGATGCGAAACGACTCATCGCCGCGGGAGTCCTGCTGGATCCCGTCCGCTCGGACGTCCTCCAATAGGTTCACCGGCGAGCGCTGTCATCCGGGGTCACAGTAGAAATCGACCACGACGTTGCCTTCGGCCACCAAAGTGTCGCATGCCGCTCCACACAGCTCGATCGAGTCATACACCCCAGCGGTACTCCACACCCAACCGTGGTCCTCTGCGCAGTCCTGAACCGAACTGTAGAGCGTTCCCCCGGCGCTTACCTCGACGAGGTCTGGAAAACTCGGCACGGACTCAAGCGGTAGCACACAGCTCATCGCGGACTCGATGATCGACTGCATCGCATATTGCATCGTCACGGGATCCCGAGCATCAAAAAATTTTGGCCAACCGGACCGGCTTCTCCCTCCGGACAAGGCCAAATCATTGAGATCGTTCCTGAGCGGGCCGTCGCTGGGGATATCCACGCCAACCACAAAAACCCCGATCCCGAGGTCGTCGTGAGCATGGGCAACAAGCGCGCGAAGCTCTTCTTGAGAGCCACTGCAATTGCTCCCCCCGTCCGCCACAAGAATCAGCTCTTTCGTACCGGGGAGCAAGAGGTCGGTACTGAGATAGTCGATCGCTTCGGACATGCCGGCCAAAGTGGGGGTCATACCGCTAGGAACTCCATTCGGCCCGGGGATTCCCGTGAGCACCGCGACCCCATCTCCGAACTCGAGCACGGGAACTTCAACACTCGGTAAGGTCGTACATCCACCTCCGGCGGAGGATGCATTGGGGGTCGGATAGAGCTTCGCGCCGATGTTCAGCTTCGAATCAAAATTGGCGACAACAAACTTCACGACATCGTAGAGCGAGGCCCACTTTGTCCCGCAATCGCTACAGGTCGTCCAGTGTCCCCCCATGCTGCCCGACCAATCCAGAACAAACAGGACGTTGGGCTCTTGGGCGTCAACCTCGAGACTCATGCTCTCGCACGGCAGGTCATCTTCGGGGACGTCGCTCACCCCGTCCCCGTCTCCGTCTCCGTCTCCGTCTCCGTCTCCATCTCCGTCTCCATCTCCATCTCCATCTCCATCTCCATCTCCATCTCCATCTCCATCTCCATCTCCATCTCCATCTCCATCTCCATCTCCATCTCCATCTCCATCTCCATCTCCGTCTCCGTCTCCGTCTCCGTCTCCCGGACCTTCGCGGGTATCGTCCTTCTCGACGCTATGGCCAACAACGCCATCAAAGTTGCTTCGAATCTCCTGTCCCTCGCTGCATGCCGTCGCTAAAATCAACGAGATCGCCAAGCCGACCATGTTCGGACAATGAGATCTCGAGAAACAAGAAGAGGTTGGATTGAAGGGCTGAGCATCGGACATGAATGCCATGCTGCATCGCTTCTCCGGCATGACCATGACCTTCGAACTCCATGATTCTTGGGGACATTTTCACGAGCGACAAAATCCATCCGCGAGTCCCCGATCGTGATCCTGCCCTTCGACGATCGAGTCACAGGCGACAGCTCGGCTCGCAGCTCTCGAGCTCAATTGAGACCCGAGACCCACGGGCCGAGCTGTTTTTTCACAGCCCCGAACTTGCACCGAACTTTTCGACACCTTTTATTTCTCGTCCCACACTCCGCACTCATCCAACGCACAAACGAGAGCTTTGCGCATGAGTCGCACTCCATGTGTCTTGCCAAGGCCCTCGGCCGGCCGGCCGGCCGAGGGCCCAAAAACCACGCAGCAAGGAGCCTCCAGTTCGGTTGTGAATCCGCGGGAATACGTCCCCCCTCAGTCGAGTAATTGGGAACATGTCCCCCGCAACAAAACCACTACGGCCGTCGCTCGGCGCGCTTGTTCTTGGAGGACTCCTCATGAGCGGGTCCATCATGACGCTCGGATGCTCTTCACCCGCAATGGCCGCAAGTTCTTCTAAAGCGGACAAAAAGCTGTGGCGCCAGGGAAACGGAAAATCGGTCGCCAAGGGGAAGTACGATCCTCAAACGAGCCTGGCACCAGTCCTGGAGCAAATCCAACCTACGGTGGTGAGTATTCGAACCAGTGCTTCGGATACCCATGCACGATTTCCCTCACGACATCACGGCGGTATGGGCAGCGGGTTCATCATCTCCAAGGACGGCCTCGTCGTCACAAACAACCACGTGGTCGCCAGCGGAGACCACTTTCAAGTTCGTCTCGCCGATGAGCGAGTCTTCGATGCGCATTTACTCGGACGAGACCCCGCAACCGACATCGCGCTTCTCCAACTCGAAGACGCAAAAAATCTACCGACCGCAGTGTTTGGTGTCAGTAAAAAGACGAAGGTCGGCGACTGGGTCATCGCCGTGGGCAGTCCGATTGGGCTCGAACAAACGGTCACTCGAGGCATTGTTTCGGCGAAGGGCCGCGGAGGATTGGGTCTCTACCGCGACGGATACGTCGATTTTCTTCAGACCGATGCTGCGATCAATCCCGGAAACAGCGGAGGACCCCTTTTTAATCTTCGGGGGGAGGTCATCGGCATGAACACCGCGATTAGCGGCATCGGGTCGGGTCTGGGTTTCGCGGTTCCTGTCGACCAGATCAAACAGGTTCTTCCTCAGCTTCACAGCCATGGCCACGTCGCACGGGGATGGCTCGGTGTCGCCGGCCAAGATGTCACCCCTGCGCAGGGAACCACTCCCTTGGTTGGTGCCGTGATCGGCATCGTCTATCCCGACACTCCCGCCGCACGATCCGGGCTACGGACTGGAGACCGCGTGGTCAGTGTCGACGGTAAGCGTGTCAAAAACTTCAATGATCTTCATGGCCGAATCGGAAACCACAGCCCCAAGGACACCCTCTCGCTCAAAATCGAGCGAGAGGGACACTCCATGAAGATCTCCGTACCCCTTGGAAAGCGGCCCTCCGCCAACACCTTGTCTCGGATGTCACGCGGCGGTTCTCAGGGCCTCCCCACCCCTGGAAAAGGAGCCCACCAAGGATCTCTCTACGGCGATGATGGCCCCGCACTGGGCGTTGAAGTTGAAGGCCATGCGTCTGGGGTCACAATTCGGCGAGTCCGCAGCCACAGCGTCGCAGACCGACTTGGCCTGCGTGCCCAAGATGTCCTACGAGAAATCAACGGTAGATCAATCTCGAACATCCAAGACGTCCGCAAAGCACTTTCACTCGATGCCACACAGGTCCGTGTCGTTGTCGAAAGAGGCAAAGGCACACACAGCGCAATGTTGCAGATTCAGTCGTCAAAGCGCTCTAGAGACGATTAGCACCACAGTCCGTCCCTCCGCCGGCCCCCGACCAGATTGAATCGCTGTCGACGTAGTGACCCACGATTCGCCCAAGGGCCCGGGTCGCACCAAGCGCTCGGGCCACTGGTTGGGCCCAAGGGCCCCTGTCCGCCCGCGAAAGTCCCTCGATCGCCAACGCAACCGATTTTTTCTCGGCCTTCGAGTCGTCGAGCGGCATCCGCAATCCGTCTTCCCCCAGCGCATCGTAGTACAAGCGATGCACCGTGGTCGTCGCCATGAATCGACGTAGCCCATAGCGGCCAGCGACCGTCGCCTGTACACGATTTGTTGCGTGCTCCTCGATGTGTCTCCCATCCTCAAACAGCGGAAGCCCCCAATCGACCTGCGATCTTTTTTCGGGCCCTGCCACCCACGCGTGGCAAATTTCGTGAAAAATCATCTGTGCGAGGCAATCGTCGGGGTCCATATTTTCGGCATCCGATATCGTTAAGGTGTCCACCCCATCCCAAGATGCAAACACATCCGCACTCCTCCGCAGCTGAAGACCCATCTCGCTCAGCATCCCGCACCAGATGAGCGCGAGGGGATCCTCGTAGCTCGATCGAACGATCCGTTCTCTCCCTCCATAGTCCACTGTCGGCCTATACCACGTCCCTGCCCACTCGCCGGCCTTCGGGCCAAGCATCCAGACTCGGCCCGACAACCACGAGAAGAATCATCCGTCTCCCTTCCCCAGCGAGAATCCCAGTGATTCGAGCGCATCACGCAGATTGCAGCCATCGTGGCTTTGCACTCGAGCCGACCCGCGATGCTCTTCCCCCTCGATCGCCAACGGCACACTCAACTGAGAACCAATCGCCTCCAACGCAGCGCCTCGAATTTGGTAGGCCGAGAACTCTCGACGCAGGCTGTAGTTCCTACGAAGCCCCTCGAACCCCCGTGCTCGAGTCGACTCCTCATACCGAACAAGATCGTTCAAACGCTCTTCATCGCCCTGTATATTCACCACTGAATGAAGGCAAGCCACAAGAGCAGCCAAGGGTGAGTCGAAACGCGATTCGCCACAACGCAGCTCTAGATCAAGCCGCTCTTGGGGCGAATCGGGATTCGCCACTGCGTCAACGACACTCGAGAGCCCAAAATGGCGGAGCAGGGCCGCGCGAATTTGGGCCGTTCCACGGATTTTGGCCTCTTGCGTATAACCCGCGACATGAGGACTTGCGCGTAGAACAGGACCCCTCGCCGCGAGCAGCTCCCAGTCCAAATTGGGTTCTCCCTCCCACACGTCGACGATCGCGGCCCCCTCCTTCAATTCACGCAAGACCGTGTTCGAGATCACCGGACCTCGGCTGGTGTTGATCAGCGACAGGCCTCTGACCTTCTTGCCGGCCAACATGTCGACCGTCGCGTCCGAACAAGGGCCTCGATTCAGCGGGACATGAAACGACAGCACCTTGCAGTGGGCGACAAGAGTCTCGAGATCATGGCCCTGGAATCCCAAAATCCGGCGCGGAGGATCGCAGCCCAGCACCTCAAGACCGAGCGCACGTAAGCGTCGGGTCAAACGCGATCCGACCTGCCCAACCCCGACGATCCCGATCGGCCCTCTCCACTGTTGCGGCGACCGATGAATCGCATCAAACAATGCCGCCGTCACCCAATCCGTGACCGCCATCGCATTGCACCCCGCGGCATGGGCAAACTCAACACCTCGTCTCGCCAACAGCCCTCGGTCAACATGATCGACCCCTGCGGTCGCCGAACCGACAAAGGATATCTTCTCGGCTTCCGCCAAGAGTTCTGCGTCAATGCGGGTCACGCTGCGCACCACAAGGGCGTTCGCGTCTTTTAGATCACTAGCTCCGATCTCGGCGCCAGGTATCCGCCGAAGCTCACCAAACTCGCCAAAGAGCGCCTGCGCTCCCGCAACGGCATCATCGACCACGACCAGAGGTTTTGCGCCCATCGGCGATCACTATTGCATGGTTCCAACATACAGTTTCCCCATGGCGTTACGGGAGATCTGAAATGCCTCATTTCGACGGCTCTCGTGTTCATGGATGGCTGTCTACCAAGCATATCCCAACATCCTGATAGCCTAGGGGCCCCAGGTCCTCCTCAAAAAATGGAACACAGCTCAGCGCCACATCATACAAACTGCAGGTATCCTCGAGACCCAGGTCACAAAACGCTGCACAGCACGAAAGCCCAGCGCAGTTCGCCAAGCTGTCTGCCCCTACGCAGTCGTTACCCGCCGCACAGTCGTTGTTATATTCACAAGGGTCGCCCGTGGGTATCTCTTGCGTCAAAAATATGCACTTAAACTCAGAGTGCGTCCAAAAGCACCCGGTACCGTCCTTACAATCTTGTGCCAATGGATCACATTTTTTTTCGCATATACTGATTATGCCATCTCCGGATATATGACAATAAAACTCATCGGGACAGACCGGAGCCTGGGCTGACCCTCTACAAAAGGCCGCACAAGTACCCACTGAATTCCCATCACGATCATCCCTTGGGTCCCAACACACGGAGGATCCATCGCAGGTGTCGGTTCCTGCGATGGATCCATCGTAGGTACAGGGTTCCCCGGGAGCACTATCGCCAAGGATCTCAACACACTTATGGCTGTTCCACACGCCGCTCACGCGCCCCACTCTATAGGGGACGCACTTCTCACCTACAGAACAATCCTGAAAAAAAGGATCGCAGGAGGAGGCAAGACTCAAATCTCCCGTTGTGAAAAACATGGCGCCGTCGCCATCTCCGTCTCCGTCTCCGTCTCCGTCTCCGTCTCCGTCTCCGTCTCCGTCTCCGTCTCCGTCTCCGTCTCCGTCTCCGTCTCCGTCTCCATCTCCGTCTCCGTCTCCGTCTCCGGCCTCGTTCGTTGGCGTACGGACCGAGTTTTCGTCACTGCCGGACACAAGCATATTCCGCTGGCCGCACGATGAAACCACGGACAAGAGCAACACGCACATCAGCCCGAAGCTCATGCCCTTGCCTGGTTTTTCAAGTGCCACGAAATCGGTTTTCATGGCGATGGTCGGCGGTCTTGTGAATATTTTCATAGGCCTCGTGTCCTTTCGAAAAAACTTATTTGTCGACGATTCACAGCCTGTGTTCATCGTCAAAAATTGAGTCATGGTGGCGATGGGCCTTGCACGAGTCGTCACCGTGCCAACAGACCCCGCAAAATCATAGTGGACAAAATTTTCTGTCGCAAGCGGCGAACCGGCACTTTGGGGGTCTTCAAGATGAATCGCATCAAGCAATGCCGCAGTCACCCAATCCGTGACCACCATCGCATTGCACCCCGCGGCATGGGCAAACTCAACACCTCGTGAGCAGAGGTTTGGCACCCATCGACGATCACTATTGCATGGTTTCAACATACAGTTTCCCCATGGCGTTACGTGAGACCTGAAATGCCTCATTCCGACGGTTCTCGTGTTCATGGACGGTCGTCTACCATGCATATCCCAAGATGCTGAGATCCTTGGGGCCCCTGGTCCTCCTCAAAAAATGGAACACAGCTCAGCGCCGCATCATACAAACTGCAGGTATCGTCGAGACCCATGTCACAAAACGCTGCACAGCACGAAGATTCAGCGCAGCTCGCCAAGTTGTCTGCCCCTACGCAGTCGTTACCCGCCGCACAGTCGTTGATATATCCACAAGGGTCGCCCGTGGGTATCTCTTGCGTCAAAAATATGCACTGAAACTGAGCGTTCGCCCAAAAGCACCCGGTACCATCCTTACAATCTTGTGCCAATGGATCACATTGTGCTATACATATATTAACTACACCCGATGAGTTTATAAGACAAGAAGAATCATCGGGACAGACCGGATCCTGGGCTGACCCTCTACAAAAGGCCGCACAAGTACCCACTGAATTCCCATCACGATCCTCCCTTACGTCCCAACACAGGGAGGATCCATCGCAGGTGTCGGTTCCTGCGATAGACCCGTCGTAGGTACAGGGTTCCCCGGGAGCACTATCGCCAAGAATCTCAACACACTTGTTCGCGTCCCAGGTATCACCATCCTGCCTATAAGGAACGCACTTCTCACCTACAGCACAATCCTGTAGAAAGGGATCGCAAGAGGGAGAAGGCTCCACATCGCCCGTCGATGTAGAGACAAAACCTCCGTCTCCGTCTCCGTCTCCGTCTCCGTCTCCGTCTCCGTCTCCGTCTCCGTCTCCGTCTCCGTCTCCGTCTCCGTCTCCGTCTCCGTCTCCGTCTCCGTCTCCGGCCTCGTTCGTTGGCGTACGGACCGAGTTTTCATCACTGCCGGACACAGTCATATTCCGCTGCCCGCACGATGAAACCACGGACAAGAGCAACACGCACATCAGCCCGAAGCTCATGTCCTTGCCCTTGCCCTTGCCGGGTTTTTCAAGTGCCACGAAATCGGTTTTCATGGCGATGGTCGGCGGTCTTGAAAATTTTTCCATAGGCTTCGTGTTCTCTCGAAATATTCTTTGGCGTTGATTCACAGCCTGTGTCCGTCGCCAACGACTTGAATCCTGGAGGCGATGGGGCTTTCACGAGTCGTCACCGCGCCAACAAGTCCATAGTGGCCACAACGTTTTATCGCAAGCGGCGAACCGGTACTTTGGGGCCTTCAATCCGTTCGGATGACATCGAGCAACACGAGACATCAACACGATACGAGATTTTTTGGGCCGTTGGCGATAGAGCCGTCGCAAGTAGATTCATCCGCGAGAGCCGTCACACATCGGTCCTGGATGACGAGGCATGCCTTGTGAAATCCAAGATGGCATCTTGAACACCGAACATCGAGACTGTTTCGATAATACGAATTCCCGGAACGGTACGTCCCTTTTGCGGCTCCGCTCTCCGAGAGAATCTGGGGCCGCTCTCCAAGTTTTTCCTTCAACGCAGCTGAATCCGCTCGCCTCGTCGAACCACCACTCCCAGGACCTCTAGACGATGAACATGGGCATCCAGCGCCAGCGCAGCCAGTGGACGTGGGGCGCGTGGGCTGTCGGCATAGCTCTCGGTCAGCAGAACATCGAAGCCAAGACCTTGGTTCCCGTGGGTCTTCAACGCCGATACGATCCGGGCCTCACGGGCCAAACGATGGCGGATCGTCCGTCGTACGATCTCTAGTGATTCCCCACTCGGCCGACCATGAGAGGGAAACACCACGGTACGCGCATCTCCGCATCGCTCTTTCACGGCCTCGAGGCTCTCGAGGTAACGAGACATGTCACCGCCGTCCGCTCGATCGATCAAGATCGTCCCCTCCCCGGCCACCATGTCTCCCGCGTAGCATATCGCCGTATCCGGCTCCCAGTACACCAGATGGCCATCCGCATGGCCCGGGGTGTAGATCGCCTCCACCCGCATGCCTCCCCCGAGATCGCAAGACCAGGCCGTGGCCCCGATCTCATCGCCGACAACAATCTCGTCAACACCAAAGCCTACACGATTGGCGGTTCGGGTCTCGGCAACCACGGGGACGTCAAACTCGCTCCGCAATCGCATCACGGCACCAATATGGTCCACATGGTGATGCGTCATGCACAGCGCCACAACCTCACGCCCTTCCGATTCAAGCGCATGAAGGAGATCGACAATCTGGTCCTGTGCCGCAGGATCCGGCGTCGCAGCTTCGATCACGACAAGCCGGTCTCGCCCGAGGAGCATGGTGTTGGTGGTCGTCGCCGGAGGCAAGGTCGGCGTCGGTAGGGCGAGACTCCAGACGTCGTCGGCAATTTTCCATGCGGCACCAGGGCTCATCCTTTTGCATCCTAGCGAAACATCCTGCCGCACCCAACATGGGCGGTTCGTGATAGGGTCGGCGCCGATGACGAGCACGCCACGTCCCCGTATCATCGACGGGGATCCGCCAGAACTTCTAGTTCACGACCAGCACACAGACTGTCCCTATCGAGAGGGGCAAGTCGCGCGCTTGCCCATGCGCCTACCCATGCGCCCACTCAACCGGGAAGAGTTGGGGACCCGGCTCGAACGTGGAGACCGCCGCCAGGGCCTCGTGCTCTACAATCCTATCTGCCCAAGTTGCCAAGCTTGCCAGGCAATTCGCCTGGACGTCACGCGTTTTCGACCCAACAAAAGCCAGCGCCGGGCATTGGCCCGGGGCGACAAAAACTTCTCCATACAGTTGCGTGAGCCCCAAGTCAGCCCCGAGAAGGTTGCACTGTACAATGCTCACAAAATCGGTCGTGCGCTGCTCGGCGGCGGGGAACCGCTCGACGAAGCTGGCTATGGTTCGTTTCTTGTCGACAGCTGCACCGAGAGCTTCGAGATGCTCTACCGTATCGAGGGTGAGCTTGTTGGCGTCGCTCTTGTCGACCGCGCGAAAGAGGCGCTTTCGGCCGTCTATACCTACTTTGATCCGGCATTTTCGAGATTTAGCCCTGGCGCCTATTCGATCTTGAAACAGATCGATCTGTGCAAGCGGTGGAACCTTCGCCACCTCTACCTTGGTCTGTTCGTCGAAGGGTGTTCGGCCATGGCCTACAAGTCGAGCTATCTCCCCCACGAGCGCCGTGTCGACGGCCGCTGGATCGCATTTGGCTAGGATTTTGAGGCGTGTCAGCCAAGGCCTTGAACGGGCCTCGACGACACGTTTTGTCGTCTATGCTATCGCGGCCTCGTTCACCGCATATTTTTGCATGTACGCCTTTCGCAAGCCCTTTGCAGCGGCCAGTTTCGAAGGCACGCTCTGGGGCCTCGACTTCAAGATTGTCTTGGTTCTCAGTCAGTTGGTGGGCTACGCCATCTCGAAGTTCGTCGGCATTCGTGTCGTCAGCGGGATCTCACACAGACGGCGCGCCCAGACGATCCTCATCCTCATCTTCTTGGCTGAGCTTGCGCTTCTCGCCTTCGCCCTGCTTCCACCCGGAGGAAAAGTCATCGCCATTTTCTGCAACGGGCTTCCGCTTGGGGCGATATGGGGGTTGGTCTTCTCCTTCCTCGAGGGCCGACGAAGTTCCGAAATCCTTGGTGCGAGTCTGAGCACATCCTACATTTTCGCTAGCGGCGCAGTCAAAGCTGTCGGTCGTTCGATGCTTGACGCGAATATTTCAGAGTCGTGGATGCCATTTCTTTGTGGGCTTATTTTTGCCCCCATACTCCTGGTGGCCGTATGGGCCCTGCATCAAATCCCGGCCCCGAGCGCTGAGGACAAAAAATCCCGCTGTGCCCGAACGCCGATGTCTGCGAACGAACGACGCATCTTTTTTGTACGCCACTGGCCAGGTCTTGTCATGCTCACCGGCCTCTACATGTTCCTCACGGCCTATCGAGACTTTCGCGACAATTTTGCGGTCGAAATTTTCGCCGAGCTCGGAGAGACCCGCTCATCGTTTCTCGCATTGACCGAGTTTTGGGTGGCCCTCGTAGTGTTGCTCGGCCTCGCCACGATCTATGCCGTACGAGACCACCGCAAGGCCTTCTTTTTGGTTCACGGGCTCATGTTTGTCGGTAGCGCGACGATAGGCCTCGCCACGGTCGCCTTCGAACTCGGCCTGCTTAGCGGCCTGGGCTGGATGATCGCCATCGGTGCTGGGCTCTACCTTGCCTACGTCCCCTACGGATGCGTGCTCTTTGATCGCCTCATCGCCGCCACAGGCACCGTAGGAACCGCGGTGTTCATGATCTACGTGACCGACGCGCTCGGATACACGGGATCGATTTCAATGCTCCTCTTTCGTACTTTTGGCGACACCGAGCGAAGCTGGCTTGAATTCTTCCTGCGGTTTTCCTACCTGACATCGGCGGTGTGTTGCGCGAGTTTTTTTGCCAGTGCGTTCTATTTTCGACGCACGATCCCGAGGCTAGGCTAGGCCAGGCGCGCAGCACCGTGGTACCGTCGATCGTGCTCTCTTGCCATGGACTGCTCCTCAGCAGCCTGATCGCGCTTCTCGAAGCCTCAGATCCAAGTCCGCGGCCTCTGCCCCCCGCCCCGGCTCCATCCATCGATCTTCGCTTCCGTCTCGCTGTAGACATCCCACTCACGATCGCCGCAGGTGCCTTCTTGCTAACGACCGAGACCACAAAATATGCCACCGCGCCGCTCCTGTGTCGCTGGTGCTCCTTGCGCGTCTCGGGACCCGATCTTCGTGCCCGTGGGTTGCTGCGGAGCGCCAACCCTGAGGTCAGCGCGACCGCCAGCGATCTCCTCTTAGGCGCGGTCCCCTTCGCCATGGTGGGCCTCGGTATCGTTGGGGCTGCCCGCCACGGGACCGCGCGGGCAATTTATCAAGATTTTTTCATTCTCACCGAATCCGTCCTGGTCAGCGCAAGGCCTCAAACTCGCTAGCGCCCGCCAGCGACCGTACGCTCACTTCGCACAGGCCAAGGTCGCTTTCCGAGACGACCCTGACCAGAACATGAGTTTCGTGTCGGGCCACAGCAGCGTCGCGTTCTCTACGGTTGTCACGGCGAGCATAGTCGCTACCCTACGTGGCTATCGTGTCGCCCCGTTGATGTGGTCCCTCGGGTTGCCCATGGCTGCGACCGTCGCCTATCTTCGAGTTGCGGCCGATCGTCACTATTTGACGGATGTCGTCGCCGGAGCCGGTCTCGGTACCGCGATCGGAATTCTACTTCCCTTGCTCCTGCATCGCCCCCACGGCGATGGCTCGCGGCCTCTCGTTCAAACTCGGCGCACAAAACGACCTCCCACGACCACGAGGTCCGCAAAAACTGCGACGCCCACGGCCCAATGGACCGTCGCCCCCTTCCGAGGCGGGATCACGCTGTTGATGCACTGGTAGAACACCGTAAACAAAACAATGCTCGCATCGAGGCTGTCCCCGCGGTGCGGGTCCCGCCCGGCGCCGTGGTAGTGTCAAGCTCCGAGCTGCACACCCTTCGCAACCATGGACAAGACCCGTCACCCGCAGGATCACCTCGTTGCGCATGCTGTCGCCGGCTCCGCTCTCGAATTGAGAGCAATCGCCCACGATATTCGCAATCCGCTCGCCGTTATCGAATCCTCGCTCTACCTGGTCCGTCGCGGGCTCACGGGTCAACTCGACACGACCACCGATCGTTCGGTCTCTGCGCAACTCTCGAAGATCGAGCGCCAACTCCAGCTGTGCCGGGCAGTTCTTTCCACCACGACACATATTCTTGAACATCGGAGCGCCCAACCAGAGCCCGTCGAATTGGTGTCCTTTGCCGACCGCCTGTTCGAGTCCCTCCCCCACGAAGATACCCTGACGCTCGCGGTAGAGATCGATTTTGATCCTCCGGAGGCCTATTTCGACCCCCAGTTGATGCACCGGGCCCTCCTCAACCTTCTGACCAATGCTGCCTGTGCGCAAGCGGGCGTAGGCCGAATTACGCTCCGCTTCAGCCGGAACAACGATCGCTTGTTTCTCGATGTCCTCGACGATGGCCCGGGACTCGCGGCAGATGTCCAAGCCCGCATCGGTGTCCCGTCAAGTGCGAGCCCACGAACAGGCCTCGGTCTCACGATCGTCGAGGACATCGCACGCTGCCACTCAGGACGCAGCCTGGCTCCACCCCACGCCCACGATGAGCACCGGGGCGCCATGCTACGGATCGATATCCCCAGGACCCCTCCGCGAACAACGATTGAGTCTCTGGACCCATGAGCCGCCCCCCTCTTGAAACAAATGCCCGTCCCAGGCTCGTCGGCGCCCGAATCCTCGTGGTCGACGACCACGAGGATCTTGCCGAGAACCTTCGTGAAATCCTTGAGGTCGAGGGGGCCCAGGTAACCTGCGCGGCGACGGCATCGGCGGCCATCGATGCCGTGGGCCGGGACGAGGGCGCTTGCTTCGATGTGGCTCTGGTCGACATTCAACTCCCGGATGCGACGGGGCATGACCTGCTCCCGCAACTTCGACGCGCAAGAGAAGGCTTAACCGAGGTCGTGCTCGTGACTGGAAATGCCTCGATTGATGACGCGATCGAAGCCGTTGGAGGGGAGGCCAACGCCTACATATTGAAGCCCTTTGACGTCCGCGAGCTCATCGCTATTGTGAATCGGGCCCTCGAAAAGGTTCGACTCCGACGCCGCAGCCGAGATCTTGAGAACCGAGCTCGAATCGCCGAAAAGCTCGCGGCGGTCGGAACCTTGGCAGCCGGCCTCGCTCATGAGATTCGTAATCCTCTTAACGGCGCGAGCCTCCAGCTTCAGCTCCTCCAACGGCGACTCTTACGAGAGAACATCGATCTGAAGATCGGAGATCCGATCACCGTGGTTCTGGCTGAAATCTCTCGTTTGTCGAATCTCGTCACAGATTTCTTGAACTTTGCGCGACCCGCTGAGCTCATGAGAGAACCTCTCGACCTGCATCAACTCGCAAACCGAGTGGTCGCCCTCGAGCTCGAAGAGACAAGACATCTCGGCCTTGATCTGGTTGTCCAGGGACACGGGCAGCCCGTGACCATCAATGGGGATGCCCAACGTCTCCAGCAGGTCGTTCTTAATCTTGTCCGCAACGCGATGGAGTCGCTCTCGGAGGTCGCAGACCCGACCACGTTCCGGTCCAACATGATCGTGGTCGAATGTGGCCAACAGCAAGATGGTTGTTTCTTGGCCGTCATCGACCAAGGCCCTGGAATCCCGGCCCAACAGCTACCCCGGATCTTTGAGCCTTTTTTCAGCACAAAGGCATCGGGGACAGGATTGGGCATGTCGATCTGTCACAGCGTGATCGACCAGCATGGCGGCGAAATACGGATAAATTCAAAACCTGGCTGCACTCGCATCGAACTCTTTTTTCCGAAGGGCTAGCCCGAACCCCTTCCCCTCGTCCCTCGCAGTGCACTATTCTTGAGAGATGTCACTCACGCCCGGCGTGCATCATCTTGAGGCCAATCTTTCCCTTCATGTCTTCGATGCCCCGCACCCTGGCCCCACCGCCTTGATCCAAGCCGGCATCCACGGCGATGAGATCGCCGGAGTGCATGCGCTACAAGAACTACTTGAGGATGAGCTTCGCCCGACCCACGGGAGGCTTATTTTGTGTCCAGTCATGAATCCCCCAGCCTACCGAGCGCGCACTCGGGCGGCCCCAGGAGGACTCGATCTCAACCGTTGTTTCCCCGGCGATCATGACGCGGATGAACGTGAATATCGAATCGCGCGCCGATTCATGGACCTTGTCGAGGATGAGAAGCCGGTGCTCGTAGCGACCTTGCACGAGAGCGACAAACGCTACGATCCCCAGGTTCAACCCTCCTTCGGGCAAACCTTGGTCTACGGCGTTCAGCCCATACCGGCCATCGTTCAAGGGACGATCGACGCCCTCAACCGATCTTTGGCCTCCGACGAGGAGCGCTGGGCTCCGCAGCACTATCCTGTCGCGACATCGTCGACCGAGGTGATCGTCGACGCCATCCACTGTGTGGGAATCTGCGTCGAAACATGGAAAGGCTTCACAGAAGGTCGGAGGATAGCGATGCAACGGATGGTGGTGCAGATCTTGCTTGAGCAAATCGGAATCTGCCAAGCCTAGACAACGCCACGGACGCCTCACCGCAAACCTTCACTGAACCAAGGAAACGTTAACACCCTTCGGCGCGTGAAATCCGCAAACAAAGATCGGGAACTTGTGTAGGGATTCCCCAACACGGGCGACCAACACCGCTGCGATGTTTCGCACTTATGCACGGCCGTTCGGCGCACCGAAGACTCTACGAGCCGCGCGCGATTCCCCCGAAGACCCCCTCGTCTGCGAGCCGCCGACGGTTCTCGCAGGAAGACATCAGCCCTTGGCCGTTCCACCCATGACCGACGAAGGGTCCATCCAGGCAGCACCGCCGGCGACGGCTCCCACCTCATCCGAGCCGCGCTCATCCCGCCATGCGCTGGTCTTGCGCGAATACGGTCCTGGCATCGCGCGCGTCGCTGGTGGTTACACCCGAACCGCAGCAGAGCGTGAAGACCTTACCCAAGAGGTCGCGCTCGCCATTTGGAGCGCTCTTCCACGTTTTCGTGGGGAGGCATCGCTCCGAACCTTCGTATTTAGGATCGCCCACAACTGCGCGATCACTCATCTTCGCAGACGCCGCTCATCGATCCCCCAGGGCGAGCTGATCGACGGCCGGCCCTCGCCTCATATGATGCTGGAGAAACGCAACCAGCACGAACAGCTCATGGCCGCCATCGCAGCCCTACCGCTCGGACTGCGAGAGGTGCTCCAACTTAAGCTTGAGGGGCTCGCCTACACCCAAATTGCGCAAGCGGTCGGAATCTCCGAGAAGAACGTCTCGGTACGTCTGTCTCGCGCCCGCCAGGCCCTTCGTAAAACCCTAGAACGGACGAGATAATGCACGATCACAGGAGCGGTCGTGGCCTCCGCGACACACCTTCACGCACGAATCTCGTCCAACGAGGGTTGCTCGACCCGCCCCTCGATCTTTCATGGGACCATCTCGAATCGGTTTATACACACCTGCCGGACGCACCGCCCGAGATGGACGGCGAGCCACCCGCGAGCGGAGGCATCCGAGGCATCCGAGACTCGTTGCGCGCGTTAACACCTTGGCTCATCGCTGCCGTGATTCCGATTCTCGGTGTCTGCGTGGCCGCGGTGGGAGAGGCGGACATCATACTGGTCAGCATGGCGATGCTCTGCATGCTCGCGTGGACGTGGGCCGCCATTCACTCATGGTATCGGCGATATTCCCTTCATCTTGGGTACGAACGGAGCACGGCGACGTTCTTGATGGAAATCAATCAGCGACTTCGTCAAGACGGGGTTTTGGCGCGCCGGTTTTCCACCGTTTTTTGCCTCATGGGTGCCACGGCCGCCCTTGGTGGCACTGTGATCTTCGCCTCACACTACGAAGAACTCAGCGCTTCCATCGCAATCTCGGTCATGCAGTGGATGGTCTTCGCGGGGCTCTCCGGCCTGACATTTTTTCTCGCGCGCGCTCGATACCGAGCCATCGATATTGAGTTCGCCCTTCACCAAACGATTCTCGAAGAGTTTGAGATCGATGACTCCGCCCCCACCGACACACCCCTCTCACACGAGCAGAACCACGTGGCATTGCTCGCCTGCGCAGTCGTCGTCGGTTTGGTCGGCGCAACACTTTCGTGGGTTTTGCCCCAGGACCTGTCAGAGCGAGTCTTTGGTCGGCACGACAGCGCGATACGGATCTTGATCGTAAGCGATACAAAACACGCGTACCAGCCCAGGCTCAAGTCGCTGGGCTTCGACACCCAGCAGGTCACCAGCTCCGAACTCTCGAAGCTCGTGCACCAAGAGCTCGGCCGATTTTCTGGCTTCGATTCAGATCGAGTCGCCGGCGCCATGGCCGTAGCCGACCATCTTGGATTTGGGTTTTTGTTAATCGAACGCTCGAGTGGCTTCTACCCCGAGGCCGACCATCCCGGCGTTTACGCGACGGCCGAGAGTACTTCGGCCGACCTCTTCGCCGCCATCTCCATCGGCGACGTCTTCACCTCGGAAGGCCACGACGAGAGCCGCCGTCAGCTCAATTTTGGCGGGCCTGATGATCTTGATGGAGATCCTCACCTCGCAGGACAACTCGGTCTCATGCGCGCACTCGTGGGTCACCCTGTTCTCGCCCGGATTCACAACGGAGAAGTCTTGGACATCCCGTTCGATGATGCTCATGTTCTAAGACGCGCTTGCCGAAAGTCCGACTACATTGAGCGCAGGCTGGCCTCCGGCAACCATCATGGAGCCTCGCTCACGCATCCTCGATGACGACTCTCGCGCGTGGTACATGGAGCCTCGCCCACCACATCCGGGGTTGACGCGCAGTGTCGGCACAAAATCTCTGCCACCGCAGTGATCCCTATCTTCGCGGGCACGACCCTCGCCCAGTCGAGCCTCGCCGGCGTGGAGCTACCAGGACCTGACATGAGTGAAAAAACGAGCCCCGTCACCGCTCGCCTCGCGCGGACAATGACCAAGACCCTCGCGCGATACCAACTGCTTGCGCAAAACGACACGGTACTGGTCGCCGTCTCCGGGGGAAAAGATAGCTACACCCTACTGGAGCTGCTGGAGCGCGCACGCAAGCGGGCCCCCTTTCGCTTTCGGATCATCGCAGTGCACCTCGACCAGCAGCAGCCCGGATACGACGGCGAGCCCCTACGAAAATGGCTTATTTCATCGAAGCTCGACTTTGAAATCGTTCGGGAAGACACCTACTCCACCGTTCTTGAGCGCACCCGCTCCGGGAAATCCTACTGCGCGGTCTGCTCGCGTATGCGCCGAGGGATCTTGTACACCACGGCCGAACGGCTCGGGTGCAACAAGATCGCCCTGGGCCATCACCGAGACGATGCTCTTGAGACCCTGATGATGAACCTCTTTTTCTCCGGAAAACTCGAGACCATGCCCGCGGGTTACCGCACAGACGATGGCCGCTTCGACGTCATTCGACCCCTCATCGAGTGTGCAGAATCTGACATCATCGAACATGCGAGCGCCGCCGCCTACCCAATACTGCCTTGCAACCTGTGTGGATCGCAAAGCGGAATGCAGCGCCAAGCGATGGGAGACCTGCTACGAGAACTCGAGCACAAGCACCCCAATGTCCGGGCGACAATGCTCAACGCTCTCCGCAACGTCTCTCCCACTCATCTCCTTGACCGCCGTCTGCTGGCCATGGCGCAAGACACCCAAGAACGACCCCATGAAGAGAATCAAGACTCGTCCGCGATGCCCGATCTTGTGCAGCTACGGCGAGACCGACACTAGCTCCAGACGCTAGTGTGATGGCGAAACGTCAAGGTCCTCGCCAACGTCCCCCGTGAGCACACGCAAGGCATCGCCGCGGATCTCCAACACCGCCACCGCGCCGCCATAATGTGCGGCCATACCCACGTCGACCATCCAAACTCGTTCCTCGCAGGCCGAACGAATCCCCTTCGTGTCGACCGTATGGCCCACAACCATGCGTTTGACGCCAAGGATCGCAAGCGACTGTTCCAACAGCGCGCAGTCCTCCGCATCGGGGGCATCCGAAAAATCTCGGCTCCACACGGGGCCGTCATTCGCCGCCAGCACAGGCGGGAGTGTCGGGCGTCTACCGAGCAAAAAATCTTGAGCATCGAGATTGGTCTGCTCAATCCCGTAGCGGGCCCACTGCGGTGTCACCCCGCCATGTACAAAAACAGTCTCGCCGACGACGATGACGATCGGTCGCGTCGCCAGACGCTGGGCTTCTTTTCCACCAGGAGAAAAGGCCTTCATTCGACCCCGCATATGTTTCGGAAGGCGGGCGGGGTCCGAGCCCCCCGCCGGATCCTCGTAGTCTTGAAAGCCATCCGGCGTCACGTAGCGAAGGTCCCCACTGACATTCATGATCTCGTGATTTCCATTGAGCACGTGAAAGGCTCCCCCCGCGATGACAGCCTGCCGCTGAAGCTCTGCGAAGAGGTCGAGGATCTCCGGTTCATCGTCCCCGCGATCGAGTTGATCGCCCGTTTGTACCAAGACCATGTCTTTGCCAACCCAACGATGGTCGTCGTCCATCGCGCCCGCCATTCTCAGCGCGGACACCGTCGCCGCAAGATCGCCATGAACATCGCCAAAGACGACCAGGCGTTCCGGCGATGGGAATCGGCTCGACCCCTGACCGACACGCATCGATCTGGCCTCAGATATTGCTAGTTTCGAGGCGCCGCGGTCAGCGACTGGCCGTTTCGCGGCCGCCTCGCTCGTGGCGTTCGGCGAGCCCTTCAGTTCACACGCCACTGCACCTGCCGAGCTGGCGACGACGAGGGCCACCGGCAGCACAAGCTCACGCCACAACGTAGCCCTGGTGATGGTCGGCAAAAGCACGCCGCACTGTACCAGCGCGAACCCTTCTGGATTCGACAATTCGAAATATGAATCCGTTCGAAATTTTACTCGAATTCACGTTAGTCGCTCACTACGCCCATCACGACAATATCCCCGGTCAAATTGTCTACCGCGATCGCACTCGCCGCGTCAAATCCACCTATCTTGTCGGTCTCCAACATTCCGCCTTGCCCCTCCGCATCGTAGGAGGCCAGCCATAGATTGTAGTGTTCCTCGGTATAAGAAGAATACCCTGCGGCAACAACTCCGCCCGCAGGCGTCGTGTCGACATCTCTTCGATGAACATCGACGTTTTCGGCGCTTCGGTCCTCGTCCTCGATGTTGAGGTCGATCAAGTGTGACCACACCTCCCCGCTTGTGTGGTTGTATCGCCCCACCCATCCCTGAATGCCCACCGCGCCCCCTAGGAAAAACTCCGACATCGTTTCGCGCGCCGGAGCGATGGCCGTCATCTCACCGCTCGTGATTTCAGGATGGTAGCTGTACGTCCTGTACGTCCTCTACGTCCTCGGCTTTTACGTCGATTTGCCGGAGCACTCGCGCTCAACCATCGTCATGATCGCCCGGTTCCCCCGGTTCCCAACAGTCTTCATAACCGACGCTCATCAGCGCCCCGGACCCCAGCCGCACAATGTCCGTGCATGCGCTGCCGCTGTATCCGCCTGGAATGTCTCCCTTGAGATCCTCCTCGGTCCGTGGGCTTCTTCGGGACCCTGATGAGTTCGATATCGGCCGACGGAGAGGAGGGTCCCCGATCAACTCGACGTCGTCTGTGCCCCTCGTACTTCGCGCGACGACGCCGAGATGCCCTGGGGGGATCGCCCCACGATTGTGAGAGCCCCATATCCGATGTGACGACCTCGCCGCCTCCCACGGTTCCTGCCGCCCTCGTGGGTGAACTTTTTCAGACTCAGGGCCGGCTGGACATCATCGTAGCCGCCCATGCCCATCCCTCCGAACACGACTTGACGACCGCGACGGCCCAAAAAGCTCAACCATCCTGGGCCGTCAAGGTTCGAAGCATCCTCTCGCTAGTGCAGCCGTTGGCACAACATCACCAGGCAGCACCCCCTAGACCAAGCCCCGACGGGTCGATTGCTGTGGTTCACCCGCAGACAACATCTACGCCCGATGGAGAATACCTTGGCGCCCTCTCTGCCAGGAGGAGCGCCGGGGAACTCCTCCCGACGTTGCCCGTCTCGTCGCCTTTCTCGTCAGCGATCAAGCGAGCCAGATCTGTGGCCAGGTTCTCGACTCCGAAGGGGATTCCAACAATAGTAGCCCTTCGCAGGCGCCCATATCTCGTTTCTACGGTCGATCAAAGAGGAATCCCCTATCTTCTTCTCGGTATCAGTCGACTACACCAATCGCTCCCCTGGAGCATCGCCACCGCGCATCAGTAGGCGGTCTCTTCTTCGGCGTCAGCCCGACGTTGTGCGTCCTGATGCTCGATGTCTTCTTGGGCCTCTACGGTCAATCGAACCGCGGGGTCGAGATTCAATCGCGCGAAGGAAATTTCTTCGTCGGTGTCTTCGCAGATTCCATAGCGGCCAACGTCGAACCTCATCAGCGCCGCCTGCACTACGACCATCCGATCCTGAGCGCGTCGCAGCAGTTTGCTGGCCTGGGTCCGCCCGGCGTGTTCTGCCGCTGCATCTTGCCAGTCGCCTGGATCTTCTCCTGCCGGGGGTGGCTCTCGCCCCGAGGTGTCAGCCTCGAGACCCCGAAGCTCGTCCACTAGCCGAGTCTTGAGTCGCGCAAGTTGCTCCATGCTCAAATGATTCACAGTCGTCACTTCCCCACCGTTCCGCGGCTGCCAAGATGGCCCTACCCAACCCGGTGTGCTGTCTCCGTCGGGTCGAGAACGCCGACGGCGGCCCTAAGCATGCACCAGGAGGCCGCGATAGGCGATCCCTGTCGGAGGCCGTCCGCGACATGAGCGCAATCTCTTGCATGCTCACAACCAGCCACAAGCACGCCGCGGTCGCCTCAAAACGGGAGTTTATTGTGTGCTCGAACCCCGGGCAGGTGAATAAACGGTCCTCTGCGTGAAAATCGGGCCCCTTTGCCCCTAATTCGTTACAGTCCCGCTTCCATGGTCCATCCAATTCAGCGCATGGTCGAGTCGATCCACAAGAATGGCTCATGCCCCCGCCTCCAGGTGAATGTGACCTACGAAGGCGTCGTCTGCCCCGACTTCATCCGTGAACAGTGGAAAGAGGCGTTGGTCGTCGATCTCGACCCGAGCTACCCCCTCGATATTATTTTCACAGAAGAGGGCCTCGATGTGGATCTCTCCTTCAACGGCTACGTCACACGGTGTTCGTTTCCCTGGGAATCGATCTATGTCGTCGCAGATCGCGAGACCGGAAAGGGCCTTATGCTCGAGCAAAATATGCCCGAGTCGGTCTTGCGCAAACGCAAGCTTGTCCTCGATCCGGAGACGGCCCCAAGCTCGGTCAAGGCGAGCAAGGAGTCTGGCGCCAAGGGTGAAAGCCGAAGACACAAACGGCGTAAGACACCTGAAGAACAGGCGCCTGTTCCCGAAACGCCCTCGGCTCCCCTCGGTCTCGCACGGGTCGAGCCCGTCGCTGAGGACCCGATCGCAAAAGACAAGGTCGACTCTGAGACCGGCGCACAAGAGAAAGAAGCCCTCCGCAGACGATCTGGGTTCCGAGTCATCGAAGGCGGAAGCTAGTCGACGCGCAGTCGCTCCTCCACCGCTCGACTGCCCCCCTCAAAGGCCCTTCTTGGGCCAAGCGATCGGTCATCGTCAGCCGATGTATTTCAGCAGACGTGCCTCCCGATCTCTAAATCCCTCGCGCACCGATTCAAGATGGTGTTGCGCCTTGTCGGCGCGCCCGAGCGAGCCATAGAGGACGGCGAGTTCGTAGTTGGCCTGGGAACGTTCGTCGTCTGTTTGAGCCACGCCGACCGCCTGCTCCAAGTTGGACAATGCCAACTCGGTGGCACCTTGCTGGCTTTGCAGCATGGCCATCATCACCAGCGACTTCGCCTGCCAAACCGGGTCTCTCGACGCCACTTCGAACTCACGCAGCGCATCGTCGACGAGCCCCATCTCTCGATATGCTGTCCCCAGATCGAAGTAAGTCCGAGCATCCCCATCTTCGATCTTGGCGCGAGCTTTGGGCTTCGAAGGCGTCGCCAGACGCGAAGTCGCACCGCCCGGATCGAAAATCGAGCTTAGATAATCGTCCTCATCCTCGTCTTCATCTTCGAATTCCGAAGATGGTGGATCTTCCGGTCCTTCCGGTTCGCTCATCCCAAGGGCCTGGACCAGCACCAATACTTCCGGGCGTTCTCCGTGCTCAACACGAAGATCCGCCAAGGCGAGACGAGCATCCTCGTTCAACCCTTGCCCCATGAAAAACTTGATCTCGTCCAATTCCTCGCCGATATCGGAATCCGAATCGATCTGCGGCAGCCGTCTTGATTCGGATTCTTCGGGAAGACCAAATCGATCTTCCACGACAATGGGCTGCTCATCGATCGGCGCCGGCTCGGACATAGGCGGAGCATCGACCTCGAAGGCATCCGATTCGAGCGCCGTCATATCATCGATCATCCCGATATCTTCGTCTTCCATCTCCACATCATCGAGACCATCATCGGCCTCCACGAGGTCGGAAAATTCAGAGTCATCGAGACCGATTGAAGGCGGCGGCGGTAGCACGATCGATGAACGAGCAAGGCGCTGAAGGTCATCTTGGAGCCGGGGGTCTGCCACGCTCAGGTCCACCCCGCTCGCATCACCGAGGCCGATCCCTGGCGCTGCAACGGACAGAGTGGAAGGCTCGACATCTTCAGCAACAAAATCACTTCCGTTTTGAAGGTCCTCCTCTTCGCGCGTTCGGAGATCCGCCTGGGTTTCAATCGCTTCTGCGCGGGCGCCCGGCACCCGTTGTTCTATCTCCGATACACAGTGATCCCTTGGGTCGCGTTCTGCGGTCTCCTCACGGGAATTGTCTCTGCGCCCGCCGCCTAGCAGATCCACAGCTGCGGACACCCCGCCCGCCAAGTTTCCGCGGAGCGTGACGAGCATAGCCTGTACAGCAGGATCTTCAGGGACAAGTGCAACGCAGGCTTCCAACAGCGTCAGCGCGCGCTCGGGGTCACTCGCTCTGACGTTCTTCGCGCTCCGAACATAGTCCGTCACCGCATCCGCCGGCCGACCGAGCGCCTCAAAAATCTCAGCGCGAAGCTCTAAAAAAGACGGCTGTTCCGCTGCCGACATTTCAACTTCTTGGGCGTGGGCAAGCGCGTGCTCAAAGAGCTGATACTTGAGAAGCACCCGCACCTCTTCGAGCTGTTTATCGAGATCCGCGTCGTGCTCTCCGTGTCTAGGTTGCGCGGGTCGTCCCTCCGAAAGCACATCTTCGGTAAGCGATGGCCCCTGTGTCTCTAGAGGCCCGTCCAATTCGGGCCCCGATTGGAGGAAACCTACGGCTGCGAGGCCTGATTCAGCAAGCGCATCAAGATCATCGTCGTTGATCTCCTCGATCTCTTCAATCTCTTCGATCTCCTCGATCTCCTCGATCTCCACATCGTCGAGTTCTTCGATCTCGACGTCGTCAAGTTCGAGATCAAGCTCGACATCGACATCGAGTCCTTCGGGATCGGTCAACAACGAGCTCTCGACGGCGCTCCCATCCATGCCCTCGCCGTGAGTTTCTCCGGAAAGCTCATTGAGCGCGGCGAGAATATTCCGGTCATTGGGTGCCCAACGAAGTGCGCGCTGTAGCACCGCAAGCGCCAGATGCTCTCCCGAGCCACCACGCTCGCGCTCGGTCCGAACAAGCTCAAGGATGACACTCACCGCCTTGTCGATCTTGTCGAGGCAGACAAAAGCCTCTGCCAGAAGTTCCAACGCCCGAGCATCGGAGGGCGATTCTTGCAGCACGCGGTTGAGCTTGACCAACGCGCGGCGCCCCTCACCAATATCCAGATAGACACGGATCAACTCAAACTGAACGTCTTCGTGGGCCGCTCGGTGATAAAGGAGGCGCTCCGCAACGCGAACATATTCCTCCTTTTTTCCGGCGTCCAAGAGAGTCCTCGCCACCCGTGCAAACTCGACAACGGCCTCTTCGACCCTATTCTCTCGGGAATAAAGCTCGGCGAGGCGTAGCCGTTTCGCTACATTTTCGGGCTCAAGATCGGCGACCTTCTCGTAAATCCTAAAACCCTCGCGAGTATTGCCGCCACAAAAATAGGCATGCGCAACCCCCTCGTAGCCTGCAATCGCGTCCGGAAACTGCTTGAGATTCTCGAACAACTGGGCGCACCGCAGCTGAACATCCAAGCGGTCTCCGTCGATGTTAAGGACCTGGCGATAGACGGCCAGAGCCTTTTGGTTGTCCCCGTCAGCCGCGTAATAGCGCGCGACCTGCAAGTAGCGCTCGACCGCCTTCTCGGTCTCGTTCGCGCGGACCAAACAATCTGCGAGCAGCAGCCAAGAACGAATGTCCTTGGGATCGTGATCTACAATCGCCTGATACTCTCGAACGGCCCGGTCGTGCTGTCCCCGGGCCGCATATTTGGAAGCCGCCTGAAGCGTCTTCTCACGTCGAAATGCCACCGCGGATCGTTCCTTTCGCCGGGCGCCGATCTCCCATGAGATCAAGCGTGCTGATCGGCCTCGACCAGAATTGCATCCCTGTCGAGGTGGGACTCCAAGAAATGAGTGTCGTATTTACCGTCCTCAAAAGCTTTTTGCTTGAGCACCCATCTATGCAGAGGGATATTCGTCCGGATGCCTTCGACGACACATTCCCCAAGGGCGCGTCGCATCCGGCGAATTGCCAATTCGCGGGTCGGAGCGTGAACAACGATTTTTGCGAGCATGGAGTCATAGTGCGGAGAAACTCTGTAGCCCTGGTACACGTGACTGTCGATGCGCACCCCCGTACCCCCCGGAAAGTGCAGCGCCGTAATCGTACCTGGATGTGGCGCGAAATTCACGGGGTCCTCGGCGTTTATTCGACACTCGATCGAATGTCCGCGGGCTTGGTGCACGCGATTCAGCGCCCCGAGCTCTCGGCCCTGAGCAAGCTCGATCTGGGCCTGTACCAGATCGACGCCCGTAATCATCTCGGTGACGCAATGCTCGACCTGAACGCGGGTGTTCATCTCCATGAAGTAAAATTCGTCGCCATCGACGAGAAACTCCACGGTCCCCAGTGAGCGATAGTTGATCGCTCTCGCAGCCTCCACTGCGGCTTTGCACATCGCAGCCCGTGTCGCCTCTGGCAGACCCGCGGAGGGGGCCTCTTCGATCACTTTTTGATGGCGCCGCTGAATCGAGCACTCCCGCTCAAGCAGATCGATCACGTTGCCGTACTGATCTGCGACGATCTGGACCTCGATGTGGCGAGGGCTAGTCACGTAGCGCTCGATGTACATATCTCCGCAACCGAAAGCCGCTGCGGCCTCCGCCTGGGCCGTAGCGAGCGTCTGAACGATGTTCTCCATTCGGGTCACGATCTTCATGCCGCGCCCACCACCGCCTGCCGAAGCCTTCATGATGACCGGCAAACCAATCCGCTCGACCGCCTCGATCGCCTCTTGACCGCTTTGAAGAACCCCAGTGCCCGGAAGCACGGGAACTCCGGCCTTGGTCATCGTCTCGCGAGCCCTGACCTTGTCGCCCATCGCCAACATGTGCTCGGGGCCCGGCCCGATAAAGGTCATCCCGCATTTTTCGACCACCTCGGCAAAGTCGGCGCGTTCCGCGAGAAACCCATAGCCGGGATGAACCGCATCGGCACCCGACACCTCAGCGGCGGCGATGATGTTTGGAATATTTAGGTAGCTGTCGACGGCTGGCCCAGGACCGATACAGACAGCTTCATCCGCGAATCGAGTGTGGAGCGCGTGCTCGTCGACCGTCGAGTAGACAGCGACGGTCTTGAGTCCCAGTTCTCGGCATGCGCGAATTACCCGCAGAGCGATTTCACCCCGGTTGGCGATAAGAACCTTTTCGAAGGTTTTCACGGCGGGCTCACACTCGACGGACTTTAAAGAGCTTGGTGCCGAATTCGACGCTCTCGGAATTCACAACGAGAATCTCTTCGATCACGCAGGCGAAGTCCGCCTCGATCTCGTTGAAGAGCTTCATCGCCTCGACGATACACACGGTCTCGCCGGTACTGATGCTGTCGCCCACCTTCACGAAGGCGGCTGCGTCAGGGGTCGGCGACAGATAGAAGGACCCGACAAACGGGGACGTAATAAAGTCTCCCGTCTCTGTCGCGTCCGCCCCCTCCGAGGCACCACCGGGGACACTTGCCGGCGCGGCAGGGGCAGCCACGGCGACAGGTGCAGCCGTTTGTGTGACCGTGGGGCCGGTATCGCCACGGCGCAACAAAATGCGCTGTGCGCCGGTCTCGATCTCGATTTCGTCGAGGCCGTAGGTACGAAACACCTTGGCAAGCTCACGAACGTAGCGAAGGTCTGGAAGTTGGGAGTCGTTGTCTGACATTTTGAAGATCCGGCGCCTCAGGGATGCGATTATCCCGCGAGGGCTTGAGCTAGATGGCGCAGGGCGAGCGCGTAAGAATCAGGTCCGAGGCCCATAATCACACCGACACAAGCGGCTCCGGTCATGGAGATGTGCCGGAAGCTTTCACGGCCGTAAAGGTTCGAAAAATGGACCTCGACGCAGGGGAGATCGATCGCTCGCAAAGCGTCATGGAGGGCCACGCTAGTGTGTGTGTAGCCCCCCGGGTTCAGGATGATCCCATCTGCGTGGGTATCGCTTTGCATGGGCGTCGCAGCGCGATGGAGCTGGTCTATCAGCTCACCTTCGTGGTTGGACTGAGAGCACCGCACATCGAGGCCGAGCTCCCGCCCCAGTTCAACGAGGCCTTCGTCAAGCTCGGTCAGGCTCATCCGGCCGTACACTGCAGGCTCACGCGTGCCAAGCCGATTTAGGTTCGGGCCGTGGAGCACCAAGATCTTGGTGCTCCTTGTTGCAGGTAGCGACATGCTGAGACCTGCGCTCAAAGCTCACTGGCGAGGAAGGCGGCCGCAGATCGCAGCAGCCAGCGGCCCTTCCCGAAGGATCTCGCGTCACCGAGAAGAACGGCCACGAAATATTCATCATTGAGACAACGCACCAAGAGCGTGCCGTATTCGGCTTTGATCGTGATGTCCGAGAGCGCTCCCATCTCAAGACTCTCCGCTGCGGCACGCAGCTCGAGAAACCGAAAGGAGAACTCCATGGCCATGGACTCAATATCGTCATCGACCTCCGGCGCCAAAGCCGACTCGACGGTGATACCGTCAAACCCCATAAGGATTGCGGCCTTCGCGCCAGGGGCATTGTCTACGATCTTCTGTAGCGTCTCACGCATGGGGGATCCACGGGCAGGTTGGCAGGGCCCTGGGCCTGGGTCAAGCACCTACGAAGTCGATCCTGCACCCGCACGTCGTCGTCTGGCTCACGCCAAGTGTGGCGCTCGAACACTGCCTTCGACGCGCCCGAATTTTTTTCGCTCGCCTGCGCGGCATTCCCGGATTTATGGGGCAATGCAGTCCATCGGAACCGTCGCAACGCTCTGCGCGTTTCCGCAAACACCACCCGAACCGACCTCGGTGTCCGTGCAGGTCCCGGCACATGTGGAGCAGTCTCGGAGGCAGTTAAAACAAAGGTCGACTGGGAACACAAACTCCCGAGCTTCGACCTTGCCGACACCGCCCCCCAGCTCATTGGAGGCCCGAAGCGCGTGCACAACGATCGACACCGTCAGACCGATCCGCAAGTCGGATCCGGTGCCGAAGGTACCACCGACGGCAGTGCCGATCGCGTCGAGGGACCCCGGGGGTATGCGGACTGCGACCACACTCTCTTGCTGACCGGAAATCGAGTCTGAGGCCAGAACTGAATTAAACTCGACCAAACTCGGGTCCACAGCAGCGATCGCTTCGATCAGATCCGGCCGCTGCGGAATGTCTAAACGGACATCCACGTCGCGGAGCAACATCTCAGAGTCGTCGATCCCGCTGTTGGAAGTCCTGCCGCTCATCAGGTTGTTCTTGAGCTGCAAGGCAACAACGAAACCGGTATCGAAGGACAAATCGAGCGTATCCCAACCCTGCCCAACGCTGCTCGGATTCGCACTGCACCCCTCGGGATCGATCGGAACAGCATGCACCACATAGAGCGACTCCTCCTGTTCGGCGCACGAGAGTGCAACCAAGCTGGAGAGGGCGAGGACGCTGAGGACACTTCTTAGGATGCTTGTTGCCATACCAATACCGACCGCTGCGAACGAAACAAAGCTTAGCAAGCGTCCTAGGATGCTCGCAACAAAGCGACGATCTCAGCGGCCGTTAGCTGAACGACGCCAGGTTCGCCAAGTTGACGTAAGACAATATAGGACAGATGCGAAAAACTACGTTTTTTGTCGGCAGCGAGTGCAGACTCCATCACCGCCGCGTTCCCCCCGGCCAACCACGGGGAAAGGTCGACGGGAAGCCGCAATCGCACCAAGGCCTCCGTGATGATCGGCTCCAGCCTCTCGGCCCCTCCCCCTCCCGAGCGACCCCCGCTGCGCTCCGAAGCCTGCCGCGCATCCGAGATCCGCGCAGATGCCACCAGTCCTAACGCTACGGCTTCACCGTGTTTGCAGGCAAAATTCGACATTTTTTCGATCGCATGACCGACCGTGTGGCCCAAATTGAGCACAACCCTACCGGCCCCAGACTCACCTCGTTCGAGGGGGTCGCGGCCCACGCAGGCCGCCTTTAGCGCAACAGACGCGGAGATGAGACGAGTAAGCGCGGCTTCATCCCCAGCATAAATAGCGTCGGCGGAACGAACCAAATCGTGAAAATGGTCGGCACTAAAGAGAGCACCATGCTTGAGCATCTCCGCCAGGCCGCAGGCTGTTTCTCCGTCGGGAAGGCTTCGAAGCACTCCCGGGTCGATAAAGACCGCCCCAGGAAAATGAAACGCCCCAATTAAATTTTTTCCAGCCTCGAGATCCACCGCCACCTTGCCCCCCACCGAGGCATCGACTTGAGCCAATAGGGACGTCGGACATTGGACAAAGGCGATGCCCCGCATGAACAACGAAGCCGCAAGTCCTGAAAGGTCGCCCACTACGCCACCTCCGAGGGCAACGACAACATCATTGCGGTCCAACCTTCCATCCAGCATCGCCGCGATAACTTCAAACAACTGTCCTGGGTTCTTCGATCGCTCACCGGCCGGAATCATGATCTCTACGACCTCAAAACCAGCAACCCGGAGATTGTTTGAGACAGCCGGACCATAGAGCGGCATGACATTCGAATCCGACACCAAAGCCACGCGTCGTGCCCGACCATATTGGCGACGGAGTTCAGCCCCCACCCGACCCAAGAGGCCCTCCCCAACTCGCACCTGATACCCTCGGTCGAGAAGAGGCACGGCGACCTGCAACGACATCGCAGATTGGGAAGTCTCTCTATCTCGTGGGATCATAAGTCCACCTCGCCGAAAAGCGACTCGATTCGATCGACAACCTCGTCCGGCTCAGGACCGCCGTCGACGATAATTGAGCAGGACTCATAGTTTGCTCGTCTCGCCATGAGCAATCGCTCAAGCCGATCGCTCAACCGCTCAGTCGTGCCCCCAGTTCCTGATAGCAAAGGCCGCCCATCCTGGTTTTCTTGGCTTTGAAGGCGGACAACGAGCCCCACAACCTCGACCTTGAGATAGATGCTCGTCCCACACTCCGCCATCCACTGACGATTGCTCGCGGCCAGCACCGTGCCACCGCCGAGTGCGATGACAGACCGCCTTCCCAAAAAACCAGGATCGAAACCCAGCGAGCGCAACGCCTCCGACTCCCGTTCGCGAAACTCCGGCTCGCCCCTTGCGAATAGTTCGGTCACGCTCGCCGCGAACATCCTTTCGATTCGCATGTCGAGATCAATAAACGGACACCGCCAACGTCTCGCTAGACCTTGGCCGACGGTGCTCTTACCTGCTCCCATCATTCCCGCAAGAAAAAATGGGTGTTCACACATCGTCGGCTGCATGTTCTCTGCCTATCGACGCACGAAGACAGCGCGCCCGGCCCGGGTCATCGCCGGGCCATGGGCAGCGTGCCTAGCCATCGCCAATGCTCGTCGATCGATTGATGATTTTCGGAGTCATGAAAATCAATACTTCGGTGCGTGTATCGCCCTCACTCTTGTTCTTAAAGAACCAACCGATGATCGGGATATCCGCGATCCATGGGATTTTTTTGCGGTTGATCGACTGGTTGCGCGTGTAAATGCCACCAATGACCGCCGTGTCACCATCCGTGATCAGCATCTGAGACTGGGCGTTCTTGGTAAGGATCGTCGGATCCCCACGCGCCCCCGTGTTGATGAAGTCAGCCTCATTTTTTTGAACGTTCACGTCCAGCAAGACGGAACCTTCATTGGTGACATGAGGCGTCACTCGAAGCGCCAGCGTCGCATTTACGTAGCGCGTGTTCACGCCCTGCGCCGACACTTGTGAGATCGGGATCTGAACTCCCTGCTCGATCTGCGCCTGAGTGTTGTCGAGTGTGACAATTTTAGGTGCAGAGATGATGCGAACCTCGCCCTCATCTTCCGCAGCGCTCAGCCGGAGATTTGTATTTAGTGTGCCCGCGATGTTGCCAAAACTAAAGCCGACCGCTCCGCCGGCCCCCGTGCCCACGGGTGCCGGGAGATCAACCGCATAGTTGGGACTCGCGGCGGACCCCGGAAGAATGAGTCCATTCGTCGTCGACTGGTTGCTTCCACTCCCGCCCGCGACCCCCATGGAGTTTGGAAACAGCAGACCCGTTGGATTCCCCGTGCCGGCACTTTGTATGTAGTCGAATCCCCACTGGATACCGAGACTTCGCAGCCAACTGGTGCGAGCCTCGACGATGCGGGCTTCGATCAAGACCTGGGGCGTCTGGGTGTCCAGAGATGTCACCAGGCTCTTTGCCATGACGATATTCTCGGCCACATCCATGATGATCAACGTATTCGTTCGAGAATCCGGGGTTACCGTTCCTCGCGAGCTCAACACACTTTGCACCTTGGGGACCATCTCGCCGACGGTCGCGTAAGAAAGCGGCACAAGCTCAGTATTCAGGGGACGAAGCTGAACTTCGCTGGCGGCCTTTTCGATCCGTTTTCGCCGCTCCTCCTCGAGCGTCGTGGCCTTCGCCACGCGAATCACGTTGCCTTCCGCCTCCATCCCGAGTCCCAACGATCGAAGGATAATGTCCAGAGCCTGGTCCCAGGGCACCGAGGCGAGCTTCATGGTGATCTTACCGTTGACACCTTGGCCCGCGATGATGTTGACACGACCAATATCGCTGAACAGAAGCAATACATCCTTGATCGGAGCATCCTGAAGCTCGATGTCAATTCTCTCACCACGCCATCGAGACCGCTTTCCGAGCCTTCGTTTGGCCAGAGGCGCAGGTGCAGAGGCGAAGCCACTCACCTTGTTTCCACCAAGGCTAACGACCTCGCTTCGACCGCGTCCCTTGGTGCGTGGGAAATGCCAGACAAGCCTCCCTTTGTTGGCATCAATCTCAATGTTCGGCTTGCCACCATGTTTGGCAGCAACGATGATCTTGACATCGCCGCCCTCACTGAAACTGCTGATCATCCCCACGGGACCGTTGTAACTGCTGGTATCCAAGCTACGCTCCAAAGCCTCCGGAATCGCAGTCCCTGGCATCTTCAACATGGCCAAATGAGGCGTCAAGCTGCTCGCGTCGTATTCAAGCGGTCCATCGACCTCGATGACGATCCGCGACTCTCCCGGCGCATCCTCGAAACGAATTCCACGTATCTTGGATGCCCCTGAGACCTCGCGTTGCTTCTCCCATCGTTTCGACAGAGACCGCCGGTCATCGCCCTTTTTAAGAGTGGCCGCGAGTTTTTTCTCGGCCCCGGCGACCTTCGTCTCGAGAGAGGAAAACCGCGATCGTTTGGCGTCGATCGTTCGTTGAAGCTTCAACAGTTGGCCCTCGGCCTTCGCCAGATGGGCCTTGGCTGAACGATTCGCGCGACTCAGGCTCTTGCCACGACTCTCTAGTTCTCTACGCCGCGTATCGAGAGTAGCGATGCGTTCCTGCTTCTGAGCGAGCTCGCGTCCCAACTCGGCCAACCGCTGGCTCCTGTTGTCGAGAGAGACTTTGTCTTTTCTCTCCTGTGTGCGTTCCGCTGCAAGCGCGGCTTCGGCTCTCGCTATTTTGATCTGCGAAGCGCCCTTTTTTCGAAGTGCGGTGAGCTTCTTGTTGGCCGCCGCGGTCCTGGCGTTTGCATCTTCCTTCGAATGGCGAAGTCGCTCAACTTCCTTCTTCAAGACGTTATGTGCGGTTTGAAGACGCAATGTCTGGGCCCGGCTCTGAGCGGCTTTTTTCGCGCCCTCCGCTCCCCCAAGACTTTCGTACTGCTTTCGAGCGGTCGCCACCTGCTCGCTATAGTGGGTCAGCTGCTTTTGGCTCTTGGCGATGACCGTCTCCAGTTGCTCATTGCGCAAATCCCTGGCGGACACCGCTTTTTTGAGTCGAGCGTGATCGACCTTCAGCTGGCTGAGACGTCTCTCCGTCTCGGACTGTCGGCCACGCGCTGCTTTCTCAGCGATCTTTGCCTGCTCAAGGGCGCGCTTCAACTCACTTGATTGCTTGGCATTTTTTCCGTCTCGCGTGCGACGAGCACGACGTGCGTCAGCAACAGCCTTTTGAGCCAGCTTGCGCGAGGTTGCGGCCTGGGTGCTGTCGACCTCTGCATTGGCCATGGCCAAATTTGCCTGAGCGAGCATCGCCTCGGCTTCGAGTTGCACGCCCTCCGCTTTCCGCTCGACATGGACGGCGTGGTTCTCCGCCAGGCGGGCCGCGACTGCAGCCTTTTTCGCTCGACGTTCAGCGCGCTTCGCCCGAGTCTCAGCCGCGGTCGCTCTTTTTTCGGCGGCAACAGCCCGGTTCTCGGCCACAAGGGCGCTCTCTTGGGCGGCCGTCGCCTTGTTTTCGGCGGCTCGCGCATGTTTTCGGGCCACGGACATGCGGCCCTTCGCGGATCGAGCCTTGCCTTCCGCGAGCATCATCTTGTCCTGGGCCACGTGGGCCTTGCCCTCCGCCGCTCGCGCCTTGCCCTCCGCCGCGTGGGCCTTGCCCTCTGCCGCCCGCGCCTTGCCCTCTGCTTGAGTCTGTTTGCCCTCCGCTTGAGTCAGCTTGCCCTCTGCCGCGCGAACCTTACCCTCCGCCGCTCGGGCCTTGTCCTCTGCGGCGCGGGCCTTGCCCTCTGCCGAGTTGGCTTTTCGAAGCGCTCGACGAACACGGCCCTCTGCCTCGCTCGCCTTGCCTTGCGCACGTGCGGCGCGCCCCTCCGCTCGCGCCGCACTCCCCTCCGCTCGCGTCGCGTCGCTTTCCGCTCGGGCTACGGTGCCAGCGGCTCGCCGAGCACGATTTTCCGCTGCAGTGGCCTTCCCCTCTGCCGCTCGGACACGCGACTCGGCGGTCATCGCCGCTTTTTCAGCGGCCAAGGTTGCCGAGGAACGCAGCCTCTTCGCTGACGCTCGAATTTTTTGTGCCCGCGACTCGGCGATTTCCGCCTCTTTCGCAGCCGCCCGTGCCCGGACGTCCGCCGCTTTCGCACGCTGTTCTGCCCCCTCAGCGCGGTTCTCAGCCCCCCGCATTTTTCGATCTGCGGCGGCCTCGAGCGTAGCGATCTCCGCCCTCCGTTTTCCCGCGCTCTTGCGGGAAAAATAGGCCTCAGGAGGCATCTCCTTCGGTGTCACCGTGACTATCAGCTCATCGCCCTTCGGCACGACGATGTAGCTAATGGCCCGCTTGAGATCGATCACAATTCGGGCACTGCGCGAGTCCGCGTCATCCACGGTCGACACTGCCACTCGGCCCACCGCCCAGGTATCGACCGGCACGTGAGGAACAACTTTGCCCCTCTGAGCGCGCGACACATCGATCACCAGACGATCCGGGCTCGACAGACGATAGACGTTAAAGGTTGGTTTTGCGCTTCCCCGCAGGCGCAAAGTTGTTGAGCCGTCCTCTGTCTCCTGGACAGAGAGGCTCTCGATTCGATTGAGCGACGGGGATACCGCCGAAACTCGCTCCACGATCGAGGATAAATTCCCTCGATCGAGTGGGCGGGCCTCCGCCCCTGTGCTGCTCGTATCCACAGCAACGAGCAACAGCAAAGGAAGCGCGAGCGTGGCCCCCGGCGTCCAACGAGTGGACCGTCGCGGCCCGGATCCTTTGCGTGAGTCGGCGTCGTTCATGGGGAATTGATTGTCGAAACGTTTCATGTCAGCCGTTCCTATTCATTCTTCAGATAGATTGCGCGGCGTTCGCCCACCGGCCAGTTCATTCCGTGCGCCTTTTCCTCGTCCACCACCTCGATCTCGACATAGTCGTGATTCACGGACGCAAGAAGAACCTCAGCACGGCTAAAATACTGACCTTGGCGAATGGTCTTGCTCTTCCCGTCCGAGGAGACAAACAGAGCCCGCGGCTGGACTTTTTTGCCAGAGCGGACGATGCCGATCAGCGTCAGGTCTTCAAATCCGTAGCCCGCCATCACAACATTTCGGCTCTTCGCTGTGGAGAGGGTCTCACCGGAGATTTCATCGGCGACGACCAAGAAACCCTGAAAGGGGTCACGCGCGTCGGCGGAAAAGTCTTCACGAGTCAGGATGATTTTTGGTCGGTCCGGTCGATTTTTGTCGTCCTCCTCCAACCCAGCGTCGTCGGCCTCATCCCTCTTGGATTTGGCCTTTTCACCCGCCTTTCCTCTCTTTCCCAGGCCACGCTTCGTCGCCAACTTCGCCTCGTCCTCGCCACATCCGGAGAAACCGAAGGCCACGCCAGAGAGCAACAACGACGTCAAAATGGTCTGGGCGTGTCTCTTGTATGCATTTACTCGCATTGCGATCAGCCCTTCTTACCTCTGCGACGCGACTTTTTTTTCTTCTTCTTGCCGGACATCGCCTTGCGTTCAGCATCAGTGAGCGCCCGAAAGGCGTTCGCTTCGAAGTTTACGGTCAGCATCTGATATCCGTTGTCGGACAGCGCTCGCACAGGCCGCAGCGTGAGCCCTTCGATGTTGACGATCTGCTCAAGCTCTGCGATTCGCCGAAAAAACTCGCCCACCTGATGCCAGGTGCCGCTGGCTTTTACAGCGATCGGCGTTTTGGCATAGTAATCCAGTCTCTTCTCGCCGCCCGGCTCCCAGCTCTCAATGTGCAGGCCGACCAGTCGGCCCTGCTGGTTGAAGGTGCGGATGAGGTGATCCACAGTGGATGACCCCAGGGGGAGTTTGGCCTTTTGCGCCTCCAACTCCCGCTCTCGCTCCTTCTGCTCCTCCACTTCGACCTTGAAATTTTCACGACGTTTTTTCATGTCGTCGAGGGCGACCTGCGCCTTCCCAACAGAGCGCCGCGCCTGAGTGCGGGTCTCGTCAACGTCAACAAAATACAAGGTGTACCAAGCGCCGCATCCAAGAAGCGCGACGAGAGAAAATGCGACACCGAGCTGCCAGGACGGGAGCTGATTGAGCCTATCTTTGGTCGAAGCCATGATCTTCTCCTAGTCCCAATACTGAATCCGTGCGGATAGAGTGAAGTCGTATGACGACGCCTGGGCACCGTTCTTACTTTTTGTTCCCTTGTCACGGCGAAATTTCGCGTGCGCGACATTGCCGAAACGAGCCGAGGCACGAACTCTCTTAAAATACTCGCTGATGTCTGAGGCATCGCGGGCCACACCTGAGATCTGGAGCGTTCCCTCCGCAGACTCTTTCCAGGTCTTGATCCAGACGTTTTTGCCATCCCATGCCGGGTTTAGCTTCGCTCGGGGGTCTTCATTGACGCGCTGGCGCTGTTTCTCGTTGTCCACATCGGGGCTCTTTCCCAGGGTCAAGATATTCGCCATCTCGTGCATAACCTGCGCCGGCGTCCTGCGCTGCTGGGTGAGTTTCTCAATCGCAGCCTGCTGCTGGGCCAGGGTCGCCTTGCTCGCCTGGAGTTTTTCGAGATCGATCTCCTTCTCAATCGCCTTGGTCTCCTTCTTGAGACGGTTCGCCGTGCTCTGCAGCTGAGAAGTCTCTTGCTCAATCTGTTCGAGCACCCACCACCCAAGACCTGCAAGCGCGCTCCATCCGGCGAGCATCCCCAACAAGATCATCGTATTGATCGGCGTAGGCTGCCTGGGAGCCGCGCGTTTTCCCTTTTTTTTCTTCGAAGGAATTAAGTTAACGCGAATCATCGCTCACCTCCGGGCCCTCGCCGCGGGCTGCCAGTTTTCGTCTGAAACATCAGCTGTCCCCCGGTCGGCGTAGCGCCAAGCCAAATGCTACCGCCGCGACCGGAGCGGTCGCTTTGAGATATCCGACATCGAATCGCTTTTCATCGACGATAGTTCGGTGAAAGGGGTCCAGAATCTGAACAGGAATTCGCGACCGGTCTTGAATCGCCTTTGGAAGCTGCGGAACGAGCGCAGTCCCGCCGGTCAAATAGATTCTCGACAGGCTGCCATCGACGGAGTCGCTCACAAAAAAGTCGATCGACCGTTGAAACTCGCCAGAGAGTTGCTCGGAGACCTGCGCCAACACCCGATGGACCTCCTGCGGAACGACCTCGGCGCCCTCGGTGGTCGCTCCACCCACCTTGTAGGCCTCAGCGCCGTCCATTCCAACCGCGAGTCGCTGTTGAATAGCCTCGGTGTAGGTATTTCCTCCGGAGCCAATCTCTCGGTTAAACACGGGCATTCCGTTCGAGATGATGCTGATACTTGAGGTGCTTGCACCAACGTTGATCACCCCAACGGTTTCACCCGGCGCAAAACCGATGCTCGCCTCTATGGAATTTTGTACCGCGAATGCTGCGGTATCGACCACCGACACCGAGAAACCGGCGTCGCGCACCACCTGCAAGTACTGCTCTACGATGTCCTTCTTGGCAGCAACGACCAAAACCTCCATCTGGCCCTCTGGAGTTTGCTCCACCAACACGGTGTGGTCGACCGTCACATCCTGACGGGCGTAAGGGACGTTTTGTTGAACTTCCCACTCCATTTGCTCTTCAAGCGCCGCGCCATCCATATGTGGGATGGTAATCCGTTTAATAATCACGCTGTTTCCGGAGATCGGTATGGCGACGTCCTTGCCACGCAGATGAATGCGACCGGCCAGCTCCCGAATCGCGTCGACAACCGCACCGTGATTCATAATCGCCCCGTCGACGATCGATTGGGGTGGCAGCGGCTCAATACCGAAATTCTGGAGAGCGATTGTGTTCTTTCGCCCGACCTTGAGTTGAACGAGCTTCACTGAGCTCGATCCAATGTCCAGGCCAATACACTGCTTCGCCATGGTTCAGGCCCTCGTTGTTTCCACAGCCATCAAGCGCGACGCGCCTGGGCTGCTGGTGATTTTATGGATAGACGGATCGACGCGTATTCGTCGTGAGCACGCACATCGCGGTCCGCCCGTCTCGTCCCGGAGGCGCCCCATGGTCGACGAAGCGGTCCAAGGCATGGACCGCTTCGATCTAAAAACTAACTTTGATTGTCGATATCGGGCCAAACCTCTGCCCGCGCGGACGGAGACAGACCCAGGGCTTCGAGAATCTTGCGCTTGGTGTCCATCCGACAGGGACAACCACTCTCCACACGATCGATCGTCAGTGGAGATACGCCCGCGCGCCGTGCCAACTCCGCCTTGCTCATCATCGCCGACTGCCGCAGCTTGCGGACGTTGTTCGGTTGGGTCCCTGCTCTCGACTTGGCACCAACCTTGCCATTGGCGCGAACCTCCGTGGAGGTGACCGAATCGAGCACCTCGCCCGGTGCATTCTCGGCTCCGGAACCGTGGTTCAACGAAGGCGAAGGTACGCCTTTGGCTGCCCCAAGATCGCTGGGAGCGGCATTTGCCACATTGGGCTGGGCTTTGGATGTCGGTGGCATGGGCTCGAGAGGCCTCGACTTTCGGCCCACACAGTGTCCAATGCAGCGGGGAGCGAGTCAACGGGGCGCGAACCGCCAAATGATAGCTAATTGAGCCACAGTGATAGGGATTTGATAGGTCATTGAAGTAAATTTCCACGCACCCGGGTCTCCCTATGATGGGGTACCTGGGAACCCAAGTGGTTGAGTTCGTTGGGAAAATGGGAATCATGATACCGGAGATCGTCGCCGCGGCAGACGCGATGACTGCGGGGCTCGCGTCACGTAGCATCCCATGGAGGTCTTCGGACTCCTAAAAAGTGAAGGAATTCGTCCGATCCTGGGAGGGCCCACTACACATTTTTCGGCTCGCCGCTCAAAATCGGAGCGTTTTCGAGCTTCCGGTCTCCTCCAAAACATGCGCGGGTATAACGCTGGTCCTCAACTCAATCCAAAATCCTTGATCTTATAGAGGAGCGCGCGATGGCTGAGGTCCAATAGTTTCGCCGCGTGTGTACGATTTCCCTGGGTCTGTTCGAGCGCTCGCAAGATCAGTTCGCGTTCCAAACGCCGTGCGGCACGCTTCACCGAGAGGTCCTCGTCACTCAATGCGAGAGCGAAGCTTGGGACTGCCCGATCTCTCGCCATCCGCTCTGGCAGGCTCTCGACATCGATCCAAGTGCCGTCCGCCATCACGGCCGCGTGCTCAAGCGCATTTTCTAGCTCGCGCACATTTCCGGGCCAATCATAGGCCAAGAGGACCTTAAGCGCATCCGGTCGTATACCGTCAAGGGTTACGCCCAGACGCTCCGAGATCTGCGTGAGAAAATATTCCACAAGCGGGGGGACGTCGTCCCTGCGTTCACGCAGGGGAGGAATCTCGAGAGGCATCACATTCAGCCGATAAAATAGATCGCGGCGAAAACTACCGTCCGCAACCATTTGCTCAAGCGGTCGCGATGTCGCCGCGACGATCCGCACGTCCACCGTGGTCGAGCGCGTCGCACCAACCCTGCGGACTTCAGACTCCTGGAGGACCCGCAAGAGCTTCACCTGTACCGGGAGTGGAAGTTCGCCGATCTCGTCGAGGAACAAGGTGCCGCGATGAGCCTCCTCAAACAGCCCCGCCTTGTCCGTTGCGGCATCGGTGAAGGCGCCGCGAACGTGCCCAAACAACTCAGACTCGATCAGCGTGTCAGGAATCGCGCCGCAGTTCACAGCCACAAAAGATTGCGCCGCTCGCGGGCTAAAACGATGAACAGCCCGACTCACCAGCTCCTTGCCGACCCCGGACTCCCCGAGAACAAGCACCGTCGTCTTGAAGGGAGCGACTTTTCGTACCAGCTTTGCGACCCGCCGCATGCCATCGCTGTGGATCAGCATAGGACCGAGCCTGTCACTCTCTTCCAGCGCCTGCCTCAGGGTCGCCCGCAGACGAGCATTTTCTCGTTTCAGACGCTCCCGCTCCTCCGCTTTGCGTAGGGTCAGTGCGACTTCATCCTGCTTGAATGGCTTCGAGATGTAGTCGTAGGCGCCTCGGCCCATCGCCTCCATCGCCAGCTGAATCGACCCAAATGCGCTCATAACGACAATGGTGATCTGAGGAAACTCAGCCACCACTTTGTCAACCAACGCGAGCCCGCCCATTCCGGGCATACGCACATCCGACAGCAGGACGTCGATTTTCTCGCGCCCGAGGATCTCAAGCGCCGCTTCGCCGCTGTCGGCCACCTGCACAGCGAACCCCTCTCGCCGCAACAGAATCTCAAGCATGTGGCGTACAGGCTCCTCGTCGTCCACGACGAGCACACTGGAGAACCCAGTCTCCGACTTATCCACCGTCCGTTCCACTTCCTCCGGGTCCGACACTCCGCGAGCGTACCACGACGGGTCGTCAAACACGGCGGGCCGCTTCGGGCCTCGCCTATGGGCGTCATTCGCCTATTGTGGGGGGACCGGCGCGACTGCGGGGTCACGCCGCGATCCGACCATGTCACACAGCAGTCCAGACACGATCATCGCTCGCGGATATGAGGTAGCTTTGCGCCGCTTGTCAGGTCTTGTCGAACCTCGCCACGGGTCCGCCCGCGAATCTTCGGGAGAGAGCGCCTACACCCTCGGTCCTAGGGAGGGACCTGAGGCGCTACTTCTCCACGGGCTGACAGGATCCCCTTGGGATCTTCGGCCTCTCGCGGAGGCCCTGGCAACCCACGGCTACCGCGCTCAAGTGCCGCTGCTTGCTGGCCATGCCAACATCGACGCGCTTGAGACCCATGGATGGCGTGATTGGCTCGCCAGCGCCGAGAAACCACTTCGGGAGTCAACCGCCCCATGTGTGCTGCTCGGCTTCTCCATGGGCGGATTGCTCGCCCTTGAGCTCGCTGCACGTCACCCCACCCTTGTTCGTGCCCTCGTAACGCTCGCCGTCCCCTTACGCACCCCCACATGGCAGCTTCGTGTCGCGGGGGTGCTCGCTCGTCTGCGCGAAGTTGGGGCCCTGCACGGGCTCGTTGGCCGCCACAAGAAGCAACGTATCGACGTTCGAGTGCAGTCTGTGGCGAAAAATTCTCCGAGCTTCGCCCACTTCCCTTACCCCTCCATCGTCGAGCTAGGTACTCTACAAACAATCGTGCGCCAACACCTAAGTGACGTTCGCGCCCCCACTCTGATCATGCACGCCCGCTTCGATCACTCCGCCGACCCACGCGACAGCGCCGAGCTGAGTCAGCGCATTGGCTCCTCCGTCGTCCAAAGGGTCGTCCTCCCTCGCTCCTATCATCTGATTCCTCGAGACCTCGACAGTGCCCGAAGCGGCCAACAGATCGTCGACTTCCTCGCCATGATCGATGCAACTTCGGCCCGGGAGCGGCCACACCCGAGCGAGCCATGAACACCACCGACCTGATCCTTGCCATCGATCAAGGAACCACCGGATCCACCTGCCTGCTGATCGATCGCGAGCTCACGGTTCTCGCCCGCGCGACCGAGAACTTTCCCCAATATTTTCCCGAACCGGGCCTGGTGGAACACGACCCTGACGAGCTGTGGTCTTCGGTCACCACGGCTCTGTCCAGGGTCATCGCGGCCGCTTCGGAGTCGTCGGGAACCTCACAAGATGCGCTTCGATACCGAATTTCGGCCATCGGGATCACCAACCAACGCGAGACCAGCCTCATCTGGAACCGCAACGATTCTCGACCGCTGCATCGGGCGCTGGTTTGGCAGGACCGACGGACCGAAGCACGTTGCCAAGATCTTCGGGACCAGGGTCTCGAAGCCCAGTTCAAGGCCCGAACGGGTCTCGTTCTCGACCCCTATTTTTCCGGCACCAAGATCGCCTGGGTGCTGGACAAGGTTCCCGGCGCACGCGAGGCCGCAGGTCGCGGAGAGCTGGCCGCAGGTACGATCGACACCTATCTATTGTGGCGCCTCACGTCCGGTGCTGTGCACGCCACCGAACCCAGCAATGCCTCTCGAACCCTGCTCTGGCCACTCGACGGCATCGCCAACGGCGACCGCGAAGGCTGGGATCCACAGCTCTGCGCCTGGATGAATGTCCCGACCGAGGTGCTGCCCGACGTCTATCCGTCCACCCACCGCTTTGGCGAGACCCGTGGCGTTCCGGGACTTCCCGATGGGATTCCCATCCACGGCATGGCCGGAGACCAACAAGCGGCCCTCTTCGGCCAAGCCTGCTTCACCCCTGGCGACGCCAAGTGCACCTACGGAACAGGGGCATTCATGATGCTCAACACCGGCGACGTTCCGATTGTATCAAGACATGGCCTGCTGACCACGGTCGGCTGGCAAATCGGCAATCGCACCACCTACTGCCTCGAAGGCAGTGCTTTTATGGCTGGCGCCGTCGTGCAGTGGCTCCGTGACGAGCTAAAGTTTTTCGTATCCTCCGCCGACATCGAAGACCTCGCCGCCAGCGTCCCCGACAGCGCGGGAGTGATCTTTGTGCCGGGCCACGCTGGACTCGGAGCCCCCCACTGGCGGCCCCACGCGCGGGGGCTTATCTCCGGCCTCACCCGCGGCTCCGGGCGGGCTCACATCGCTCGGGCCGCGCTAGAGGGAATCGCTCTCGAATGCACCGACCTGCTCGAGGCGATGACCGCGGATCGTGGGCAAGGTCTACGACAACTGCGGGTCGACGGCGGAGCGGCAGCGAACAACCTTTTGATGCAGATTCAGGCCGATCTTTTGGGCATCGTGCTCGAACGCCCAAAGATGCTCGAATGCACCGCCCTTGGGGCCACCTTCCTCGCAGGCCTCGGGGTCGGAATGTGGCGCGGACCCGAGGACCTGCGGGCAGCATGGAGCTGTGAGCGACGCTTCGATCCCTGTGGGGCGCCAAGCGATCATCGGAATCTGCGTGAACGCTGGAGCCAGGCGCTCAAAAACGCCTAAGCTCGACCCTCATTCAGCGAGCCCGGGCCACGGTGACAACGACCCCCCGTGGATCCACCCCCGTCCACTGCTGAAGCTCATGGAAGCCCCGCTGTAGATAGTGGCCGACCCGCGCTTGGCCACGCTCCGCCAAACGCAGGGGATCCCGACGAATCCCGAGCAGCTCGCGGATCGACGCCCGAGGAAGGACTCCCAGCTCGACCAAATAGCCGCCGGGCCGCAACTGGATGTTTTCCCAAGGCGGCAGATCTTCGCGGCCAAAGTCGACGATCAAGAGCGCCCCGTCAACACAGGCCGCGCCATCTTCGATCGCCACAAATTGAGAAGAGCCCGCCCGCATCGTGTTCAACCATCGAGTCATCTCCCGGCCCATACGGGCCCTAATCCACAGACCGATCACGGGCTCCGCCGCGGCCCCGAACAGACCCGGGAGCCAGTCCGCCAAGGCCGGACACGGAAGATGAGCGCTCACCCGCCAACAATAGGGCAAGCACGGCCCCGCACAAGCCCTTGCGCCAGACATCTTTCCGCACGGCCGAGAAACAGCGAGGGCATCCCACTGTATACTGTCGAGGAATGGCCTTTCGCCTTGGCACCCAGGGGATCGACCGCGCACGTCTTCGTGTGAGCAAGTTCGCACGACAGCACCGTCTCTTGCGCGCCGGAGTCTGTGTTCCCGACGGCACCGTCTTGGAATCGCCACAAGACACCGCCGCACTCTCGCAACTTTGCGCAGATCTACTGACATCGGCGCCCCTCATTGTGCGCTCCGCGACGGCGGACGAAGATAGCGAGACGACCAGCAGAGCCGGCCTCGGTCGCTCGATCTCGGACATGCGCGAGCCCGCCGCGCTCCACAGGGAGGTCACCGCGTTGTGGCACGAAGGTGCCGACCAGATCCTTGTACAGCAACAGATTCAACGCCAATGGCTGATCGTCGCAGCTGCGGATCCAGGCGCCGCCTGGCACATCGAAGTGCACGGGCCCCGCGCCGGCCCGACCCCACTCGCGGATTCACGCACTCCAATCTTTGCCGGACCTCCGCATCGATGGAGACCCGAAAGCATGGCGCACAGCGCCATGGCTCGCTTCGAGCAGCTGCTCGTCGAGATGGCGGACAGTGGCCTGCGCGATTCCAGCCCACTTCAAAAGCACACAACCAACGAGCGCGACCACGACGACCTCGGGGTCGATCTCGAGTTGGTCATCGATCCCAACGGTCTCACCTGGATCGTTCAAATTCGTCCTCTCGTCGCAGCGCTCTCACCAGGGTGGATCCAATTCTCCAAAGCGGTCGAGCTGTCGGGCGGCTCGATACCGCCGCGGGGGACTTTAATGCTCGACGGCGAGCACAATCCAGCCCCGCTTTCCCCAGCCCACCAATGGCTCATGAGGTGGCTCGCCAGCCAACGCCCGACCGAGACCGGTCAGCCCCTCGTCCTGGCAGGATGGCTCTACCTCAACACGCTTCCACGAGACCTCGACCCGCCCCGGAAGACCTCGAAATCAGCCTTCTCGGCTTCCGAGATGCTACACAAACTCCGCGTCCACGATCTGCCGCAAGCTCGCGAAGATCACATCGCGCTAGGCATCCAACTGGAGGCCGTCCAGATCGCATCAACCGACGCCCTGGTGCACCTGCGCACCGGCCTTGAGCGGGCCCAAGAGCTCTTTCTCGCCATGATCGATCTCTATGTCGGCCAGCTGATCCCAGCTCGACAATCCACGACCGAACGATGCGCCGCCCGTCCGCACAATCCGCTCAGCCTGCTCGATCGCTCGACCTTCGCCGACGTGCTTCCGGCGGTCTGGGACCTCGCAAGTCCCGCACTGGGCGAACTTTTCACTCCAAGCGCCTCCGCAACGACGCTCGGCCCCAACGAGACCCTCGACCCTGCGGTCGCGGCGACTCTCTTGGGCGAATGGGATGACCATCTCTTTGCCCTGGGTCTCGCTCCGCTCCGCTCCGTTTGGCTGTGCGTGGCACGACTTCTCGCGCTCGACCATGACGATGTCTTTCTTTTAAGTGCCAACGAGCTTCTTGAGTGGGTGGAAAATGCCGCCGCCCGAGGGCCTGGTCCCCGGAGCCAGGCCGAACTTGTCACACTCGAATCTCGCCGACGCACTCAATCTCGCTTCGACGCACTTCAGCCCCCGCACAGAATCCTCGATGGACTCCCGGAGATCACCCCTCGAGAGGACCTCCTTCACGGGGTCCCCACTGGTCCTTCATTTACCGGACGGCTCGCGCAACGCCGCGACCTCACCCATCTTCTCGCGGATCCGCCCGACCCCACGGAGATCCTATGCATCCCCACGCTCACCGCACAGGCGGCAATGGTTCTCGACCATCTTGATCTTCGTGCGGTGTGTACCGAGTATGGCGGCGCCCTCAGCCATGGGACACTCATGGCTCGTGAACTAAAAATCTCCGCGCTGATCGGTTGCCGATCGTGTACCCGTGTCAAACCGGGAACCTACGCGCACCTCGACACTCATGTTGGCCGCCTCAAGCTCTTGATCGCCGCGAAATCCGGAACCTGACCCCACACACGGGGATTCGGCAGGGAGAGCCGCGAGCGGCTCGCCTTCAGCGAGGCCGAGGCTCGTGCTAAACGCACAGACTTGACCCCAACATCCACCGCGATCGGCTCCAGCCGTCGACCCCGCATGAGCTTCGCGGCGGCACTCCGGATCCTGGCCGAAGTCTGGGGCTTCCGCCGTTTCCGTCGCGGACAAGAGCAGGCCGTAAAGGCCTTGGTCGCAGGTCGAGACTGCGCGGTCTTGCTGCCCACGGGCGCAGGAAAAAGTCTTTGTTACCAGGTGCCGGCGATCCTCGGCCACCGGGCAGGCCGCGGCACCGCCTTGGTCGTGTCGCCCCTGATCGCTCTGATCATCGACCAGGTCGGCAACCTCAACGCTCGAGGTATTCAAGCGGGCATGGTCCACAGCCTTCAGACCCCAGAGGAACGCGCCTCGCAATATGAAGGCCTCGTTCGCGGGGATTTTTCGATCTTCTATTTGTCGCCTGAACGGGCCGCAATGGCCGAGTTTCGAAGTGTTTTGTCGAGCAGTAAAATCTCGTTGCTCGCCATCGACGAGGCCCATTGCGTGAGTCAATGGGGTCACGATTTTCGCCCCGACTACCTGCGACTCCAAGAGCTTCGTTCGCTCACCGATGCCCCTGTGCTCGCCTTGAGCGCCACTGCGACCCCCCGGGTGATGAATGAAATCTGCGAGTACCTCGAACTTCAAGATCCAGCGCTCGTCCGTGGCGATCTAGAACGGCCCAACCTTCGATTTTCCGTCCGCCATCTCGAGGACCACCAACGCCGAATCGACTGCCTCACGGAGATTCTCGACCAAGCCGGAATGCGCGGCAATGGAATGAAGGGCCGGGCCATCGTCTATTGCAGCACCCGTAAAAACACTCAGCATGTCGCCCAGGCCCTCGTGAGGTCGGGATTTTCTGCCGGCTGGTATCACGCGGGTCGAAGCCAGTCGCGGCGTGAGCAGGTGCAGTCCGCTTTTGACAAGCGCCGCACGCGGGTGCTCGTCGCCACCAACGCCTTTGGCATGGGTGTCGACCTCCCCGACATACGCGTGGTCGCCCACTTTCAGTGCCCCGGCAGCCTTGAGGCCTACTACCAAGAGGCCGGACGGGCTGGGCGCGACGGCGAAGCCGCCACCTGTGTGCTCTTTATGAGCGACGCCGACCTTGTGACGCAAAGGCGACTATCAGGATCCGGTCACGCAGTCGGAGACGTGCAACGATCCAAGCACGATCCCCTCGCTCTCGTTGAACGCTACGCGAGCGACCTGGCATGTCGTCAAATCAGCCTGGTTTCACACTTCACCGGAATGGACAATCACCAGCCCTGTGGATGTTGTGATGTATGTTCCGACCCTGAATCTGTTGGACATCGCCAAAATGAAGATGCTGAGGGCACCAAAAATACCGGTGCAAACTCCGACCTGAGTCCAGTGCTCAACGACGAGCAGCAAGGGGTACTTCAAGCCGCGCTCGCCCAGCAACGCCTCCCTATCCGCGTCCTCACTCTGGTCGCAGCGCTGAGAGGCCATCGCAGTGCGGGCGTCGGCCGAGGTGCCAGCCAGCATTTCTCGGGCTTCGGTGCCCTGGCCGACTGTTCATCCAAAGCGATCATCGACCAAATCGATGCCCTCGGATTCACCGGGGCTCTCCACTACGAGACGGCCCACCACGACATCGAACACCGCATCATCGCGCCCCAGCCCCTTGCCCTCGATGAAAGGACTTCAGACCGCCCAATCGCTTCAAGCCCCCCGAGTAGCGACTCTGGACCGGCACTCCTACGAGAACTCGAGCGTTTTCGCGATCAAAACGCTCGTGAGGAACGTGTCCCCGCGAATCGGATTTTTGCCCTCCGCGTCGTCGGGGCCCTTGAGCGGCTACGGCCCGAGACCTTCGATGCGCTTCACCGTATCGCCGGTCTCAATCACGCGAAGATCGAACGCTATGGGGAGTCACTGCTCGAGATTATTCAGCGCCATTGTCATTCGGTTCGCGAAGAATAGACGCCGCATCATCCTCCCAGGTCCTCATCAAATATTTCCGCCAACACTGCGAACAAAATCTGAAAAAGCACGGGCGCGTCCCTCTCGCTGTAGCGCCCCCGTACCCACAAGCTCCCGCGCAGATCGACCCGCAAAGAACAACGCCACCCATGCCGATCGTTCACCACTGACCGAGACATCCACAGGCCACGGGGTCCCATCGCACATTTCGAGGGATTCCTCGCCCATCCGTCCACTGAAACTGCATTCGTCCACTTGGATACCCACCGTCCAGCAGGCATTTCGGGGAACGTAACGCCGCATGAGCGAGACCATCGCCCAGCGTATATCCACACGATCGTCCGTGGCGGGTCGCATCCGTAGACGCGAACCAAACTCACCTAGCGCGAGCAACACAGGCTTCAGGTTCCGCCCCTCGGCTGTGAGCCGATAGGCTCTCGCACGCGGCGAGCACTTAAGACGATGATACTCGATCAGTCCCGACTCTCTAAGGTCTTTGAGGCGCTGCGCGAGGAGGTTGGTCGTAATCCCTAGAAGACTCGACAGCAGGTCGCCGTAGCGCCGAGGTCCCAACAGCAACTCGCGGACGATCAGCAGTGTCCACCGACCACCGACCCGGTCCAGTGCAAGCGCAATGCCGCAAAACTGTTTGTAAGAACGTCGTTCCAAGAGGACTCTCTATCTCGTTTCGAGGCCTCCGCTGGGAGGCAAGCCAGAGCGTACTACACCGCCACCCCAAACGACTTTACTTTTTAGTAGTAACTATCTTATCTTCATGAAATGGACGCCATTCAGATCCCCGATCTGGCCCCAGTTTCCTCGCTCAGCACCTTCGCGTTTGTTGCGATCGTAGCTGCCATTGGGATCACTTTTGTCGTCGCGGTCCGGACAACCGCGTTGCGATGCCAGCGCGACGAAAATATCGCCCGCCTGCACACTCTCTTCGCCACGGTCTTGACCATCGCCTACGCTGGATTCACAGCGGGTGCCGCATACTCCGGAATCCTTGAGCGAGGCGATCCCATCCCGAATGCGCTGCCTTTCATGTTCATCTGCATCCTGCTGCTCGTGATGGTCGCCTTCTCTTCTCTCGGGACCCGAATGGTCCACAATCTGCCGATCACGGCCATTGTGGCATTCCAGGGGTTTCGTCTGCCCCTCGAGTTGATCTTACACCGCTGGTATCTCGAGGGGGTCGTCCCCGTCCAGATGACCTTCGAGGGCCACAACTTCGACATCTTTAGCGGGATCGTGGCGCTGATTTTGGCCTTCGCGGTGGGCAAGGGAATCGCCGGATGGAAGAGTATCCTTGCCTACAATATCGTAGGCACAATCTTGCTGATGGTGGTGACCTCCATCGCATTGCTTTCGTCGCCCCTCCCCATACGCAGCTACGAAAATGAACCCGTGTTGGTGCTCGTCTTCAATGCTCCATACATCTGGATCCTGAGTTTTTGTGTCGCCGGCGCCCTGGGTGGACACATCTTGGTCTTCCGTTGGCTGTTTTGGAGTCGTCGACAGTCCCCCGCGACTTGACCAGAGGCCTGGCAGACACAGGCCCAGCGGCTCACCAAGGACTCGAGAAACGATCGAAAATAAGGGCTCCCCACTCGGAGGTCGGCACGAGTTCCATGTCCACCCCGCAACCGCCTCCGCTGTTGTCCACCAGCAAGTCGGGTCCACAGCGCATATGAAAGGTCCACGCGAGATGAGGAATTTCGAGCGTCTCCGCCAAGTCCATGAGCGCCGTACAATCGCTCAAGGTCATCTCTGCAGAACCAGACACCGGCCCAAACTCCCCGACAATGACAGGGAGGGTCGCGGCGGGCTCCTCTACGAGCGATGAAAAGTCAGACATCGGATTGTACACATGGGTTTCATAGACCACGTTGGCCACGTAATCGTCCAACACCCTCGCCCATCCACGAGTCCCCTGCACTGCGATGATGTGATTGTGGCTGCCAAGATCGCTCTCGACTTCACGGATGGCCGCGACAGTGGCGTTCATCATTTCCCAAACTGCACTGGGCTGGGCTGGGCTGGGCTGGGCTGGGCTGGGCT
>Ga0256845_1000187_pt1 | contig 57372 bp, 52 predicted proteins | sample RiftiametaG_FD_189101 | JGI IMG/M metagenome (GOLD analysis project Ga0256845, IMG submission 189101) | Tube worm associated microbial communities from hydrothermal vent at the East Pacific Rise, Pacific Ocean - Riftia | ecosystem: Host-associated > Annelida > Integument > Unclassified ...
GATGTTCCCTGAAGTAAAGATACCTAATATACTTGTTCAAACGGTATATCCCGGTAATCCTCCTGTTGATATCGAAAATTTGATAACAAGACCGATTGAGAAAGAGTTAAATACAATTAGCGGTGTAAAAGAGGTTAAATCGGTCTCAACTCAGGATAACTCTACAATTTTTATAGAATTTAACACAAATGTAGTTCTCAGTGATGCACTACGTGATGTGAAAGATGCGGTTGACAGGTCCAAAAGCGATCTCCCGACCGACCTTGATATGGATCCTTTCATAAAGGATTTTGATGTAAATGAATTTCCAATTATAAACATAAATCTTTCCGGAGATTATAGTATTGAGGAGTTAAGAGATTTTGCAGAGTATCTGCAGGATGAGATTGAAAAATTTACGGAAATCTCAAAAGTTGAAATTAAAGGGCTTAATAACAGACAGATTCAGGTAAACATAGATAAACATAAAATGGATCTTTTAAAGCTCGGTTTTAAGGATATCGAAGATGCAATCTCTTTTGAGAATATTTCCCTTTCGGGAGGAGAAATAGAGGTTAACAATACAAAAAGATCCGTAAGAATTATCGGAGAGTTTAAAAAAGTTCAGGATATTGCAAATATTATTGTTAAACACGAGAAGGGTAATATTATTTATCTAAAAGATGTTGCTGAAGTTAAAGATGATTTTGAGGATCCTCTTACTCTTGCTCGTCTTGATCTGCAACCGGTTGTATCCTTGCAGGTTGTAAAGAAAGCAGGTGAAAATCTTTTAAGTGCTATATCAAAAATATCAATGTTACTGAAATCATCAAGAAAATCGGGATTGCTTCCGGAAAATTTGAAAATAACACTTAGTAATGATCAATCGGATAAAGTTAAAAAAATGATTAACAATCTTGAAAACAGTATAATACTCGGAATAATATTTGTGATTTTAGTATTGTATTATTTCCTTGGCACAAGAAATGCACTCTTCGTAGGAATTGCAATTCCAATGTCTATGGCAATATCTTTTGTGATATTGAATCTTATCGGATCAACTTTAAATATGATGGTTCTTTTCGGTCTTGTCCTGGCACTTGGAATGTTGGTTGATAACGGAATTGTTGCAGTTGAAAATACATACAGATTTACTCAATTGGGATATCCTCTGTTTGAAGCGGCAAAAAGAGGTGTGGGTGAAATTGCAGTTGCGATAATAGCTTCAACGGCTACAACTCTTGCAGCTTTTATTCCTCTCGTTTTCTGGGGAGGAATAATGGGGGAATTTATCAAATATTTACCAATTACTCTCGTTATTGTTCTCTCTTCATCTCTTTTTGTAGCTTTAGTGATAATTCCGGTCTTTTTTGTCAGATTTTATAAAAAAGAGGAAGATACAAGATTAATTGAAAAACGGTTACTAATAAAAAAATTCCTTATCTATTTATCGGTTTCCATACTTCTTTATATTATAAGGATAAATGTTCTCGGCAGTCTGATGCTTATTTATTCAATTTTATTTCTTTTAAATCATCTCTATTTCAAAAGAATAGCAAATTGGTTCAGAACTGTTTTTCTAATAAAACTTGAAGAAGGATATTTAAAATTAATTAAGTTTTCTTTAAAGGGGAAAATGCCTCAAAAAATCTTGTTCGGAACTTTTATTTTAATGATATTGACAATGTTCTTTTTTAAAATAAGACAACCGGAAATTCAGTTATTCCCGGTCAATCAACCTTCATTTATAAATATTTTTGCCGAACTCCCTATAGGTTCGGATATTGAAGCAACTAATGAAGTTATGAAAAATATTGAAAAAAGGGTCTTTAAATTAATTATTCCCGATAAGAAAATAGTTAAATCCGTTTTGACAACAATAGGTAAGGGCGTAACAGGTCAAAATGAGACTCCCATCGGAAATACTCCTAATAAAGGAATGGTAACGATATCATTTGTGGATTATAAATATCGTCAAGGAATTAATACATCGGAAATAATGAAAAGATTAAGTAAAAATATGCTTGGTACCATACCCGGAGTGATTTTATCTATAGAAAAAGATAGAATGGGACCTCCAACCGGAAAAGCTGTTAATCTTGAAATAATTGGTAAAGATTATTCAAAACTTATCTTACTTAGCCGTGATATCCAGAGATATATTGAGAATGAAGATATTGAAGGAATAGAAGGTTTGAAAATGGATCTTGATATTGGGAAACCGGAACTTATAGTGACGATAGATAGAGAAAAAGCACGAAGATTCGGGCTTTCAACCGGACAAATCGGTAGTTCCATAAGAACTTCACTCTTCGGTAAAGAAGTTTCGGAGTTTAAAGAAGGTGAAGACGAATATCCGATTGTTTTAAGGTTTAAGAAAGAATATAGGGACAGTATTGCCTCGATCCTGAATCAGAGAATAACTTTTAGAAGCAGATCAACCGGAAAAATTATGCAGGTTCCTATATCTTCTGTTGCCGGTTTTAAACTGAGTAATACATATGGAGCAGTACGGAGAAAAGATTTAAAGAGAGTTATTACTCTATATTCTAACGTTATCGAGGGTAATAATTCTACAAAAATTAATATCAGATTAAAAAAGCTGATGAAAAATTATAAAATGCCTGAAGGGTTTTACTATAAGTTTACAGGAGAACAGAAAGAACAGGCAAAGACAACCTCTTTTCTTTTTAGAGCAATGATGATAGCACTCTCCCTTATAATGATTATTCTCGTAACTCAATTTAATTCATTTGCAAAACCTTTTATTATTATGGCGAGTGTTTTTTTCAGCACTATAGGTGTTTTCGGTGGGATTGCAACTTTTAAAATGGATTTTATTATAATGATGACCGGAATAGGTCTGATATCTCTTGCAGGAATTGTTGTGAATAATGCTATTGTTCTAATTGATTATATAGATTATTTAAAAACGAACAGAAAGATTGAGCTTGGAATTGATGTAGATAAAGATCTCCCTTTAAATGAAATTATTGATTGTATAGTTATGGGAGGAAAGACAAGATTAAGACCGGTAATTCTTACGGCAATAACAACTATACTCGGACTTATTCCGATGGCAATCGGTCTTAATATAAATTTTTCAACTATGCTTAGTGAATTCCGTCCTCAGATATATTTTGGAGGTGATAGCTCTCTGTTCTGGGGGCCGATGGCATGGACGGTTATTTTCGGACTTACTTTTGCAACTTTTTTAACACTTATTCTAGTCCCGTCAATTTATTTAATGGGCAATAAGATAAAATTAAATATTATAGATAAAAAGAATAGGAAAAAGCATTAGAATAATGATAGAAATGTGTAATTAGGAAAATATCCGATGTTACTATTTTTAATGTCAATAATCGCCCCGTCACTTTTCTGGATTTTATATTTTTACTATAAAGACAGATTCCAGCCGGAACCTTTGCTGGATCTCGGGTTCTCATATTTGTTGGGATTTCTTTTTTCGTTTTTATGCTATAAATTCTATTATATTTTACAATTATGGAATATCCCATATGATATATCATCATATCTCGACAATCCATCTCCTTATCTCTTTGTTTATTTAACAATGGTTACCGGTGTGGTTGAAGAGTTTTTTAAGTTGATCCCTTATGTTTTTATACTTAAATTTTTTACAAACTTTGATGAACCGTTGGATTCAATTGTTTATGCATCGGTTATTGCACTTGGTTTCGCAAGTTATGAAAATTTTCTTAATTTAAAATATTTAAGTGGAATAGAATTATATGCAAGAGCTATCGCATCACCACTTACGCATACGATTTTTTCTTCAATATGGGGATATTATATATATAAATTTCTGAAAGGGGAAAAAAGATCTTTTACTATGCCCGTTTCAGCATTTATTTTTGCAAGTGTATCTCATGGATTATATGATTATTTTTTATTTACTCCTGTTTTGAGAATTTTATCATCACTATTAATATTGGGTATATGGTTGTGGAGAATAATAGTTATTGAAAAGTTGCAAAAAAAATATAGTAATTATAAAAATTCAAAAATGAAAATTTTTTAAATATTTCTATCTATTAAATAAGTATAATTATAATGAAATTTTGAAAATATATACTCATGAAATTTGTAACTTAACTTAACATATATCCAAATTTACAAATGATTGAAATTGTCCTTTATATATGATAAATTTAATATATGAACAGTATAATTCTCATTTTATCTCAATCGACCGCAACTCAGGCGGGCAACTATTTTGCATTAATTTCTCAAGCTTCGGCAGTAGTAAAATTTGTCCTCCTGTTCCTTTTGGTGTTTTCTGTATTATCATGGGCTATTGTTATATTTAAGTTAGTTGAATATAGAAATGCTCGAGTGAATTCTGAAAAATTTTTGGAATTTTTCAGAAAAAACAAAAATTTATCGGATATATATAAATTTTTATCTAATTTTAAAGACAATCCGTTATCCAAAATATTTAAATCCGGTTACAGAGAGTTATCATCACAATTATCCGGTGAAAATAAGACTGTCAATATAAAATTACTGGAGAGATCTGTTATGAATACTTCAAACAGCGAAATTGTAAAACTTGAAAAACTTAACGGATTTCTTGCTACAACTGCAGCTGTTTCACCCTTTATAGGTCTTTTTGGAACCGTATGGGGCATTATGAGTTCTTTTCACCAGATTGGAATTCAAATGAACGCCAATCTTGCAACGGTTGCCCCCGGAATTGCAGAAGCACTTATTGCAACGGCATTAGGGTTATTTGCAGCTATTCCTGCTGTAATTTTCTATAATCTACTACTGAACAAACTAAAAGTTCTTATATCTCAAATGGAAATTTTTATGGGTGAATTTCTTAATTCAAGTGAAAACTTAAACAGAAGATGAAAATAAACGGACATTCAAGATTATCGTCAAATTTATCTGAAATAAATGTTACTCCTCTTGTTGATGTTATGCTTGTCCTGCTTATAATCTTTATGGTTACTGCCCCTATGATGCAATCGGGAATAACCGTCAATCTACCTTCGGCCGAGACAAGATCAAATCCGAGTTCAGGCGGACTTGTTTTAACTATAACAAAGGATCACTATATCTATATGAATGACAAAATAGTAAATATTTTTCTTTTGGAATCAAGGTTGAAAGATTATTTTCATTTCAAAAAAAAGAAGATAGTTTTCTTAAAGGCAGATAAAAAGGTTTCTTACGGTTATGTTATCAATATAATGGATATAATAAAAAAAGCCGGAGTTGAAACGGTAGGGATGATTGTTGATAAAAAAGAAAAGAGATGAAGTTTAGAATTGCCGTAACGGTTTCAATAATCTTTCATTTCTCACTGTTTGCAATTGCATATTTGTTCCCGGGATTCAATAAGGGAGGGGGAACAACATATTATGTAGATCTGATAAATGTAAATGGTGGTAATAATTTTAATGCTTCGGTTAATGAAGGGAAGAGTAATAAATTAGAAAAGGAAAACGTAAGTTTGGAAGAGGATAATAAAGTTAAAAATTTGACTGTAAAAAAGGAGTTGAAATCGAAACTTAGATTTCCGGATAAGAAGAGTAAAAAAAGGAAAGAGATTACTAAAAACACGGATTCCTTGATAAGTGTGGTGAGAAAAAAAAAGAGGAAAGTTCAAAAAAATGACAGCAGTGTTTCTAATGTTAAAAAAACAGGGATTATAAAAACCGGGATTTCAGGAAGTGGATACGGATCGGGAACAGGGGGTGTTCAGGGGAATTTCCCATATGGATATTATATTGATACTTTGAAGAATCGGATTTCGTCTTCATGGTATAACCCGTTGGCTTCGTCAGGAATTAAAGGTAGTTATAACACGGTAGTCTATTTCAGGATATTCAGAGACGGATCTATTGGTAATTTAAAGGTTGTTCAGAGAAGTGGAAAACAGACTTTTGATATGTCTGCGGAGCGTGTTATAAGGGAAGTATCACCTTTCCCGCCACTCCCTTCAGATTATCCTGAGTATTACTTAGGAGTATATTTCGAATTTGAATGGAAAAAATAGAAAGGAGTTAAGAATGAAAAAAATGTTTATAAAAATAAATTTTATATTTATCATATTCATAGTTTTTTCTTCCATATGGTTATTTCCTCAGGAAGAGATCAAAATAAAGATTAATAAAGGAATAGCGATGATTCCGGTTGCTTTACCCGATTTTGTTTATAGTAATGATTCCAAAATAGATGAAAACATCCGAAATGAGATGTATAGAACATTATGGGATGACATGAAATATTCAAAAGTATTTAAACTTGTTCCGAGAGAATATTTTTCATATATAAACAAATTTAATCCGAATAATATTATTTTTAAGGACTGGGCTTCAATTCAGGCTAAAATTTTGATCTCATGCGAAATATCCATATCAGTGGAGAAGCGGATAATACTATCAATGAAAGTTTACGATGTGGTAAGTGAGAGAATGATATTCGGAAGAAATTTCGGTGGAAAATCTGAATTTGTAAGATTGATATCACATAGAATTGCTGATGAAATGATGAAACATTTCGGTGAGAAACCATATTTTACAACTAAGATTGTTTATGTGTCAAAAAAAAATAAAGATAATACGGAAATCTACATAATGGATTATGATGGAAAACGGCAGAGAAGAATTACTTATAACGATTATTTTGATATCATTCCGTCATGGAGCAGTGACGGAGAGAAAATTCTATATACCTCCTATAAACATCATGCTCCCGATTTATATATGTTCAATATTTTTACAGGCGAGAATAAATTGATATCAACGGGAGGTGTTAATTATTCTGCGGACTGGGCTCTTGATGATAATAAAATAGTATATACCTCATCAAAAAATGATTCAAATGCGGAAATCTATGTTAAGAACATGGATTCGGGAAAAGAGAGGAGACTGACATTTAATCGGGTAATAGATTCATCTCCCAATTGGAGTCCCAGCGGGAAAGAAATTGCATTTACTTCTCAGAGGAGTGGTAACCCAAACATTTATATTATGGGTGAAGATGGAACGAATGTAAGAAGAATTACTTTTGAAGGCACTTATCATGATAATCCGGCATGGTCTCCTGATGGAACAAGGATTGTATTTGTTTCAAGAATTAAGGGAAGATTCGATATTTATCTTTACAATGTAAAGAATAATACAATTGCCAAATTAACGGAAAACAGCGGTAGGAATGAAAATCCGACATGGTCTCCTGATGGAAGACATATAATCTTTTCTTCAAACAGGAATGGGAACTATCAACTTTATACAATGGATTATGACGGTTCTAATATAAAAAGACTTACTTCCGGACCCGGAGAAAACAAAATGCCTAAATGGCAAAAAACCAGGTGAATTTAATTGACAATTTTTTTTTTGTATTATATATATATTCAGTAGAATAGAGGAGGAAGTATGAAGAAATTATTATTTTCGGTTTTAATTGTAATTATGGTTGTTTTTCTTTTTAATTCTTGTAAAAAGAAAGTTAAAACAGAGCCGGCACCCGTTAAAGTAGAAAAAGTTGAAGAACAGGCTCCTAAAATAGAAAAACCCAAATTGACAGAAGAGGAAATCTTTCAGAAGAAAAGTCTTGATGAGATCAATAAGGAAGGAAATCTTAAAAGAATAAATTTTGATTTTGATAAATATGTGATCCGTGATGATATGAAAGGTATTCTTAATAATAATGCCGACTGGCTTTTGAAGCACCCAACCGTTATAATCACTATAGAGGGTAATTGTGATGAGAGAGGAACAGTGGAATATAATATGGCACTCGGTGAAAAAAGAGCTCAGGCTGCAAAAAAATATCTTCTTTCACTTGGAGTAAAACCTGAACATATTAAAGTAATCTCTTACGGTAAAAGTAAGCCGCTTGTTAAAGGTGTTGATGAAGCATCTTATTTCCAAAACAGAAGAGATGAATTTGTGATTATTAAAAAGTAAAATTTAAAAAAAATGATAAACAGCCGAATTAAAAAATTGTATTTAGTGATAATTATTTTATCTCTTTTTTCATTGAAATTATTTTCAATGAAAAAGGATACAAAACTATTACTTGCAGAGATACAAAAGATTTCAGTCACATTGAATTCACTTGAAAAAAAAGTTGATATAATGTCATCTGAATTTACGGCTCTTTATAAAAAGGTAAAAATCTTAGATAATAAGATTACAGCAGTAACAAAGAACCAGGCTGATGAGGGTCAGAATAAAGAGACGATCTCTCTCAGCCTACAGTTCTTAAAGGAAGAAATTAACACTCTTAAAAATAGTGTTTCAAAAGTTTTTGACAGGATAATTCAGATTCCTACAACAAATAGAGCTGTTACGGGCACGGATTCAGAAGGACGGAACACCTCAAATGGAGAGAATTCAACTGTTGAAACTCCGGATAATATTTATTATACAGCTTATTCCGATTACATTAAAAAAAATTATCAGTTGGCAATAAGCGGTTTTAATCAATTTCTTAAGTATTATCCTGCAAATGCTCTTGCCGATAATTCATTATACTGGATAGGTGAGTGCTATTATGCTCAGAAAGATTTTAATAATGCGATAAAATCTTTTTCGGAAATTATAAAAAATTATAAAGATGGAGATAAAGTGCCTGATGCACTGCTGAAAATGGGATATGCATTAATAGAGATAGGGAATAATGATAATGGTTTGAAAGTTTTAAAACAATTGGTAAAGCAATTCCCTCTTTCTGAAGAGGCTTCTCTCGCTCAACAGAAAATCAGAGACGTTAACGAATAAAAATGGCCGGAAATATAAAGAGTTTAAATAAAGTTATTTTAGTTGGAAATGTTCAGCCTCGTGAACCTGAGATAAGTCATATTCCGAATATCGGAAGAGATGTTGCTAAGTTTACTATAGTTACAAAAGAGGGTTATATGGATAAAAGTAACCAGTGGCAGGAATCTTCGGAATGGCATAATATTGTTGCATGGGGATATAATGCGAAAAAAATTGAAAAGAGTGTATTCAGAGGTTCACTTGTTTTAATCGAGGGAAAGATAAAAAGTAGAAAATGGCAGGATAAAAACGGTGTTGACAGACGGACGATTGAAATAATTGCAGATACGATAATTCCTTTGGATAAAGTTTCAAATCAGGCAAACTATTCTAATTCCGGAAATCAGAATTATTCAAAAAAAACAGATATGGAACAGGATATGACGGGTATGGATAAAGAACCACCGGAAGCTCAAATTGATGATATGCCGTATGATGATCCTTTCTGATTAAATGGCATTTGTAAATTATAACAATAAAGAAATAACAGTAAAAATAGTATATTATGGTCCTGCTCTAAGTGGAAAAACTACTTGTCTAAAAGAAGTATTTAACAGTAAGGAATTTAAAAAAAAAGGGAAGTTAATTACTCTTGATACTGATGGAGACAGAACACTTTTCTTTGATTTTTTACCGATTGAGATAGGTAATCTGGGAAATTATTCAATAAAAATACAACTTTATACTGTTCCCGGTCAGGTTGCATATAACACAACCAGAAAACTTGTTCTTCAAGGTGCCGACGGAGTTGTATTTGTTGCTGATTCTCAAAATGAAATGAGGAAGCAAAATATACAAAGTTTTGAAAATCTAAAAGAGAATCTTAAAGAGAACAATATATCATTTGATGAAGTTCCATTGATTTTTCAATATAATAAAAGAGATTTGCACGAGATTTTATCTCTTGATCAATTAAATTCCGATCTTAATTCGGAAAACAAACCTTTTTTCCCGACTATTGCTATTGCAGGTGAAAATATTCATGAAGCACTTCATGCAATAATGAAGATGGTTATTATCTATTTAAAAAACAAGCTGACAATTTTCCAAAAAGATAAGACGGTTATGTTCTCAAAAGAGGAGATCACATCTTTAACTCCTGAAGAAAAGGTTTTAGATGGAATTAAAGTAACTTCTTCCGGTGATACCGAAGAAGAGAGTGTAATGGAATTGACTTCTCCTATTGAAGATGCGATCCCTGATATTAATATATCTAATGAAGAGGAAATATTCGATCTTGAGGAAAGCTCTCCTCAAATAGAAATACCTGAAGAATTTCCGGAGGATGATGAAGATCTTCGAACCGTATATAAAGAAAAATCAGTTCCGCTCGTTTTAGATGAGAATGATTTGGTTACTACAAAAGAAAATAAATCAAACAATGAAAACGATAAAGCAAAAATAAAATCAATTGATATTCCTTTGGAGATTGATATCCCGAAGGATTGTAGCAAAATTAAATTAAATTTAACTTTAAATATTAAAATTAAATAGAATTAAAGGGAGAGTTGTTGTTTGAAAAACTTTTTTAGAATTTTTCTTATTATATTTATATTATTTACTCTAAATCTGAATTCACAAGGATTTGAAAATTTATCAAAAAAAGCTGGAAATAGCATAAAGGATTATTTTTCTTCGAAGCAACAGAAGAGTTTCTCGATTATTTCAATAGAGAACTATTCAAATTTAAATGATATTGAAACTCAGCAATTATACCAGCTACTTGTTTCATGTTTTGAAAATAAAAAAGGTTTAAATTTTAAAGATAATTTTCTGAGTTTTAACAATAAGAAGGGAGTCTTTAATACATATAGGATTAAAGAATTGGATTTTTTAATAACTTTGAAATTAATAAATAATCGTGGAAAGACCGGAATCGGGATCATTATATTTTCAAGGAAATTTGATAGAATAGTCAGTATTAAATATTTTGAAGAAAAAATTGGAAAAAAAGAAAAATTTTTATTAAAACATTTTAATTATCCTTTTAAGAAGACCGGTTTTTTTAAATCTTATGAAATGAAAGTTTTTGGTAATCTATTGGATGTTATTTCATTAAACATCAAAACTGCTGAAAAAAAGAGGCTTAATCTTGTTTTTTTTTTCTATCTGAAAAAGATTTCAATATTTAAGTTTGAAGTAAACTCATTAGTTAAGATTTTTGATATTCCTTTAGAGTGGGGAAGACCGTTTTATCCTGTCTTTGAATATGAAGGAAAAGCTTCATATTTTGAATTTGATGGAAAGATTTATGTTACGATAGGAAGCAATTTCTCAGATAAAACAAAGATCTTTTATATTGATCCTTCAAGTTTAAAGTTAATTAATTACGGATCATCAAAAATTGTACCTATTTCTAAAGTAAATATAAATGGAGAACCTAAGATTTTAGGAGTAAAATATGAAACCGGAAAGAATTATTTTAAAAAAAATATCTATATAATGAATTTAGTTACAGATGATTTTAATAAAAATGAGATGTATGAAAAAGAAATGATAAATTTTTTTTCTATATCAATTCAAAAAAATAATAATGAACTTAATGGTATAGTTCTTGTTGATTTAAACTATAAAATGAAAATTTATTCCGGAGTGTTTAAAGAGCTTTACACTTCAAAAAATAAATATGGTTATTCATCAACATCTTTTTCAAACGGATGGATAGTTTTAAGTTCTTTCAGTAGGGGAAGTGATAGCTTTAATTTTTTTAAAATAAAGAATTCCATAGAATTGCCTTTATATACAAATAAAACAAGTGGAGAAATTGTTTTTATTTCAGAAGGGGTTTTTTCAAATAAGAATGGAATATGGGTTAAAATCAAAGAGAATGAGCATATGGATTTCAGAAATATTAAATTGCAATTCTGGAGTAAGAATGTTAAATAGAATAAAAATTTTCTTATTGATATTTTGTTCAATGTTCCTAAATGCCGGAATAAAAACAAAATATGGCGGTAATATAATTATCAGACTTAATGAACCTTCAAGTTTTAATTATTCATCTTCCAATTATTCTAATTCAATTTTTTTTTCACTTATTTATGATAACTTTTTTTATTTGAATAGTGATGGGATACTTTCTTCCAATCTGTTTTCCTCTTATGATTATGATAGAAATGAAAAGAAGATTACTCTAAATTTAAAACCATATTTAAGTTTTTCGGATGGTACGAGAATAACTCCGGAAAATTTAAAATTTTCAATAAAAGTTTTTTTAACAAAAGAAATGACAACATCAAAGAAATTAAGAAGAGCAATAAATAGTTTTAAAATAGAAAACAATTCCATGATAATCACTTTAAATTACGATATCCCTGATGTTTTACAATTGCTTTCAGTTCCGGAATTAGTACTTCTATCAATGAATGAGAAATCATTTTCAGGAATTTTTGTACCGGATCAATGGGAAAGTAAGAAATTTATTAAATTAATTCCAAATAAATTTTATCCCGGGGGAAGAAGTTATCTTGATTATATTAAGATAATTTTTTATGACTATTATTATCCGGATATATTTCTCTCCGGTAGAAACATGAAAATTAATAATTACAATGAATTTAATGCCGGAATATACCAAAATTTTTACCTTCTTTTCCCTTATGGTTCTGTTGGGAAAAATTCTAAAGTTGCACTGTATTCGCTTTTTAAGATTTTTTTTTCAAAATATAATTACAGCGAATTGAACTCTCTGACTTCAACCGAAGAATCTCCGGTTGCAATAAATATTACTAAGTTTTCTTTAAGAAAGATAAGATCGATTTTAAAGTATTCAAGAATGATTATTTATATGACATCATCCTTGAAGCGCTATGAAAAAGATCTTTTGGATTTTTTTAATAAATATAAAAGATTAAATATTACTTTTAATTTTATAGAAGGTAATAAATTGAAAGATTTCATAAAAAGTAATCATAGTGTAAAATTTTTAATAGGAGAAAAATTTTTTAAAAAGAAAACCAACATTGTTGATAAACTACAAAGAATTCTTGACGAATTATCCTTTACAAGATTAAATGAAAAATATTTGAATATTATGAAAGAACTTGAAGAGATAAAATATCTGAAGAATGAAGAATTGCTTATGAAACAATATTCGGAATATGTAACTTCTATTATCTCAGACGGGTTGATTTTCCCTCTTTATCATGAAAAGTTTTCCATATATTTGAAAAAAAATATTCTAAATGTTAAACTCGATTATTATGGAAGACCTTTGTTTAATAGAGTGAGAGTCAAATGAAAAAATATATAATAATTCTTAGTATAGTTTTTTTTGTGTCAACCATATATTCAGCTGAACTGGGATTTATTGTCGGAACTGTAAACAGCAATACAGGATTAAATATAGGATTTTCTGCAGGAATGGGAATGTTACTTCCCTTATTAAAAGTCGAATATGAATTAACAAAAAATCCGGACATAGGTAATAAAACTATTACAACAGGAATAAAATTAAAACCGAAATTTGGAAATTTTTCTCCATATGCTTTGATCGGCGTAGGAACTGATTTTGAAAAATTTTCTCTTGAATTCAGCAGTTATAGTACTTTTACTTTATACGGTGGAGGATTATATATATATTTCAGTAAATTATTCTCAATAAGATTTGATTTTAGATTTATGAATTATAAAACTTTCAATAAAACAAGACTTTCCGGTGGTATCTTTTTGAATTTTTAAGAAGTAATAGATCTTTTCTATTTATACTCTTTTATTATTTTTATATAACTATCTTTTTTTAGTTGTTCAACAAGTTTTTTTAATTCTTTTTCACGTTTTCCTTCTGACAGAGTCTGTTTGATTTTATCTTTGAGAGTTTTAAAATCAGCAATATGTTCAGATACTCTTTTTTCCAACTGAATAATATACCAACCTGTATCTGTCGTGATCCAGTCTGAATATTCTCCTTCTTTTAATTTATCTGCAGAACTCACAAGATTCTTGTCAAGATCGCTTTTTGTAAATGTACCGAGGGAATAGCGATTATCTCCCGTAAGATCTGAATAGATTTCTGCAACTTTTTTAAAATCGGATTTTTCTTTATGCAATGCATCGGTGATTTTTTTCATTTTTTCTTTTCTTGCTTCTTCTGAAAAATAGAGATCTTTTTTTAAAAAAATACAATTTAAAGTGATCTTTTCCGGAATAGTGTATTTTTTTAGATTTTGTCTGTAATAATTTACAATTTCAGAAGCGTCTACTTTCATTTTCTGACCGACCTTTTCTTGAATAAATCTTTCTTGCATTAACTGTTCAAGTCTTTGTCGTTTAAACTCTTCAAATGAAACACCTTGGGAAAGCAAAGCTTTTTTTAGCTCATCTTCGGTTTTTAAATTATTTCTTTTCATAATATCTTTTATTATCATTTTAAGATATTGTGTAAGATCATATTTCTTTTCTTTTGCTTTAGATAGAATTATTTTACGACTAATAAGCATAGAAAGAAGATTAGACTTTAATTCTTTAATATTTTTTTTTAATTCCTCACCGGAAAATTTAGATTTTAATTCCTGAGTGATTCCATTTTCAAATGTTTGTAATTCCGAAAGAGTTATTATCTCGTCATTTACAATGGCATAAATCTCATCAATTGTTTCACTTCGAAGAAGATTTACCGTCGGAATCAGCATTATTAATAGTATTAGAATTATTTTTTGTTTCATTTTTTTCCCCTGGGATATTAGAATATTTAAAAAATAGATTTTTATAATTTATAACAATATTCGAATTGTTTTTAAGATCGGTAAGATATTTATTATAATTAACGGATATTTTTTTGTTTTTTAAAGTTTCTCTAATTATACCGGAAACATTTTTAAGATATTCATGTCTGGCATTTCTTCTTTTCTTTACTTTGAAAATATGAAAACCGTATTTTGTTTCAACGACACGACTTATCTGGTTGATCTTTAATGAGAAAACAACATTTTCCATCTCTTTAGGTAATTCTCCTTTTTGAAAATTACCCATATAACCGTTCTTATTATTATCCATAAGTTTAGAATTTTCATTTGCAAACTTTTCAAATAATTTAGGGTAATTCTGAAGTTCACCTCTAATCTTGATGGCATTATCTTTGTTCTTTAAAAAGATTTGATAAAGTTCAATCTCCTGATTCTTTTGAAATAATTCAGGATTTTTAATGTAATAATCTTTGATCTCGTTATCATTAATTGAAATATTTTGATAGATTTTCAAATAGATAAGTTTATCTAACTTTAATATATTTTTAATACTATCTTTATTAGAATTATTTAATGCAATATGTCTGGATGTAACATATTTTTTTACATCATCTTCGGATATTTCTATTCCTTCCTTATCTGCAAAATAGAGTAGTATGGAATTGTCAACGTATGTATCGAAAAATCTGGAAAGAAGTATATTTTTTTTCTTTTTCTTTGAAATATCAATATCTTTATATTTAAGTGATATAAATTTTTTAAAATCTTTATTCTTAAATTCTTTTCCATTAATTTTTAATATTACTTTTTCTTCATAGGGATCGGAAATTTCTTTTTTGTTGGAATTATTTTTATTAGTGCAATATGTTGAAAAGAGGATCGATATTAAGAATATAATTGAAAATCTTTTAATTATTTTCATCGTATGATTATATACTATATACATATCTTATACAATCCGATGTTATGGTTTTTTGATCTGATCTGAAAAATATTTCCTGAAAATAAAGGGGGTAGGAGAGAATGAAATTATTTCCGTATTATTAAAAGGATGTTTGAATTTAATTGAAGTTGCATGTAAAGCCAGCCTTGGGAAACTATTTCCTTTACCATAATAATCATCACCGAGTATAGGGTTTCCGAGATATGACATATGGACTCTTATTTGATGAGTTCTTCCGGTTTTCGGCTCAAAGACCATTAATGCGGAATTTTTAAACTGGTAAAGTACCGAATAGGATGTTTCGGCATCTTTTGCTTCATCAATAAGATGGTCGGATGAATCTACAGCGGTAAATTTTCTTTTATCATGGTTGTTCCTTCTGATTGGAGCTGAAACCGTTCCACTTCTGAATCTGACATTTCCGGAGACTATTCCATAATATTTTTTAAATATTTCTCTTTTTTTAAACTTTTTTTGCATTTTTTTCATAGCCAAAAATGATTTTGCAAGGATAAGGACTCCGGATGTTCCTTTATCCAATCTATGAACGATCCCTGGGCGATCTATGTCTTTTATTTTTTTAACATCAGGGTATTCATTGATTAGTAGATCCAAAATTGTGGTTTTTCTTTCTCCTGTCCCCGGATGAACCGAAATGCCTGAAGGTTTGTCAATAATTAAAATTTGATCATCTTCATACAATTTTTTCAATAAAGGAATATTTGTATTATGAATAATATGATCCGGTTCGATCTGTGCAGGAAACTTAACTTCTATTTTATCACCAAGAGTAATTTTAAAATTCTTTTTTATTACAATTCTACCGTTTATTTTAACATTTCCCGATAAAATAATTTTTTCCACTTTTGAACGTGAATAAATTTTTAAATTTTCTGTAAGAAATTTATCAATTCTGATTAGATTTTTTTCTTTGGCAAGATAAATTTTATTCATTTAAAATTTAATGATAATTATTTCTGCTCGGAATGTTTAAACTTAAAGTATAGAAAAACAGAGATCACAATTCCGGCAAGACTGATAGCCTGAGGAATTGAAAGGCTTAGATAAGGATTATTCATTCCTCCGAATATATAACCTCGGTCGGGATCTCCTCTGAAATATTCAACAAACAATCTGATTATTGAATAATTGAACAGATAAAGAACGAATATCTGACCGTCAAATTTTTTTCTTTTTTTATAAATGAAAAATAAAATGAAAAAATTTAACAGATTAAGAAGAGCTTCCATTAATTGAGTAGGAAAAATCGGGTGACCTGTTGGAACTCCGGTACTTTGATTAAGATCCGGGAAAATAACTCCGATGGAACAACCCTGTGCATTTCTTCCGAAACAACATCCCGCAGAAAAACAACCAAGCCTGCCGAAGAAATGAGCTAATGCAATAGCCGGACCTGATATATCTCCTATTTTTCTAATATTTAATCCTTTTTTTCTTATAAACCATATTGCAAAAACCAAACCGAAAATCAATCCTCCGTAAAAAACACCGCCTTGCGTGAATAATTCGACTATTCTGGATGAATCGCTTGTATAATAACTAAAATCAATTATAAACAGATATAATTTTGCACCTAAAAGTCCGATGATTAATGTATAAAAAACAAGATCGGAAATATCTTTGGAATTCATATTTTCATCTTTTGCAAACTTCAACATCATTAGTATTGATATCAATACTCCGGTAGCAAGCAAAAAACCATATGTGTGAATTGTTATAGGACCTATTTTTATTAAAACCGGTAACATTATTCAACTCCTTTTTTCTTTTCGCTGTTTTTTCTATCTTTAAAAATTGAAAAAAGAAGTAATACAATTCCTATAGAGATAAAAGAATCAGCGATATTAAAAGTGGGCCATCTGTATTTTTTGATATATATTTCAATGAAGTCCACTACATATCCGAGAAATATTCTGTCTATAATATTTCCTATTGCTCCTCCGGCTATAAATGAGAGTGCTAAAGCTTCTAAAATTTTTTCGGATCCGATTTTAAAGAATAGATAGATGACCACCGAAAGAGCAATTATAGCCAGTATAGTTATCAAAATAGTTATAAACGGGTTGCTGTTCCCTGAAAAAAACCCCCAGACGGCTCCATTATTTTTTACATATATAAAACGGAAAAATCCTTTTATAATGTTTTTTTGGTCATAAAGTCCGAATGAAGAACGGATAAAATATTTGGAGATCTGATCAGCTAAAATAATCGACAATGTGATTGTAAGGTAAATATATCTATTTTTTAATTTCAATATCAGATCTCCTTGATTACGGAATTGCAGCGTGGACAGAGATCTGTGTTATCGGTTGAATTTAGAGAATTTTCAAACCAATTCCAGCATCGGGGACATTTGGAGCCTTCAAATTTTTTAACGGAAATATCTATTACTTTACCACTTTTAATATTAACTTTTGAAGTAACCGTAATATTTTTAAAGATTGATTTATTATTTGAGATGACTTTAAAATCTTTTTCCGGGAGGGTTAATGTTATTTCAGCTTCGAGAGAATCTCCTATAATCTTTTCACTTCTTGCAGCTTCGATCTCTTTTTGAACGAGATCTCTGATGTTCATAAGAACACTCCAAATTTCTTTCGATTCAAGATTATCAAATTCCTTGTCAATCTCTGGAAATTTGCAGAGATGTACCGATTCTGTCTTTCCTTTAAAATCAGGAATATGTTCCCATACTTCTTCAGTTGTGAAAGAAAGGATAGGGGCGAGGAGTAATGTAGTCTCTTTCAAAAGTTTGAAGATAACGGTTTGAGTAGCTTTTCTCTCCTTAGAATTTTTCAAATTACAGTAGAGGTTATCTTTTGTGATGTGAAGATAAAATGAGCTTAGATCAGTAATAAAGAAATTTGAAATTGCATGGAAAATAGTGTGAAATTCAAACATTTTGTAGGCTTCCAATATTTTCTTTTTTAAGATCTGAAGTTTGTAAAGAATATATGTTTCAATTTCGCTGTAATCTTCAACTGAAACAGAATCATTGTCAGGTGAAAAATCACTCATAACGCCAAGCATAAATTTCCATGTATTTCTGATTTTACGATAACTTTCAACCACTCTTGAGATTACTTCATTTCCCAACTTTATATCTTCTCTGTAGTTAACCATAGCAACCCATAATCTTAATATCTCCGCTCCTTTATCATCTATGATTGTCTGTGGAGAAATAACATTTCCAATTGATTTTGACATGGCTCTTCCCTTATGATCAAGAACCCAGCCGTGTGTGAGAACACTTTCATATGGTGACCTTTTCTTATAGCTTACACCGACAAGTAAAGATGAATGAAACCAACCTCTGTACTGGTCTCCTCCTTCAAGATATAGATCAGCAGGGAATTTATGTTCGGGGCTGTTTTCAAGTACTCCGAAAGAAGACCCGGACTCGAACCATACATCAAGAATATCGACTCCTTTTCTGAATTCGGAACTTCCGCATTTTTCACATTTATAATTATCCGGTAAAAAGTAGTTTATATCTTTTTTATACCAGGAATCGGAACCTTCTTTTTCAAAGACAGATCTGACCTTATCAATAATATCGGGTTCAACTACGGGATGGTCACATTTTTCGCAAAAGAATACGGGTAACGGAACACCCCAGTTGCGCTGTCTTGAAATGCACCAGTCGGGTCTGTTCCCGACCATGTTGGAAATTCTTCCTTCTCCCCATTCAGGGATCCATTTAACTTTTTTAATCTCTTCAAGGGCTTTATTTCTTAGTTCTGCAGTGTCCATTGAAATAAACCACTGTTCGGTTGCTCTGAAAATGATAGGTTTTTTACATCTCCAACAATGTGGATATGAGTGTTCAACACTATCGGAATATAGTAATCTGCCTGCTTTATCAAGGTCCTCAACTATTATATTATTTGATGCAAATATTTTTTGTCCTGAATATTTTTCTACGGTTTCATCAAATAATCCTGTAGGACCGACAGGTGCATATATATCCAGACCGTATTCAAGTCCTGCTCTGTAATCATCTTCACCATGTCCGGGAGCGGTATGAACGCATCCTGTTCCCTGATCTAATGTTACATAATTTGTAGTAATTATTATTGAATTCCTATCAATTAAGGGATGGACGGTATTTACTCCTTTTAATTCATTACCTTTAAATTTTTTTAAAATTTTATATTCCGAATTGACTAATTCCGAAATTAGAGGAATAAGTAACTCTGCGGCGATATAGTATTCACCGTTTAACTCAAACAGAGCATAATCATAATCTTCCTTAACTGCGATAGCAAGATTTGCAGGAATTGTCCATGGAGTTGTTGTCCAGATAAGAACGGAAATTTCTTTATCTTGGAATTCCGAAAGAAAATCAGGGTAATCAGCAAGTTTAAATTTTACATATATGGAAGGGGAAGTATGATTGTCATATTCTACTTCAGCTTCTGCAAGAGCAGTATGACATGAAGTACACCAGTATACCGGTCTCTTTTTTCTTATTATATTTCCACTTTCAACAAAAGATTTAAATGCTTTCAGAATATAGGATTCATAAACGGGATTAATGGTTGTGTAGGGATTATCCCAATCACCGAATATACCAAGCCTTTTAAATTCATCTCTCTGTATATTTATAAAATTTTCAGCATATTCTCTGCATTTTTCCCTTATCTCGGGAACTTCCATATCTCTTTTTCTTTTACCAAGATCTTTATCTACTTTAATCTCAATCGGAAGTCCGTGACAATCCCAACCGGGTTTATACGGAGCTTTAAATCCTTCCATGGATTTTGTTTTTACAATAAAATCTTTTAAAATTTTATTAAGGGCATGCCCAAGATGGATATGACCGTTTGCATACGGAGGTCCGTCATGAAGCATAAAAGTTTCACTGTTTTTATTCTTTTCAATAATTCTTTCATAAATTTTAATATCATTCCAAAATTTTAAAAGTTCCGGCTCTTTTTTATTAAGCCTTGCTTTCATAGGAAACTCTGTTTTCGGAAGGTTCAGAGTGTCTTTCCAATTAACATCTTTCTCATTGCTCATTTTTTTTCTCCAAAGGATGCATGAATGATCTTCAGCTAAATATATGAATGTTATTTTCTTATATTTTTCAGTTTAAGTCAATAAACATAGAAATAAAGTAGTAATTCGGTTGATTTTAAAAAGTTTCGTTTAGTATTGATTGTAAGTTTCTCCAATTGGGAACAACCTTTACAAAAAGATCGAGAAAAACTTTTTTCCCGAAATAGTCTTCTATCTCAACTCTGGCAGATTCACCGATTGTTTTTAATTTTATACCTTTTTTCCCTACTATTATTTTCTTTTGAGATAATGTTTCTATATAAATCTCGGAACGGATATATATTATCTTTCCTTTATCAACTATTTCCTTTAGACTGACCATAGTCGTAAACGGGAGTTCATCCTTAGTGTTGTGGAGGATTTTTTCCCTGATGAGTTCGGAAATATAGAATTTTTCGGACTGAACCGTATATTGATCATCATCGTAAAACAGATGTTCCGATTCAGGAAGATGTTTGTAGATAAGCGTTTCGAGAAGTGGAAGATTATCCCCGTTCAGAGCGGAAATAGGAACTATCTCTGTCCAGTTGAATATGTTTTTGAATTTTTCAATCTTTTGAAGAATTTTTGATTTATTGTAAATATCAATTTTATTAATAATAAGAAAAACATTTTTTTTATCTTTTAAAAGATCCAGAATAAAAGGATCATCATTCCTGTCTCCAATATCAATAAAATATAGGATGAGGTCAGCATCCATAAGAGAGTTATGAACATCTTTCATCATCTTTTCGTTCAGTCTGAATCGAGGCTTATGAACACCGGGAGAATCAAAAAAAACTATTTGTCCTGCTTTTGAAGTTTTTATTCCTAAAATCTGTTTCCTTGTTGTTTGGGGTTTGTTAGAGACAATGGAAACTTTTGTCTCAAGTATTGAGTTTAAAAAAGTTGATTTCCCTGCATTTGTTCTTCCAAGCAATGCAACATATCCGGAATGTTTTTTTATTGATTTATGCATGATAAATTTTCACCTTCTTGATTCTGTTATTTTCAATTTCAATGACTTCAAAAATATAACCGTTAATACTAATAGATTCATTCTTAGTCGGGATTTTTCCCAGTTTATAATTAATTAAACCTGAAACCGTCTGATAATCCTCTTCATTAGTGATCTCAAAATTTAAGGTTTCACTAAGTTCAATAATGTCCGTATCACCTTTAACTATATAAAAATCTTTCTCTTTAACAATTTGTTCAATATCTTCGTCATATTCATCCTTTATCTCTCCGACTATCTCTTCTATCAGATCTTCCATTGTTACAACTCCGGAAACCCCGCCGAACTCATCCACTACAATTGCAAATTTTTGTTTAGAGTGCTGAAGTTCTTTTAGAAGCTCAAGTATTCTCATTGTTTCAGGAATAAAAAAAGGTTCTCTGAGAATATTTTTTAATAAAAAATTATTTTTATTCCAGTAATTAAAAATATCTTTTGATAAAATTATCCCGGTGATATTATCAATTCTTCCCGAGATAACCGGATATCGAGATTTTTTACTTTCCATGATGACTTTCAGGATATCTTCAATTACCATATCTTCTTCAATATATTGCATATCAACACGAGGAGTCATAATTTCTTTTACAAGTGTATCGCCAAATTCAAGAACACTCTCTATCATCTCTCTATCCTCTTTTTCTATAACTCCATCTTTTCTTCCTTCTTCAATAAAAACTTCAAGTTCTTTTTCACTAAGATCATCCTGGGTCGAATCAATGATAGATGTTGAAAGCTTTTTTTTTAATATTATATTGAAAAAATAATTTGCAGGATAAAAGAATATCCACGGTAATATTAGAAAATGTAATAGTTTTTCAAGAATCTTCTCTTTATAAAAAAAGGCAATTATATAAAGAAAAAGATCAAAAAAAGTTATAAATGTAAAAATAAGAGCAAGAATTGTTAAAGGGTTTTCCGAAAATGATTTTCTTATCAGAAAAAAAGAGTGAATAAAAAGGAGAAGTTGAAAGAAGAATGAGAATGCACCGAGAGAGTTTATAACCGTATCATATTTTTTTACAATATCTATTTTTCCTCTTTTCTTTTCCGGGAGATCCTCTATAAAACCAGCAAGGGAGATCCTTGAAAAGCTTTTAAGACTTATCTCAAGCATAAAAAAAGTAACTGTTAAAACAACGAGAAGTATAAAAATTAGAGTCTCCATAAAATCTTATTCCCCTTTAAATTTATAGATCAATTTTTTCAATTTTATTTATTTCAGGTTCAATAATATAAAATGACGCAGGATTTATCATTCCCGCTGCTTCTCCGGGATTCAGTATAGTTGTTGTACCCGACTTATAGAGTCTGGAAGCATGTATATGACCATATAGAATGTAATCTGTTTTTTCCGAGGAAGAGATCTCCTCAATTAGTAAAGGTTCATGCATTAAAATAAAAATTTTTCCGGATATCTTCAGTTTTAAAGGAGGTTGTGAAATTGTCCCTCCGAAATCTGAAAATATTCTGTTCAACCTTATTTTGTCTCCATCACAATTACCATAGACTGCAAATATCTCTCCATTGAAATTACCAAGTTGTTCGGCAGAAAGAGGTGAAACGATATCTCCGAGATGAAAAAGATGTGTACAATTGGACTTATTGGAAATCTCGACTGCTTTTTTTAGATTGCTAATGCTATCATGTGAATCGGATAAAACAGCAATTTTAACTCTGTTCATTTATTTAATTTTAACATATAAAGATATACAAATAAATAATTTAAATTTGATAGGATGATAATGACAAATATATTGACTTTTATCCGGATTGGCGTTATAAATGCGAAATGTGCGGAGTGATTGGAATTTTAGATAATGAACAGGTGATTACGAAGTTATATAATTCTATGCTGACTATACAGCATAGGGGGCAGGATTCTGCCGGAATTCTTACTTATGACGGTCGTTTCCATCTGAAAAAAGGAAACGGACTTGTAAGAGATATTTTTGATCAAAGAAATATTTCCAGATTAGTCGGGAATGTTGGTATCGGTCATACCAGATATCCTACAATCGGTGAAGGTTCGGTGGAAGATGCTCAACCTTACTGGGTTAACACGCCATTTGGAATCGCCGGTGCACACAATGGAAATGTAACAAATTTTACCGAATTAAAAAAAGAACTTTTTGAAAAATCTTTTAGAATAATAAATTCCAATTCCGATATGGAAGTCATACTTAACATTTTTGCAGATTATCTCGATCATACTAAGGTTAAAGATATAACTCCCGATATAATATTTAATGCGATAAGATATATTTATAAGAAAGTAAAAGGAAGCTATTCCGTGGTTTTTTATATTGCAGGAAAAGGAATGGTTGGATTCAGGGACCCTTATGGCTTAAGACCGCTTCTATTCGGAGAAGATAAAAGTAAGACGGTCCCGTCTTTTGGTTTTGCTTCGGAGAGTGTATCTCTTGAAGTTATGGGTTTCAAAGATATTAAAGATCTTGATCCGGGATCAGCAATTTTTATTGATAACAAAAGAAGGGTCTTCACAAAGAGAATAATAGTAAAACCTCACAGACCTTGTATTTTTGAATATATCTATTTTGCACGTCCCGATTCCTATTTAAATAAAATAAATGTTTATCGATCAAGGGTTGAGTTGGGAAGAGTGTTAGTAAAAAAAATTAGAAATTATAATCTTGATATTGATGTAGTGGTTCCTGTCCCCGATTCATCAAGAGCTGCTGCCATAGAGATCGCAAGGCTTTTAAAACTTAAATACAGAGAAGGGCTTGTGAAAAACAGATATATAGGAAGAACATTTATTATGCCCGGAGATAAAATCAGGAAAAAATCGATCTATACAAAGTTAAATCCGATAAAAGGTGTTTTTGAAGGGAAAAAAGTTCTTCTTGTTGATGATTCGATCGTAAGAGGGAATACTTCAAGATCCATTATTCAGATGGTTAGAAATGCCGGAGCTGAAAAAATATACTTCAGTTCATATTCTGCTCCTCTTACGAATCCATGTGTTTATGGAATTGATATGCAGACAAGAGGGGAGTTTATTGCACAGAATTCGTCTTCTGATCAGATTGCAAAAAAAATTGGAGCGGATGTTGTTATATATCAGGATATGGAAGAAATGGAAAAAGCTGTCAGGAAACAGAACAAAGATATAAAATCATTCTGCAAAGCATGTTTTAACGGGATTTATCCTACGGGTGATGTATCTGTGAAAATGTTAAGATCAATCGAAAGGGCAAGAGATGAACAGAAGAGAAATAATTCCAAGGAGTTTATAGCGGATTAATGGATTTTTCTTGTCCTTCCCAGGGAGATTTATCAGAATATAGATTTCAGGAAGTGGTTGCATACATTTTCAAAGAAAAAATTAATTGTTCCCTTAAGATTAATTATAATAATCATACTAAAACCATATATTTCCGTAATGATGAAATATTTTTTGCCGAATCTTCAAACCGGGAAGAAAATTTTGGTAATTTTCTGATAAAGAAGGGAATTATAACAAAAGATCAGTTTGATATGGCTTCCGCATATATGAAAGATAACAGGATAAGATTCGGAAGATCTCTTGTGAAAATTAAAGTATTTACTTATGAGAATCTTTTTCATTGGGTTGAGGAGCATTTGAGGTGGATAGCTTTATCATGTTTTGATATGGATAAAGGGAAATATTTAATTAATAGTCTTGATATGAAAAAAATGGAGAATATAGGTTTGAATCTGGATGTTCTCCGATTTATTGTTACGGGCTTTAGGTATTTAAAGGATTATTCGTATATTAGAGAATTAATTGAAAAAGTTGATGATATTTACATGATAAATCCCGAGTTAATCTCTCGTATGGATCTAAAAAAATTTGAATTTCATATTTTTGATCTTTTGAAAACCAATAATCGTGTAAGTGATATTTTGGAGAAAAGCGAATTGTCAAGTGATGATACTTCTAAAATCTTATATATGTTTTTTCTTACGGGAGTTATTTCCGAAAGTAAACCGGATATAGAAAATGCTATTCAAAATTCTGTAAACATTGTAAGTTCACCCAGATTTTTTTCATCCTACAATGAAGCTCTTAAATACTATAATTCAAAATACGAGATGATTTTTAAAATGTTATCAAAGGAGATAGGTCCTATTGCAATTTCAATTCTTTCCGGAGCGATAGAATCAATATCTGAAAATCTACCTTCATATTTAAAGGATATAACTATAAAATCAAACGGAAAACTTAATGAGGATCAGATTTTAAAAAAGGTCTGGTACAATGATTTTGAAGAAAATTTACCTTTCTTCTTAAAGGGTCTGGAAGAGATATTATATGCTGAGATTTTTGCAGTAAAGAAAAATCTCGGAGTTGATTATGAGAAACAGATCTTACAATGGATAAACATTGCACAGAATAATAGTTAGAATAAATAGTTTATTACGGATTTTTTTATAAAATAAAGTGAATAAATGAAAATTTTGATTCAAATTCTCGGTCCGACCGGAGTGGGGAAATCTTCAATGGCAGTCAGAGTTGCAAAATATTTTAACGGTGAAGTGATTTCTGCAGATTCAATGCAGATATATAAAGGGTTTGACATCGGAACTGCTAAAATTTCTATTTCCGAAAGAGAAGATGTAAAGCACCATCTTATTGATGTTTTAGAAGATTGCTCACAATTTAATGTAAAAAAGTTTTTAGCTTTATCTTATGTTGCTTCGGAAAATATTTTAAAAAGAGGGAAATTACCGATTATCTGTGGAGGAACAGCACTCTATTTAAGATTGATGATAGACGGCATCTTTGAGGAGAATGATATTAAAAGAGTATCAAGAAAAAAACTTAAACAAATATCGGAAACAAGCGGACTTGATTTACTCTATAGAAGACTTTTTAAAATAGATTCGGAATATGCTGAAAAGATTGGAGAAAATGATGAGATACGTATTGTACGGGGACTTGAGATATTTTATAATAACGGGTTGACTCCGACGGAAATTTTCTCAAGATCCGCAACACCTTTTAAAGGTTATAAATTTATCAGAGTAGGGCTTACCGATAAAAGAGAGAGAATATACAAAAGGATTAATGAGAGAGTGGATGAAATGATTAAAATCGGTTTAATTAAAGAGACGGAGGAATTGATGAAAAAGTATAAAATTGATTGCCCTCCTTTCAATTCAATTGGATATAGGGAGTCCGTTGCTTATATTAAAGGTGAAATTACAAAAGATAAATGTATCGAATTGATAAAACAGAGATCAAGGAATTTTGCAAAGAGGCAGTTGTCCTGGTTTAGACATGAAAAGGATATTGTGTGGTTCGGACCTGATGATACGGATGAAATAATTGGATTCATTAATAAAAAAATCAACTGATAATCCGGAAACTTCTGTAATTGCCGGATTTTTTTATCAAAAAGATAGTGATGAAGAGATAGCTGCAATAAAAGAAGAGCTTGAATCACTTTTAAAAACCGCAGGCGGACTCTCAATTAAATTTTTCTTTCAGAAAAAAAATAAGATAAATAATAAATATCTTTTCGGAATAGGAAAGATTGAAGAGATCAAATCATATATAGATGATAATAATATAGATCTGATTCTTATATACAATAGTTTAAGTAATGTTCAACAGAGAAATCTTGAAAGTTATTTAGAGATCAAGGTAATAGACAGAACGAGATTAATTCTTGATGTATTTGCATTGAGAGCAAGAACAGTCAAGGGTAAACTTCAGGTTGAGCTTGCTCAATTATTATATTTTTTACCAAAATTAAAGGGAAAGGGAATTGAACTTTCAAGATTAGGCGGCGGTATAGGTACGAGAGGTCCCGGTGAAACTAAGCTTGAAACTGATCGAAGAAAGATAAATAAAAGGATATCAATAATAAAGAAAAAACTTAAAAAACTTGATGTGAATAGAAAAAATTTAAAATCCCTGAAGGGAAACTCTTTAATTCCCGTAATATCTCTTGCCGGTTATACTTCTGCGGGAAAGTCTACTATTTTTAACTGCCTTACAACTGAAAAAACCTATGTGACGGCAAAAATGTTCTCAACTCTTGATCCCTTGATAAGAAAGATGTCATTTTCGGGAGAAAGAGCGGGATATTACTGTTTCCTTACCGATACGGTCGGTTTTATTAGAAAAATGCCGTCTGAAGTTATTGAAGCATTCAAATCGACGCTTGAAGAGATTTCAGATGCGGATCTTATTCTTAATATAATGGATATATCCGATAGGAGAATAATCGATAAGAAAAAAGAGGTAGAGGAAGTTTTCGGAAAATTGAATATTTCTTCGGAAAAAGTCTTAAATATTTATAATAAAGTAGATCTTTCCGATTTATCCGGAAATGATATAATTCCATTTGAATATAAAAATTCTTCCAATATTTATATTTCCGCTTTAAAATGCGATGGGATTGGTGTTCTAAAAGATAGAATTTTTAGAAAAGTATTTTCTGATTTTAAAAGATTCAGGATTGTTGTAGATAAGTCCGATAAGGGGATTTCCAATTTAAACAGATGGGCAATAGTAACAAAAAAAAATATTACCGGAAATAAGATAAATATGGAAATTTTAACAACGGAAAAAAAAATGTTAAAATTTGTTACAGGACATTCGGAGGTTTTTTATGAAGTTCTTAAATAAATATATTATTTTGTTGATTTTTATATTTTCCGGTTGTGTATCTGTGAATAAAAATAGAATGGAAATTAATATACCCGACGTTGACAACACCGGATATAATGATACTTTTTTTATAAACGGATGGGATAATCTTAAAAAGGGAGATTTAAAAAAAGCATATGAAAATTTTCGTGACAGCAGTTCCAAAGATGACAGATTGTTTACCGGATTTGGATATGTATATTTAATGAAGCATAAGCTGAAACTTGCAAAAAGGAATTTCGAAAAAGCTCTTGAACTGAATCCGGAAAATTTAAATGCTTCAATAGGAATGGCAACCGCCGAAGAGGTCGGAGGGAATATTTTTAATTCTTTTTCACTCTATACAAAACTTGTTGCAAAACATCCTGAAAATGCATGGATAAAGATAAGATATGAGTATATTAAATCAACAAAAACAGAATTTTATTTAAAAGAAGCAGAAAAAAATCGAATTGAAAATAAAGATAAACTATATATCCAAAATCTTCAAAAAGCTGCTTTTTTTTCTCCCGAAGCAACAGATATAAAACTAAAGATAGCAAATTATTTTTATGAAATCTCCGATTTTAACCAGGCTGTTTTCTATTATGAATCTGCTCTTGAAAACCGTAGAAATGATATTTCAATAATGAATAAACTTGCAAAATCTTATGAAATGAATGGTAAGCTTGATTCGGCTATTATAACTTATAAAAAGATTTCGGAGCTTTCTCCGGGTGATATTACTGTTTCGGATAAAATCAACGATTTAAAAATAAAATTTCATGAGTTGGATCTTCCTGTAAGATTTAAAGATATCTTTTTTAAAGATTCGGTTACACGGGAGGAGTTTGCTGCTTTGATAGGTCACTATTTCAAAGATTATATTAATACCGAAGGATTGCAGACCGTTATAATTACAGATATCGGTGCTTCATTCGTAAGAAACATAATTATTAAACTTTGTACTGCGGGAATAATGAAAGTAAGGCCGGACCACACTTTTAGAAAGAACCAAAAAATTACCAGAACTTCTTTTGTCATTACTTTAAATTCACTTCTTAACTATCTTCAAAATAACGGTTATGTGATAAATTACACTCCAAGCGAAACTGAAGTTGTTCCGGATGATATAACTCCTCTTCATAAATATTATAAGATAATTAGATTTCTGTTAAATGCAAAAATTATTAAACTTGGTAAAGAGAATAAATTTAACGGGTCAAAAGAGATTTCTCCTTCTGAAATTATTTTTTCCATAAGAAAGATAATTAAAGAGATTGAAAAAAAGTAGAGAAGTTGAAATTGAATGAATTTTAAAGTTATCAAAATTTACAAGGTTAACCGTAAATGATATAATCCCATTCTGTGGAAAAATTGAATTATATAGTCATTGACGGATTAGTAAGATCGGGAAAAACCGAGCTCGCAAAGCTGCTTTCCGTAGAATTGGATGCAAAGTTAATATTAGATGATAAACAGAATCCATATGAAGAAAGTTTTTTCAAAGCACTTGCTAAAAATGAAAAACCTCCTGCACTTAAGACTCAATTGATCTATTTGTTAAATAGATTCTCACAACAGGTTGAGATCACTCAAAAAGGTCTCTTTTACAAAACAACCGTATGCAACTATCTTTTCTACAGAGAAGGAATATATTCACATCTGTTGTTAAATGACGAAGAGTTGGATGTTTATAAAAGAATTTATAATATCCTTTCAGCCAATATTGTAAAACCCGATCTTGTTGTATATTTACAAATATCCTTTAGTGAGATGCAAAAAAGAATAAGAAATTCGGAAAACAGTTATGAAAGAGAAGTTCCAAATGAATATTGGCGGGAACTCTTTGAGTCTTATAATTACTATTTTTTCAACTATAAAACTTCACCTTTACTGGTAATAAATATGGAAAAAGTTGATCTTGAAAATCCTGCCGATATAAAAAACATTATTGAAGAGATAAAAAATCACAGGAAAGGAACAAAATACTATGCACCTTAATAGAAAGATTACCGTTCCATTAATAAAAAAGAGAAAAAACGGCGAAAAAATAACAGCACTTACAGCTTATGATTATCCGACTGCTAAAATTGTTTCGGAATCGGGTATTGATATTATTTTAGTCGGGGATTCTCTCGGTATGGTACTTCAAGGTTATAAAGATACAATGAAAGTGACAATTGATCAGATGATATATCATACGGATATGGTCAGACGAGCAGAGCCGCATTCGCTTATAGTATCGGATATGCCTTATGGTTCTTATCATCTGTCGGTTGAAAAAGCAACTGAAAATGCTATAAGGTTGGTAAAAGAGGGAGGGGCGGAAGCGGTTAAACTTGAAGGAGGAGCCGAAAGATCGGATGTTATCAAATCTATCCTTAAAGCGGAAATACCTGTGCTCGGACATCTGGGACTTACACCTCAATCTATAAATAAATTGGGCGGTTTTAAAGTCCGGGGGAAAGGAGAAAAGAGTGCAGATAAGATTGTAAAGGATGCAAAGTTACTTGAGGAGATCGGTGTTTTTGCCTTAGTTCTCGAGTCAATTCCGGTGGAACTCGGGAAAGAGATAACCGATCAATTAAAAATTCCTACAATCGGTATAGGAGCGGGAAAATTTTGTGACGGACAGATCCTTGTGATACATGATCTTACAGGTTTCACGGGACTCTATCTCCCGAAGTTTGTAAGGAAATATGCAGATTTGCACTCTGTTATTTCCGATGCTGTACAAAATTATATTGAAGATGTGAAAAAAGGAAATTTTCCGGGTGAGAAAGAATCTTTTCTTATCGGGAAAAAATAGAATGAAAACCTTCAAATCCATAAAGAGTTTGAGGAAATATATATTATCTTTGAAAAAAGAAGGTGATAGTATAGGTTTTGTTCCTACAATGGGGTTTCTTCATGCAGGTCATATAGAGCTTATAAAGAAGTGCGTAAGTGAAAATGACATTTCGGTTGTTTCCATTTATGTAAATCCTAAACAGTTTGGTGAAGGAGAGGATTTCTCAGATTATCCGAGGGATATCAACAGGGATATGGAAATTCTTGAAAATGAGAGAGTTGATATTCTCTTTTATCCGGAAAACAGTGAAATGTATCCGGAAAAACAGTTGGCATTAGTTGATGTTAGAGGTTTAAGCGATGTTCTCTGCGGGAAAAGACGTCCGGGACATTTCATGGGTGTTGCAACTGTTGTTCTTAAACTTTTTAATATTGTTAATCCCGATATGGCATATTTCGGACAAAAAGATGCTCAACAGCTCGTTATTATAAAAAAAATGGTTAAAGATCTTAATGTCAGTGTTAGAATCAAAAGTATTCCGATAATAAGAGATGATAACGGGTTGGCTTTATCTTCAAGGAATTCTTATCTCTCGAATAATGAAAAAATAATTGCTACCCAACTTTCAAAAGCTCTTTTCAAGGCAAAATCGATGATAGAAAATGATAATATTCTTGATCCGTTAAAAATCATTGACTTTATTCAAGAGAGATTAAAAAAAACGGGCGGAATAAACATTGATTATGTGGAGATCAGAAGATTAACAGATCTATCGGAATCGGGTATAATAGATAGAAAAGATTGCATCGTTGCCGTAGCAATTTATATAGGTAAAGTTCGTTTAATAGATAATTTTATTTTAGGAGAAATTTAAATGATGATACCTTTTTTGATTTCGAAAATTCATAGAGCCGAAGTAACCGGACAGGATTTGAATTATAACGGAAGTATATCAATTGATAAGAGTCTGATAGAAGCAGCAAATTTACGTGAATATCAGAAGGTTGACATATATAACATTTCAAATGGAAACAGATTCTCAACTTATGTTATAACCGCTCCAAAAGATTCCGGAGAAATACTTCTAAACGGAGCCGCCGCACATCTTGTAAACAATGGTGATAAAATAATTATTGCATCTTATGCTTATGTTGACGAAAAAGAACTTAATTCGATTGATTCAGCTATAGTTTTACTAAAAGACAAAAATAGAATTGACAAGGTCATTCATGGAAAAATTTAGATCTCTTATAAAAGAGAAAATAGTTCTTTTTGACGGAGCAATGGGGACGCTTTTACTCGATTATGGTGTTTCCGAAGCTGATAATAAATCGTTGCAGACATTGAAAAACAGTGAATTCGTTAAAAATATTCATTCCGATTATATAAGATCCGGAGCAGATGTTATTACGACGAATACATTTGATGCAAATCCGTATAAATTAAAAAATAATAAAGATAAACTAAATGATATATTGAAATTATCTGTGAAAATTGCAAGAGAATCCGTAAAAACCAGTGGGAAAAATGTTCTTGTAGCGGCATCTATTGGTCCGTTAGGAATAATGTTAAGACCTTACGGTATCATTTCGTATCAGGAAATGAGTGATATTTATTCGAAAATTGCATCAATACTTTTAAAAGAGAAGCCGGATCTTTTAATATTTGAGACATTTTCAAGTTTACTTGAAATGAAATCAGCAATTATGGCAGTAAGAAAGTTCAGTTCAATCCCGATAGTATCATCAATGACCTTTAATACGGACGGTATATCAGCAATGGGGGATAGCCTTGAAAGATCAATTGTTGAGATGCACTCATATGGCTCGGATGTTACCGGAGTAAACTGTTTCCTCGGTCCCAAAGACTCTTTTGATATCATAACACCACTTGTTAAAAAATATAAGATTCCTCTTATTGTGCAACCGAATGCAGGATTGCCCACAGTTGTAAATAATAAAACATTTTATCTTTCCAATCCTCAATATTTCAAGGAGTATGCAAATCTTTTTCTTGAAAACGGTATTAGAATATTAGGGTCATGTTGCGGAACTACTCCGAAACATACATCGGAAATGCACGATTCCATTGTTAATTTTATTCCGAGAAAAGTTCCCGCATTTTCCGATAGCAGTGATAATATTCCTCCGGGTCTGAAAAAAATACTCAAAAAACAATTCATATATACGGTTGAAATCACACCTCCGAAAAGTCTTATTTATGAAAAAACTTTAAATAAAATAAATGAGATAAAAAAGACAGGAATAAATGCGATTAATGTGACCGAGAATCCATTGGCAAAAATACGAATGAGCCCTTCCGCCTTTTCAAAAATAATTCTGGAAAAGAGCGGTATTCCCCCGATACTTCACTTTACTTTGCGAGACAGAAATCTTCTTGCAATACAATCTGATCTTCTCGGTGCTCACGCTCTCGGAATAAGAAACATATTTGCAATAAGAGGAGATCCATCTATAATGGGCGATTTTCCAAGAGCAACAACCGTTTATGATGTGAATACGGTAGAACTTATTAAGATTGTAAAGAATCTTAATCTCGGTATTGATATAACAGGAAGAAAAACAAAAAACAGAACTGAATTCACGGTCGGAGCCGCTGCAAATCCGGGTTCTTCCGATCTGAATTCCGAAATTGAGAGAGTAAAGCAGAAGATAAGAGCAGGAGCGGATTTTATTATAACTCAACCTGTTTTTTCTGTTGACAAATTTATTGCATTTAAGAAGAGATTAAATGAACCGAGCACTCCGATCATTGCAGGGTTGATGGAAGTGAAGGATCTTCGTTATGCGGATTTTCTTGAAAATGAAGTACCGGGATTTTCTATTCCTGAAGAGATTTTTGTTAAATTCAGAGATAGCGATACTGAAGATACGGGAGCAGATATTGCAGTAGAACTTGGCAGAGAGTTAAAAAAATCAGCAGATGGGATCTATTTTGTCTCCTCTTCCGGAAAAACAAAAAAAATAGTTGATATATTAAAAAGGATTATGGATGAGTAATCTGGATAAAGAGATTTCCGATAAAATATTTTTAAAAGATCTTAAGAATGAATTCTTGAAATCAGTCAATCAGAGCATTATTGATTTTAAAATATTTTTAAAAACAAATGATTATGAAAACATACGTAAAACAGCTCATAATCTAAAAGGTCTTTCCGGAATTTTCGGGTTTGAAAAAGGGTCGGAATTATCAAAAAAAGTCCAGATCTCAATAGATTTAAAAAAATATCCGGAAACAAAATTATATGTTGCGGAATTGATAGAATATTTTCAAAAAGATGTTATACCGGAACTCAATATGGAGGAAAAATGAGTAGGAAAAATTCGATTGTAGGTATGGGGAATCCCCTTGTTGATATTATTGTGAGAGTTGATGATGACTTTATTAAAAAACTCGGTTTTAAGAAAGGAAGTATGAACCATGTTGATCTGAAGAGAAGAGATGAAATATTGGAAAAGGCCAAAAAATACAGTGTTGAGAAAGTGACCGGAGGATCAGTTGCAAATACGATCATTGGATTGTCTGAACTTGGAGTTTCTACTTCTTACATTGGAAAATTGGGAGAAGATAGGAACGGAGAGTTTTTCTATAATGATATGAATGATAATAAAATAAAAACTTATTTTAAATATGGTGAAGCAGGAACCGGAACTGCGATTTGTCTTATAACAAAAGATTCCGAGAGGACATTTGCAACTTATCTCGGGGCAGCAATTGAACTTGATGCGAAAGATCTCGTCTACAATGAGTTTGAAGGCTCTGAAAATTTTTTCCTTGAAGGATATATGGTTCAGAATCATAAACTCGTAAAACATTCCGTGGATCTTGCAAGAAAAGCCGGTAACAAGATAATAATAGATCTTGCAAGTTTTAATGTAGTTGAAGAAAACAGAGAATTTTTGAATGGAATAGTTTCGGAATATGTTGATATCATTTTTGCAAATGAAGAAGAATCCGAAGCTTTTACGGGTTTAAGCGATCCGGAAGAAGGTCTGAAGAAAATTTCGGAATTGTGTGACATAGCTGTTGTGAAGATAGGAAGCAGAGGATCGTTGATAATGAAGAATGAACGAAAATATTCAATTAAAGCGGAATTAACAAAAGCGGTCGATACAACCGGTGCCGGTGATTTATATGCTTCAGGTTTTCTTTATGGAATTGCCAAAGGATTACCTATGGAAAAGTGCGGTAATATAGGATCTATACTTGCGAGAGAGATCGTTGAAACATTTGGTGCTAAGATAGATCCCGATAGATGGGATTCTCTAAAAGAAAAAATATCTGAGGTTGAATCTCTATAGTTAAAATTAAATATTTTTTTCTATCTCTTCTTTAAGCAAAGGAACAATTTTAAAAAGATCACCGACAATACCATAATCGGCTTTTTTAAAAATAGGTGCTTCGGGATCTTTGTTAATTGCAACTATAACTTTAGATGTTTTCATTCCTACAAAATGCTGGATTGCACCGGATATACCGCATGCAATATAGAGCTTAGGATTAACGACTTTTCCTGTCTGACCGACCTGCATATCGTAAGTGGCATATTCGGAATCAACAGCTGCTCTTGAAGCTCCGACTCCGGCTTCGAGAAGTTTTGCAAGATCCTCTATTATTGAAAAATTTTCTTTTGATTTAACACCTCTTCCGCCTGAAACAATTATCTCAGCTTCCATCAGGTCTATTTTTTTCGTCTCACTCTTTTTTGTTTCAATAATTTTTATTCTTTCGGAACTTTTATCTATTGAATATTCTGAGACTTCAGGCTCTTTTGAAGAATCTGTTTCTTCGGCAGGGAAGACATTGGGTCTTAATGTAAGTAGTTTTACATCGGCGAGTAATTTAAACCTTTTTAAAAGTTTTCCCGAATATACGGGTTTTGTTACCGAGTTTGATGCGAAGTCCACTTCAACACAATCGTTGGTTAGAGAAGAGTTTTCGGTTTTTCCGTAGATTCTTGGAAACAGTTCTCTTGCTTGGAATGAGTATGGAGCAATAAAATAGTCCATTTTATTTTCCGAGATGATTTTTGAAATAGTGTTTGCGTAGGAATCGGGGTGAAATGAAAGATCGTCACCTTTAACCTGAATAATTTTATCCGCATATTTTAAATTTTCAGTCAATCCCGATAATTCATTTGTAAAAACAACTGCAATTACCGTATTCCCTGATTTCTTTGCAAGTGCAAGAGATTCTTTGTTACTCTTTTTTATTTTCCCGTCTTTTAACTCAATATATAATCCGATATTTGACATTATAATCTCCTTAAAGTACTTTTGCTTCTTCTTTAAGCAATTTTACAAGTTCTATAACCATATCTTCGGGTTCACCTTCCAAGACTCTGCCTTGGGGTTTTTCCGGAAGAGAAAACAGTTTTTCAACACTTACCATATTTTCCGGCAGGGTTGTAAGATCCTCAGGTTTAAATTTTTCTATTGGAATTTTTTTAGCCTTCATAATGCCCATTAAAGAAGCATATCTGGGTTCATTTAAACCTTTTGTTGCAGCAACAAGGCAAGGTACCGGCATTTCTATTTTTTCAACTGATCCTTCATCTATCTCTCTCTCAACAATAACTTTATTATCTTCAAAAACAAAAGATGTGATATTTGTTGCGACCGGTATACCGAGTATCTCCGCAACGAGTATATGCGTCTGATATGAATCGTCATCAATAGATTGTCTGCCTGAAAAAATAACCCCGAATTCTCCACTCTTTTTTATTGCTTCTCCGATAAGCAATGAAATATTTTTTTTATCAAAAAAACTGTCGGTTTCAATATGAGCCGCACTATCGGCACCCATTGCAAGAGCACTTCTCAAAGTACTTTCAACACGGTTAGGTCCTAAAGAAATTACTTTAACCGTAGAACCTGGTAATTTCTCTTTAAGCTTAAGAGCCTCTTCAATTGCATATTCATCATAAGGACTTATGATCCACTTGATATTTTCTTCATTAATTGATTTTCCCTCTTTTACCGAGAGAACGGCTTCCGTATCCGGAACCTGTTTGACCAAAACAATAATGTTCATAAAAACCTCCGAAAAGTAGTTAATATTTATAACTAAAATATAAATAAATGTCAATTGGATAGGGAAAGATCGATTTATGGTTATTCCAAAATTGACATTAAAAATTAGTTAAAAGAAATCACTTGATTATTCTTTCATGAAATTATAAAATTTTAAAATGACTAAGGCAAATTGGATTACAATTTTAAGGATACTTCTTGTTCCCATATTTCTTGTTTTTATTCTTACGGAAATGGATAATAAGGAAATTTTTGCATTTATTGTATTTTTAATTGCTTCAGTAACGGACGGACTTGACGGTTATATTGCAAGGAAATTTAATCAGGTGTCGGATCTGGGTAAATTTCTTGATCCGATTGCAGACAAATTACTTATCTCAGCCGCTCTAATTGCTCTTGTTTCGTTAAATGAAGTAGAGACATGGGTTGCAGCTGTTATAATTATGAGAGAACTTTTTATTTCCGCTTTCAGATTTTATTCGCTGATGAAAGATGCTTCATTTTCCGCTTCGAGACTTGCCAAGATTAAAACTACATTCCAGATCGTATCAATATCCATATTTATAATTTACAGAAAGCTACCTTTTTCAAATACCTTATTCATTATTGCAACAATTCTAATCTATATCGCAGTTATTCTTTCAATATACAGCGGATTTATTTATGTAACGAAATATTCAAAAGTAATTAAAGGAAGTTAATGCCTTATCCGAAATATCCATTGCTGAAAAAAAGTAAAAAAAGAGGACCGAGTCTAAAAAAGTTAATTCCTGATACGGATATAACTTATACTGAAGATAAAAATTTCAAGCCATATTCGGAAGGACTCGGTATGAAATCATTTTTAAAAACTTTTCCCGACAAACTTTCGGGTTCTTCTTTTTTTTTTAAAAAAACTGTTGAGAAGGTAAAGTTTTCAAGAAAGATTGGGAAACCGATAATATTTGATTTTAATTCGGAAGTTTTAAAATACGGATTATCTCCCCTGATAATAGATCTTATGGAAAGAGGATGGATATCTGCTTTATCAATTGATCTTTCATTTGCAATAATGGATTTTGAGATCTCTCTTTCAGGAAATTTTATTGATTATGATTCTGCATCTTTTAAAGGAGATGAAATTAATGGTATTGCTGAAGAGACCGGTCTCTTTTTTAATATTGCTCTGAGAGAGTTTTCCGAAGGTAATATCGGGCTTGGCGAGGTGATCGGGTCATACATTGAAAGTTCCAGATTTGAGTTTAGTGAAAAAAGTATACTTTTTTCAGCATATAAGCTTAATATTCCGGTAACTGTCCGTTCTGCATTCGGAACAAATCCGCTCTTTTTATTTTCAGGTTTTGATGGAAAGATATTCGGAAAGTTGGTGGAGAAAGATTTTTTACTTTTCTCATCAGTTCTGTCCAAACTTGAAGGAGGAGGGGTTTTTATAAGCTTTAATCCCGATATGACAAACCTGAAGATAATATCTAATGCCATATTGTTAAACAGGATAAATTCCGATTCATTTCAAAAGTATTATTTTTCAATAGTATATAATTCGGTTACCGAAGATGATCTGAATGCCATTGAGCTGCTTTCAAAGAGAAAAGATCTTGATGTGTACGGTTTCAGAGGTGAAACGGGAATTATTTTTCCACTTATAGCAGCATTAATAAAACAGTAGTTTATATTTCTTTAATACAAATAAAGCGGGATTCGTTTATTCTTATTTTATGTGCTATTCAAATTAGAAAATCTTTCGATTAAGGATAAAAATTATTTTCTTTCAATAAATCTAATTACTGTCGCAGTCATCATTTCGGGAGATGATTCCAGTTGTATAATAGCATCCCCTCCACTGTAAGCTGCTTTTTTCTTAAGTGCATATACAAGTTTCCCTGCATTGTTGGAACAACATACGTGAACAATGCCGATTTCAATAAACTTTTTTTTTGGAACCTGTGATCTATAGACCAAAATCTGATCGGGTGTTTTGTTGGCGACATATTTTTTGCTGACATCACTTGCGGCAAAATGTCCGTTGACTACACAAGATATAGTTAAAAAAAGAAAAAATATAATTGTAAAAAATCTTAATGATTTCATTTCTTCCTCCTTAATAGTGTTGCTGATGCTGAAAATGTATATGAAGTTTCTTCAACAACGATGTCATCTTCTTCATCAATAACAGTTGATTCCGTTTCATTGATTGATCTAATTCTAAAACCAATTGCAATTGTTGCTCCGACGGCTTGAGCATGTTCTCTGATTTTTTTATATATAAGCTTAATATCTGGATTAGATCCATTGATAACTATAAAACCTATTTCATCATATTGCTTTTTATTAAATGTTTGAGACCGGTAGATTTTAACCTGTTCGGGATCAGCTGTTTGCACTGAATCGTAGGAATTTTTTGCTGAAAAGGAGGATAGCGGGATAATTTTGATATTATAATTTCCACATGAAATTGAAATTACGATTAAAAATAATAACAACCATAATAAGCGTAAATTTTTCATAATTTATCTCCATATTATCAATGCAAATTAATTTCCAAAAAAAAAGCGAATAATTGTTATAAAAAGAGGACAGCGAAAAATATATATTGGTTGTGTCAAGCAATTTCTGTAAAATTAGATAAGTCCCTGAAATTCTCATAAAGATCCTCCGTTTTCAAATAAATTTTTATAACAGCATATTATATTGAATAATAGTGAATAATTTCATAAAATTGAATGGTGAAAATTCATTACTCTATTCCAGGGAGGTTTTATGAAATCCGATAATAATTATAAAAGAAATTTGCTTGCACAATGGGCTTTTGATACAAGTCCTATTTTAGGAAGATTTCATATATGGCTTGAAGATATTGAGGTAGAGTGGGTGAAGGGAGAAGTCAAAGATGAATTTACAAGAAATATTTCTTTTCTAAACGGAAAACTTGAAAGAATGTTTGCTCTATCAGGTGCTATAACGGCATTGGGTACTCAACTTTTCGGAAGATTCGGAGAGGGAAAAGATCTTGATAAAACAGGACTGAACCATGTAAAGAAAGATGCCGATGCAATCTCCGCTTATGCTCTTAGTGAAAGTTTATGGTATCTGTCGAGACATTTGCCTGAAAATCATGCGATTATGGTTTCTCTTGGGGAAGGTCTTATGCCGAAAGCGGGGGAGACACCTGAAATGGGTTCAAACCCGCAACTTGGTTTCGGAAGAGTTTACGCAAGACCGGAAGTAGCGAAATATCTTGACGGATTGGTGATTAAGCTTTTAAATGATGAAAATTATAATTGGAGCTGTTTCTATAAAGATCTGAGAACATCGGGAATAACCGTATGGGGCACTGCTATTGACACTCTTGAAAATACATCAAGATTTGCCAAAGGAAAAGAGACAGGACCAATGACTGTCATTCATCTCTTTGATCAGCCTTTAAAAGTGACAAAACCTTATGAAGGATATATAGGCAATATATTTCTGACTTCAGAAGTTGCAAAAAGAGCGGAAAAAGACTCTATATTTATAAGCTTCAGAACAAAGCGTAGGCAGATAGTTGAAATAATAGAAAAAACATATCCGGGAATAAAAAGAGAGAATATTCATGTATGGACGCTTCGGGGAAAAAGCCGTGAAGTCAGGTTGGGGCGTTTATGGAAAGAGTGGAGTGATCTCGGAGTTCATCTTGTTGAGACAGGTTGGAAGATGCCGTCCGGAATGGAAGCATTCACAGACTCAGGCACATATGCTCCCGTTTATTCCGTAAGTTCCTGGAAAGATGAGAATGGAGAAACCAATCTTTTTATATGCGACGGCTATGCAGCGTCCGCTGAAGCTGTTCAGGCAGCCAGTCTTGCACCTTCCCTCGGAATAAGAGCATACCTTACAATATTAACTTCAAATTTTAAAAACTCTTACGATATTGAGAATAATATCATGAGCTTAGATTGGAAAAATGAAAATTTTGTAAAAAATTTGAAAACAGTATTAAGAAAAGAAAATATAGATAAAGAGACAGTGGATGTTTATAAAAATATGATTATTCAAGCAAGTGAAGCGGGAATTCCCGTTCATAAGGGAAATATTAATGCAGATGATTTTATGCCGGAAAAAGAGTGGAGTATGCTTGCCATATCAGGATTTATGAAAACCGATCCATATTCCGGGTTTAAAGGTGTAAAGGAGATATCTCCGGGATCCTATAGAGTGGGTGTCAGACTGCTTTCCAGAAACGGAGAAAAGATAATATATTTCACGCTAAAGCTTTTAGAGAGTTTCAAGGAGAGTAAATTAGTATTCAATCCGTTGTTGAACAGATTCTTGGCAGGAGAAAATTATAAAGAAAGACCGGTGAAAATCTCCGATTCGGGAAGGATAAGAAATGAACTGCAAACTTTATGTTCCGATGCTTTGGAATTTCAAGAAGATGAAAAAATCATACTTCACTTAAGTATGATATCCGATGATGTTATCAGCCCTGACGATCAGAAAAAGATTAAGGAGATACTGCATTGGTACTTAAAAGAGCATCCGATCTGGTTTTCTTGGTTGGTGCTTTCCGATATGTGATTAGCCGTTAAATTAACCGGCACTTGAATTTTTTTATTTTTTTACTTATAATTCTTCGGCAATGGTAAAAAAGAATATTAAAAAGTTCTCTATTATGTTCTTGTTTCTGTTCATTATGGGGCTGACAGGGCTTTTTATAGGATTAAAAGAGTTTAACAGTCATTATGTTTTTAATAAGAGAACATTATCTATTGTTAAACAGAGATTAGAGAGTGCGACAAAAGAGATAAAGGAAAAGGACGCGATTTTAAAAGAATACGGTCTACTTAAATTTAAAACCGATGTAATTACATCAAAATATCCTAAATTTTCCATGATCCTTGATTCTGTTTACAGAAATAGTCTTCAATATGATTTTAAACCGGAGCTTGTTCTAAGTATTATTCAAGTTGAGAGTAATTTTAATCCTTCTGCTATATCAAACAGAGGAGCTTACGGTCTGATGCAGGTTAATCTGAGTGTATGGAAAGATGAATTGAATATAAATAAAAATAATATTTTTGATATTGATTATAATATCAATCTCGGATTACAGGTCTTGAAAAGATATTATGATGAAACCGGAGGTGATCTCAGAAGGGCGATTCATCTCTACAATAACGGATATAGATATAACAATCTGGAATATGTAAAAAAAGTTGATTCTGTTTTTCTGACATTCTCGACAGACGGATTCAATCTAAAAAAAGTTGCTCCGCTTAATTAAACTAATCCGATAATCAGGATTGAAAAAGTTGTAACATTTTTTATCTATCTATTGTAAAATATATTAGATTTGAAAAAAATAAAAATAAAAAGAAGAATTCCTGTCAAAAAAATGTTTGTTTTTTACTATATCTATTTTATTTTCAATTCGGACTGTTTGCCTCCGTATATACAATTCAGGATAATTGACAATGATTATAATTAACAAAGATATTTCTATTGATGAAAAGTATATTATATTGACTTTTATCAGAGCGTCCGGACCCGGAGGGCAAAATGTCAACAAAGTTTCAACTGCAGTACAGTTAAGATTCTCAATTGATGAGTGTGGAAATCTAAATGATGATCAGAAAGAATTGATCAGAAAAACTGCAGGGAAAAAAATATCAAATGAAGGGATTCTGATTATTAATGCAAAAAGATTCAGGACACAGGAGTTAAACAGGGCGGATGCATTTGAAAGGCTCCGGAAAATCATAAAAAAATCTTTAAAGACTAAAAAAAAGAGAAAACCCACAAAGCCTACAAATGCCTCAATTGAAAAAAGATTAAAGGAAAAGAAAAAAAGATCGGAAAAGAAAAGGAACAGGATCGTTCATGAAGATGACTGATTATAATAGGAATAAACAATGAATAAAAAAAATCAGATTATATTACTTGCAGGCGGAGTCGGGAAAAGACTTGGAAAAGATATTCCAAAGCAGTTTGAAAAATTGGCAGGCAAAGAATTATTATTGATTTGTCTTGAAAATTTGTTAAACATACCGATTATTGATTCAATAATTATAGTTTCTCACAAAGATTATATAAAAAAAACAAGAGAGATTGTAAAAAACAACAATCTTAAAAAAATAAAAAAAATTATCCCGGGAGGTGAAACTCGTCAATTATCCTCATTCAGAGGTGTAATACAAAGCGATATTGATACGGAAAATATTTTGATTCACGATGCTGCAAGACCGTTTGCATCCAAAGAGATGATAGATAGAATAGTAGAACAGCTTGAATATTCGGAAGCTGTGTGTCCTGCCATAAAATCCGTAGACACACTTATAAAAGTTGATCGTGAGGTATTTCTTAATGAGATACTTGACAGAGATTCTTTAAAGAGAATTCAAACTCCACAGGGATTTAAAAGGAGCTTAATATTTAAAGCTCATAAAATGGCAATTGATATGAATCTTTTTGATTTCCCCGATGATTCTTCAATGATTAAACGGTTCAATCTTTCCAAAATCAAAATTATTAACGGTGATCCTGAAAATATTAAAATCACTTATGATTTTGATCTGAGAATTGCAGAAAAGATATTAAAGATATAGAGGAAAAAAAAGATGTGATTTTTTTAGATTTATTAATATTTGAATACAATATTTAAATGACAGAGTGTTATTTCATCTTCATTTGCGAGATCATATTTAACTCCGGTGTCAAGTTTATTGCCGTTTAAGAATGTTCCGTTAACTGCTCCGGGTTCTTCAAAAATATAAAATTTATTATCCGAATAAATTATTGAGGCATGTTTCCTTGAAATATACTTTTCTTCATCCTCTTTTGTAAGATCAACATCCGGAACAAATCCGGTAGTATAATCTCTTCTTCCTATGTTAGTACTTTTTTTTGTAAGTTTTACTATTCTATTTGATCTTTGAATAACGAGATATGCTTTAAGGTTGTCGTCAAGTTTCTCAGAAGTCAAATCATCATTTTCATTAAGTTCGGGGACACTCTTTTCATTTGAGATTGTTGAATCTCTAAGTTTGAGAGTCATTATATTGTTGATGATTTTAAGGTTTTTTTCAGAAAGTTTTTTTAGAATCTTCATCGAAATATCACTGCTTTTTTTCATCATATCAACGAGTGAAAGAAAGGGAATCTTGATTATCTTTGAATCTTCAATAACCTCAACAGAATAGGAGGATGTCTGTTCCATGACGAGAGACTCTTCACCGAAAAAATCACCTTTGGACAGAGATGTGAGGATAATATTGCTCTCATCATCTTTAATATTGACTTTCCCGGAATTAATTATATAAAAATTGGGTTGCATATCACCCTGTTTATAGATCGTATCGCCTTTTTTGAAATCAGTAAGAAACTTGTCAAATCCTTTCATGAATAATTTAATTTTATATTATCGGTAATTGTTTTGTCAAATAAAATTTAATTTAATTTTTATTTAGAGAATATAGATGATCATGTTTTTTTATAAAAGCAGTAAAATTGGATAATTGACCTTAAGCTAAGTATAAAATATAATTTAATAAATGAGTATAAAAAAAGTTATTAAGGAACTTAACAAAAAAATTGGAAAAAACAGGGTAAGAAATTCCGAAGAATTCAAAATATCGTACTCGTATGATGCAACGGGGAAAAGGGTTTTACCTTCGATTGTTGTTTTTCCTGAAAATGAAGAAGATGTAAAAAATTGTCTTGAAATTGCCTTTAAATATAAGATACCGGTTGTTCCGAGAGGTGCCGGTGTCGGTTATTCCGGGGGTTCCGTTCCGGTTGAAGGTTCAATTTCTATCGTTTTTACAAAGATGAACAAAATAATGTCAATTGATACTGAGAACATGATCGCTGAAGTTGAACCGGGAGTAATCACTTATGACCTGCAAAATGCATGTGAGAAAAAGGGTCTTTTTTATCCGCCTGATCCGGCAAGCCTTAAAACCTCTACGATAGGGGGTAATATTTCCGAAAATGCAGGAGGTCCGAGGTGTTTTAAATATGGAGTGACATCAAACTATGTGCTGAGGATAGAAGGATATTTAGTGAATGGGAAGAGGGTAACATTCGGGTCAGCCTCGGTTAAAGATGTAGCCGGTTATGATATAAAATCGGTTGTTTGCGGATCAGAAGGAACCCTGATGATAATTACAAAGGTAATATTAAGATTGATTCCGATCCCTGCCGATAATACTTTAATCAGATTTAATTTCAAATCACTTGAGGATGGAGCGATATTTATTGACAATATGCTTAAGAGAAACATTTTTCCTTCTGCTCTGGAATTTATGGATAAAAGCTCGATAGAAGCTGTTTATGATTATATGAAGATTAAAAAGGACTTAAAAATTCAAGCAATAGTTTTAATGGAACTTGACGGTGAACGTGCGGATATTGATAGTAAGATCAAAAGACTTGAATCTTTACAAGATAAATTTGATATTATTTCAATGGAAATCGCAGATGAAAAAGAGGATAAGGAAAAATTATGGGAATTAAGACGTAATATATCACCTGCAATAACAAAAATAGCACCGAAAAAGATAAATGAAGATATTTCGGTTCCGAGAGGTAAAATACCGGAAACGGTAAAATATATTAATTCTTTATCTGAAGAGACAGGGATTAAAATAGTACTTTTCGGACATTTCGGAGACGGAAATATCCATACGAATATTCTGATTGATCCTTTAAAATCAGAAGAAGTAGAAAAATCAGAATATATTCTCGATAAAATGTTTACATATGTAATTGAAGTGGGTGGGACTATATCGGGAGAACACGGAATAGGTTTGAGTAAAAAAAGATTTTTAAAATATCAATATAGTAAAAGAGAGATAGATATTTTTGAAAATGTTAAAAAGGCTTTCGATCCGGAGGGTCTGTTGAATCCCGGCAAAATATTTTAACTGTATCTTTCCCAGATTGAATATAGAGTATTTTTAATATCCATGAAAATATCAACAAGAACCGGATCAAAATGTCTGCCTCTCTCTTGTCTTATCAAAGATTCAACTTTTTTCTTAGGCCATGATTTTTTATATGTTCTATTACTTAGGAGTGCATCAAAAACATCAGATAGTGAAACTATTCTCGCAAAAATAGGGATCTCATTTCCTTTTTTCCCTTCCCCCAAATTCAGATCATTTGAAAAAATGTCAACAATTTTCCCCGGATATCCCGAACCGTCCCATTTTTCATGATGATTCAATGATATTGAAGCTGCCATATCATCCCATTCCGATTTAGAGTCTTTAAAAAGCCTTGCTCCGAAAACAGTATGAAATTTCATTTTTTTAAACTCTTCCTCCGAAAGTTTTCCCTTTTTTTTTAAGATTGAATCACTTATTGCGACTTTGCCTACATCATGAAGCATTGCTGAAATTCTTAAAATATCTTTGTTTCTTTTAATCTCATTTTCGGGAATTTTCATTCCTCTTGCCCAGTTGACATATATTTCCGTTGAAAAAGCTCCGACTCTGTTAACATGAATTCCGGTTTCAAGCGGGTCTCTTAGTTCTGCGATTCTGATCATTCTAAGAATTATCTCTCTTGTCATTATTGCTTTTTCAATAGATACTGCAGCTTGTTGAGCGAAAAGATTTACCGTAAATTCATCATCTTTGGAAAAGGGGAGTATTGCTCCCGAAGAATCATTTTTATTTATTATTTGTATTACACCGATAATTTTATCCCTGCTTGTTACCATGGGAACGGTTAATATAGACTTTGTTCTGTATGAAGATAATTTGTCGAATTTTCTGTTAAAAGAGTATGGTTCATCTTTAGAAAGATTATAAACATCGTCTATTAAGATTGATTTCTTGATGGAAGCTGCATAACCGGCTATGGATCTGTTATTAATAGCTATCTTTTTCTGATCATATTCATATCTATTGATTTTTCTCTTTGAATCAAGGGTGTCGTTCTGAACATATTCAAATGTAAGGCAGTCATCTTCCTTTAAAAAAATTGATCCGGCATCTGCATTTGTGATCTTTCTTGCTTCAAAAAGAACGTTTTCAAGAAGAGTATCAATATCTTTGATATGAGAAATTTCTTCCATAATTTTAAGCAGATTGACAATTGTTTTCTTTTTCACATGTTTATTTTATAAATGTCAGAGCATAAATGTCAATAAAAATAAATAACTGAAAAAATAAAAGCTGAAATTATTTAATTATGATGCTGGAAATATTAAAATAACATTGTGAAAAAAACAGAAAAAACAGATTATGTTGAAAAAATCATTAACGGTGGATGGGGGATTGTAAGAGATAAAGAGGGAGTTGTCTTTTTAAACGGAGTATGCCCCGAAGAAAATGTTAGATATAAGATCAGAGAGAGAGCTAAGGGTGTATTCTGGGGGGAATTGTTGAGTATTGTTGAAAGTTCAGAGATAAGGAGAAAATCCGAATGCAGTTATACCGGAAAATGCGGTGGCTGTTCTCTACTTCATATCAAATATCCCGAACAGTTGACTATAAAAAGAGAAATTCTTATGGATGATCTGAAGCGAATAGGAGGGATTGATAGCATTAAACCTGAAATAGTTCACTCAAAAGAGTACGGATATAGGATAAGAGTTAAATTAAAAGGTTTATCCGACGGTAGTTTGGGATTTATCAGGAAAGGAACGAATGAAGTTATGCAAATTGATAAATGCCTTATTGCTTCGGAAAGAATCAATAAATTTATTAAAAAGTGGAACTCTTTTGAAAAAAAACCGTTTTTTCATCAGCTGGATCTATTTGATAATATAGATAAGAAGAAACTGTATGTTTTTTTGTCACGAAAACCCGATGAGGAATATATGAAATTTTTAAGCATATTTTCCGATACTTTTTTTACATGGAGTGAAAATAGAGATAAAGGAGTTTCCGAATTAAAGATAGGGGATTTTATATATTTGGTGTCACCTGAAAATTTTTTTCAAGTCAACATGTTTCTCCATGAAACAATGTTAAAGATTGTAAAGGATCATATGATAAAATCTAAAAAAGTTATTGATCTTTATTGCGGAAATGGATTTTTTATACCGGTGCTTAAACTTTTTTCTACGGATTTGACCGGAGTTGAAAACAATAAAAATGCTGTAAATATGGCAGAAAGATCTTTCCCTGATGTGAAATTTTTAAAACTTGATGTTGACAAATATGAATTTGACGAATTTGATGTTGTTATAGCTGATCCTCCGAGAGCCGGTTTATCGGAAAATTTAAAAGAGAAAATTGTCAAAAAAAAAATAAAAAGATTGATATATATATCATGCTCAACCGCCACTCTCTCAAGAGATCTGAAATATTTTATTTCCGAGGGATATGAAGTGAAAAAAATGACAATGCTTGATATGTTTCCGAATACGGCTCATATTGAAACAATATCTTTGATAACAAAACAATTAAATATCAAATCTATGAGATAAATCCGTAATAAATTTTATATCTTGTAATTTTTTTTCTTTTCTATATAATTTAAATCTTATAAAGTTAAATATCTAAATTATTAGCTTTAAAAGAATTATACATTTTATTATTATTTCAAAAATTATGATTTTATGGAGACAGAATGACTGAAAAAATTAAAGCAACTTTAAGAGACTCTTCAAAAGCACGCTGGACTGCTATGATGTTAGTTTCCTTTGCAATGTTCACCGGATATCTATTTACGGAGATCCTTTCACCTTTAAAACCTTATGTGGAATCAAGTCTGGGATGGACTCCAGCGGATTTCGGAGCTGTTACCGGAGGGTACGGTATCTTTAACGTCCTTCTCGGAATGTTAATAATAGTTGGAATCCTTCTTGATAAATTCGGTATAAGATTCAGTGCAATAGCTTCTTCAATTACCATGATAGTGGGAGCATCAATCAAATATTATGCATTGACTCCGACTCTTATTAATCACGGTTTCGGTTATGGTTTCGGTGAAATGCTTGCAACACCTCTCGGTGGATTGCTTAATTTTATGAATAAACTTATAAGTTTCGGCGGACCTACGGTTCCGATAAAGATGACAGGACCTGTCGCTCTTGCTCTTTTCGGATATGCTGTCTTCGGTGTAGGTATTGAGTATGTCGGTATAACCGCCTCAAAAGCCATTGTTAAATGGTTTAAGGGTAAAGAGATGGCTCTTGCAATGGGAATGCAGGTAGCTCTTGCAAGACTTGGTACTTTTGCAGCACTATTCGGTTCAACTCACATCGTTGCTAAGTTTAGTATAACAACACCTTTTGCAATTGGTGTACTAATGTTGGTGATCGGATTTTTTGCACTGCTTATATATAACGTTATGGATAAAAAACTTGACAATCAAGAGAATATTCAAGATTCTACCTCTCCCGAAGACAAGTTCTCTTTGAAGGATATCGGTATGATTGTCACTCACAGGGGATTTTGGTATATAGCAATGTTATGTGTACTGTTCTATTCGGCAGTTTTTCCTTTTTATAAATTCGGACCGGATCTAATGACAAACAAATTCGGTATATCACCTGAATGGGCGGGATTAATCCCGAGTCTTGTACCATTCGGAACTATATTTCTTACTCCTTTTTTCGGTAGAATGTACGATCGGAAAGGTAAAGGAGCTTCAATAATGATATTCGGCTCACTTCTTTTGATTGGAGTTCATATTATTTTATTCCTTCCCTTTTTAAAAAGTGTTGTTGTTGCGGCTTTAAGCGTAATTGTACTCGGAATCGCATTTTCACTTGTTCCTTCTGCAATGTGGCCTTCAGTTCCTAAGTTGCTACCGGAAAAACAGCTGGGAACGGCATTTGCGCTGATCTTCTGGGTCCAAAATTGGGGTTTGACTTTTGTTCCTATCGTACTTGGAATAGTGCTGAAAAATACTAACCAGGCTGTTGTTACAAAAATTGCAATGTTAAGAGATAAATTTGCAGCCCAGGGAATGACCACGGAACAGATATCAGCGAAAATAGAAGCACTCAAGGGAACTGATCCCGGACTTATTTATAACTATTCCACTACATGGCTTATTTTTATAGGACTGACCTTTTTAGCACTCATTTTTGCTTTGCTTCTCAAAGCTGATGATAAGAAAAAAGGTTATGGTCTGGAACTTCCTAATAAAGTTTCCTGAAAATAAGAGAGATTTAGTTATAGAAATAATCAGGTTTTTATAAAATATGGTTAAAAAGACCGTCCTTTCAAACGGGTTGACGGTAATTTCGGAATACTATCCGAGAGTACCGTCATTTGCATTGAGTTATACGTTTAAAAACGGATCCGGTATTGAAAATGTAAATAACAACGGTATTCATCATCTTATTGAACATATGATCTTCAAGGGGAGTAAGAAATACACTCTTAAAAATATAGCATCGGTATCGGACAGACTCGGTGGGCAGTTAAATGCCTTCACCGGTAAAGAAATCACTCAATTCTACCTTAAAGCAGTTGATGATAAACTTGAAGAATCATTTGATCTTTTGACGGATATCGTTTTTAATTCAAAGTTTGATGTTTATGAGTTTAAAAAAGAGATGAACGTTATACTTCAAGAGATAAAAGAATCCGAAGATGATCCGGATTCATATGCTTTTGATCTCTTTTATAAAAATTCTTTCAAATTATCAGGTATAGGGTTACCGATAACAGGAAGTGTCGATAGTGTTTCATCTCTTACGAGAGATGATGTTTTCAAATATTATAAGGAAAACTATATCCCGGAAAATGTTATATTGAGCTGTGTGGGAAATATAGAACATGATGTACTTATGGATCTGGTAAGATCAAATTTTGAAACAGAAGTAAAATCGAAGCCGAGATATAGTTTCCCAATCGATCCGGGGTTTTTATATAATTTTAATATAAAAAAACGTGAAGATTTGAATCAGTTATATTCAATTATAGGTTTTAACGGAATTTCCGCAAAAGATCCGGAAAAATATAAATATTTAATATACAATGATATTTTAGGTTCCGGAATGAGTTCAAGACTTTTTCAGTCAATAAGAGAAGATAAGGGGCTGGCATATACGGTAAGTTCATTTCTTGATACATACAGAGATTATGGATTCCAATTGATATATTCGGTCATGGAGAGTGAAAATTTTCCTGAATATTATAAAACCGTTACAAATGAGATGAATAAATTGAAAGAAACCGGAGTGAAAGCTGATGAATTTGAAAATTCAAAGGATCATTTAAAATCTTCTCTGATTCTCAGCCTTGAGAGTAATTTGTCAAAGATGAGATTTAATGTAAATCAGGAAATTTACTATAACAGAGAGCTGGATATTCACAATATTATTTCACGGATAAATTCAATTGATCTGGAAGAATTCAATCTCTATTTGACCGAAAAAATCAATCCGGAAAAGAATGCAATTCTTCTTTACGGAGCAGTTGGTGAGATTGATATCAATGTTTTTACTGAAAATAGATAAGTTGGATGATAAACAGTGAAAATCTGTTTAATAGATTAAGTGGTTTCTGTTATAATGGATTTAAATTATGGATAATCTAAGTGTTGTATTTACCGGTGGTGGTACGGGTGGTCATGTTTATCCTAATATAGCTATATACGAAAGTATTTATGATAAATATCCCGATTCTAAATTTTTCTATCTCGGAACAAAGAACGGTGCCGAAAATAAAATTATAAGAAATTTAAACAGACCGATTAAATTTATCTCTATCAGATCCAGAGGTATTCCTTCAAAAATAAAAAGTCTCGGAACCGTAAAATCTCTATTTCAGATCGGATTGGGAGTTATAAAAAGCATTTTTATTCTTAATAAGTTTAAACCGGATATAGTGATAGGCAGCGGAGGCTATGTCGCGGCACCTGTTTTAATTGCCGCGTCTATTCTTAAAATCAAAATATTTATCCATGAACAAAACTCTATGCCCGGAAGGTTAAACAGGTATATCGCAAAATTTGCGACAAAGATCGGTATCTCTTTCAGATCAACTTCGGATTTTTTCCCGAAGAATAAAACTGTTTTCACCGGATATCCGTTGCGAAGATCAATTGATTTAAAAGAGAGTAAAGATATTAAAGATAGATTAAACATTCCTCGTGAAAATAAAGTTTTATTTGTTTTCGGAGGGAGTAAAGGGGCAAGATCTATTAACAGAGCTATAGCCGAAATTGTGCCTGAGCTATTAAAAATTGATAAACTTACAATAATTATTTCTACGGGACGCGGGATATCCGCCGAATATTGTGCTTATGAAGAAACCGTAAGGAATTTTGATAAAAACAGTATTCCGCTTGAATTGAAGGGAAAACTTATTGTAAAGGAGTATTTTGATAATATAGATGATATTTATGCGATATCCGATTTTGTCGTTTCAAGAGCCGGAGCAGGTACTATCGAAGAGTTAACAAGAATGCAATTACCGTCTATTTTAATACCGAAAATAGATCTTCCCGGAGATCATCAAATTCTTAATGCAAAAGAACAGGTCGAAAGGGGAGGGGCATTAATAATTTATGAAAATATCAGAGTAAAAAACGGTAAGAGAGAGATTTTTGTTCAGAGCAACGAACTTTTAAATAAGATCAAAGAACTTTTAACACAAGAAAGTATTTTGAAGGAGATGAAACAAAATCTTGAAAAAATTGAAAAAATCAACAGCCCGGAAATAATTCTTGAAGTTATAGAGTCTCTTTGCGGAACAAAAAATAAAAACTTAAAAAAAGAGTTAAAGATCTTTTATCTAAATGATTCGGTTAAAGAGAAAAGCTATGAATTGATTTTTGATAACACAAGCTTTGGAAATTCAATTCTAAGCGATCACTATTTACACAATTTAAGTAAAAATCTTATTTTTGAGATAAGAATAATCGGTTCGGATCGCGAAAAGCTATTGCTGAAATTGATAAAAGGCGAAATTGAGATAAACGGAATTAAAGTTGATGAACCGGTAGAATTGCATTTAGATGACAGAATAGAAATTGAAGATAAAATCCTGAATTTAAAATGTTATACGGAGAGTGTGGAATCTTTTAAAGATGATAAGAAAATAAAATCAAAAATTTTCGGATCTTCTTTCGGAATAATGATATCCAGAATCGGAGGTTTCTTTCGTGAAGTTGTTGTAACGGCTCTTTTCGGTGCTAAAAACATTTCAGATCTTTATGTTGCAGGATTAACCATTTCAAACTTCATGAGGCGGATAGTTGCCGAGAATGCTCTTGAAAATGCATTTCTACCGATTTTCATGAGATTTTATCACCGAACTACAAGGGAAAAGATGTGGAAATCCGCTTCTTCGATAATTAACTTCACTCTCCTCTTATCAGGGATTCTTACAATTCTCGGTTTAATTTTCACTCCTCAAATTGTCGGCACAATTTATGCGGGATTTAAATCAAAGGGAATAATGCAGGAAGCTGTTAATATTACAAGATTAATGTTCCCATATCTTTTTCTTGTGACAATATCCGCTATAATGGCAACTTTTTTAAAAGCTTTTAACCGTTTTGGTATTGCTGAACTCTCTTCTCTTTTCTTTTCCGTCGGATCAATAACCGGAATTCTCGTCTTTTATTCAATATCAAATATTTATGCTTTGGGTATAGGTATTCTGTTCGGCGGTATATTACAGATTCTATTTCTTATTCCTTTCACGAAAAGTGTTTTGAAAAAGAAGGAGTTGAAATTCAGTTATTCTCCGGTAATAAAATTTAACAGTCTTGCAAATAAGAAATACTATTCTCAACTTGCACCGATAACAGGAGATACTTTCTTGTCAAAGACCGTAGAAGTTGTTGATCAGTTCCTTGCATCAGGATTGAGACCGGGGTCTATCTCATTTTTGTATTTTGCCAAAACCATATTCCGGCTTCCGTTTGCAATTGTATCTCAGGCTATTAATTCGGTAATACTAAGGGATTTTTCAAATAATATTGCTCTTTTTGATAAAGAAAGATCAGGGAGACTATTTGTAGAGGGTACTAAAATCAATGTTTTTATTTTGGCTCCATTGTCGATTGCAATGTTTATCCTGGCAAATCCGATCGTTTCATTGTTGTATGGAAGAGGTGAGTTCGGTTCATCGGCAATAGCAAGTTCTGCGATTGCTTTACAGTTTTATTCCATAGGGCTTATCGGATGGGGTGTTCATTCTCTTACAACAAGAATCTTTTCTGCAAGGATTGATATAAAAACATCTATGTATCTTAATGCTTTAATGCTTGCAGGAAATATTGCTTTAAGTATTTTTCTCGTATCAACAAACCTCAAATATGCGGGACTTGCCCTTTCGACCTCAATTTCATTTACTGTTTTTGCATTAGTCAGAATAACGGTTTTAAAATCAAAGCTGGGTAAAGAGTCAATATTTGTGAATTCTAAAGAACTCTATATTCCATTTTTTAAAACTTTGATAGCTTCTTTCTTTATGATAGTAATAATGCTCCAGATTAAGTTTATATTCAATTTTGTTAATATTGATTCATCCACAATAAAATCCATTCTTGAGATAGTTGCAGAGGTCTTTATCGGATTTACAATTTATCTGATAGCATCACTTCTGTTAAAAAATACCGAGATATTGATATTTAAAAAAAAGATCTTAAAAAAAAGTGTAAATCAACCTGTATCAATGCTCTCACCTTTCAGTTTTATTGAGAAAGTTTCAAATGAACCTGAAAAATACAGAGATGATTTTTTATATAAGATCAATCTTTATTTAAACAGTATGAATTGGGAAATAAGAAATGTAGGAATAAAACTTGTGGGCATTTTTAAAGATGAAAGTAAAATTCCGTTTCTTTTAAATCTTCTGAATAGCAGAGACTCAAATCCGTTTATAAAAAGAAATACAATAAATTCTTTAAAAAGACTCGGAAAGTGGAATGACCGGATAAAAAAAATTATTCTGGAAAAAATTGATGATCCCTATTTTGAGGTAAGAGTTGCGGCAATCGGTTTTTTAACTGAAAAAATTTCATCAGCGGAATATGAATTGATGAAAGAAAAGATTAAAAAATCATTAAGAAAATCTTCAATAGAAGAGAAATTAGCATATATAAGATTGATTTCAACTGCGGGAAGTCTGGAGGATATCAAAATCTTAAAGAGATTTTATCTGTCTTCAAATTCATTGATCAGAGAGGAATTACTGAAATTATTCCTGAATTATTTTAATCGCGGGCTGTTTGACAGAGAAAGATTGATTTTTGAAACAAGAAATGTTCTTCTTACATCAAATAACATGCAACCTCATTTTAATCTCAGAGCACTCGTAAATAAAATTTACAGGGAGGCGGGAGCAAATGATCCTATGGATATCTAAATTTTTCTCTAATATTTCAATTGAGAATTTGGTTGCATATATATCTTTCAGAGCTATTTTTGCCGTAATGACTTCATTTCTTATCGGGATTGTTTTTGGGAAAAAGATGATCAATATAATCTATCAGTTAAATTTCAAAGATAATGCAAGGAATTACGGAGATATAACTTCCGTAAATAAAACGGGAACTCCGACAATGGGAGGATTGATAATATTCATATCATTCCTTTTTTCGGTTTTATTGTGGACAAAACTTGATAATATTTTTGTTGCAATAATTCTTTTCGCTTCATTCTGGTTTACCGGATTGGGGTTTATTGATGATTATTTAAAGAGTGTCAGAGGTTCATCGGATAAAGGTATGGGAAGAGGAACAAAACTATTTTTTCAATCTCTTTTCGGATTAATTCTTGCAATATTGATTCTTTCACCTTACTCAACCCCTTATCCTAACGGACTTGAAACAAAACTATTCATTCCGTTTATCAAAAATCCTGTAATCGATCTAAGCTTTTTTTATTATATTTTTATTATTCTGGTTGTAATAGGTATTTCTAACTCTATAAATTTTGCAGACGGTCTTGACGGTCTTGCAACGGTTCCCGTTGCTTATATAGCAATAGTTTATGCGGTTTTCGCTTATATAATAGGAAATTCAAAAGCTGCCGCTTACTTCTGGTTCCCATATATAAGCGGATCAGGAGAGCTTGTTATTGTTCTTGCCGCTCTCGTTGGAGCTTTGGCGGCATTTCTTTGGTTTAATACATTTCCCGCTCAAATCTTTATGGGTGATACGGGTTCATTATTTCTCGGAGGAGTTATAGCAACTTCAGCCATTCTTTTAAAAAAAGAGATTTTATTTATTATTGCAGGGGGAATATTTGTTGTTGAATTCTTATCCGTATTCATTCAGGATTTTATAGGAATAAAGCTGTTAAAGAGGAGAATTTTCTATCGGGCGCCTATTCACCATACATATCAGTTCCTGGGAATTTCAGAACCGAAAATTGTTGTAAGATTCTGGATTATATCTATAATGTTTGCACTTATAAGTTTGATCAGTATTAAATTGAGGTAAGAAAATGGAAGATCTGAAATTAATACTTACATTCTTAAGTTTAAAGACAAAAGATTTTTTTAAAATTTTTTCAGTAAACTTTTTTATATTTTTTCTATTTCTTTCAATGGAATTATTTTTCTCATTTAAATTTATTAAAGAAGGAAATAAATTCGAAAAACTGATTTTTTTTTCCGTATTAATGATAATAGGCTATATTTTAGTTGAGAAAATAGTAACAAAGAGACAAATATCAGGATTTAAAATAAAATTCGATGAATTTTTACAAGAGAAAGAAAAAGATATAGTTTCAAAAGAAATTAATAAAAAATTTGTTTATCTGATTAATATATTTATTTCATTCATACTATTTGTCCCGTTTTTTGTCATCTCTTGGGTCTTTACCTTGGGAATGAGTGATAAGATCAAAACGGTAGTCATATCAACCGGATTGATATTTTTTCTTTTTATTAAATTTTCAATTATTGATTTACTGACATATTTAATTCTTGTTAAGATTAAATTTAATAGATCAAGCAAGTAGGAATTATTATCTTTTAACCCAGAGATCCGGATCCCAGCCGTAGCCGGCAAAAAAACTTTTTCCAGTGTGGATATTTCTTACGGTCATTTTGTTATTTCCTTTGCTGCCAAACATATGAACGGCAAAACTATCCGAATTAGACCAGTTGAGTCTGTATATTTCCTCATTTATCGGAGCCGGAAGTTCTTTGAAAAGTTTACCGTCTGATGCGAAGTATAAATAATATTTCAAATGAGGTGCCGGAAGCCATCCGACATATTTTTGTGGAGAAGCACAAGGTCTGCAGCTTTGTCCGAATGATATTTTCATACCGATTCCTTTTTTAAATGTATTTTTTAAAAAGATATCTTTCCCGTTATCATAAACAATATATTTTCCGTCGCCTGTCATTTCACAATGTTTATCAATTTTATTTTCTATAAAAAGATCTATGAATATCTTTGGATTGATCGGATTAACTAATATCACATTACCTGATAAGGAAGGACCGGCAATCCATTCTCTTCCTTTGTAATAGGTAAAGCTCCATCTTGTCTCTTTAGAT
>Ga0256845_1000188_pt1 | contig 57339 bp, 41 predicted proteins | sample RiftiametaG_FD_189101 | JGI IMG/M metagenome (GOLD analysis project Ga0256845, IMG submission 189101) | Tube worm associated microbial communities from hydrothermal vent at the East Pacific Rise, Pacific Ocean - Riftia | ecosystem: Host-associated > Annelida > Integument > Unclassified ...
TACCAGAAAATCTCGTTTATTTTCAGTTGCCCGGCGGGAGTTGTTACTTTCTGTGGTTCGGAAAGGCAGCAGTATTTCATCGTCTCGTTCTCATACCAAGAAATACCAAATCCAAGTTTGTTGTTTAGTAACTTTAATTGCCCGGCAGGGGTGTTGACCTCCTGCGGTTCGGAAAGAATACATTTATCTATTTTGTTATTTGCGTGCCAAGCGATCGCTTTTACCTTGAGTCGTCCGGCGGGAGTAGTAACAGTTACTGATATACCATCTTTAAGAGTGATAGAATGAAGATTTCCATTGTTATATTTATCTGATTTTTTTATCAATGATTTTTTAATAGTTTCGCCATTCGGAAGTTTTAATGCACTTGCCGTTGCTGTAATACTCAGCAGAATAATAACTATAACAATAAACCGAGTTTTTTTAAATTGAAACTTTTTCATACTCCACTCCCTTCGGGTTTTCGTTTTTACGGATATCTTTTACGGACATATTGAAAGTGATTGTAAAACTGCAAATATCTCCTTACTTTAAGATTATGGTATTATGTATCATTATGTCAATAATTATTTGTATTTATGTAATACCAAAAGTATTAATATTGGTGTTATGGTAAATTTTTTGAAAACAAGTTTTCGTTTTATATATAAATATGCGCCGGTATATCGGAACATCAGGACTTAACAATCTGATATATAATATCTGTACTATGAAGCGGCGGTGCAGCGCGATATAGTCGCGATATAATACTGCAGCAATGTACAGTCCTGTATTGCATAAAACTTAATGTGCATATGCTCACTTAAGGACTCTTGAAACATTTATTGTATCTGTGGTATCCGGCAGTATAAATATATCAGTTATGATTACGGTCGTTGATTATATTATAAGATCGCATTGCAGAAACAGTTATTACAGAAGTTGTTTTGCAGTATGTGCCGCTCTTGACTTTTATAGATGAGGAATTACAATATCGGGCATTATTATATTACGTAAGGATACATATGCGAAAAGTTATCAATGATATTCAACCGTTTTGCGGGATAAAATATGCACGGGAAAAAGTCGGTGATATCGGACCATGTCTTTCACAGCCGTATGATGTTATTACCCCTGCTCAACAGGATGCATATTATCAGCAGCATCCGAACAACATTATTCGTCTTATTTTAAATAAGATTGACCCGGAAGATAATGATACGAATAACCGGTATACTCGTACAAAAGCGATTCTTGATCAATGGCTGACCGAAGGGATTCTTCGTGAAACGAGACGTGAGGGGTTTTATGTATATGAGCAGGCATTTGATATTCCGGATATCGGGCGCAAGAAGGTAAAAGGGTTTATCGGTAAAGTCCGCTTACGTGATTACAATGAGCATGCTATTTTGCCGCATGAAAAAATCCTGGCAAAACCGCTGGAAGATCGTTTTAAACTCAACAGTGCCACGCAAATACAATTTGAATACATCTGGAGTATTTATCAGGATAAATCGTATACGATTGATAATATTCTTGATGAGGTCGAGCAGAAAGAGGAATTAGTAATTGACTATCTGGAAGAATCAATAAACGTTCGCCATAAAATGTGGCGGCTGACGGATGCGGAACGATGTGCAATTATCAGTCGTGAATTGCGGGATAAAACACTGTATATTGCTGATGGTCATCACCGGTATCAAACAATGCTGAATTACCGTGATGCAATGCGGAAAAAACACCCTGAAGCGGGACCTGATGCGCCGTGGGAGTTTATGCCTATGTTTTTGGTAAACACCGAACATGAAGGTTTGACCATATTACCGACACATCGGTTATTGTACGGACTTGAAATGCCGAACTGGCGTGATTTAAGTTTATCAATTAATGAACATTTTCATATTAAAAGTTTCCGATTTAATGCGGATACGGAACCTCTTGTCCGCCGAAAATTTCTTCGTTCATTACGAAATTACGAGTCTGATGAACATTCATTCGGGGCGTATATTCACGGCAGTGACCGGTATTTTTTATTAACCTTGAAAAGCAGTGAAGCCTATGAAGAAATGGTACATGTTAATGCATCATCTGACTGGAAACGTCTTGATGTCAATATATTGAATAATTTACTTATTAATCATATTCTTGGTATTACTGAAGAGCAGTTGAGTCAGCAGACAAATGTTACATATACGAAGAACACCGACGAAGCACTTGAAACAGTACATAACGGTGAGTGTCAGGTAGCACTTTTACTGAATGCAACGAAACTGGGAGAAGTGCTGACCATTGCCGATAACAATGAAAAAATGCCGCGAAAATCAACACATTTCTATCCGAAACCAATTACCGGTCTGGTAATGTATTCAATGCGACAACACTAATATATTCATAGATAAACCGGTGCGGGGTGATTTTGTTATTACATGCCGCGGATTAATATACAAAATTATTATATTTGTATAATAAACCGGTGCGGGGTGATTTTGTTACGTCGGGTTATTGGCTATATAAATACAGCTTTTATTTTTTATTATGTTCAACGATAGTGTATACGTAAAAATACATATTTATTGCAGAATAATTTTAGCGCCTGCTTTTTGTACAAGCTTAAAATAATCAGGAAAAGTAACGGATACTGCATCTGCACCGTGAATTTGTGTTTGTCCGTGAGCGCACATTCCGGCTATTGTTAATGCCATAATAATACGGTGATCATCATGACCTTCAACAGCAGCACCGTGTAAAACACTTTTTCGTATTATCAGTCCGTCAGTACGTTCTTCAATATCAGCGCCCATTTTTTTAAGTTCAGCAGTCATGACCGCAATGCGATCGGTTTCTTTAATACGTGCCTGCGGAACATTTACCAGATGTGTTTCACCGGAACATTGTGTGGCAATAACGGCAAGAGCCGGCAATGCATCAGGGGTTGCATTCATGTCAATCGTAGTACCGCGCAAGTTTTTTTTATGAACCGTTATGCCGGTATCATCGATACTGACAGAAGCGCCAAGTTGCTGAAGATAGTGTATTACAGCACGATCACCTTGAGCGTCATTCGGATCAAGTCCGGTAAGGGTTAGGTTTCCGTCAAAGAGTGCTCCCATACAAAGAAAAAAGGTTGCACTGGACCAGTCTCCCGGAACAGTTGTCGTCATACTGCGATAATGTTGTCTGCCGGTAATGTGAAAACGGGTCATATCCGCATTCATGGTATAAGCAAGAGCATGTTCGGTGAGATACTGTAATGTAATATGAACATACGGTTTTTCATTGAGCTCACTGACGGTGATAACAGTATCGTTTGGTGCCAGAGGGCAATTGATAAGTAATGCGGTTAAAAATTGTGATGTTGTGCAGCGGATAGAGGTTTCACCACCACGCAGCGGACCGGTTATACGTACCGGCGCACAACCGTTATTATGAATGCTTTCAGTGCGGGCGCCGAGATTATTTAAAGCGCTGAGCAGTTCGGTCATTGGTCTGCGTTGTATTTGTTTGTCTCCGGTGAACTCAATTGCCGCATCAGCTAATGCGGCGGATGCACATGCTATTCGCAGTGTTGTTCCCGAGTTTAATATATTAATTGGTGTTGCCGGTATGGCGGGTTTTCCGGCAATACCGGTAATCTGCAAAGCCGGCTGTCCATTGTATTCGGTATCGATAATAAGAGCCCCCATGGCAGTGTATGCAATACGTGCCGCTTCGGCATCGGCGGAAACAAGCGGGTTGATAATAACTGATGTACCGTGTGCAAGTGCGGCACAGGCAATAGCCCGAATCGTATGTGATTTTGATGCGGGGATGAGAATATTTCCTGATAATTGTTGTACCGGTTCAATATATGCTATCATAAAAACAGCGTATCGAAGGATAGGCAATACGTCAATTGTAAATATAAAAGCGTATTAGCTGAAAATGTCTGATTACCGGCAAAAGAAATCAGATAGATAATCTTTTTTTATAAATTGTATAAATAGATTTGACAAACCGTAATATTCGCGTTATCTTATAGGTACTACAGGGATAGAAAGTTTAAGATGTCAAAGCGGGTGTGTGGGTATTTTGTAAAACAATGCAATGGGTGAGTTATTATTAGGAGGATACGTAACAGCAGATAAAACGGCAGCAGGATATTCTGTTGCTGTATAATTAAAATAAAATAAACAATGACTAAGGTATTCCCAATCCTTTCATTACTTCCACATCAAACTCCAAGACAATTTCCCTATCATCATTTTGGGTGCCTTAGTCATTTTTATATTTAAAGGCATTATTCATGCAGACGCGTTTGTCGGCATAGTATTGAATAGTTATTTTCCGCCGGTACTGCCGGATGGATTAATGTTAACCAATGGCATTGCTGCCGTATCAGTCGGCAAAAAGATGACGGTATTATTCGGCGAATCAACCAATTTTTTCATCATGTCAATACGATACCATTCCAAATAACGGCGTGTTAATCCTAAACCAATAATACGGTTTGCATCAGCAATACCGCGTGCTTCCGCTCGTTTCCTGTCGGCTTCCTTTTCCGATATCATGATTTGATTCTGCATTTCCTGAATTTTCTGTTCAGCCGCTTGTTTATTTTCAATAGCTTCTTTGATTTTTTCCGGCAGGTTTACATTACGCAGGAGAATTTTATCAATTTCTATTCCTTTTTCTTTAAGCGGTTCATTAATAACATCAATGATTTGGTCAGAAATTTCAGTTCGTTTATCACTATAAATATCTTTAACACTGTATCGTGCCCCGACATCGCGAATGGCAGTACGCAGTATTGGACGAACAATTTTTTGTTCGTAATTCGGACCAATTTCCTGATAGACTCGTTGTGCTTTTTTTGCATCAAGCCGATAAATTGCAGTCATATCAAGTGCAATTTCAAGTCCTTCTTGTGTCAGCACTTTGATTGCATCATCACCTGAATAGCGTCCCTCACGGGAAATGCCGCTCATGGTATATTCCGTCCATCGGACATCAAGAATAACAAAGTTTACATACGGCATGACAAAATGAATGCCGTTTTCCAACGTTGCATTCAGAACGCTGCCGAATGAAACCTGTACTGCAACATATCCGGGGGGGACAATGCGGACAAACGATAATGCCAGCAATAGTATTATCAGAATAATTAACATCTTTCTGATGGGATACCCGCCGATTGTTGTTACATTTTGTGATTTTTCCTTGTCTTTGATTGATTTGTTGATGAACAGGTAAACAACAATACCCATTAAACCAAGTATTAAAAAACCCATATTCTGCCTCCTTCGGTGTAAAGATGTGTGTACGCTATCATGGAATAGTTCTATCGGCAAGATTGATTTATCAGTATTGAGTACAATTATAATAAAAATTGCTTGCAGGAGAATGGTAATTTTTATAGTATAGCAAACATAAAATAAAACAATAAAGGATATCTCGTGAAAGCAATTATTCCTGTTGCCGGGGTTGGTTCACGCCTGCGCCCGCATACCAATACACTGCCGAAAGTCCTGATGAATGTTGCAGGAAAATCAATCATCGGACATATTATTGATAGTATCATTTCAGCCGGTGTTGATGAACTTATTCTTATCGTTGGTCATCTTGGCGATATGGTTCGCGATATGATATCACAATGGTATCCGGATCTTAAAATCACCTATGTTGAACAGCCTGAACGGCATGGACTCGGTCATGCTATTTATCTTGCGGAACCGTATATTGATATGACGCAACCGGTTTGTATAATACTCGGTGATACGATTTTCCGGGCTGATTTTAATAAGTTTTTACGTGAACCGACAAATGTTATCGGTGTAAAAGAAGTTGATGATCCGCGTCGTTTTGGTGTTGCAATGACAAAAAACGGCACGGTGTATGAATTGATTGAAAAGCCCGCTGATCCGAAAAGCAATCTTGCGCTTATCGGCATGTATCGTATTCAGGATACAAAGGCATTATTTGATACCCTTGCGCATATGATACAGGAAGATCATCGCACGAAAGGTGAAATTCAACTTACCGATGCGCTGCAATTAATGCTTGCCGGCGGAGCGGAAATGAAGACTTTTACTATTGATAAATGGCTTGATTGCGGAAAACCGGAAACATTGCTCTCAACCAATCATATTTTATTGGAAGAATTTGCCAATACCACACGTAATAAAAATTATACAAATTGTATTATTCATCAGCCGGTATATATTGATCCAACCGCCTCGGTGAGTGATTCGGTTATCGGACCGAATGTTACTATTGCCGCACATGCAACGGTTCGCTTTTCTATTATATCCGAAAGTCTTATTCATGAAGACGCTTTTGTTTCAAATATGATTCTTTTTGAATCACTTATCGGAACAAAAGCAGTGCTGAAAGGCAGTCGCATGAATATTAATATCGGTGATTCATCAAATATTGATTTTACCCGCCACGGGATGTAATGACGGTTGTTCTGCGTCGGTATGGGATACTGATAGGTATTATCTGTATTGCAAGTATACTATCCGCATGTATGCATCGTCGTATTATGTGGACGTATGAAACCGGTCATTGGATAGGCGCCGGACCTGCGGTCAGCGGCGGCAACGTGTATTTCGGATGTTGGAACGGAGTACTGTATTGCTGTAATGCTGATACCGGCAGTCTGATATGGACAAATCACATGCCGGAAAATATTTCATCGGGTCCGTGTATCGTTTCCGACAAGCTTTATATTGGTGGTAATGATAATGCGGTTTATTGTTGTAATGCACAAACCGGCAGTCTGATATGGCAATATCGTACGAGCGGATATGTTGCATCAAGCCCGATTGTCTGTAACGGCATGGTCTACATTGGATGCAGTGATAGTGTCTTCTATTGCCTTGATGCACAAACCGGCACTGCTGTTTGGATGAAACAAACCGGAAACGGTATTACATCATCGCCGGTTATCAGCGGATCAAATGTATATTTCGGTTCAGGGGATGGCTGCGTTTATTGTTGCAATCTGCAAACCGGCACTGAGCGCTGGTGTTTTCAAACAAATATATCAATGGATAATAGTGCAATTATTGCGGGGAATCGTTTATTTATTGCGAGTGAATCAACGGCGCTGTTTTGTCTTGATACGAATACGGGAAAACCGGTATGGATACAAACGGCAGGAGGTACCTTTGACAGTGCTCCGGCATATATGCACGGCAGAATCTATATCGGCTGCAATGACGGGATGCTGTATTGTTACAATGCTCTCAACGGAGCGCTACAATATCGGTTTCCAACTGAGGGGATGGTGCAGTCATGCCCTGCTGCTGCCGGGGGCAAAGTATACTTCGGCAGTGATGATGGCGGCATTTATTGTATTGATGCACAAACATGCCGGTTTCAATGGCTGCTGCATACCGGTGATGAAGTTGAATCATCACCGTGTATTATAAACGGACGATTGTATATTGGTTCGGATAAATTGTATTGTATTCGCATTGACGGGGCTGCCGACATTCAGACGGGGAATGCCGAATCCGGGCAAATATATGAGAATCAGGATTATAAATAATCTTTTCGGGTAATTGTATAGTTGATTGGATTCAATTGTGTTTACGGCACGTTACATGCGGTGTCGCTCTTTGCCGCTGCAGCGGCGGACTCTGCAATACATTTGCATATTGTTATCATAACTGATGCTCTTATGGTACGAGCATCATAGATATTTTTTTACATGTTCAGCCCTATATTAATTATTGCACTTATTTTGTACGAACGGTATAGTACAGATATTATGATAAAACGAATTATATCTACAATTAGTTTCATTGTGTCAGGTGTGGTGCTGGTTTGTTGTGTGTTCCCGTTGATGCTGTTGTTTTTTCTTATCGACTGGACGGATACGATAAATAATTTTATTGCACGAAAAGTTCTTGTGCTTATCAGCATATGCACCGGATTACGGTTGCGGGTACAGGGAGGCGATACTATTCCGCGCGGACGTTCATTGTGTATTGTTGCAAACCACCAAAGCGCAATGGATATTTTCATTATGGCACGGGTGTTAAAAGAAAAGTTTACTTTTTTATCGAAACGGGAATTGTTTTATATTCCGATAGTCGGGTGGAATATGTATTTTGCCGGATATATTCCCATTAATCGCTCACGTATAAGTCGTGCGTATAAAGCGGTTCAGCAGGCAATATCACTGCAATCCGGCGGGCGCGGTTCGCTCGTTATGTTTCCTGAAGGGACACGAACACTGACGCATGAAGTGAAAAAGTTTAAACCGGGATTTGTTCGGATTGCCCGCGATGCGGGGGTTTCGATTTTGCCGTTGACCATTAATGGCGCACTTCGTTTTAAACGAAAAGGCGAGTTTTTATATAATCCCTGCACGGTTTCGGTAACAGTACATCCGGTCATTGAAACATCACATTTTAGTGATGAAGATTGGAAATCATTATGCGGCAGGGTTGAAGCAACAATTCGCAGTGCATATACGTAATACTTTATGGAATGATTCAAATACCGGTATAATTCTTTTATACGGGTACCATCGCAGTATATATACCTGATAATATTTATCCGTGGCGGTTATTGTTATTTTAAATATACGGGTGTATTGTTTTTACAAAGATTTAAATAGAGGCGTGAATTATTTGAACAAACCCATTGATATGCCGCACAGATTTAAACGACTTTCAATAACATAAGTACCAGCATAATAACCGTTAATGCCTCAGCAGTAATAATAATTTTCTGCCATGTATAATGACGGTCAGGCAGTGATGCGGTATCCGGCATCTGTCGTTGAATCAAGGGAGGGCGGTCCGGAATAATCGCATGCAGTTCTGTTTGCGGAACTGATACCCCTGATTTTTTCTCAGCAGATTCTTTTTTCTCCGGTGTGTTTAATATTAGTATTATTCCTGCGATTAGTGAAAGCAGCCCAATACCCAGCCCAAAGAGAACCCCGATCCAAAACCGAAATAACAGACACATATCAATGATTAAAACCGCTAATGCGATAATAATTAAAAGTAATACAACCGGAGAATATGCGGCGGTTTTGTTCTTGATGCCTGTTGACGCTGCCGCGGTGGTGTTATGCGGCTTTGATTTTTCCGGCGATGAAGTATTGTCATTCATTTCAGATATTTCTGAAATATTTTTCTGCGTGCGCTCAGGTGTATCCGAAGAAATATTTATATCAGACTGCGACATTATTCGGAATCGCCTTTCTTCAGGACCATAACCAATAGATCATTTTCCTGCGGTATTGTGCCGATGAAGTGTGAAAGCTTTTCATTAAATGCGGCAATAATCTGCCCGGCGGATTTTCCTGCATTATTTTTAATAATACTATTTACGGAGGTTAAACCGAATTGTTCACCATCCTTATTTTTCGCCATGAGAACACCATCACTAATAAAAACGGCAGCATCACCGTTGTCAAGCCGGATAGTTTCGGTTTTTAAAGTTGCTTGAAAATCGTCATCATTGCGGTTGCCGAGCGGGAAACCACCGAGGTTCAAATTCAGCAGACTTTTCATTTTTTTCTGATACAGCGGTACGGCAACACCACCGCTTGAAGCAAATTCAAAGAGGTTGGTATAAGCATCAAGAACGGCAAGAGCACATGAAACCGGTACTTTATTATGACTAATACGTGCAAGGTGATGATTCATTGCTTTCAGTACGGCTGCCGGTGTGCTGCTGTGATGAGCGCGCAGGTTTTCGAGCTCAGCAAACATAACACTTAAGGCAACCCCGAGTTGTTCAATAGATCCTTTTTGCATCTGACCGAGAAACAGCCCCCATGCAACATCACTAATTTTAAAAACTTTTGCAACAGCACCGGAAAGCGATTCGGAAGGTTTATAATAAAAATCAATTGAATAATCCTCAAAACGCTGCGGCTGCAACGGGAAAAGTTCGGTTTTTAACACGGTAAACGTCGTTAATTCAATTGCCTGTCCGGTATCGGATTCAAACTTTCGTTTATTATAAAGCTGTTCAGTGCGGAGCTGCCGAACAACATCATCAACGGCTGCAGCAAGCTGCATCGTTAATCCCCGTGTATTGGTGAGTGCAAATCCTTCAACGGTGCGATCATTTTTTATTGTTTCAAGACCGAGTAATAAATCCTGCAGGATGCCGTTTGTTGCAGTATACAGAGATGAAAAGAGAATAAAACTGATAATAACGGTCAGCAGAACTATAATCGCGCCGAGTATTATCACTTCGGAATATGCCGAGAGACCGGGAGCTGATACAATGGTATTCAATGCGGGGATATTCAGCGGGCGCATTGGTAAATGGCGGTACACAATCCCTGCAATAAGAGTTTCCGGCTGTTGAGGTGTCGGTCTGACGGGATAGGTAATAACATAGCGCCCGGAACTGTGCGGTGCAGGTTTCGGAACAATAATATCACCGCTTGAATCATACTGCCACGGTAATTGACTGCGTTGGCTATTGTACACCGAGGGTGTTCCGCCTGAGCGTATTTGATTCTGCAGCGAACGATTGTTATGATAAATAATATTCCAGTCATTATCCATAATGAATGCTTCTGTTATACCGGTATGCCGAACGGTTCGCTGTAGTGATTGTATAATGCCGTCCTGCCGTTCTTCAGGATTAACTGCACGCATGGCATTCGCAACACCGAGTGAGAGGCTTTTCACAACTACACCGAAGTATTTTTTTTCAAACCGATTATGAACGGCAACCTCCGCAGAAAAAATAAGGGTAAATCCCGCTAATACAAAAAGTGTAATAAATAACGGTATCGCAACCGTAATAATACCTTTATTCCATGTTAAACCATGTGTTTTAAAAGTGATTGTACGAGTCGGACCGACAACCGCTGCAAGTTCATCAGAAAGGCTGTTCTTCGTATTCGTGTCAGCGTGATGTGTTGTGTCCGGTGTTGTCGTAGCGGTTGTTTCTTCAGTCATACCATGACTCCTTTATTAATAGCCGTTGTCATCGTTGCGCGGCGGTGAATTGACAAGTAAACATTTCTACCGTGCCGTGTTTTGTCGTAACTGCCAGTTCAGGGAAACGCGGATCATTATCAAAATCCATTAAAAGAAAGGGCTGTGTGATTTCACTGCCGAGCTGAAACGAGCCGGCACATATGCCGTGTCGTGTACCGAGAAAGAGTAATTGCCCCGTATGATCAATAACACATAATTCGGGAAGCGTATCCGCATTTAAATCAATCAGCTGCATTGGTGCTTGTACCGGTGCAAGGGCGGTGTAATTCCATTGTAGTGTTCCGGCAGCATGGTTAAAATCCGTCATCATCTGTATTCCCTGTGCTGCAGTTGACCATAGTACATCATAGCTGTTATTGCGGTCAATATCACCGGCAATCAGCGAACCGCCGAGCGGCGATGAGAAGTTCAGCATTCGAATCAGCTTCCCGGCACATGAAAGAATTGTTATGCGTCCGTCAGCAGTTTGGCAGTGTATTTCATTCCCCGGTGTTGTATCTGAATCGGCAATCAGCGGCGGAGCGGAAAGAGCAACGGAGTTATTATAGACCCAATGCGCATTACCCGTCAGACCGTCAATACTGTATACATTGCCGTTTTCGGTACCGATACAGGCGTCTTGAATGGCATCATTATTAACATCACCAATACCGATAAACGGGATAATTGATCCGGCTTTGCTTTTCCAGCGCCAGATTATTGTTCCGTCACCTCCGCCGATACAATACAGAGTGTCTTTGCGGTCAGTAATAAGTATTTCATCAATACCGTCACCGGTAATATCATTAAAGCGATATGGGGCGCTGTTCGGGGGGGCGCTGATTGATTGTGCTGAAGTGCTCCAATATATCTGCATATCCCATGACACCGCTTTCACAAAACTTTTTCCGTCATATCCGCCGATAATAACTGCTGCGGTATGTCGGTCAAGCGGAAGTATACACGGCGGGGTTAATTCTAAAGCAGGGCGGATATTGCCGCTGATATCATTACCGCTGATACCGTCAAAAAACATAATGTATCCGTCTTTTGTTGTTATGCAGATATCTTTAATATGGTCACCGTTAAAATCCCATGCCGTCGGGGCGGATACCGGTCCATTGATTTCACCATCAGTAACAGAACGAGACCAGAGCGGAATAACTTCACCGGTCAGTACCGGAGCAGATGCATGTGATACACGCCCTTCATGCATGGTACGCATAACAAGAACAAGTGATAAAATAATGATAAGTACAAATCCAATAAGAATTATAATATTATACCGCAGTGCCGTTAAATCGTGCGGCTGTGGCTGTAATACCGACAGATGCCCCTCCCTCAAATATTAATAATGACAGAATCACAGTACTGCGAATTATCGTGCAATACTCATCTTCAGCATCGCAGTGCAGTTTACTATATAATACAAATTGCAGTATTTCAAGAACTTTGTACTTACCTTTTTATGGTATAAATATGACAGCAATTACTGTAAGCAGTATCATCATAAGCATGCTTGGCATACTGCTGAACGTAATTGTACAGAAAATTTTGTATATTTCAATCGGCGGGTGTTTGTGTATTACTCTATTATCCTCAGAACAGGAACGATATAATAATACAGGCAGAATACTGCTGCATACTCGAACGTAAAAGTATATATCGTTTAAGAAAGGGCTCTTATGAATTACCGTTTTTTCCCAATAGTGCAAAAAGTTTACGTGCTGAATGTCGATGCGTGAGATAGCCGGCGTTTGCTGCAGTGTGTCGTTGCGATGCGGTATCGGTAATAATAAACGGCAGTGAGGCGGCGATTCGTTTATGCGGATGTATATATCCCCATTGCGAGAAGATGTCAGTAAAGTGTCCATTTCGTATAGATTGCAGCAGATGGCGGATACTGCTTTTTTCTGATTTTAATATAAGCGACGGATAGTGTTCCCATGTAAGCGCAGGCTGTCCCAGCCGGCGTTCTTCATACCACTTAAAAACAGAAAAAAATAATTTCTTAACCCGATGATATAAGCCGGTTATATTGTTTCGTTTAATTATTGTTTCCAATAATGCATATTTATTATGCAAGCATTCTTTATATACCGTTTTTAATTCATCAATAAAATTGCCGGTAGTGCTTTTTACCCTCTTCAGTCGAACCCATTTATCGGCAATACAGGGTGAATATAACTTTAATGCAATGAGCACGGCATCACCGCAGGCAAAAACCAATTTATGGAGCGCAATAAGGTGTTTTAATTTGGTTTTGTAAGAAAGAATGTCAGGAATGCTTTTTTCTCTGATGAGAAATATTGCTCTGTTTACCAGTAAACGTAATCCTTCGGAAAGCGGAATAGCCGTACTTGCGTATTCCGGCAATAATGAGAGAATGTTTTTATTTCCGTAAATAACTTTACTGCCGTATTTTATATCATACCACATGAGCTGAAAAGGGGCGGTTGGCAGCATTTTTTTATTATAGAAAGAAAACGTGCAGTTAACGGGAATATGCTTAATGATGGTGCTGATTCCGGTCATGAATTCTGTTTTCAGTGCTTTAACGGTATACATGTCATTGGTAATAATATAAAAATTATAATCATTGACCGGTATAATAGTTCCTTGTTGCGGCAGGATACTGCCATCGCCTCTGCCGTAACTGCCGGATAATATAATTGCTTCAATGCCGTTTTTGCGTTTCAGCCGTTCAGTATAATAAATAAGCGCATTCATATGCGAATTGACAATTTCTTCGGCGTGTTTATTGTGTTTAATAGTATAAAATACATGGTGCGGTTGATTGTTCGGTATATTCATGTTTGCCCTTCCTGTTGATAATTGTTTTCCGGAAGGCATATAATGCAAATATTTCTAACCGTAATACTACTATTGTAATAGTGTCGTATTGTGTTTCGTGCCATGGTGTATTTATTTATCCCTATAAGCATGTATATCAGTATAAATACTTTCAATGGTGGTATATGTAGAAAGCACATTATCGGTTTTTGTGATTTCAAATAACAGCTGAATTTTTCTGCTGACATGCAGCAGGTGTAACGTATTTCTTTTTTTATGCAACTGTTTAAAAATGACCATAAGCGCGCCTAATCCTGAACTATCAATAAAATTAATAGCTGCTAAATCAAGGATATTATGCTCATGACCATTCATCAGAGAGAGAGTTTTTTCCTGAAACTCCGTCGCATTGGTAAAGGTAATACTGTCTGTATTGCTTATGATAATGCATACGATTGTTTCCGATAATATTTCTTTTGTAATTGTCATAGTAATTCTTCCTAATACTGCCGGCTGTTATTATATTGCTGCGCGCACCTGACAGACGGCATTGAGCGGTAGTGGAATAGTATCGGGAGCAGAATGTACCGGGCAAGCAATAGTGCTGATAATTATCGTCTCTGACTGATATGTATTACACGATCCTTGTATAGTCACTGTCATAGTCTCCTCACTTCAACCATTCTAATGTACAAAGGTACGTACAAAGTTATAATCGTCAATGATACAATCACCATTGTTAGCGTACAGACAGTAAAAATACTGTATATATTGTCTTCAAGAAAAGAATAATGCATATTTATGAGGTTATCGTGTACCGTTTTTATCCGGTGATAATGATCAAACCCGTTATTGAGAATAGTGCAGGAAGCACAATGTATTATTAATACCGTACATCATGATAGCTTAGAGTATGCAAAAATACAGCCCTTATAAATAAACATACCATTATGCGATATAGTGCAAGTAATTCTACGGCAACCGCATCAATTGTACATAGAAAATAAATAAATAACGATATCTTACAGTACTATGAGTATTGATAATAACACAGCCCCCGTACTGCATGAATTATATACGGGAAATACAGAAACAACGAGTACAGAGTTGCTTGAGAATGATATGCTTGAAAAGCTCAGTTATGTATATGGGACCTTAGCATATGTATTGCGAATCTTTGAGCGTGTCAATCCGTTGAAAGAAGAACCAATTGCAATGCAGGCGGTTGATTTTATTCGACAATTAACCGTTGTTGACCGTATTGGATTGTATATTGAAAAAGATGACAATCCGCATTATGTGTCAAACCCGCGAGGAGATATTGATACTGCATCAATGCATACATTAAACTCCGATTGCCCATTTATTAATTACTTAGGGCGGACGCATATGCATCCTTTTATTATCACTGAGGAGAGCGATACTTCAGACCGGTATTTGCGCTGTTTTCTGCATGCGACACAAATGCTGGTGGCACCGATTGCATCATCCGGGAAATATTTCGGAACAATAGTACTCACCCGTACACGTATGCAGTCCGGGTTTACTTCCGTTGATATGGAATTGCTTGCTATTGTCAGTAATTATCTCGGATTATTATATGAGCAAAAGGCGCTTTTTAAAGAACGCATGCATGCTGAAATAATAAAACATGATATGGAGAATGCCGGGCAGATCCAAGCGGGTTTATATCCGAAAGATGCACTTGAAGTAAACAGCATTTCAGTTTTTGGTACGGCAAAAATGCATTACAATGTCGGCGGTGATTATTTTGATTATTTTTTAACCCCGGAACAAAACGGTATGTTTATTGTTGCTGATGTCATGGGGAAAGGATTAAGTGCGGCGTTAATGGCAGCATTGCTGCGAAGCTCTTTTCACGGCTTATACTATTCAGGTATTGAAATTGATAACTTCATTGCGCTTCTTCAGGATTATAATTTCAATGCATTATATGAAAGTGAGATGCTTATTACCCTTATTGCAGGACGTGTATACCGCAACAATGTTGTTGAGTTTGTTAATTGCGGGCATCTTCCGCCGCTGTGGTATCATGGGGCTTCCGGAAAAGCGGAATATATAGAAAGTGAGAATATGATTCTCGGTGTTCAGTATAATGATGATTTTGTTGTATCCCGTATTACTTTAGAACCGGGGGATGCCTTGTTTCTGTATACTGACGGTTGTATCGAGACGAAAGATGCTTCAGGCGATATATATGACAGCCAGCGTTTACTGGAAATCGTTGAGCGATCCTGTCATTTAACCGCACAGGAAATTTGTTCAGCGGTTCTTGCTGATGTGTATGCGTTTTCAGAGGGGAAAGGATATGATGACGATATAACCTTATGTGTATTGACTGCTTGAATACATGCGTATTGTTCAGCAGTATGTTTATGCCGGTACAATAATGATACAGGCACGAGGGGTGAAGGGATCACTATGAAGGCGATTGATGTATATTCGGAAGTATCTGTTTCCGACCGGTTATTGCTGGAAGATGAACTTCGTATCCGGCGGCAAATTGAAAATGTATTACTGGAAATAACTTCGGTAGAAATACATGTTAATAATTATATTGAAATAATTGAATCCGCAATGCTGAAACTGGGGGAAGCGTTTGATGTCAGTCGTATTTACATTTTTCAAAACGATACGACGGGACAATATATATCAAATACACATGAATGGTGCGCTGATGGTGTTCCGCCGCAGAAAGAGTTTTTACAGAAAATCAAGATTAGTACAATACAATGGTTTATGGAAAAACTCAATAATGATGGTATACTCAATATAGCGGATGTTGCAGCGATCAATGATACATTTACGCGTGAAATGCTGCAGCAACAGGAAATACGGTCTTTGCTGGTTTTACCGCTTATGAAATATCCGACTATGATTGGATTTATCGGGTTTGATGAATGCCGTCAGAAACGGCATTGGGATGAACGTACAATACAATTCCTCAGATTTATATCATGGACACTCGGGCAGGTTATTATTCGCGTGAACGAAGAAAACATGCTATGGCAAACGGAACAAAAGTTAAAAAATATTGTAAATAATATTCCGCAGGCAATTTTTTCAATCGGGCGCGACGGGCGGCTTGAATATATTTCAGATGCGGTTCATCGTATCAGCGGATATGATTTACAGGTCGGTGACGATCCGATGCAGCTGTGGGGCAATATGGTTTTATCTATTGACCGCCATATCATTGATGAAGGATTTAAACGGCTTCGCCGCGGTCAAATTGAATCTTCTGAATATCGAATACGTACCAAAAAAAACCATATGAAATGGATACGGCATGTGCTGATACCCGTTCGTGATGAGAATAATACTATTATCAGATATGACGGTTTATTGGAAGATATCACCAAGATTAAAGATATTGATAGAATGAAAAATGAGTTTATATCCAATATCAGTCATGAATTACGTACACCATTAACCTCAATTATCGGGTTTGTTGAAACACTGCGTACCGCGAAAGATATTTCCGAACAAAATACACAGATGTTTCTTGAAATAATAGCAGAGCAAAGTCATCGCCTGAAAGAATTAATTGAACGGCTGCTCCAGCTGAATCGAATAAATCGGAATGCTTTAGCACTTGATCGTAAAGAGGTGCGACTTGATATGCTTGCGTCAACAGTCATTAATGAACTTCAGCCGATTTGTGACAGTGAAGGACATACCGTTATTGCTCATTTATCACCGGTTACGGTTAGTGCCGATCCATATATGATAACTGAAGTTATTGAAAATCTCATGACCAATGCTATTAAGTTTACGCCTCGTGAAGGACGTATAACAATAACAGTTACGGAAACGGATACAGCGGGCTGTATTATCGTACAGGATACGGGGCAAGGAATTTCTCCAAAGCATTTACCGCATATATTTGAACGGTTTTATCGGGCGCATGTGGCTCATGATGAAATTCAGGGAACCGGTCTTGGATTATATATCACAAAAAGTTATGTTGATCTTCATGATGGTACAATTGAAACAAGCAGTACTATCGGTGTCGGCACAACGATTAAAGTACTATTGAAGAAAAGGAAGGAAAAAGCGGCATGACGAATTCTCCGTATATTATGATTGTTGATGATGATGTTTTTATCCGGAAGCTGGTTGAGTTCAATGTCAACAAAGCGGGATATACTTCAGAGGTTTTTAAAAACGGGTTTGCCGCATTTCAGGCAATACAGAAACGGCGTCCTGATTGTATTCTGCTTGATGTGATGATGCCGGTAATGGATGGATTTGAGTTTCTTGACCGTTTTAATGATGTTTTTACTGATGATAATCGCCCGCCGGTTATTTTATTAACCGCACGTGCTCAAGAAAATGATGCACAGCAGGCACGGCAAAAAGGCGTACTTCATTACATTACGAAACCGTTTGTTCCGGCTGAGCTGATTGAATTAATAGATACAGTCCTGCATCCGACTGATGAATAAGTCGGGATGTGCATTATTATTGATATTTATTCTATAAAATACTTATCGTAAATGCCTTTCGTATTGATACAATACCGAATATACTATTTTTCTGTTTTCACCATAAAAATACTAAATATCACAATAGGCGTATATTTTATGCCCCCCCCACATTGTTTTTCTTAATAACTTCAATGCACTTCAATAATCCGAACAGTATACCGGGAATAAAAAACACAAAAAAAACAATATTTTTCTTGATGAATATTGTTTCTGTGATAATATATGCGATAATGAGAATAAGGTGATGTAATATCAGGTGCATTGTATTGTATTCTTCACCCGGAAATTTTTATTTATTTAATGTATAATGCTATACGCAAAATAGTGATGATATGTGCGTGTACGTGTTTTCATGCCTGTATATTGGGCAATGGTATTATTAATTAAATTGGAGGATGATGTAATGAGTAAAACAAAAAGGAGTAAAAGAATGAGTAACAATTTTAAAATTGTAATGACACTGGTTTTTGTTATTGCGTTGTTTTCGTTCGCTTCAGCACAAACCTGGATGGTTGATAATGTGATGGGAAGTGACCAGAATGATGGGGTTACACTACCGTTAAAAACCATTGCTGCTGCTGTTGCCAGTAATAATTATTATGCAAACGGTTTGCCCGGCACTCGCGGAGTGTATAATATTATTATTACCGGCGCGGGGAATCCTCCTTATATTGAAGGAACATTGGTGCTTGGACCGGCTCCTTCTCAGCAAACTTTTATAATACAGGGTCAGGGAATGCCGACATTACAGAATACTGCTTTTCAGGTTCAGGATGACTGGAATATTACATTCTCAAGTATACGGTTTCAGGGAATGCCTTCCTATGTATCTCCGGCGATTCAAGCAGTTGGCGGCGGAACACCGCCTAATACCGGTTCAATTACTGTTCAGCAATGTGAGATTATAGATTATGTAAAAGGGATTGAGACACTCAATACCGGATGTATTACAACGTTAACGGTAGATAATTGTATGATTCTTGATTCCAGCGGTTCCGGAGCGAATATGCAGATTGGTATTGATACTGAAGTGTATACCGTTGTTCGACAAAACACCAGAATTGATGGAGCCGGACAATATGGTGTAAAATTAAGAGTTGTTCAATTACCGATGGGAATGGGAATGGCTCAACACGGTCTTAATTTTGACACTTCCTCAGTTTATAACACCCAAATGATGGATGGTATTTTTGTTCAAGGTGATAACGGAATCGTCGCAATGCCGTCGCAGATAATGATTATAAATTCCATTGTTTCTAATACTCTTACTCCGGGACAATATGCAGTGAATATTCAGGATATAAATACCGGCGGTATGGCAATGATTGATGCTCTTACCTGCGGGAGTATTATTGGAGGTGCCGGCGGAGTTCGATTAAATCATATTGAAGCTGCAATGGTTTTTAACAGCCGCTTTGTTATGGGGTCGGCAGTACCGAGTATTGTCGGGCTGGACATGACAAATAGTATAGGGGGGCGGTTTACCAATAATCGGTTTGTATCAAATTATTGCGGCTTGAAGATCGAAAAATCAAGTAATATAGAAACATCAAAGAATAGTTATTCTTCAAATAGAGTGGGAGTTAATTATATTGATGCGGTAAGAATTCTATCCAGTAATGATATAATTTGCTCAAATAATGTTGGATTTATTGATGACTCACTCAGCAGAAGTAATGAGTTTTATACACTGACGGTATCTGAAAATTCATATGGATACGCTATGATGATTAATGGTGATCGGTATATAGTGCGGGATTCATTGTTCAGTAAAAACGGCAACAGCATGCCGGCAACGGGTGATATGCGTATAGCGAAACTAAATCATTCCATTACGCATAATACTTTTAATGGGTGCGGTATTTCTTCATATAACCTTTTTGTCAGCAATATTTCTTCACCGGCCGGAGCATATATTAACAATAATACATTCATGTCAAATCTGCAGGCAGCAATTGTTTTCCGTTCCGGCGGCAGCGGGCGCGGTATTGCAATGGTTGAGAATAACTATTTCAAAGACAATAGCGGTGGATGTATTGGAGTGCAAATGCCTATCCCGGCAGGTGCAATAACCGTAAGCATTAAAAATAATGTATTTGATGCTGCGGCGCCATCTCAAAATGTAGTTGATAATACCGGTAATGCTGCAACGGATGTATTTGTCGATTATAACGGCATTTATAACTCGGGAACATTATTAGTGAATGCGACTGACGGTGGACATAATACCACTATGACTGCTCCGGGAGTAGAAAATACAGGAGGTGTTATTCGGTTCAAAGCGGCGTCATGGAATGCCGGTGAACCGGAAAGTCCGGGCGCCATTTCCACACATCCCGGTATTGCAACCTTTACCGTTATTCCCGGAACATTTATTACCAATAAAGTTACTACCTATACCTGTCGTTTTAAGCTTGCTGATGAAATGACTAATCGAAAAACCGGGTTTACCAATGATTGTGCAATAACAATGACCTTTCTCTCCGGAACGGGAACAGCAGGATGGGGGATTGTCTCAGAAAATCTTGAAGGGAATCTGTCTACGGGAATAAGCGGGCTTCCGAACAGTGTTGTTATAAACTCAGTATCTGCCGGCAGCAGACGAACGATAACCGGTGATACAGTATGGGAAATAGTACTAAGCAATATGCAGAATCCTGCAGCAATAATAACGAATACTGTTTCATTGATTATTCGCAACGGTAATAATGATATTGAATATTCAACGCTCGGCAGTCTTGGTACTATTATGGAACCGGCTCTTCCGCCGTCACCGCCGAGTGATTTTACTCTGTTGAGTATTACGCCGGCAACAAATGGTTTTATGGCGACATGGACCGACAGTACAAATGAAGACGGTTATCATGCAATATGGAGTAATACGGCAACCGGGGTCGTTAACAGCGGGTCACTGCCGGCAAATACAACAAACGGCGGTCCGAATGATTTAGCAACAAATACGTTGTATATTACATGGATATATGCAACGAATGCATATGGTCATTCATCAACGAATGTTACCAATGTACGGACATTACTTCCGCCGGCGGCGGTTCCAAGCGGTTTAAATGAATTAAACATTACTTCAACGAGTGCAACACTTGAATGGAATGCCGCTTATGCAGCATATGGATATTATATAAAAGTTTCAAACAGTACTGCCGGAACAGTCCATACGCCATGGACAGCTGTTTCAGCAACGAATTATCCGCTGACAGGGCTTTCACCATTATCAACGTATACATGGTGGGTATATTCATCAAATACTGTCGGCAATTCTTTAGCAGCACAGGATTCGTTTTCAACACTCGGGAACATTCCGGGTCCTTTCAGTATTATATCAGTTACCGTTACAACAAACGGATTTAATGCGGTATGGAGCGATTGTGCGAATGAATCGGCATACATTGAGTTCTGGAGCAATACGATAACCGGCGCTGTTAATCAGCAGCCGCTTTTTACCAATATAACAAACGCCGGTCCGACGAACGGGCTTACCACAAATACACTGTATGCTGTATGGGTATATGCAACAAATGCTTATGGACATTCATCATCGCAAGTAACGAATGTTCGTACACTTCTCCCGCTGCCGGAATCACCGGCATCTTTGGATTCAATATCAGCAACTTCTAATTCTCTTACGATAACATGGAGTCCGTTATATGCGGCCTATCAATATCGTGTCGGATATACTAATGTTACCGCCGGCGGACCGTCGGTATTTGGTCCGTTGACAACCGCAACACAGTATACGTTCACCGGCTTAAGTCCTGATACGGAATATGGGGCAGGTTTCTATGGAACAAATACTCGCGGTATGGGTGGAAGCACCGGAGGAAATATACGAACGTGGAAACTCTCTCCGACTGACCCGGTATGGCTCTCGCCAACCGCGATTACCACAAATTCATTTGTTTTGAATTGGGCTGATTCATTATATGAAACGAATTATCATTTAGTCGTTACCAATACTGCTACAGCGGGTATGTTCCCGGTGGTAGCGGTTAATCTTTCTTCAAATACCGTAACGTATGCTGTTACCGGTCTTACCACTAATACCGTTTATCGTGCATTGTTATACGCAGAAAACGGAACCGGTCAATCGACAACAGTTGTTACGAATGTTAGAACATTGGCATTGTTGCCGCCGTCTGATTTCTCGATTAAATCTATGACTGCAGAAACAAATGGGTTTGAAATGGTATGGACTGACAGTACTAATGAAAGCGGCTATGTTGCAGTAGTAAGCAATACCGTTACCGGATCAAATAGTTATGGATTCCTGCCGGCAGATATGACAAACGGCGGTCCTTATGATTTAACAACAAACACATTATACATTGTTAAAATATATGCAACAAATGCATATGGTCATTCATCAACGAATGTAACCAATGTACGAACATTAGTTCCGCCGCCGTATGATCCTGAATTTATTGCGGTTACCGGCATTGCGAATGACGGGTTCACCGTCGGTTGGTATGACAGTTACCATGAATACAATTATAACTTTGTTTTAAGCAATGTACGAACAGGAGTAATTGCATCGAATGTATGGTTGCCGGCAAATACAACAAATAAAACATTATCAGGTTTAATAACGAATACTTCGTATACGGTTCGTGTTTATGCAACGAATTCAGCAGGAACGACTGCAACAATAACAACGAATGCAAAAACACTGCTGCCGTATCCGACGCAGCCGACCGGTTTATCGATTACGGGTATTAGTGAAACCGGATTTACCGTTAACTGGACCGATAGTGATAATGAATATTTCTATCAATATACATTGAGCAATGCTTCAACGGGTGCTGCAAGTACAACCGGGCTTCCGCAGAATACAACGGCTCGAGTTGAAACCGGTCTTGACCCGAATACAACGTATTGGGTAAAAATTATGGCGGTTAATGATCGCGGCAGTTCAGCACTTTCAACAGCATCAGCACAAACGCTCTTACCGTATCCGACTGATCCGACATGGCTGCCGACAACCGGTATAAGCACAAACTCATTTACGGTGAATTGGACTGATAGCACTAATGAACAAGCGTATGTTCTGTTTATCAGCAATACGGCAAACGGATTATCATCAAATATTGCGCTTCCTGCAAATACCGTTACCTATACCGCCGTTCCGTTAATGACCAATACACTGCATATTGTTCGGCTCTTTGCAACGAATACACGCGGTGTTTCAGCTGTAATAAGTCAATCAGTTACAACACTGCAGCCAAATAGTCCGCCAAGTCCTCCGGTTTGGCAGGCAACAACATCACTGTCAACAAATTCATTTATTGTAAACTGGTCTGATGCAGGGCTTGAAACCGGGTATATACTTACCTTAACCAATCAAAGTACCGGTGCGGAAGTAACACGTGCAACATTAGCTGCAGATACGGTATCACATACATGTGTTATGTTAACAACCAATACCGCATATACGGTTACACTAACTGCAACGAATGATGCCGGGTGGACAACGATTACTGAAACAGTAACAACATTGCTGCCGTATCCGGAATCACCGACAAGCTTGGATTCAACATCAGTAACTTCAAACTCTCTTACGATAACATGGAGTCCGTTATATGCGGCGTATCAATATCGTGTCGGGTATACCAATATTACCGCCGGCGGACCGGTGGTATATGGTCCATTAACAACCGCAACACAGTATACATTTACCGGTTTAAGTCCTGATACGGAATATGGGACCGGTTTCTATGGAACAAATGATCGCGGCATGGGTGGAAACACCGGAACAAATGTACGAACATTAAAACCCTATCCGACTGATCCGAGCTGGCTTGCGGTTACCGGACTTCAAACAAATGCCTTTACGGTAAACTGGTCAGACAGCAGTTATGAAACAAATTATCATTTGACTGTTAGTAATACGGTAAGCGGTACGGTTATTCTTAATATTGATCTTGCATCAAATACAACGACACATACGGTAACCGGATTAACAACAAATACATTGTATGTTGCAAAACTGTATGCAGAAAATACAACCGGCCAGTCAGCAACTATTGCACAAAACATTACGACATTAGCGGCAAATAATCCGCCAAGTGCTCCGGCATGGTCAACAATAATTGTTGATACGAATACTATAGCTCTTACATGGATTGATGCCGGGCTTGAAGACGGGTATACATTAACTGTCAGCAATAGTGGTTCTGAAGTAACTAATCAGACTCTGGCTGCAAATACAACAAGTTCGACAATTAACAATCTTACGCCAAATACTACATATACAATAACATTGACAGCAACGAATGCGAACGGACGAAGCTCAATACGAACAAATGTTCTTACTGCTCCGTCAATTCCTGCAGAGCCGGTTTTTGCTGATACGGCAATAAGTAATAGCGTTACTTCAACTAGTTTCGATTTAAGCTGGGCAGCAGTAACCGGTGCTGATGGTTATCGAGTTCGGATAAATAGCGGTACGCCAATACAGGATACAAGTCTTGGAGCATCGACTCTTACCTTATCGGTAACCGGACTTTCAGTTAATACATCATATACCTGCCGAATATATGCATCAAATGTTAGCGGGCATTCATCTGAAGATCAGATTGTTGTAAGAACAGTATATGATCCGGCTGATATGCCGACATGGGCGGCAACGACGGGTATTACCGCGAGTGCATTTGTGCTGCATTGGAATGATGTCAATAATGAAAGCGGATATAATCTAACGGTATATCGAGCAGCTACCATGGCGGTTGTTCATGCAAGCAAACCTGCGGCAAATGTAACTGCACAAGCATTATCGGGTTTAAGTGCCGATACAGCTTATATTGCAGTTCTGTATGCGACGAACGGCGACGGAGTTTCTAATCCGACAACAAATAATGTTCGCACAGCCGCGCCGCCTGCAGAAACGACAGTTACGAATACCGGCAGTATAGCTGATGTTGAATATGGTCCGACAAAGCCGAATCTTAATGACGCTAATCCGGTGCTGTATTTCAGTAAATTGTCGCTTGATATGAAAATTCAAATATTTACGCCGGGTGGTGCTTTAGTGAAAGAAGTAACCATTAAAGAAAGCGATCTTACCGAGGTGTTATATGAGTTACCGTTAAAGAATGAAGACGGTGAGATAATAGCGGAAGGCACATACTTTGTACGGATGATTGATAAAGACGGCAACGATGAAGTGTTCATCATTCAACCGGGCAGAGAATAAGGAGACAACAATGAAAAACATTATTATTACGCTGACAATTATATTGACCCTGTTAAGTGTAAGCGCCTTTGCAGTTGGGACGACATCAGGTGAGGTATTGACGATTCTTTCCGGGTCATCAGGACCGGGATGTGCAGGAATATTTGCACCGGTTAAGTTTGCGGATTCAGTTACCTATAATCCGGCAGCTGCATCGTTTCAAAAAGGCTTAACCGCATCAGCTCTCTATCGTCCATGGCTTTTCAATAGTTCACTTTTTAATATTGCCGGCACCTATAATCTTGGCAGCGCCGGTACGGTTGGATTAACTGTTGGCGGTTTATCATACGGAACATTAACCGAGTATAAAAAGCCGTCAAGTACAACCGGTGTTGCTGAAAAAGTCGGTGACTCAAGCACTATGGATATGGTTGTCGGTGCGGTGTACGGTCGTCAATTAAATAGTGAAATCGGAATCGGTCTGTCACTAAACAGCATTATGCTTGAACAAAACTCAGCCTTTTCCGCAAGTGTCGGCGGTATATATAAATCTGACACCGGTATGGGAGCCGGCTTTGCGCTTCGTAATCTTGGCTCGAAAGTTGGTGATGCTTCATTGCCGATGAATATCAATATTGACGGCAACTATTCAATTGATATGAATGGGAATACACTCATGCCGATGCTTGATATCGGGTATCTTATGGAAGGCGATGCTGAAGTTTCATTAGCTTTACAATTTGTATATCAGGATATGCTGTATGCGAATGTCGGCTATAAAGCAGTCGGACCGGTAACGGGTGTACGTGCAGGAATTGGTGTTGTCTATAACACATTAATATTTGCATATGGTCTTGAGCCAATGAGCGATGCCGAACAATTAACACATAGTATTCGACTTGGGATCAATATGAATATTAGCGGAAGTGATACGGCACGAGCAAAAGATGCTGCAGAGAATGCAGTTAAAACAGCTCAGCAGGAAAGTACAACTCCCAGTGTTCCTATAGTTCCGGCGCCGCCGCAAGTAACATCACAGCAGGAATACTTAGATCAGGTTAATAATGCATTGGGTAAATGCGATATAAAAACAGCAGTTACTATCATGGGAAAAATGGATACGACGAAAGCAGAATATAAAAAAGCATATGATGCATATAATGCTGCGGTAAAAAATTGCAGTAAATAAGCATACACAATTGTAGTAATACAATATAGTGCGTTAAAAATAATTAAAACCCTCCATTGAATATTATGGGGGGTTTTTGTTATAATTTTATAATACCGTGAGTGCTGCAGAGAATTAAAACAGGTATTAGTCATAACGGTACTCATAACGACGTAATACGTTACTTTGGTTTATCTTGACGATTGATTATTTAAATATACTCTTTAGTAAGAGCAATAAAAATGGTATACTTTTTATTAAAAGATAATAAAAGTAACCCTATAATTATACATTAAACAGGAAAATAATTATGGCAGATAATAAAAAGGAAAATAGTTCATCGCTACCGCTCACAGAAGAAACCGTAAAACCTGAAGAAATGAAGCAAGCATTAAAAGCTGCAAACGGTGATAAAGAGCTGGCATTAAAGTATATTAAAAATCAAGATAATCATGTTATTGCGCTTAAAGCACATTTTATGGATACCGCGACGAATATTCTCGGCAGCTTTATTTTTTATTTATGCTTGAAGACAAAAAAGATTCATCGTGTAAATTGTATTGCAAGCTTTAAAAAAGACATTCAAAAGATTACCCCGGCGATTGCATGGCGTGAATTTGAACGGCAGATTGTTGAAAATATTTGGGAAGGGAAACATTTAGCAGCTCAAACCCGTGAAATACAAAAAGGTCTTTATGAAAATATATTATATCAGGATATGGACAGGTATTGTGAGGCATTTGAAAAAAGCCGCCATAGTGTAATAACAACAATGCTCACAGAATTAATGCAACGGGTGTTGACACTTGCCTCGGTTCGGTTAACCTGTGATTGGGAAACGACGAATCCGTACCAAATTGAAGCTGCAGGAAAAGATATTAAAAGTGCCGATGCGGACGAATTAACGGAAATTGAGCTTGATAAAAGCAATCCGGAATCACATGTTAAACAAGAAGAAATAGTACTTGATGGGACATTAGTAGTATCACCGGTTTCGGGACGCCCCTTGAGTCTTATCAAGGAAGGCGATATTGTAATGGGGCGAATAAATGAAAGTTCACCGCGCGGGAAATATTTCATACGGTTATATGATGCACAAGAAGGAAAGAAAATAAAACCACTTCCGCTCAGAACTCGTTTTGTCTCACGAGATGAAATCAGCGGATTATATACATTAATAGGGGAGCTTGGTCCTGATGTTGTTATGAAAGTTGTTGAAGAGCAGGACATCCGGGTTATGACGGCGGCAGCGCTTGAGGATGTTAAAAAGAATAAATCATTTTGGACATGGGCAATTATTATTGGTGCAGTACTTTTTCTTTTGGCATTACTTGCCGGGTGGTATTTATTATTTGGACCCGGTTCATCAATAATAGGATAATCAGGTTTGTTCACTATGACGGCAATACATGATGAAACGAAAATAGAACTTCCGCTAACCACTGCAATTGTTAATACATTACATTCAGGAATGTTTATTTCATTACAGGGGGCATTAATAACGGCACGGGATGCAGCGCATGCACGGCTGCAGGATAGTCATAAATGGGGGCACCCTTTGCCAATCGTATTGTTTGATACGGTGATATATTATGTCGGACCGTCACCGACACCGCCGGGACATATTATCGGATCAGCCGGTCCGACAACAGCCGTACGGATGGAACCCTATCTTGAGTTTATGCTGCAATCAGGTGTTCGGGGGATTATCGGTAAGGGGGCGTTGAGTGATACCGCAGCAGAATTATTAAAAAAATACAATGCAGTTTATTTTTTAGCAACCGGAGGTGCTGCGGCTTTGTATGCACAGACCATAACAGCAGTAGAAATAATTGCTTATCATGATTTAGGTGCTGAGGCAATTCGTAAAATTACCGTAAAATCATTTCCGTGTATTGTTGCGATGGATGCACACGGGGGAAATATATTTAAAGAGGGGCAAGCGGCATTCAGACAATAATATGGCGGTAAAAATAATCAAACAGTAAAAAAACATTTATTCATCATTCGTCATGTGAGTAGTGAGAAGAGACTGTATTACACCTTCAGTCAATGCAGCAACCATAAGCTGTCTGCCGTCATGTGACTGCAGTAATTTTAAGTCATATTCATTGGTAAGATATCCCATTTCGATTAAAACAACCGGAACTTCAGAAAATATAGAACCGGTTAATGCACCATATATTTTCCCATAATAGGTCGTGCTGTCACCAAGAACGCCGCAGTCAGTCATATATGGTTTAAGAACGGCATACATGCCGTTATGAAAACGCAGCGCCATTGTTTTACTTTTTTGAATAATATCAAGTGCGGGACCTGTTTTTCTGAATCGTGTACCTTGCTGATCAGGATAATATATTGTAAATCCGTTATCATCTTTTGTTTTCCCTGCATCGGCATGAATACGAATCATAATATCAACATGATTGGTATTAGCACAACGAGCACGGTTTGAATTTGAAACTAATTCATCAACAGCAGATTTTGTCATAAAAACAGTAGCCCCGCGTGCGTGCAGTGCATCACGAAGTAAAAGTGAAATATCCCAATTGAGCTCATTTTCAGTCATCCCGTTATAGGGTGCATTTCCTGATGATAACTCTGAAGGGTGACCGGGATCAAGACAAATACGTTTATTTAATAATATGTGAGGATCAATATTCGGTTTTGGAGAGGAACAGGCAAAAATTGAAGTTATAATAACAGCAATAATAAAAACAATAAAATTGTTTTTGTGTAAAAACATGTTGAATACTATTTTCGTAACCGGTTTGGCGGTTGTATTGATCATTATATTTATTTACTTATTCGTTTGATTATTATTATCAATAGTATGTATATCTATTTCCTGAGGCTGCAGCAAATTATTACTGACGCCGTTTATTGAGTTTGTTGCGCTGATCATATCATTTGAGAGAACTATATTTGTAATAAATACCATATCAGGAAGATTTTCAGGATTAATGAAATTTGATGTGCCGGATTCATTCGTTAACGTTGATAATTCACGTTCGTGTTGATCGGTTATATATCGCGGTTTTCGCCACCGATGCAATCGTGGTTTTTTTACGCCGGGGATATATACTTCTGCAACAACAATAGCATGATCGGTATAGGGTGAACGGATAGTATATTCCCGAACAACATCAATGCTTGGTGCAACAAAGATATAATCAAGTCGTACCAGAGGAAAAGACCCCGGGTATGTTGCACCGATACCCCAGCCGCGTGCGCGATGGGTATCAGTAAAAAAACTTGTGATCAAACTGTACATATTTCTCATGAACGGATGAATATTAAAATCACCACTCATGATAACATTATTGTTATCATGAGTAAGGGAGCTTTCTTCCATAATGAGTTTTTGTATTTGACCGGATTGAACTTGCTGCATACGCTGTATTTTATCGGTAAAATAATTAACTCCGCGTACAGCACGTCGGTATGATGATGCCATAAGGTGAACGTTGATAATATGCAGTCGATTATGACCGACGCTAACATCCATGGTCATATATTTGATACCTTCAAGTTCACGCGGCCATGCGCCATAAATTGGATATCGACTGACAACCATAAGACCGTAAATACCTTCTTTATAATTAAATTGTCCGACAAATCGTCCCATCATACCAAGTGTATCATAGACTTGCCGTGGTTGTGATTTTGTTCCCCATCGCGCATCCATCATTCGATCATAGTATACTTCCTGAAGACAGACGATATCAGGGTCAAGAGCTTTAATCTGCTGTAAAATATTGGTTAGACCATTTTCACCTTCGCGGATATTGCATGATACGATACGTATAATTTTATCATCATCGGCAAGCTTCGGGCGGGCTTGCATGGGAATAGTGTACGGCAGCAAAAGAACTATACCGATAGCCAGCATATATAAAATTGCAGTTTTTAAAATTGGTTTTTTAAATGGAATAAGATATATTTCTGCAAAAACAAGCGGTAAAAAAAGCCACGGTAAAAATGCAGATACAATAAACACAGGAAGAAAAGCAGGAACAATAATCCATACCACGACAACAATAAAGAGTGCTATCAAATACAAACAAATATATTTTGGAATATCGAGCAGTAAATCAAACATAGAATACGTATCACAATCTCTTTTTACCAAGAAGCGTACACTGCAAACCGGTATTTGTCAAAGTAAAGATTATATGCAGGATAGAAATGCAATAATGATATTTTTATATATACTATCAGGGATTATTGACGTGAAATAAAATCATTAATGATATGAATAGTTTCATCATAAAGTGTCGTGCGCTGAATACGGTTTACTTGCTTTCCATTACAGTAAATAAGTGCGGTAACACCGTCGGGATGACCAACAACAGCAATATCAGCATCTTTTGCTTCACCGGGACCATTAACGACACACCCCATAACAGCGATACGGCAGCGTGCATTAATGTTTTTTGTTCGGCGTTCGAGTTCTTCTGCAACAGCGGCAACATCCATTGTTGTGCGTCCGCATGTCGGACAGGCAATAATTTCAACACCTTTAGTATATAATCCCGCTGCACGCAATATATGCTGTGCAACAATGATTTCCTGAACCGGATCACCGGCAAGTGAAACTCGAATAGTATCACCAATACCGTCTATCAGCAGCGCACCGATGCCCATTGCACTTTTAATTGAGCCATATGTTACCGTGCCGGCTTCAGTAATACCAAGATGCAGCGGATAATTCCGTTTTTGCGCCATTAATCGATATGCTGCAACCGTCGGAGAAACATCAGACATTTTTAAACTTATTTTGATATTATAATAATTGAGTTTTTCAAGAATGGTAATATGTTCAAGCGCTGATGCTACTAATGATTCAGGAGTTGGATCCCCGTATTTTTTTCGATTAACACTGCCGGCATTTACGCCAATACGAATTGGAATCATTTTTTCACGTGCAGCTGCAACAATTTCCTGAACCTTCGTGTGATTTTGTATATTCCCCGGATTCAGACGCAATCCTGCAATGCCATTTTCAATTGCTTTTAGTGCTAAGACATGGTGAAAATGAATATCGGCAATAACCGGAAGCGGGGAACGTGTGGTAATCGTTTTTAATGCGTCTGCGGCTGATTCATCAAGCACCGCAACACGAATAACATCACACCCGGCGTTATGAAGATCGGTAATCTGTTTTAGGGTTGCTTCAATATTGCGGGTGTCAGTATTTGTCATTGATTGAATAACAATTGGTGCACCGCCGCCGATGGGAATGGAACCTAAATACAACTGTCGTGTTCCGGAACGATGTGTTTTCATCTTATCTGAATCGTTCATACTGCTCCCGTACAATGAAATGAACTGTGAATAATTATTACATTCCGCTGATGCAACGATGAATATCCATGACTGTTACTAAAAGCATTAATCCTAATAAAACAAGCAGACCAATACGCTGAATATTTCCAACAATGTGCCGGTTAAGCGGTTTACCGGTAATACCTTCAATTATAAAAAATAAAATATAGCTTCCATCAACCGCCGGTATCGGTAAGAGATTAAAAAAGCCAAGCAATAAACTAATACGGGCGGTTAACATCAAGAGCATTGCAAATGATACCGATGCATACGATGCCATAGCACCAATAATCATAATCGGACCGCCAACGGTATTTTTTGCTTTAGCACTGCCGCTGATGAGCTTTCCAATACCCTGAACCGTTAATGATATATCAGCAACGGCAAGTTTAATTCCTTCTCCTAATGCAGTCGGTAATGGTTTTGGTTGAATGTGTCTCAGGGTTTTATTTTTATTTGATGCGTAAACAATGCCGATCATATATGAAGTATTATTGCCGATAATTGTTTTTTGTGCAGCGATAGTATTGGTGAGTAATGAATCATGACGTTTAATGATATAGGTAAGCGGCTGATTTGTTTTAACCTGAAGATATGCATACAGCATATTGCCGCTTGCACTGAAGCCATCAACAAGAACAATACGGTCTCCGGGACGAAGCCCTGCGTTATATGCGGGCATTCCGTTTGAAACGTTCTGAATCAATGGTTCGAGATACGGGGTAACACCAATTGTACCGAATCCGTTAGAATAAAAGTTTTGAGGGGTAATAATTGTTGTACCGGTATTGCCGTTTCGCTGATATGTTATCGTGATTGGAGTATCAACATAACGCATTACTTTTTCTGCAATATCATGAGAAAAATGATGAACCGGTTCATCATTTATTGCAGTAATAATATCACCGGTTCGCAGCCCGCCGGTATATGCAATAGTCGGTAAATTGAGTATATGTGCTATTTCCGGTTCAGGGACATAGATTTGAGCAGTCAAATCGGGTTCTTTATAACCAACGGCAAACATTATTGTCAAAACAATAATAGCGGCAATCAAATTCATTATAACACCGGCACTGACCGCAAATAATCGTGCAAAAACAGATTTATTATAAAACTGTTTTTCAGGGCTTACAATATGACCGGGAGTATCACCGGTGGAAAATGTTTGCTCGTGTTGTATTGGATCGGTATCTTCAGTGTCTTCGTTTTGTATAACCTTACCATCCAGTGCATCTTCAAGATGTTCACCCGCCATTTTACAATAGCCGCCGAACGGCAAAAATCCTATTTGAAAAATAGTTTCTTTACCTTTAAACGAAACTATCGGTTTGCCGAGACCAATAGAAAACACTTCAACCCCGATGCCCACCATTCGAGCGGCGAGAAAGTGTCCAAGTTCATGAATACATATTAGTGCACCGAATGCTATAATTGCGCTTACGATACCCCATGTTGTTGATAAAATTGTTGCCGGTGACATTGCTATCTCATTTCTTTTTTGTTGTTATTAATTTTTCAGCAGTTTGCCGTGCCCACGTATCTGCCGTTAATATGGCGTCAAGAGTAACGCGAACTTTTTTATGGTTTTTAAATTTATCCATAACCGATTTTACGGTTTGAGTAATGCCGAGATACGATAAACGTTCTTCAAGAAAAGCATTGACGGCAATTTCATTTGCAGCATTTAAAACAGCCGGAAAACAATGACCGCGGCGTCCGGCATCGTATGCCATTGTCAGCAGCGGGAAAGTTGTATAATCCGGTTCATAAAAAGTTAACTGTGAAATTTGACTGATTTTAATACGCGGCAGGGTATTGTCAATGATTTCCGGATAACTGAGTGCGCTTAATATCGGGAATCGCATATCAGCCGGACCGAGCTGTGCAAAGACATCCCCATTTGCGGATTCTATCATAGAATGTACGGTTGATTCAGGATGTACGACTACTTCAATATTATCATATGAAATATCAAAAAGATGATGTGCTTCAATGACCTCAAACCCTTTATTCATCATGGTGGATGAATCAATAGTTATTTTATTACCCATTGACCATGTCGGATGTGCAAGAGCGTTTTTCACCGTTACTTTTTTTAATTGTGAAGGGGATTTTCCGAAAAATGGTCCGCCGCTTGCGGTAATAATTAATTTTCGAATATGCCGTTTTTGTTTTAATTGTAATAATTGAAAAAGAGCATTATGTTCACTATCAATGGGCAGAATGTTGATATTATTTTTTTTTGCCCGCCGCATGACAAGATCACCTGCAATTACTAATGTTTCTTTATTTGCTAATGCGATATGCCGTCCGGCATTTATTGCCGCAAGTGTCGGCATTAATCCTGCTGCACCGACGATAGCGGAAACAACCATGTGCGCATCGGTGAGAGATGCCATCTTCACTAATCCTTTTTCACCTTTGTATACTTTCAATTTCGGAAAAAGGCGCGCTATTTCATCAGCGTTTTTTTCATCGGCAACAGCAACGACTTTCGGAGAATATTGTATAATTTGCTGTTTAAAAAGGGAGATGTTTTTATTTGCGGAAAGTCCGAAAACGGAAAACTTCCGTGGATATCGCGTTATAACATCAAGCGCATTACGTCCGATATATCCGGTTGCACCGAGAATAGTTATTTTTTTTATTGGTTTAGCCAAATTGAATCCACCTTAATATATAAATAGTATAACAGAAAAGCGGTGCGGCGAATACAATACTATCTATTCGATCAAGCATACCGCCGTGACCGGGAAGAATTGTACCGCTGTCTTTAACACCAACAGCACGTTTAATTGCTGATTCGAATAAATCGCCTGTTTGTCCGCTGATACTCATCAGTATGCCGAGAAAAACAGCACTATGCCATGGAAAAACAGATGCCTGGAATTCAAATTGTATAAACCCGAGTTTGAATACCGGACCGTTGCAAAAAAGAAAATTAATAAGCACCGCGCCGATTACGGAAAATATAATATGTGCAATAGAACCTTCAACGGTTTTATTGGGGCTTGCCGGAATACCGAGTGGTTTTTTACCCATAAGTTCACCGAAAAAGTAACCGGCGGAATCTCCTAACCAAATTGCAGTAAGAAGGAAAATAATATAAAAAATACCATCCGGTAAACTGCGTAAAAACAATACATGACCGAGAAAAAAACCAAGATACAGCATACCTTCCATATAAATAAAATACGGATGCTTTTCAAGACGAAGATGATTGGCGAACACTTCCCATGAAAAGAATGCCATTGCTGCAAGACTGCCGAGTATAAACGGGAAAAAACCGATAATTGCTGATTCTTGCCGTGCTGTTTGTTTACTCAATATATATATAAAGGTAACTAATGCAAGATTGATGAGAATCATAATCAGCGGAGAGAGATTTTTTACTTTCCGCTGCATCATTGTTATGTATTCGTAACTGCTGACAGATATAGCAATAATAACCAATATAAAAAACAAAAGGGCATGTAATCCCGTATCGGGAGGACCGGGAGTAAAAATACTGATTAATAAAACCGGAATAAGTAGTACTGCTGTTATTATTCTTTGTATCATGTAATTTTCTTTCTTGTGTATGATACTGGGAACGTTTCATTGTGTCAATGAACGATTGTTCTATGCTCGGTAAATGAGGGTATAATCGTTCTTGAATTACAAATCGGATATGCTATAATCCCGCGCCCTGAAGGAAAGTTTAATGTCAAATATATTAAAGCAGCAATTGAACCCTGAACAGTACAGTGCGGTTACGACAACGAATGGACCGTTATTGGTATTTGCGGGCGCCGGTTCGGGTAAGACGCGTGTTATTACGTATCGCATTGCATACTTATTGAACACGAAGAAAGTAGCTCCGAATAGTATTGCTGCAATAACATTTACCAATAAATCTGCCCGTGAAATGCAAAAACGTGTTGCACAATTATGCGGCGGCAGATTACCGCGCGGATTAATTATTTCTACCTTTCATTCATTGGGGGTTCGGATTCTTCGACGGGATATCACGCGGCTTGGGTATCGCCCGTCATTCTCAATTTATGATCGTGATGATCAGCTTACCGCTATGCAAATAGTACTGCGTGAAATGAAAATCCCGGATCATATATTACAACCGAAAAATGCTTTATATCTTATTGATGACGTTAAAAATGCATTACAGGAAAATATGTTTCAGTCTGATGCGGACGCCGGCGATTTAAATTATAATCTTGAAGCGATTTATCGTGCGTATCAGGATCGATTATTTGCATGCAACGCGGTTGATTTTAATGATTTAATTTTATTGCCGGTGCATTTGCTGCGGGGGTTTGATGAGGTTCGTCAGTATTATCATGCACATTTAAACTTTATAATGATTGATGAGTATCAGGATACCAATCCGGCACAATATGCAATGATGCGTCTGCTGGTTAATGATAATGAAAACATCTGTGTTGTCGGTGATGATGATCAGTCAATTTACGGTTGGCGCGGGGCACGTGTCGAACAGATACTTTCATTTGAACAGGATTTTCCGAAAGCGCGAATTATCAGATTGGAACAAAATTATCGTTCAACGGAAATTATTCTTCAAGCTGCAAATGCCGTGATTCGTAATAATAGTACCCGTGCATCGAAAGAATTGTTTTCGGAAAAAAAAGGCGGTGATAGAATCAAACTATGTACGGTTGCAACTGAGCGTGATGAAGCGCGGGAAGCAGCGTCTATTATTACGTTTTTAAAAACAAAAGGATGTACATATAATCAGACGGCTATTTTATATCGAACTAATTTTCAATCTCGCCCTTTTGAAGAAGTATTTCGTCTTCGTCGTATCCCGTTTCATGTTGTCGGCAGTATTTCGTTTTATGAACGAAAAGAGATTAAGGATATCCTGGCATATTTGCGGTTATTGACCAATCCGAAAGATGAATTAAGTTTAATGCGGGTTATTAACTACCCGCGCCGCGGTATTGGTACAAAGACAATTCGGCAATTACAGGATTATGCTGCAGCGCATGCTGTTGGTCTTTGGGAAACACTCGCTCATGCATCAACAATGCTTATGAAAAATGCAGCTGCCGCAGTTAATCATTTTTATTCTATGATTCAAACAGCACAGCCGGAGTTTAAACCCGGGTCCTTGGCGCAGGCTTTACAAAATTTTATTGCTGTTATTGGTATTGAAGATGAATTATATCGGGAACATGATGATCCGGATAAAGCACGTATAAAAATGGCGAATGTCAATGAACTGATAACCGGACTTATGGAGTTTGAACGTGAAGCAGCTCAGGAAGAAGCACGTGCATCATTAAGTGATTATTTGAACTATATTTCATTGATTACCCGTACTACCGATGAAGAAGAAAAGAAATATAAAGATAATCGTGTTATGATGATGACCATGCATAGTGCGAAAGGGCTTGAATTTACAAATGTTATTATTGCCGGTTGTGAAGAAGGGCTGCTGCCCCATCAGCGGACTATTGATGAAAATCTATCGGTTGATGAAGAACGGCGGCTTTTTTATGTCGGTTTAACGCGGGCACGGGATCGTCTTTTCTTACTTAGGGCACAAAAACGTTTTCGTTTTGGTGAAGAAATGCATATGAAAAAAAGCCGCTTTTTAGATGAAATACCGGATACTTTTACTGAAAAAGCAGCTCGTTTTACTGAGCAGGACACGACCCCGAAAGCCATGGAAGATTATTTTGAACGATTAAAACAGGTTACTGCCGGCGTAAAACCAAAGATATCGTAATCATTATTGATATATCTCACAATAGGAATACTACGGTATACTTATTCATGGTTGCTTTTCGTATATAAATCAGTTATACTTAAAATATGATTATGAGAAACATTTTTGTGCATTGCATAATAATAAGTGTGTGCTGTGCAGGTATTTTTATACCATCAGTATTGGCGCGACAGGCGGTAATTTATAATTATTACACCACGAATGGGGTGCATACCGGTGGGATGGAATATCTTTACAGCGGAACGAAGCTTACTGAAATCAAGTTTTTTTTCTTACAAGGCAAAGGCGTATTATCGGTCCGGGAAAGTATTAATAAATTAACATTACCGACAAATGGGATTTCTGAGCGAAGTGTTTTTATTCTCAAGGATGGGCGGTTTGTTTTTGACGGGATGTCGTTTTCCCGTCGTCCGCCGAAAACATATGCCCGATTTAATTATACCGGTAAAATAACATACCTGGCAGCACCAAAGAAAGATAATACCAATACTGCTGACGTGTATACTTTTGAATATAATGAAGATGGGTTTCCGTCATTGATTACATACGCGGTGTCAAATATGCGCAGCACCGGCACTGATGCAGTGAGCGAACGCCGTGAAAAGAGATTTACGTACGAATACGGCAGAACTGCTGAGGGGGCTATTGATGAAGCAAAAGGCTATACGTTCATTCGTACAGCCGCAGGAATTGAACAAAAACAGTCGGTTATATATATTACTATCGAATACAAGGAAAGGAGATGACGTTGTATGGAACGGTTAATACGAGGAACAGTAGGAGTGGTTGATCTTAATCACTATAATGAATATGCGCGAAAGCATGGTGATTCGGAATGCTTGGATTTACTGCAAAAGTTTTATTATAAAACCGGAAATGCGGTATTACAATCCGGTGGTGAAATAATCGGCTATGCCGGCGATGCATTAATATTTTTTATACATGCCGGCGGATCAGTTGATGCACATGTACAAGCATTAAAAAAAGTATGTACACGAAAATATGCGGCACATATCGGACTGGCAACCGGTGAAATGCTGTATTCACGAATCGGGCATCCATCGAAAACACGTTCGGCGGTATCCGGCGGTAAGGTTCGTGAAGCGTTTATTTTGTGTAATGAAGCCGGTTTACTTCCTGAAGGTATTGTCATGGATATGGAAACACAGCAGCGGATCGAGCAGGAAACACAGCAAATAGAGCAGGAGAAAGTTGCATAATTAACACTAAATACATGCGTATGTAATATGCGTAAAAATACAAGCACGGTTTGTCAAACCGTGCTTTTTTTATTCTTCGTCTGATAGAATGCGCAGCATTTTTTTCAGTATAGTGTTATGATAATCGGCGGTACCGGGAAGTGCGGAAATGATATCATACAACGGATGGTGAATATCATCAGTGAAGGGTGCGGATATGGCATTGTGCAGCAGTGCTGCTATACGTGTTTGAATACGTTTTTTATTGTGTATCGGTGTCCCGGTAAAACGGATAGGCGGTTTCGTATGTGTGCCCAGTATAGTGATAATTTCTTCAGGGGTGCATGATTGCCAGTTTTGCAGCGGCAATCCGTCGCCGACACGAAGAGCCCTGCCGGTATAGTTGTGTACGGCATTATCCAACCACTGCTGTGACATATGCATACTGCTTCCGGTCATATACCCGTCTCTATTTCGCCGTGCGCGTTTTTTAATGAATGATCGGGTGAGCGATTCCAACGAACGCATACGCTGCGTTTGGCGATGATACTGCTGTTCGATATAGGTGCCGTGTGCATACGGGTGCATTCTTTGATAGCATAGATCGGTTCCCAGTAAAATAATATGAGACGCCTGCATAATGCGTGCTGCTTGAACAGCAGCAGTTGTTACACTTCCGCCGGTATGTGCCGGAGTACAACCGCCGATATCAATGAATGGGGATTCCAAGGGATGATAACCAATAAAACAAAAGGTCTGCTCGGGAGCAAAATGCTGTACAACAGCAGGGTGCGAAAATATTGAACGTATATATGCGGCAGAATAGTAATGATTGACGAAATGTGCATGACTAATCGGCTGCGGATCAATGCTGATAATAATATCCGGTGTGATATTCATGTCCGCAAGAATCGGGCATGCGGTATCGACACACATGAGCAGTGCATGGGCTGCCAGTGAAGGCAGGAGGGTACGGTATTGATCCAATGAGGGCCCCGCTGAAATTATAATAACCGGATGCGGATACTTCGGCAGTGAAAATGTGCATTGCAGTGTATGGGGTAAGGTGCGGACAGTATTAATAATCCAGAGTAATGCTAAATGCCGGGTTGTTGCTCGCTGATTAATAGCATGCTGCAGTACTGTATTAAATGCCGTGCGCAGCGTATTCCAATAATGGGTATTTATATCGCATACCGGGCGAAGTTCAAGAACATCAATAACCGGAGACGTATTTATATTAACGGCATTAATTAATGTTTGTGCAGTATGGTGCGGAGTATGGGTATAGATGAATTGTGTTTTTTCCAGTATCATTTTTATTTCAGCGAGAGACGCCGTATTCAGCCATGCGGTTATTAATGACGAATTGTTTTCGACAATAATAATACGTTTAAATCCACGGTGCAGTGCTTCATATGCCGCATAGCCCAGTCCGTTACCGAAAATTATCAAATAATGATTGTTTTTTACCGTAATCGTATTTAATAATTTCTGTGCTTCAGTTATCGGGTCATAGTGACTGTGAATATATTTTTTTCCTGCTGATGTATGATAGCATACTGTTGGTACACCGGAACGTGTTGTGGTTACGGTTATATCATCAGGAAGGGGCGTTAAAAATGGGAGCAATGCCGGGTTGTGTATAGTGAGAAGATTTCGTTTTTCATCATTCATACGTGATACTTTCAATACGGGAAAGCCATTCGGAAAATTGGATGATTTTATTTTTTGTTTGATTAATGAAATACCGGCGATCAGCAGCGGTTTTATGTGAGCGTGCCCATTTAAAACGTTCTGCTGCAATTAAATCTTCAAAAACCGGCACATACCCTTCAGGCAGTGATTGTATGTAGGTTGAAAAATCATCGGTATGTTTAAGCGCATCAGCGACGATTTTTTTTAATTCATGAAGATTTTCAGTTGGCGTAAAGGACACTTTTTTTCGCGGGTGAGGAATACGTATATTTTTTCCTGCCGGGGTATGTTGTGTTGCATCAATACCGCGAATACGTGCTCCCCGACCATTATACGTGGTTATTGAGGTCAGATGACGATCAGTAATAAAGTCTTCAATCCAGCCGCGGTAAAAATTTAATCGTGCGTCAGTGATGACGCTGCACCGATACCCGTCTGTATATTCTTTCTGTATATGCCGCCAGTGCTGTTCATAGAGCATTTCTACGGGAAGAGTGCGGTTCTGTTGCCGGTACCAGCGAGATTCATGTGCATTCAGCGGGCAATGAAACTTTCTGTCAACATACGCAAAATCCTGCCCGATACAATTGATTGATGAACAGCCGAACAGTAAAAGGCATTGTAATGCCGCCGCGGTTACCGTACCGGCGCTTTTCAGTGCCGGCAGGATATTTGGAAATAAGAGGGTATTTAACGGTAAATTAAAATCAATAAAAAGAATCGGTCCTTTCCAAAGCCGTAAAACCTGCGGATGGACAGAAGGTTCGGCAATTAACGGAATGTCGCGCCATTGTGTCGCAGCAATATGCATACAATTTGCATATCCCGCATCAACCGCAATAACAAAATTCGGTTTGATATTCAGCTGTTCAAGATATGGCAGTGCCGGAGCGGTACAAATAGAAACACCATTCGGAATAATTGCAGCAGTGTGCGCATCAAGACCCGGACCGGCGGCAATCAGTATCCCCGGTTTTCCGTTGAAGGCATTAATATACTGATACAGATCGCCGGAATTATTAATAGCATGAATATTGTCGAGCGTATTTCGTATCCACAGCGGTCCGAAATATCCTGATGTTGATATACCCGTGAGTTCCCGTGCGGCTAATTTTTTAATCGTTTCGCTCAATCCTTCAAAGCGATCACTTTCAAGTTGTGCGGCAAGCGGGCTTTGTATAATAGTCGGCTGAAGAAAGGATATTGTATATTTTAATTGTTCAAGCTGATCGAGCATTCGCCGCGGCTTCATACCAACCAGCCAAAAAATCGAAGTATCGGATAAAACATCGGTATGATTATCATTTGAAAGATAATGATAAAAGCGCGTTGCAGACGGTTCAATAACAATTATCGGAATATCAGTAAATTGTTTTCGTGCTTCATCAAGAATGTATCCTAATCCGAGTCCAAGAATAAGCAAAACGCTTGTCTTTTCCATTGTGTTGAGCGCTGCAATTCTGCGGTGTGCTTCTTTCAGAGGATCATAACGTGAATGAAATGCCCATTCAGTATCAGAATCACTATCACACCAAATAAGTGTTGGCGGTCCTGCTTTTGAATTGATGACGCGGTAATCACCGCCGCCGGCACTTTTAATAAGTGAGGCAAGGTACGAATTATGTTCGGTAAGGAGTTGTATATTGTTTTTAAAATATGAACGTTTCAACGTTTCATCCGGTATACTGTATTGCAATTAACGTTATATCATCCGATTGGGGTGTTCCCTGTGACCATTTTGTTACCGCGGCATTAATGCGTTCAACGATTGTCTGCATTGGTTCATGTGCATGTGCGCGGATTGTTTCCATAAGACGTTCTTCGCCGAACTCTTCATTATCGTTGTTTTTTGCCTCGGTTACCCCATCGGTATACTGAATAATAAAATCACCTTTTAATAATGTGACACGCCGGTTCGTTACAACAGCGTCAAATGTTTCTGTATCGGTTGCGCCGATCGGAATGCCGCCGGGGGGTAATTCAGAGAGTTTTTTATTTGCCGCACGATACAGAATGGTCGGATTATGTCCTGCTGATGCATAGGTACAGCTTGCCGTATCACAATGAATAATACCATAGAGCATGGTAATGTATTTGCTGCCGCCGGTATCACTAAAAATATGCGGATTGATTTGTTTCATGATTGCCGCCGGACTTCCTTTTCCCGGAGCAAAAGCGCGCAGAAATGAACGGGTTACCGCCATAATCATTGCGCTGCCGACACCGTGTCCGGAAACATCGGCAATAACAAAACCAAAATGCTGTTTCCCGATTTTGAAAAAATCATAATAATCTCCGCCGGCTTCAGTTTGTGCAGTATAGACCGCACCGAATTCCCATCCTTTCCATGACGGCAACTCTGCCGGAAGCAGTGATGCTTGAATATCGGAAGCACTTTTTAATTCTTCCGCCATACGAAACATCTCCTGAATATCTTTTGTCATGAGATTAAAGCGATCCGCCATCATACCGAATTCATTTGCGCCGTGTATTGTTACCGTGCCGTGATATGCTTTCGGGTTTTTCCCGAATTCGGTGAAATTACGTGAAAGTTGTGTAACGGATGAGAATAATGAATGTGCAATAAAAAATAAGGCAATAAACAACAATCGCCCGCCGATTCCGAAGGCAATACCAACCATATTGCTTTTCAGCATGCGGGTTTCTTTTAAAGCTTTATTTTCAAAATACTGTACAAAAACAACACCAAGCATATGATAACAAAAATGCTGCCGGAATATTCTGTCTATTTCATCAGGCTGATAGCGGCGGGCAATACGTTTGAGAAACGGCATTTCAGCAGTTAAGGCATGTTCCCCCGCTAATTCATGCCGCAGCATCCATCGATTGGAATACATTTTTTCCCATCCTGATTTAATAAATACTTTTGAATCAAGTGCATCATGAATAGCTATTAATAAAAGCGTTTCTTCGTCATCAAGAATATGTGATGAAATAAGATATTGTATATCAGCGGTAAATACTGCATTGGAGTATGCATACGCGTCCAGTGCAAGCGCATCACCGCGGATATATGCACGGCGGAGTTTACGCAGTGTTGCCCGGGATTTATTATGAATCTGATTATTGGTCAGTATATGGAGTGTGTTTGTTGCAGCAGTTGCTTTAAAAAAGTCGCCCTTATTACGATGACGGTCAAACAAGTGCAGCAATAATCCGAACTCACAACGGGAATTTGTCGGACCACCGTCATACACCGGTGCCCCCTGCCGATATATCGGATAAACATAATTATAGAATGTAGTCGTTGCTGCCGGGGTACGACGTAATTCGGCAGTATCAGAAAAATTAATATTGGTTTTAATTTCAATTGTTTCGGGAAGATAATTTGTTAAAATTCTTTTTATATATGTACCGTGATATATTCTAAATCCTTCGTATCGATTAACCAGATAGGAGTAAAATGCTTCCGGTGTTTTCTGATTTTTTCCGTAAAATCGTCCTTTATAATCAAACAAAGCAACTGCATGAACCGTATCTTCGGTTTTCACCAAATCATTGAACATAAGATTTGCTTCAGCGAGGAGTGTATGATACATGGGATTTGTATGTATTTGCCGATAGGTTTTATACTGAAACGTTTTTTTATAAGAGGTGCTGTAATCTGCCATATACTGTTTGATTTTGTCTTCCCACGGAACAACAAACATACGCATGAAGAGTTTGCGTTCTTGTTCTACCTGTCGGGTAACTTGCGGAATTGCGATTGTAATAATCAAGGTTATAATCGCAATCGTCGTAATAAGAAAAAAAAGCCCGATTTGCAGGCTGAAGCTAAAACGAATGTTTCGTACCGAAACGGAATGTTCTGTTTTACTGTTCATAGAATGATACTATCATAATTTGTATTTTACTGCAAGAAAGTAAAGTATTTTCGATTATCTTACTAAACAGGGGTCTATAATTGACACCGGTATTGGAAACGGCTAGTATTATTATATAGGGCATAGTTACATGATTATACACAATTATATTCGTGTTTATTTAATGGTAATATCTATCGGGATGATTGCCGTATTGTTATGCGGTCAGCTGTATGGGCAATCAGAGGATGAGATATTATTTCAGTCGGGGGTTAAGAAACATTTAGCAGGCGATTATGATGGTGCGCTTGAGGATTTGGAAGCATGTTTGGTGATTAATCCTGAACATGAACATGCGCGTGAATCTCTTGTACGAATATACATGGGCGGCGCAATGGTACTGTTTGATTATGGAGAGTATTTCTTAGCTAAAGAGGAATTCAAAAAAGCACAAAAAATACAACCGCAGGACGAAGAAATACAGCGGTATATTAATATATGCGATACGTTCATCGGCGGTGCTGATACCGGTTATAATACAAAAAAACTGAAGCGTCAGATGCATGAACAACTTGAACGGCAATTGCAGCTTGAAAAAGAGATTAAAGGGTTCATCCAAACCATTAGTAATTTGCAACATAATAAAAATAGCATTGCAGCGCAATTACAGGTTCAGCAGGAACAATTGCAGCGAGCACGAAAAAAATTCATGTGGCTGATAGTGTTCAGTGTGTTTTCGTTAATAATTCTGATATGTGCAGCCGGTATGATATATCGTATTCGGTGTGCTCATAATTTTGTTCGTATGAAACAACGATGTGATTATCCCTCACCGGAACAGCCGAAGGATGTACCGCCGAGAGATGCGTATACCAATATTGCATGGGATGGTGTTGTATTTAAAAAGGATTTTGAATCCGAACAATTATATACGCTGTTCGGGTCTGATAATTATCATAAAAAGCTGAATGCACTATACCGCTTATATATATTTGATGCTTCGCACGTATGGCCGATTGTGTATTCATCTCTTGAAAATGGCGAAATACTTGATAAAATAATAATGATTGATCTTATGGCGCGGATTGGTACCGCAGAAGCATTGAATATCGTTATTAAATATGCAATACCAATAAATATGCGTTCGCAGCGATTTGCACGAGCGGTACGGAGATCATTAAAACAGCTGCAGAAAAAAAGAGCATTGCATGTAAAAAATATACAGCCGGCATTAATCAATAGCATTATTGCGGCTGATTCAGTACGAGGAAGAAAAAAACGATGAGCCGGAAACACTCTGTTCTAGTAATTGACGATGAAGCAAGTATTCGTGAATTACTGGCGGAAGCACTGAATGATAAATATCATGTACTAACCGCGGCGAATGGTGTTGAAGGATTAGCGCATATTCAAAAACATGATATTTCAATGGTTATTTGTGATCTTGAAATGCCGAAAATGAATGGTTTCGTCTTTCTTGATAAAATACGTGAGCAGAAACCCACAATACCGGTTGTTGTTTTAAGCGGACACGATATGTCCGAACCCGCACTTAAAGCAATTGAAAAGGGTGCTGTTAATTTTATTGATAAACCGTTGGATATTGTTTTTCTTGAAAGCATTGTACAGAAAAGTATTGAACGCAAGCAGCTGTTGGATTATAAACGGGAATTATTTGAACACTTAAAAGAAATACAATATTTTGATATACCAAACGATGAGAGTTATTTTCCTGCAGTGATTGAAAAAATCATTTCTCTTATTGCAGATATGAAACTTGATGCGTATACTATCGGTTCACTGCGGTCTGCTGTTCTTGAAGCATTGCGTAATGCCTATATATGGGGAAATAAAAAAAATCGTTCAAAACGAATTTACATTAATACTGAGTTTGAAAAAGGAAAATTGTGTATTAAAATACGTGATGAAGGTGGAGGGTTTAATCCAAACCCGCTCCTTGAACAATTACGGAAAAATCCAAAAAAGGTGGATTCCCGAGGGCTGCTGATAATGATGTTAAACGCTGATGATATTATTTATAATGAAACGGGTAATGAAGTCTGTATTATTAAAATATTGGGAGCGATATTTGAATAGTTCCACGTGCTTTCCTTCCCGTCAATATTTTTTATACAGCATTATTCCGGCAACTCCTGTAAAAAGCATAATTACAACGGCGGCAATCGTATTGTTATTGCTTTTCCTTTCGTCATGGGTTTTTGCCGCAATCACTTTTATACCGAATCAGGCAAGTATCCCCGGGGATGCGTATATCCTTAATGTTCATACCGATTCCGTAGAGCGTGTGGTTTTTACCTGCTATAAAATCAATAACAGCCGCGATTATTTTTTACAGTCCCATCTTTCAAGTGCTGCCGACAGAGCAGAACAACCGCGTGTTCAGGCATTGTTCAATCAACTGAACAGTCATCTTGCATCAGAGCAGTGTGCTGCACGTATTGTCTATAGGCCGTCTGATGCCGGTTGTGCAAGCGTTAAAAAATATCCGGCTGATTCTTTTAATCGTATTCGGCAATGGGCACAAACAATAACACCGGATATGCAGTATATTCGTATTCCGATTATTAAAACCGGCAGTTATATAGTGGTTGCGGAATACCATAATCACGTCGTTGAAATTCCATTAACGATAGCTGACTTTGCGTTAGTCGTTGAACAATCTCCTGATATGATTTATGTCATTCCATATGATAAAAAGACCGGTTCGGTATTACACGATGTTTCAGTAACTTATATAGATCAAAATGATATTCGACAGGCGCACTGTGCGGACGGAAAACCCTATTTTATTATTGAGCATGATATTCGTCGTCCTTGTATGCTGCTGGCACAAAAAGGATCGGGGGTTGCGTTTTTTACAACACCGGCAGGAAAACTGACGGAGAAAGAACAATCATCAGTGCGGCTTTATAGTGAAATACTCCAATCGACTGTTTATCAGGGAGATATGGTTTCATATATCGGGTTTGTTCGATCTCAGACGGGAAACGGGTTCACCGTTATTCACGATACACCGGTTGCAGTAACGGTAAGAGCCCTTGACGGAACGATTATCATGGAACGAGTTGTTCAATGTGATGATGCAGGAATGTTTCAAGGTGCGCTTGATTCATCCTCATTGTCGCCGGGGCATTATCGCGTTTCGTTTACGTGTTTAAATCAAACTGAAGAAGTATCGTTCAGTGTTTGTGATAATCATACCCCGGCGTTTTCCGTGTCGCTGGAAAAATGTCATTCTTTTTATTATGCCAATGAAGTGCTGCATGCACAGTTGAGTATTATGTATCTTCCGCAGCTTCCCGTTCCGGGAGGGCTGATAACCTGTCGTGTTTTTCGCCGTCGTGCAGGAGCAACGAATAGTTCGTATACCATGGTATATCATCATCAGCGCCGATTTCACAATGGTCATGCACAAATAAACCTGCCGTTAAAAAAATTCATATTTTCTGACCATGATACGGAACTGATGTTTGTTTGGTATATTCGTGATAACAGTAATTATGAATATTTACTGTACCGTTCAATCCCCGTCTATCATCATGCAATAACGGCATCCTTAATCAGTGATAAAGAGGTATATGAAATAAACGATGAAATTGAACTTACAACATCATTTCATTCACCGGCTTCACTGCAGCAGGTAATACCGGTTGATTTTTTTATCTATCAGCGTGTCTATAATGATGAGGGTAAGTATAATGATATCTTAATGGAACAGGTGTATCGTACTAATTATTTTGGTGTCCAGATGCCTGTTGTTTTTCAACCTGATGATTTAGGGATATATTATATTCGTGCGGAAGCATCACTTGATCATTCAAGAACAATAAAAGTTGATAAAGTAGTATGGGTTACGAAACGATCTGAAGATCTGGGATTTGTTCCCGATGCCCTGACAATTATTCCGAATAAAACACAATACAGTGAAGATGATATTGCACGCTTATTGATTGTGTCTCCGGTAAAAGATGTAACGGCGGTGATTAGTATTCACGGACGGAATGTCTATGATATAACGACGACATATTTGGATAATTATTTTGAAACAATTACGTATTCAATTTTTGATCGATATCAGCCGAATGTGTACATTACGGTTTCATTTATTCATGATGGAGTGTTTTATTCAACAACGAAGGAATTATCGGTTCCGTCACCGCAGCGGGTATTGCATATTTCCTGTTCATTCCCTGAAAACCCATTGCCGCTTTCTCTGCAGACATCGGTAACGTTGCATACGGTTAATTATTGGCAGCGTGAAACAACGGCACATATTTGGGCAACTTTGAATGATACGGCCATTCCGCGGTTTTATCCGCGGCTGCCGTTTTCTGTTGTTTATCCGGATCAGGAAAATCGTTCGGGAATATGGTCAAGTCTGTATTTTTATTCAGGAGAGAAACTGACGTCATATGATACAGACGATAACAATACGCAAGCAATATTAATGCCTGCAGCAATTATCAAACGCGGACTATCCGGTATTTGGATGAAACCGTTTGCAACGAATAATGTTATTAATACCCATTGCACTACTGATGAACATGGCGTGAGCGTTTTTGGCATTAAAACCGATTTAGCGCGTCGTGATTATCGATATACGGTGTGCGGGGTAGGCAGTGATACGAAATTCGGACGTCGGGATACAGTGTATACAACACGTGTCCCCTTAACCGTTTCAATTGTTGCACCGTACAGCGTACGACCCGGTGATTCGTTTATGATAACATGGATAGTACATAATGCCGCATTATTAAAAAAAACAATTCGGGCAACAATGCTGCTTGATGATAATGAGGTTTATGAAACGATGGGAAAGCGTTTTATACTTTCGCCGGAGAAAAATAAAACGTTTGTACGAAATAAAACGGCCCCTGATACTGCGTTCATTAATCTTTCCGTTACCGCACATTCTGATGAATACAGTGATTCACTGAATCATACGATCAGCGTAATACCTGCTGATCTGCCGGAAACAAGTTCAAATATACAATGGCGATTGTCAAGTGATGAAAATAATATCACCATGAAAAAAATATTCTATAAATTAGTACCGAAGGTTATTGATGAGGATATTATTTGCGGAGTACGTCGTACGAAACGTTTTACTGCCGGTGAGGAAGTACTGATTATGCTTGATGTGCATATCCCTCAGTATACCGATGAAGTATTAATAACTGATTATTTTCCCGCCGGCTGTATTCCGATACAACAGGATGATCGGTATTTTATTCAGGATGACCGATATAGGAAAATGACGAAAAATATTTCTGACGGGTCCGTGCGGTTTTCTTTACAATCAATTCAACCGGGAACCTATCGATTAATGTATTTAGTGCGTTCATTATATCCCGGTGAGTATTACATTCCGCCAACTATTATACAAAACTCCGGTGAAGGCTGGTGGATGCCGTTAAATAAATCCGGCACGATAATCATTCATTAATCATTTTGTTTTAAAAACGACAGGTGTCTGCCGCGAACACCATAAAAATCACGCATGGACTCAAGACGCTGTACTTCATCATCAGGCAGTGTTTTTAATGTTCCCAGCATATGTGTATTAAGTAAAATACCGGCGGTATGCTCTAATTTTTCGAGTTTATACAATGCATCAGGCAGAGTTGCGGCAGCGGTGAGCGTTCCGTGCCGGTCTAGAATAATTGCATCGGTATGCGGAATTAATGTACGTATGGATTCCGGGAGTGCTTCAGTTGAAGGGGTTGCATAGGGGGCGGTTGGAATGCGTCCTAAGGTTACGACAACTTCCGGTAAGATTGGCTGATCAAAGGATAATCCTGCGATGGTACAGGCAATACATTTTGGCGGATGTGCATGTATGATTGCATGAATATCTGACCGCAGCGAATAAACAAGAAGATGCAGTTTTATTTCAGTAGAAACACGTCCCGTTCCCTGTATGCGAATGCCATCGGCATTCGTAACTAACAAGTGCTTCTTGGTTAACAGACCTTTTCCAACCCCCGAAGGCGTAATGAGAAAATGACCGTTATCAAGCCGACAACTTATATTTCCGTCAGTAGCGGCAACGAGACCTGCAGCAGCCATTGCATGTGCAGCGGTTATTATAGAGGTATATGCTTCCTGTTTGTTCATTCACATTTCCTTTGCTCAATTGTATAGTATATTTACGGCGGGGTATAGTTTTTTTTAAATATTTTACCGTGGCAGTGGGATAGTACCGAAATAAATGCCTTATCGGTGTATCACTATGTGTATGAGTAAGTAATGATGCGGAACATTGATCTGCACATGCCTTGACCACTGCGCATGAATATGCTACTGTATTTTTGCTGCGGGTGTTGTTCAATGGCAGAACATCAGCTTCCCAAGCTGAATACGAGGGTTCGATTCCCTTCACCCGCTCAGATACTGTTTATTGTGTGGAAAACAGTAAATTAAGGAGCGCACGTGAAACCGACAATACTGTGGCTTGCATGGAAAAATATTTCACGGAAAACCATATGGTTTGTGTGTAACCTTATGTTGCTTGCGTTATTTACGGCCAGTCTTTTTTTCAGTATTGTATCCCCGCAGTTAATTGAACTGACACAGAAAAATATTCTTACGAAAGAACTCACTGCTCGTACTAATTTAACGGTATATCATGTTGTTGTGATATTTAACCTTGCATTGGTATCGTTAACCTATTTAATAATATATTATCTGACAGCACAATCACGACGTCGTGAAATCGGCGTCTTGCGCTGCTTGGGCGGGAAACGCGGCAGTATATTTAAATTACTTTGGTTTGAAGCACTATTGTTGTCATGTGTCGGTTCGGGGACAGGCGTTATACTTTTATTTACGCTTTTTAAAACAACCTTTCGTGATTTTCTGACAGTCGTGCCGCCCGGACAGGCATTAGTGTCAGCATGTATCAGCATGGGAGTGATTATCGTATTAAATCTTTTTTCAATGAGTTTTACTGCGTTATCCGGTGCGTTTCTTGATCCCTATGAAGTTATTCGGAGCTGATAGATGATTATACGCGCAATAAATATTTCTAAACTGTTTCCCGGCATCAAAGAAAAAGTTCATGCAGTTAACAATATTAGTATAGATATAAACCCCGGTGATTATATTGCATTTACCGGACCGTCAGGTTCAGGAAAATCAACATTATTGGCATTACTGGGTTCATTGATAATGCCGACGCAGGGGGAAGTGTATTTAGATGCACATGTTACTGCCCGGACGAGCGATGCACAATTGTCAGCAATACGGGCATGTGAGTTTGGCTTTGTATTTCAAAATAAAGTAATGATTGATCATCTGACCGCGTGGGAAAATCTTCTTGCACCGACTATCTTCAGACCGGATATTCCGAAAAATGAATCCGTTGCGTATGCACATGAACTTATTGAACAATTAGAGTTGACCGGGCGTCGTCGTTTCTTTCCGTTAAAAATGAGCGGCGGAGAATTACAGCGGCTTGCAATTGCGCGTGCGCTTATTAATCGCCCTAAAATATTATTTGCCGATGAACCGACCGGTGATTTGGATGATAAAACAAGTAATATCGTTTCACGATTATTTACTGAATTAAATACACATCACAATCTTGCTATTGTTATGGTTACCCATAATCAGGAACTGGCACGAACGGCAAAAAATGTTTATGAACTCTCTGCGGGTTCAATACGTAAGATGATTAAATGAATATACCGGAATATCAATCACCGCATAGTATGGAACAATCAAACATGAAAAAACGTTCGCTGTATACGATCATTATTACTTTTATTGTAATACCACTTATAGGAATTGGTATTCTTTTTGGCGCATACTGTGCAGGGTTGGCATATGCGGCACGACAGGAATGGGAGAATAATAAACATGAATTGCTGATGCGGGTTGATAAATATCATACGCTGATTACTGAATCACAATACGGAAAAGTCGGATCAGTTGTTATCGGTGATGATGCACAGATAATTGAACGGCGTCCGACACAAATCTATGACCGCCATAATCAGGTTATCGGTACATATTCAGCAAATCGCCGTATTATTGTTACCATGAATGAAATGTCAACGCTGCTGCCGAAATCCGTATTGGCAATGGAAGATTGGGAATTTGAAAAGCATAAAGCAGTTGACTATAAAGGACTTCTTCGTTCAGTTTATTTAATCGTTTTTAAAGGAAGACTTGCCGGAGGTTCAACGATAACACAGCAGTTGTCAAAAATAATGTTTACCTCACGGAAACGAAACCTCTACCGTAAGTTTCTTGAATTGTACGGCGCCATTGAACTTGAAAAAAGATATACCAAACAAGATATTTTAACCATGTATTTGAACAATATTTATCTTGGACATGGAACGTATGGTGTTGAAGCGGCCGCGCAATTTTATTTTAATAAATCAGCAATGGAACTTGATGTTCCTGAAACGGCATTATTAGTCGGACTTATTGCCCGACCGAATGCGTTTTCTCCTTTTGTAAACAGAACACTGGCACAACGCCGGCAACAAGTAGCATTACATCGTATGGCTGATGTACAGCTTATTAAACATGATGAAATTGATAATTACTATACATCATTCTGGCAGCACTATCATCCGGAAGATATTACGCCGACGGTATCTTTTTGGCGAATGGCACAAAATCGTGCCCCCTACTTTATTGAACATATACGACGTTTTATTATTGATGAGAAAAAACTGGTTGATCGAAAAATGCTTCTTGAAGGGTCTTTGTCAATTTATACTACCTGTGATCTAAATTATCAAATAATTGCCGAACGGGCAATGAGTCATGCTCTTGAATCTATTAATGCACAAATACGAAATACGAATACAACCGCTGCGATTGAAGGTGCTATTTTAGTGATGAAGCCGTCAACCGGTGAGGTGTTGGCAGCTGTCGGCGGCAGTGGATTTGCATTTAATAATCAGCTGGATCGAACATATCAAACACGGCGACAGGTTGGATCAACAATAAAACCGTTAATTTATACAGTTGCATTAGATCGTCATACGGTTACCCCATCAACGGTTATTACAGATATGGAACGCTCTTATAATGATCATGGCCGTGTTTGGAAGCCGGAAAATTACGGTAACCGGAACTATGGTGATGTAAATATTCAAAAAGCGGTGCAAAAATCTATTAATAGAATAGCCGTTGAAGTGCTTTATAGAACCGGTGTTAAAGAAACAGCAGAAAAAATTCGCATGGCAGTTAATAATAAAAAAGAAGATGAAGTTCCTGCTGTTCTTTCACTTGCACTGGGTACGTGTGAATTGACTTTATTTGAACTGGCAAACGGATATGCAACACTGGTTAATCGAGGCAAACGGGTTGTGCCGTATATATTACGTAAAATCATTTCTATTGATACAAATGGAAATCAAAAAGTTGAACTTGATTGGGAAGAAACAATACAAGCAAATATTGATGTGTTTCGGGAAATGGAGCAGTACCATATTTTTTCTCCTGAAGCGGCATATTTAGCCTTACGTATGATGCAGACAACAACGAAAAGTGGGGGGACTGCATATCGGGCTTATCATAATGCGGGTCTTACTATTCCTGTTGCCTGTAAAACGGGAACAACACAAAATCATCGTGATGCGGTTTTTGTTGCTTGTACACCTGAATTGGTTGTCGTTGTGCGTATCGGTTATGATGAAGCCGGGTTAATGCTTACGTCCGGAATGACCGGTGGAAGTTTAGCGGCGCCTGTTGCATTTCAGTTTTTAAAAGAAGTCTATTGGTCCGGCAGTGCGCCGGATTTCGCGTCGGAAGCGGGAATTGTCCGCGAGACAATTTGTCGTGATACCGGGTATCTTCCGACAAGCGAATGTACAAATATTATTGAAAGTGAGTTTATCAAAGGAACAGAACCGATTACGACAGGTGAGGATAAAAGTAACACCAATTTAAAGACTGCTGATGAAACTCAATAAATCGAATCCGCACATTATCACGTACATACATAATGGTTATTAATACTATACGACGCAATATACTCAAGAAATAAAATCATTCAAATAAACACCTTGTCATAATTATATGAGTATGGTATCTTTCGTCAATTATGGGTTTGTAATAGATTGCCCAAAATAATACTATATTATTAAGGAAAGAAAATGAAGAGATATTCTATTGGTATACTTATACTATGTGTTGTTGGAGGTATGCTCATCGGCTGTAATTCGATTTTCAGCGGTGGGAAATCATGGGTTGCAAAAATCGATAACAAAAAAATTACTATTACTGAGTTTGATGCAGTATTCCGTGAAATAAGTTCAGGAATGACACAAACCGATTTCCCGCAGCGATACAGCAAGGGAGAGTTGCGAAATTATGTTGTTAATGAATTAATACGCCTGAAACTGGTGTTTGAGGATGCAAAAAAAAGCGGTTTTCTTGCTGATACTGAATGGAAATATCTTATCGAACAAACAACAATTGATGCGATTGCCCAGTATTATATTGTAAATACATACATGGATGATATTATTATCACGGAAACGGATATCAATGATTGGTATGCCCGTAATCAGGCATTGCTTGCCGGCTATGCTGTTGCTGAAGCAATGACACTTGCTTCAAATTATGTTCGGATGGAAAAGGTTCAAGAAAAAATTGAAGCTCTTGTTAATGATTTAAAAAATGAAATGAAAGTTGAACGCAATCAGAAGGCATTACAACCATTGAAAGATGGTGAAAAGGTTTCAGCCGGTGAATGGATTGCTAAAATTGACGGAAGACCAATGAGCCGTCAGGCGTTTATCACGATTATAAATAAATATGTTGAAGAAGGAAGTATTGAACAGCTTGGTAAAAATGATCCTGATTTAGCTGATTTTGATCCCACTAATCCTGACGACCGGCTTGTTTTTCTTGATAAAATGATTGAAACGCGATTGGCATATTTAAAAGCACAAAAAGACGGGTTCTTTAATGATCCGGCACATAAAGCAATGATTCGTTTTACCCGTGAAAATACTATTTCTCAATTGTATCTTGCTCATAAGTTCGGGGATATTGTACTGACCGATGAAGATGTTATTGCTTTTGCGGAACGTTATCGTAAGCTTGAACCTGCAATTAATACAATGATGAAAGATGGGCTTTCAGCAGATGAAATTCAACGCTTGCGGCCGTATGCTGAACAATTTGAACTGAATGAAAAAATGGAAAACTATATTGATGATTTACGATTAGCCCATCGAATTGAACGAAATCCTGATGCATATCGTTCACAGAACACGGCCGGAAAAACACCTATGACATCAGCAAACGAATAATTACGTACGATATGGAATATATATAGTATGTGTGAAGAGTTATTATAACATACCATATTCCATGTTTAGTTGATTTTTTATAGTGTTTATTATGGTATACCGGAAAAGCCGGTGTTGTTAATACCGAGTTTCATAAACAATCATGAAACGGATTTCATTTTTTACATATAGTATCAGCATAAGCGTTGTGTTTTTAATTTTTGGATCGGCGGATGCTTTTTTTCCGCCGCCGGTTACAATGAATTACTTTCCGTATGCTCCCGCGACGAATAACCTTTCGCGTATCGTGCAATCATTTCCCCCTGCATCAGAATTGAAAGCAGCGGTATTATGGATTGATGAAAATAATACCGTTCGGCAGTATGAAACGTATTACAATACTAATATTATTGTTAAAAGCGGTATTATCTATACCCGAACATTTTTTTCCAATAATGTTAAATATCGTCATGATACTTATTTTGCAGTTTCACGAAATTCAGATGAAGCTTTTCGAACAGTTGAATGGTACAATATCAACGGGGCCGTTGTTCGGCGGGAATGGTTCTATCGTCTGGAAAATCCAAAAAAAGAAAATGTCCGGCATATGATACATGAATATAACCGCTCCGGTGCACTAACCGCTGAATATTTGTTTTATGCAGCCCTCTTTACGGAATTAAAAGGAATACCGCTTTCAGTAACGCGCTATCAAAACGGATGTTTGATAAGTGAAGAAATTTATTATACCGATGTATACGCTCAAAATAATAACGGCATTATTCGCTGCTTTTCTGAGTTTAGTCATGAACGTTCTCCCAAACGAACAACATACTATTACAGTGATGAGTTCATCAATAAAAACAATATCATTAATATGATACTTTTTTATGATAATGCGGGGAATGGTTCGCGAATTGAATATTTTTATACAGAACAGTTTACGCGTGAAAATGCATATGATCGAAAGTGTGAATTTTTGAAAGACGGTAAGCCTGAGCTAATTAAATATTATTTAGAAGATGAACTGGTCAATACGGTGAATAAAGGATAAATACGTAAAATAGTATGTTACAATTATATCATATAATCTCTATACTGTTATAATAGCAGCTGTTGTGTGTATCGTTCAGAAGAAATATTTAAACGGCAATTATCATGCGGAAAATTTTATTATTTTCTGTTATGCGGAGGGCTTGACGCGTTTTTAGTTGTACGGTATATTTTCCGAGCTTTAAGGCTGGCCTAGCTCAATTGGTAGAGCAGCTGATTTGTAATCAGCAGGTTGCTGGTTCAAGTCCAGTGGCCAGCTCAGTGAATGTTCATGTTAGCATTGCAGGTTTCAATTTATAATAGTATTTAGTTTGTAAACCGAATGTATAACAAACCGGTCGGTGGTTGAGTGGTATTCTCGTAAGAGCATCGCGCAGCGATGATGGCACCGGACAATAACAATTGAATTTATAACGGGTCGGTGGTCGAGTGGTATTCTCGCAAGAGCATCGCGCAGCGATGATGGCACCGGACAATAACAATTGAATTTATAACGGGTCGGTGGTCGAGTGGTATTCTCGCAAGAGCATCGCGCAGCGATGATGGCACCGGACAATAACAATTGAATTTATAACGGGTCGGTGGTCGAGTGGTATTCTCGTAAGAGCATCGCGCAGCGATGA